>Ga0316207_10000026_pt1 | contig 337794 bp, 313 predicted proteins | sample 6weekpyrite_MG_FD_204943 | JGI IMG/M metagenome (GOLD analysis project Ga0316207, IMG submission 204943) | Microbial mat bacterial communities from mineral coupon in-situ incubated in ocean water Damariscotta River, Maine, United States -... | ecosystem: Environmental > Aquatic > Marine >... | reverse complement strand
TCCAGTTGATTTGCAGTACACTCTGTATTCATAAGGCTGCTGCTCCTTGGCTGCATAACTGATTGTTCGCACAACCGTTATGCCAGAGTACGCAGCCTTTTTCTATACTATCGGTGAGAAATCCGGGTTAGCCCTGTCATAGTAATGGCAGGGCTTCTTCATTGTCAGTATGTCGTGTACTGACGATTTGGCCTGTTGGTCAATGCCCCCTGACGGTTTTTTTGCCGATGCTCCGTTGTCGCGCTGGAAAACCGTCAGGCCACTAAACCCGCCCGAATGGCCTAGTGCTTGTCGCATGCCAGCCATACCGCCTTGCCTGACGTGTCGCAGGCGATATCAAGCGCATATATGAGAACGGCAGGCGGTTATTCGTGCCAGCTTATCGCCCCTATGAAATTATGACGATGCTGCGGCGCGGAAAGGATGGTTCGGGATGGTGGCTTTATTCGTCGCTATTGCCGATATGTCTTGCTCAGGGCAGGGTGCGGGGCTACCGTCATCGATCAGGGCAGTGGTTGTGTTTTTGGCGCTGGAGGCTGTGCGTTGCAATATAGTCCCGCTATTGGTTGTCGTTTACGATGACCGCAAGATGTGTGCGTGTAGTACAAAATCTCCGATTTTCTCCTCCCCGCACCTATCTTGAGAAGGACGTTGCCCCGTCCGTTCTATCCTCAGGCGGCGCACTAAGCTTCGAATTATCATTCGAAGGCAAGTGCTTATGTGGCGCAAATCAGGCATCGAGCCTTATCTGCGTCAGTGAACGTGTGGCCGTTCAAACACCACTTATGGGAGCCTCCAAGCTCCCCCAAGACCCCCATGGTCAAAGGGCATTTCATAGCCCCTTGAGACCCTCGACCAAAAGGGAGAAGCTGGCTCTCCCTTCATGGACTTCCCATCAACAATTTCACTGAGACCAACCGTCCGCCGATTGGATAATTCCCCGAAATTTATTGGAAACTTATGCGAATATTTAGTATTAATCCACTGCATCAATGGTTTAACTTAATTCCTATATGTACACTTTCAGTGTTCATATAGGAATATTTTCAAACTTTTCCTTAGTTTGAAAACATGCTATTTTGTCTACTATGAGTGAGCCAAAAGAGAATAAGTTAAACCAGCTTGAGCGATTGTTACCGGAAGGATTGGTGGTCGATTCTTCATGGCTGGAGGCTCGCGGCTATTATCGTTCATTGCGAGGCAAGTATGTTTCTAGCGGCTGGCTTGAACAACCAGCCCGTAGTGTGTTTCGCCGTCCACGCGGTACAGTTGGTTGGGAGCAAGTGGTTATCTCGTTACAAACCTTGCTTGAATTTCCTGTTTCTATCGGTGGGCGTAGCGCACTTGAGTTACAAGGTTATGCGCATTACTTGCCTCAATCACAAAAAACCATCCATCTTTATAGTGATCAAAAACTACCTGCTTGGGTATTTAAGCTAGACATTGAACAGTCATTTGTCTTTCATAATCGCTTGCGCTTTTTACCCAAAATAGAATTGCCCTTGGATGTACTTTCACTTACGAAGCCACCATCCGAAGATGAAACCTTATCAGATGGTGCGCTGCGCATTACCCGTTGGGGGCAATGGAAATGGCCACTTATCATGTCTGCGCCTGAGCGTGCCTACCTTGAATTGCTAGATGAACTGCCCCAAAAAGAGACCTTTCATATGGCGGATGTCACTATGGAGGGGTTGGTTAATCTCAGTCCTCGCCGTATGCAATCCCTGTTGGAAAATGCCAAGAGCATTAAAGTTAAGCGCTTGTTTTTCTTCTTTGCCGAACGCCACCAGCATAGCTGGCTTAAGCGTATCAATCGCGAGAAGATTGACCTTGGTAAAGGGAAACGCATGCTTGCGAAGGGCGGTAAATTAGATCCCAAATATCAGATAACTGTGCCGGAGGAATTTAATGGCATTTAGTGATATTTATCACCGGCAGGTGAGTTTGCTTATGCGAACATTACCTTATGTTGCCGAAGAATCCTGCTTTGCCCTGAAAGGTGGCACGGCAATTAATCTATTTATCCGCAACATGCCGCGCTTGTCAGTGGATATTGACCTTACCTATTTGCCTGTAGCGGAGCGCGATAGCTCATTATGCGATATTGATTCAGCGCTGAAACGTATTGGTGATCGAATTAGAGGGATAGATAATAATATTCATGTTACTGAATCCGCGCCGGGTTCACAAAATTCAATTAACAAGCTGGTGGTGCGCACAAAGGATCGTATACAGATCAAGATTGAGGTTACGCCTGTACTTCGAGGTTGTGTGTATGAGCCTGTGACTATGCAAGTATCAGAGAAGGTCGAGGATATGTTTGGTTTTGCAGAAATCAATGTGTTGTCCTTTGCCGATCTTTATGCCGGTAAAATCATGGCGGCTCTTGATCGCCAACATCCACGTGATTTGTTCGATGTTTACCAATTGCTGGAAAAGGAAGGGATCACCGATGATTTGCGCACAGCGCTAATTGTCTACCTAATCAGCCATGATCATTCGCCCCATTCTCTACTTGACCCAGTGTTAAGGGACATATCTCAAGACTTTGAGCAGAACTTTGTTGGTATGACGATTGAGGATATAACATTAGATACGCTTCTTGATACCAGAAAAAAATTAATTGCCGATGTGGTTGGCAATATGCCTGAAAATCACAAAGCGTTTTTACGCTCTTTTTATAGCCGCAATCCTGATTGGACATTACTTGGTATTGATGGAGTAGAAAGCTTGCCTGCTGTCAGGTGGAGAGAGCTTAATCTTGGTAAAGCCGGTGAAGGCACATGTGAGAGCATTCTTCGCAAACTTGAAAAGGTGATTGGATCATAATTTCAATGACAATTTGATCATGAATGATTGAAAATGGAATATAGCTTTTATAAAAACTAAGGGAATAACCGCACACATGGCTCAGCGAAAATATTTCAGTCACAAGATTACCGATCTGGAGGACGTATATTCCAGTGCGGGGGATGATTGTGCGGTATTGGAGGAGTTGGAGGAAGAGCTGCAACATCGTGCTACGCAGCGAGCAAAAAAGTTACTTGGGCGAGTGCAAAACAGTCTGAATAGTGGCAGTGATGAAAATTCATGTACCTCTTCTGCCGAGCAAAGTATTTCACCAGAAATTAAGAGTGATGATTTTGAGCAAAATAAAACCATAGACTGGCAGTCAATATTAATTGATACGGTAGATATCGTAGCAAATTCCAATGAAGAAATAACTTCTAAACCGCTTAATAATCGTCCTGAAGATATTATTGATACATGGACGGTATTAGAAGCATTGTCGCCTCAAACTTATAAAAAACCAAATGACTTAGTAGTTGGTCACGGATCAGTTGCCTATTTGAAGACGGGGAATGATCCATGGCTAAAAGGTGAAAAGTCACGCCCCAAACACCAGCTTTATTACGCCGTGTATTTAGGTGCTATCAATCTCGGACAGGCGACTGAAAAGCTTTTAAAACAATATCAGGATAAGCGTATTGAGCGCCCTTCGGTCGAAGGCTTGGCAGCTATTGGCGTTGTGATTTTGGATAAGAAAGGTATTCCTGTGCCTGAAACTGGGTTGGCACTATCAAGTTTTGGTTGGTCTTATGCTAGGGCGCTTGGTGGCCATCTTAATGAACTAAAATACTGGGAAACAGCAGAAAAAATACTTAAGAAAGGGTTGGAAGAAATAATTTATGAGCAAGATGAAGACGGACATGTTTTGCCATTTTCTCTAGAGAAGGCCGAGCAGGTTTTTCAGTGGTTGGTTAAGAATTGCGGTATTCCTGAAAAAGACATAATCCCTCCGTCTTTTGCTATTCGTATATATCAACACTTCAACAAGGGCGAGCCGGAACCTCAACTATTAAATAGTTTTTTTCTTGATGACCTGCAACGTGCAAAGTCGGCCTTGAAATCAAATGATATTGGTAAGGCTTTATCGCAGTATCTAGGTATAACCAAGCCACATCATTTACATGACGTGCTTAAGGACAAATCTCATATTGAAGAGGCACTTCAACCGAAAAATATGCCTTTAGGGCGATGGCCGGGCAAGGGTAGGTATCCTCTCGTACTACTACAGCAAACTGCCGTTAATCTTGCGATGAAAGACTTGTCCAAAAGTGGTCTGTTTTCTGTGAATGGGCCACCGGGTACAGGGAAGACGACGCTGTTACGCGATGTTGTCGCTGCTGTTTTAGTAGATCGTGCTAAAGCTTTATATGCGTTCAAAAATACCGATGATGCGTTTGAGCATTCCGGGCAAATGAAGCTTGGCAATGGTTTTGTACATTTATACAAACTGGACGAAACATTAAGAGGTCATGAGATGGTTGTGGCTTCTACTAATAATAAGGCCGTAGAAAATGTAAGTCGTGAGTTGCCACAATGTGCACAAATTGCAGAAGATTTAGGCGATCTCAATTACTTTAAAACGGTGAGTAATGCTCTATCTGATAATCAGGATGATACATGGGGGTTAATCACGGCGGTTTTAGGAAATTCCGGCAATAGAAGTGCCTACATCAATAAAGCATGGTGGGATAATGAGTCAGGATTAAGACAATATTTCTTATCCATTACAGGGCATATGAGCGTTGATCCTGATCATTGGATGGCACCGGAAGCATCTGTTCAAACGGTTTCTGATGCGGCGAACCAATACGGAACGACTATCCCACGTGATTTAAGTGAATTAGAATCGGAACGCCTTTGCTTGTTCACCGACGTTGTGAAGACCCAATGTTTATGATTTCTAATAAGCTTGCTTATAACGGACTTATGGTACATGCGACAGCATCCAGTGATTCGGATATCACGGAACTGTTTGGGAGCCAGTCGAGATGGTTTAATGTTGAAGGTAGTTCGCAGGAAAAATGGTGCCCTGAAGAGGGAGACTTTGTTGCAGAAATGCTAATGAAGGCTTGTTCGAGTTTTGGAAATGATCCTGAGGTTTTCGTGATTTCTCCTTTTAGAATAGTTGCTGATAAAATGAGGCAACGTATGCGCAGTGAAATGAATCATCTTGAGTCTCATGGTATTGAAGCCCCTAATATGTGGATTGCTAGTAATATTGGTACTGTGCATACATTTCAAGGTAGGGAATCCAAGGCTGTAATATTGTTACTTGGTGCACCCAACCCTTCGCAAAATGGTGCGCGATCGTGGGCAACAAGTAATGTGAATTTGTTAAATGTTGCTGTTTCCAGAGCCAAGCAGAATTTTTACGTGGTTGGTAATAAACCTCTTTGGGGCGATCTTGGGCATATGAAATTGGTAAACAGGTATTTGTAGCGATAAATCTTAGAGAAAAAGCATTCGTTGACATTAAGCTCAAGATGGATAGGGTTATATGATGGTAAATGGTCGCATAGACCCTAAGCGGACGTTTACTATTTAATCATGAGCACGGAAGAAATTTATTATTATGAAAGTTTCACAGTTAATAATTAGAAACTTTAGAGGCATTAAATCTGCTGATATTTTATTTCCAGATCACGTTGTTTTAATAGGTGACAACAACACAGGTAAATCAACAATTTTTGAGGCATTAGACCTTGCTTTAGGCCCAGATCGTCTTAGTAGGCGTTCAATTATAGATGAGCATGATTTTTATAACGGACAATATTATTTTAAAGAAAAAGAAGATCCACCTCCTAAGATCGAAATAGAAGTCACGATAACTAATTTAAGCACTGAACAACAAATTCACTTTAGTGACTACATAGAGTGGTGGTGTAAGGATAGTAATTCCCTGCACACATCTCCTCCTCCTGAAACGATAGATCAAGATTCGATTGAGGCCGCTTTGAGAACGTGTTTCATCGGCGAATATGATTTTGATGAAGATGATTTTATGGGATCTACTTATTTTACGCGGAGCCTCACCGAAAGTACTAGTCCTCAGGCATTTAGAAAAAGAGATAAACAAAAATGTGGTTTTTTGTATCTCAGATCAATAAGAACAGGTTCTCGCGCTCTAGGTCTTGAGAAAGGAAGTTTGCTGGATATAATTCTTCGCATTAAAGAAATCCGCCCACAAATGTGGGAAAACACTATTGAAGAATTAAGTAAATTTAATGTAGCAGAAGATCCAAGCCTAGGTATTTCTGGAGTCCTAGCCAGTATTGAAAAATCAATGAAAAAGTATGTCCCCAGAGAATGGGGAGTAAGTCCTCATTTGAAAATATCATCATTAACTCGCGAAGATTTGAGGAAAATTATCACTGCTTTCATAGCGACCGGTGAGGGAGAGCACGCCGCTCCATTCTATCGACAAGGCACAGGAACCGTTAATATTTTGGTTTTAGCGATGCTCTCCCAAATAGCTGAGGATAAACAAAACGTAATTTTTGCTATGGAAGAACCTGAAACTGCAATTCCACCTCATACTCAAAAACGTGTAGTTCATGAAATTATGAAGCTTTCTTCCCAGTCCTTTTTTACATCTCATTCCCCATACGTTCTTGAAGAATTTGAATTAGATGAAACGGTTGTTCTTCATAGAAACACTGATGGAGAGCTGATTCAAAATCATATTGAATTGCCAGACAGCATAAAACATAAAACATACAGGCAGGATTTTAGGCAAAGATTTTGTGAAGGTCTTTTATCAAGACGTATCATGATAGCTGAAGGAGCTACAGAGACAAGCGCTATACCGGCAGCCGCAAGGCGTCTTTCTGAATTACAGCCTGATTTGTACTCTTCATTAGAGGCTCTTGGAATTTGTGTTATTGATGCAGAAAGTGACTCTAAGATCGCTGACCTCGCTAAATTGTATGCCAAATTAGAGAAAAGAGTTTTTGCTTTATGTGACAAGCAAGAGGAGGCAGATAGGCGGAAAATAGAGCAAAGCGTCGAAAAATTATTTATGCATGAAGAAAAAGGCTTTGAAGACTTGGTGTTGAAAAATTCAACCCAAGAAGCCATTGATAGGTTTATCGATGGTCTAGAATGGCCTCCTCATTTACAACAGAAATTCCCTAGCCCAAAGGATAATGCAACAGAAGCTTTAAAATCTTATTTTTCATGGACTAAAGGAAATTGGGGTGTTGCAGATTTCTTTGTTCAGTGCAACGAAAATGATTTTCCCCAGTGGGTTAAAGACACCTGTATAGAATTAAAAGCGTTATGTGCACCTCCCGCTCCACAGGAAGTTGAGGCCGGTATTTAACCTCTAAGTTGAGAGCAAACGATTTTGTTTGATTTATCTGAAAATCAGAAAAAGGTCTTAGAAGAAAACGCCCATCTGCTCGTTGTTGGCGGCCCGGGGTCAGGAAAAACCACCGTTTCTATTTTAAAGGCTGCGAAAATAGCTGAGAAAGATTTGCATGGAGGGCAAAAAGTACTATTTCTTAGCTTTGCGCGCGCAACTGTTTCTAGGGTTTGGGAGGCAGTAGAAGAAAATACAGATGTTACTGCTGAGATAAAAAAAAGAATAGTAGTGGATACCTATCATTCATTTTTTTGGAATGTGATAAAGACACATGGGTATTTATTAGGATTGCCTAGATATTTAAAAATATTGACTCCATCCGATGAGGCGATAGCTCTATCTTCGATTCGGAATGAATACAAATCAGAGAAAAATTTAACAGATTACGAAAAAGCAGAAAAAAGCGAACGAGAAAGTGTTGAGCGACATCGCCTTGCTACCGAAGACGGAAAAATATGCTTTGATTTGTTTTCTGGCTATACAGCTTCTATTCTACATTCTAGCAACAAAATTAGACGGTTAATTTCTAGCTCTTATCCATATGTAATACTTGATGAGTTTCAGGATACGAGTTCAGAGCAATGGGATGTTGTAAAGGCGATAGGCATGAATAGCACACTACTCGCACTCGCAGACCCAGAGCAACGTATTTTTGACTTTATAGGTGCTGATCCTGGAAGGCTTGACCACTTTAAAGAAGCGTTTTTACCTCAAGAATATGATTTGTCTAACGAGAATCACCGAAGCGCAGGTACAGACATATCTGAATTTGGTAATGATATTTTGAAAGGTAAGTTCCGTGAAAGTTATTCTGGAGTGCATTTTGAAACATTTACAGGTTTTAAAGATCCAGCTTATGCGGCATTAAAAGGCCAAACCCTGCAAGCCAGAAAAAGATTGATTCAGAGTGGGAAAAATGATTGGTCTCTTGCCATTTTAGTTCCAACAAAAAAAATGATGCGCTTGGTGTCGGACTCCTTCAGAACCCGGCAACCTTCAATGCCTACAATTAGGCACCAAGCCTCGATTGATATGCATGGTGCAATATTAGCAGCAGAAATTATAGCTTTCTTATTACAGCCAGCTTTGCCCTCACTGGATGAACAAACATTCATAGAGTTACTTTGTAATTTCTTTCAAGGAAAAGGAGGGGATGCACCGAGTAAAACTGATATTAAGGCTTCCACTAGCATTAAGAAAGCATTCGAAAGGGTTATAAAATGTAGAGAAAATAACAAGCCAATTCCATCAAATAGTATAATGAATGGCATTCTCAGCATTTATTGCTCTATAAGAGACGCGCCCTTAACTGGCAATGCAAATGATGATTGGGTTGCAGTTCGTAAGGCTCTTGAAAGTGGCGAATGTAAAAAGTTAAAAGAAGTTGCATCTGAGGCAAGAAATATAAGGCTTTTAAATAGAGGATCACAATTAAGAGATATACTCTCACAGAGTTGGAGGGATTCTGGTGCGTACTCAAATGCTTTAGAGATTGTTCGACAGGCGTTTATACAAGAACATTTTTCTACCTCTGTAAAACCTGAGAGCGGAGTGATTGTGATGAATATGCATAAAGCAAAAGGAAAGCAGTTTGATGAGGTGATTATTTTTGAAGGGTGGCCACAGATTGTTAAAGGAAAAATTGTAAGCAATTCTGATCGTATTGTTAGGGGTAATTATAAGGAACAAGATTTAACACACTATAGGCAAAATTTCCGCGTTAGCGTTACTCGGTCAAAAATTAGAACAACCGTTATGACCCCAGATAACGATCCATGCGTCCTTCTTATTGAAGACCACTGAATGTCCTCTTATGGTCGGTTGCATGATTTAGCAAAAAGAAAGATATTTCAGCAAGGTCTCAAAACTGAAAGAATTTAAAAAAATGCCAGATGAACAGAACATTGATGCCATTGAAGCATGGAAGAAATCACGTTCAGGCGCGTGGGCAGGACGAGGTTTTCATTATCAGTATCTATTTTCAACTCTAATTCTCATCCGTCAGTGGGCAGGGTTAGCGCCGTCTGGCGCTTTAGTTCCAGAAGGGCTGGAAGACTGTGTTGTAGAATTATCCGAGCAAGAGCTTTGGCTCCAGATAAAATCTCGAAAAAAAGGCACATTTAGTGAATCTGAGGTTCAAAAAGTACTTGCAGGAGTGAGTGAGAAGGCTGAATCAGTTGAACAAATAGTTAGTCGGAAAACTGTTGTCATACTGGAACAGCAATGTTTAAACCTTAAGAGTATAGGTATAGACCGGATTTTTGAGAACACTGAAGAACAAGTGTTTGTATGCACTTCTCCTCGTGACAAGATTGTCGCTATTCTTACTGAGCAGCTTAATACTGCGGAGATAATAGCTGAAGGCGTACTAAGCGACCTATACGAACTAGTTGCATCTGCATCGGAGGAAAATGCAGCGCTATCATTCGATGAGCGACGGAGAATTACCACATCTGAAATTGAACGCCGTATTTTTGAACGTTTGGAAGCTGAAGATCCGTCAGCAATAGACCGCGCGTTGGCTTCAGGGTCACTTGTCCCCATCGACTTTAGTAAACCCATAATCGAGCCTGCATTTTACCAAGGGGTTAAAGTCACACCGGGTCATGTGGCGGCAGGTCTTGTACTCAATCGACCAATCGATAGAGAGAGCGTTACTAGACTGCTCAAACAGCGGAGACACGTTTTGATATCCGGGCCGTCTGGTGCAGGAAAGTCTGCATTAATGTGGTCGTCAGTAGAAAACTTAGTTGGTGATATTCGGTGGTATCAGATAACCTCCAGAGCTGTCGTAGCGGACGCAGACGCTATTATTCGTTTTTTACGTGCACGAAGGCCAGCCGAAAATTCTCCTGTCGGTATTGCATTTGATGAAATAGGATCAGCAAATTCAGATTTGTGGGATGTGCTCGTTCGAGAACTACGAGACATGCCATCGGTATATTTTCTAGGTACCGTACGAAAAGAAGATACCTCCCTTATTTCAAATCATGCAGACATAGAATTTGTTGAGGTTAGTCTGAATGAGAAGCTTGCTGAAAGTGTATGGCTAAATCTTCATGCTGAGGGGCAAACCGATTGGGAGCACTGGAGAGAGCCTTTTGAGCAGTCCGATGGGCTTATGCTCGAATATGTACATATTCTTACGCAAGGCAAACGTCTGTCTTTGATGATTGATGATCAAATTCGAATGCGGCAACAAGAAGGTAGATGCGACGAATTGGCCATTCTCAGGGTTACCTCCGTTTTGTGTGCATCCGGTGGTGACGTTCAAGCCAGTAAGTTAATCAGCTTTCTTGGAATTAACCCCGACAGTGCTAGTCAATCGCTTAAACGCCTCGTTGACGAACATTTGGTACGAGAAGCTCGGCCTGGCGTATTGGGTGGCCTGCACATGCTACGTTCTAAGGCACTTGTTAATGCCTGCCATGATCAGGTGGTTTTCCTACCTGCTGATTCATTGTGGCAGGGCTTGTTGGCAGTCACAGATGACACTTTGCCTAGGGTTATTCAGTCAATACTCGCAGAAGTAGCGGGTGATGATGAGGTCTCAGCACTGAACAAGTTGTCGAATATACTTAATAGTGCCCAAGACATTGAAGTATGGTCATCAATTCTAACCGGATTAGGATTGGCGACTTTAGAACGCAATGTGGTTTCTTTCATGGGTATCCTTGAGCAATATGGTGTCCAGCGTGCGAAATGGTTACTCGCATCAATGTTTTGTGATTCACAGGTCGATATCCCGGATTTCAGCGAGTTCGATCAATGGCAACCCCTCCGAGATGCCATTCTTGCCTTTCGCGCTTTACCCAAGAAAGACTTGCGGAAAATATGTTTGGAGCAACGATCTAAAGAGTTATCGATCCCAACCTGCAAAAGCCTCCATCAGCTTAACAAGCTTCTTTCTTCCATTGCTCCCATTTGTGGCGGCGATCCCATAGGTATCAATATCTCCCCAGAGTTTGAGGGGAAAGGCCAATTGGACATAAATGATGTTAGCGATTTCTTATCCTCAGCTTATTTCATAAGCCCAGATATGGCTAAACAGCTAGTAGATGGGTTAGGAGGAGAAGGAATTCTATTTGATTGGTTTGAATCTCAAACACCCTGGGTATCTTCTCCAAAGATAGACGAAAACGGTACACATGGCCGCACAGTTCATTCAGATATGTTTTATGTCTCTGAAAAAGAACAGACCGACCCTCACAAAAGTGTATGTGATATTTGTGAGACCCTAATTTCAATTTCTCCCGACTCCGAAGCCGCCGCATCGGATGCTGTTACTCCGTTAGGACAACCAATCATCGTTGGTGAATATCAGCCGTGGTCGAAGAATATGCCAAGGCAAAATATTCCTTCGAAAACACGTGTTTCATGGAACGTTGCGTTTCGACAAATCTTATTAGCCAGATCAGCATCCGATAGTCTTACAAACTACACGCACACGATGGCTGATCTGGTTAAGCGCACCGAAAAAGTGTTTCGCTCGTTTAGCGAAAAATGGATTAAAGGAAAACGGATTCCCAATGCGGATGTTATAGCGCAGGAAGTCAATGACATTATCCAGTCCGCAAATGCTATTGCCTTTGCAACTCCAGAAAACCCATCGCATGAGATGACAAAGCCTGCTGACAATGCGGGTCAAGATGATTCTCTTGGAGCACTATTAACGGGAATATTGGGCAACCTCATGGGAAGAATGGGCGAGATTTCAGGTGATGGAAATCCAAAAGCAACTGCTACCTTTGCGGGGAGTTTAGCTGGTCAGGCGAATGATCATGAAAAATCTCTTATATGGAGAACGAGCTTAAGCCCGCCGCAGAGAGAACTCAAAGCATTGGCTGAAAGACTTATGTACGTTTCACATCTACTGCATGAGTTCGCGCACGATAATAGCGACGTATCAATCCATAAAATCATCAAATCAACGAAGAAAAGTAGGCCGGGCAAGGCCGTTTCCACTGCTGCAAGACGTTGCGAACTCTTTGCCAAGCAGCGATTTGATAAAAAATTACATTATTTAGAGAAAGATTTAAGTGAAAGAGGCTGGAATTGTAAGTGCTGGTCTAGGCCTGTAGATGAAGCCGACAGTGTATATTGGCCTTCAATGGAGGTTGCAATTTCTGTGGATATTAAATATTTCGAGGCTGACGCTGAGTATATGGAAGTCGCCTTCACTCTCGCTGATCGTCATTTTGAAAATAACTGGCGTTATAGAGTAGTGCCTGTAATAAATGGTTTTATGGTGGCACCACTAGCGATGTTGCCATCATCTAATTCACCACTGCCAGACCATGATTTCACGAAAGACTGGGAAGACCACATTAATAGCTGTTTTATATCTTCGCAGGTTGTGGAATATTTTGACAAAGCGCTGGATGCTTGCAATCAGGCTTCGGCCGTAATTGCTTGCCGTGATCTAGATCGATTACACCCGGTGGAAGATAAAGTTCTATCCGATGCTATTGATACGCTTAATCAGAACCGTGAGTTGCTTTTAAACGCTTCAGAAAAGTATGGTGATGAACACATCGTGTGGGCATGTGATTTCATTGACCAACATTGGGATAAAGTTGTCGATGAATTCGAAGCAGCAAAGATAGGAGGAAAAGTAGAGTACCCAATTTGCGAAATCCTTCATCAGGCGCTGAGTGGCCAACCTAACGAACATGTATTAGAAATGGCTGGGGCACGTATCCTGATCATACAGGAAGAGTGCTACCGTTTAGCTCAATCGTTAGAACTATAATTCGCTTCAATGTAATCACCAAGGATTAAAATATATCGATTTTAAAGCTTGCTTTTGGCCGGTTGAAAAGAAATAGCAAGGTAGTAGAAGGATAAGAAATGGCTCAAGGCATAATTACTGACAATTGGTCTTTACAGGAAATCTCAACTCTTTTTACTGAAGGATTAGAAAGTTCCAGCTCAAAAGAAGTAGTACTGGCAAATGGGCAGCACTCTTATAGCCCAGTTTTAGGTGCTATCATTCAAACAGAAGCTTTATTTGATTTCCTTACAGATCTTATCTTGCGTGACGAAATACTGATTGACGAAGAATTTACATCTTCATGGGAAATAGCTAATAGTCCTATACTTGAAGCCAAAAAACTTGGAATTTTGCGTGCGTTTCCTTTTTTGGAAAAACCAGAAAAAATAATTGGGCCACGAGAACGGATTGTAGAGCATATATGCTCTACTCAATCATTAAAAGATGCACATCAAAAAAATGAGGAAGGATGGAATGCGAAACGGCAAGTTCCAATGCTTTCATCGATTTTAAAGCTATGACCGGAGCGATCTATATTGCCTTCATCCTTGCCTAAATCATATTTGAATGCGATAGCGCCGTGTTTATTGCAATCAAGCCAAAGGGTAAATCCATCATATTTCTTTTCATAGATGCTCGTATCCGCGTGAGCTGATATGGCTGCAATTGTTATGATCAGAGCTATAAACCATTTCATAAAATCTCTCTTTGAATATTGGCTAATGCGTGGATTAAGAGCTTATCGCCTGATAGGCAATGATTAAGTCCTATTCTACACGAGCGTTGTAATAAGGTTAACCAGAGCCGTGTTTCTATTCTATAAGCTGATCAAATTCTTGTATAGCTCTGAAAAAAGGGCTGTGCTTGTGGTCATTGCTCTTATCTCCTGCACTTGAAATTTAATGTGGCAACTCTAGCTGCGGGCGTAAGCACTGCAAGCCTTCCCTTACGGCTACAACCAACACCCGTGTTCTCAGGGCAAGCCCTTGCGAGCCGCGCCAGTGATGGTTTTCGGGCTGTTCCGTATTTACTTTTACCCGCGCCTGACGTGAAGCCACAATTTCACGAACAGGAGATAAGAACATGACCGAATTACACGCACAACCATATTCCATAGAGCACACGGGCTTTTACTTTGACAGCATAGAGACCTTTGAAAGCGGCATGGAGAAGCTGAACCAGAAGGGCTGTGAAGAAGTAGAGATACAATTCATTGACGGCGATGACCATCATCCAGGTCTTTTTCAAGCCGCCAATATCCATCAAGGAAATATCTCTCTCTGGTTCGATGAACTTGAAGACATTGCAAGCGATGATGCTATCAGAGTTTGCTTCTTGCTGGACTTTATGAATTTAGACGAAGCACTAAACCGCTTTGACGAGGTATGTCTCCATTACGGCACTGCTGAAGATTACGCGCAGGAAATCATCGAAGAAACTACGGAAATCCCTGACAACATCCAATATTATATCAACTATAGAGCTATGGCCGAGGACATGAAAATCAACGGCGAGATCACCGAGCTTGAGTGCGGTCTAATTGTCACCAACGCGAATGATTTTTAACAATATCAAATCACCTTAAACTGGCGGTTTCCTAATCGCCAGTTTTTTTATTTGTGCTGAGATGATTATCTGATAATAGTAATGAGTTGTTTGGTTGTCATACCATCACCGCCGCTTTTCTTCTCTCTTAACGATTTTAAACATTGTGGAGAGAAGTAAAAAGAAAGGAAGGTGATTGTATTGAACAAAGAAAAAGGGCCAATAGTGGCCCTAATTCTGCGGATTGGTCGAGTTAAAATAACTCTTCTAATTCGTTTCTAAACAACAAGGTGTCGCTCATTACTGGTAGTTTTGGGCGGCACCACCTTTATTTTATGCCCTAAATATTAACTAAGAGTCAACGAAATAATTTAAAAATCGCGACTACTCTTCCAACGCCCGTATCAAGGTGCGTTCATGTACGCGAAAAGATTCGGCGACCTCAGTGATTGACGAGTAAAAATCCGCTTCCAGCGTAAGCCTTGCTTGCGCGACTTGTTCGTCACTTAGCTTTTTGGGGCGGCCAAGTTTTGTGCCGCGCCGCTTCGCGGCTTCCAATCCTTCCTTGGTGCGCAAAGACAGAATTTCGCGCTCCCACGTAGCCAAAGCCGCCGCCAGTGTATAAAGAAACTTCCCATCCGGCGTAGTGGTATCAAAATTCTGCGACAGTGATAGGAACTGTATGCCGCGCTGGTGAAGGCTTTCCAACTCTGAAAGTGCATCGAGGGATGAACGAAACGCCCGGTCAAGCGATGAGACCACAAATATATCGCCCGGCATTAATAGCTTCATCACCTGTTCATAAACAGGGCGTTTCTTGCGCACCGCAGATACACCATCCTCGATAAAGACTTGATCACAAACATCTTGCAACTGATTAACCTGCCGGTCGGTTAATTGTTTGTCCGTTGAGGTGCGAATATATCCCAGCTTTCTCATTCCATATTTCCCGCATTCGTTGTTTCCATAAAGCATAGACAAAAACGAACGTTTAAATCCTGTATCTGTGGCTAACCAGACTTAGCAGCATGAGTTCCACTTAAGTCCTTGCAAAAGCCCAATAATTCCCCTGATCTCAAATAATCAAAAAGACATGGTCTCAGACTAACAAAAACGTTCGTTTTTATATGGGACATTCGGCGTGAAGAAATCAAGCCTCATTTTTATCTTACTGATGGTTTTCCACAGCGGCCTTGCTCAAGCCGAAACATTGAAAAACAGTGAGTTCCTGAAATTATCGGAAGGGCAGCGTCATTGGTGGTATTCAGGGGCTTTTACAATCCTTGGACATGTCGTGGTTATAGACGATGATGAAAAGGGAAAATGTGTCTGGAACTGGCTTGCGGCTGACTATGAAAGAAAGGAAGCGCTCTTGATGAAAAGTTTCAAAAAATATCCAGACCACACCCCAACCAGCATTCTAATTGCACTATTGCGGCGTGACTGTGGAGTATTTCCTAAAAAGAAATGAACCGGTGAGCTTTACTAACCAAGTGTCCTGATTTGTGCTGGTGTGATGTCAGGAATCAGCGGAATGTCTAGGGTTTCAACACGCGCCAAATCAAACTCAGCCGTAAGATCGGGCACATTGAGTTCGGTTTTATCAATCATATCATGAGCAGCGGATGTTATGACTGTCTTGCTGCCATTCGCTGCTACTTCATTATGGTTAAAACTGGTAGATACAATATCAGGCATCCTTGTTTTTATTTGATCGTTTAGCTCTTCCAATTCATCCATTGAAGGTGGGGCATCCTCATCGTTCAAACGCTCGCGCGCGTGATCCAAAACATCACGTTGATAGATTCCAACTTCAACTTGTTGACGGCTGGCAGTATCATAAACTTCTTTTTCTGCCTTATATTCTTCCCAGCTCGGCGCGCTATCAGTAAACTCGATTTTCTGCGCTTCTTCATCATTTAGAAGTTTGCCGTCTTCGGTAAAAATGCTACCTTCATTAGAGAGGAATATCTTCGTTCCGTCTTCCATTTCAGCCGCATTTTCGCGCAAAATTTGAAGTTTCCTACCGGAATCTTCAAGGCGTTGATTTATGTCAATCAACGCCTGACCAACTGCCTGATAAGCCTGATCTAAATTTTTAGTAACCTGTGAATAGAGAGCCGCATATTGCGCATCTTCGGCCAAAAGCATTTGCAGCATCGAGCGATAACGCCGTTCAGCTTTCTTCTTTTCGCTCTCGCCGTAAATGTCGTGTGAATTTTCTGAAAGGAAGCGCTGAATTCGGCCTGTAGGCTCACCAGAAATTTCGTGATTCAAATCAATTCGATTACGCTCAAGCGGGGATTTACTATCCAGTCCAATATCTTGCGGCTTTTCTGACACCCTTTACATCCTTGCTTCTTACCGGCACTAAACCCTACGTAGAAAAATAGCACCTATATAAACATACCTTAAATCAACAACATGAGTCAAAAAGTAATTATTTATGCACTTCAAGAGTGTTAGTGTCTGGGTATAAGATATAGAAATTACACAACAGTTTATTGGTCTGTATAATCATGGTGCTTGTGCATCAGAGAGATCAAATATTTTGCTTTATTCAAGGATTTGAAAGTGCTAAAAAATTCAATATATTTATTAGGACTGCTAGTAATTGCTCTGGGCGTGGGCGGTTGTGCCAGTGTTAATAAAGCCACAACTCCAGAGAGAAATTCGAATAATTCACCTACAATAAATCCCTTGCAATCCTTTGAGGGATTGTGGGTGATACAGCTTTCGTGTGGTAGACCCTATGGCATGAGTAGACGCTATGGCAGGGATAGTCATGTTGAATATGGTTTCCTAGAAGTCACTAAAAAAGGTAAATCACGCTACATAGCTGATTTTTTTGTTTTTGAAGAGCATAAGGGAATGCGTAGTAGTACGCCCTTGAATCTTAGTAATGGCTCTATATTAAAAATGGAGGGGAAATCAAAGAACGATGGCTTTGAATTAGAATTAATTGGTGAGAAATGGCTCTTAAAGTCAAATAGACCAAACCCGATTAGCCTAGATGCATCCTTGCAGGAAGGTGGCCTTTTCTTGGAAGGAGAAATTTTGGGAGACCCATCGTGTTCTAGTTTTCTAGCTTCCAAAGCTCCAGTGAATGATTCTTTCAATAAAAATCCTGTTTTTTCACTTGATGATATTCTCGATGAATTAAAATCTAAGCGAAGACGTCCGTTAGACCAAAACCAATGTATTGAACTGTTTGATTGGGTTGGTAGTGGTAGCTTAGAAGTAGTTATTGAAAAAGAAAAGTCATCACCCCCACTTAAAATAAATTCATTACTCCTTGATGATGAAAGTCTTGTTCATTACTTTGGAAAAACTTATAGAAACTGGACTTCCGAAGACTCTCTCGCGTATTCAGGGTTTTCACAAGCATGCGAGCGGAGTCTAACTTACAACTATCTTGAAATGATGAATTCGCCACTTAAAAAAGCCCATGATAAATATGGGCGTGCTGGTGGTATGCATTTTCTAAGCGTTGGTAAAGACAGTGAAAACAATTGGGAAAACCTAATAAATCCAAGTCCAAAAGGGATATTTAAAAAATTCATAGCTCAACCGCCGAATATAAGATGGGCTGGTAATTACTTTGTATTATCTGCAATTAAAAGTGCAAAGGCATATGAAAAGCTAATTCTACAGAAATTACAAAATTTGGACTCGTCTGATAAAAGTATCGATGAGATAAGTGAGTACTCAGATTACAATGAATTTCCTCTTAACTTTCTTCTTCCCAAGGATAAGAGTCACTTTAAAGCGAATATTGCAGAAATGCATAGAGATAGAAGGGGAGTAAATACTGAGAAGCTTCTTATAGCATTTAATTTTTCAGCATACCCAAAGACATTGCAGGGTTTAAAGTCACTTCTTAGCGAATCAAAGAGCCTTCGGCACACCATTAAGTCGCTTGAAGATAGTGAAAAACGTGCAGAATTAAACAGACGCTATGATAGGCTGATAAGTGAACATTCATTAGCTGCAAGTCAAGAAATTATTGCGAATATTCCTAGCATCAGTTTAACTCCAAATGGTTTCGTTAAGCTCGAAAAATATATAAAGCAAATTAAAGCTCAAGAGATTATCTACCTTCTTCATGAGCACCAGGCAAATGTGAATAATAATCTGCTGTTAACAAATGAGAAGTTCTTTGTAGATTTCTCTGAAAACATGGCTCAGTGGGTTGCGGAAAGTATTACAGATGGTGAAGAGGGCGTGACGCTCCTAAATGAAGCGTCAGAAAAGCTACTAGGTGATGGATTGCTGGGACTTGACATAAATAATGCACTAAGCAGCGTTAAGCAAACTATTTCATATAAAATTAATCAGGAGGCTATTAAACGCCAAAATCCTTGTGATCTTTTAGCCGCGCATCCTGCTGACAGAGGTAAATCCAAATTTATTCGTGGTGTTGGTGATCGTAGCCTTGATATTGAATCGGCAATTGATGCATGTATAGCTAGTGTCGAAAATGAACCAAATATTGCCAGATTTAGCTTTCAGTTAGGGCGTGCCTTATTTTCAGGGCAGATGTATGAAGATGCCTTTTCATTTCTTGAGGAGGCAGCCAATAATGGTTATGCACCAGCTAATTACTACTTGGCTGAATATTATGGTAAAGGTTTAAGCCCCGTCGAACAACATATTGATAAATCTACAAAACTTTACAAATTAGCATCACGTGATGAATTTTTACCTGCGACTGTTGTTTTGAAGCGCTTTAGGGAAGAACTTCAAAATGATATGAAACAACGGCAAGCAGAAGAAAGAGAGAAGTTACGTATAGCTAATGCAAAATTTGAGTTAGATAGCGCCGTCAAAGCTATTGTTGCTGGTGACTATGAAAACCTTCGTCACGGTTTAGCTATGAGGTATGTGTATGGGGTTTTGTTGCAGTTATATGAAGTTGGCGGAGAGATATGCTCAAGGGGTTTGTCTCATGAAAATCTTACCGAGATGTATAATATTATTACCGAGCGCCATGCTCGTGGCTATGTTAAATATAGAAAAGATAATCAGAAAAAAATTGGCTGGGCTCTTTTTGATAATACAAATACCTTGCTGATAGAGAGAGAAGACTACAACAATAGGTTTGATAATCTTGAAACTGTAATATTGAACGATATGGCATTGTTGATAGGAAAGTACAAGTGCACTGGTGATATACATGATGCATTCATAGATAATGGTAAGAAATTTATCCTTGGTTCTGATGCTCCTCCATATAACCTTGTGTCTAAAGGATTTTGGAATGTGTGCATGCGTGAGGCTAACGTAAGTAAAGTATCAAATGAACGCTTTTGCTCTTGTTATCTTGATAGATTACGTCGTGACGGGGTCGGGCGCTCCAAGGCAAAAGGACTTTATACCAACTTCTGGGCAACTACCATTGATATAAAAAATAGCTCTAAGAAAAACGAGAATTTAGTAAATCGATGTTCAACTCCACCGAAATTTTGATGTTATCTTTGTTCGATTAATTCAGAAGCTTGGATGTTAAAAGCATGTTTAACCAAACATCGCCTTTGTTCGCCGTTTTTCAGCAGCTTTTATGTTGACCCTAGTTGACATAATTTCGTTAGAAGAAAATGCTTTGTCCAACTGTCTAAGATTATTTTGAATATAGCCAAGAGCTTTATTCAAACTGATAGGCTCAACAACATTAATAATTTCATCCAGACTTTCCCAGCCCATCATTAAAGAAATATCACAGAACGGATAATAGTTTTCAGGGCTTGTTTGACTCGATAAATTCAAGATTGTCCGTCGTCAAATGCTTTGAGACACTTAGGTAAAATATAATCAGGACTGTTTTGATTTCTGATTAAGTTTAATATTAAGCAGCTAATTTAAGATGCTGCAAGCGTCTTTGTTGAATAGTTTTGTTTTTGAGCTTTCTCCTTTTTTCTAAAATTGAATTTCCTCTACCAAAATAAACGTCGGCAGGCGTAATATTATCGATACTTTCGTGATATCGCTCATTATTATAATATTCTATGAACTGGTCGATTTCATGTTCCAAATGGCTTGGCAAATAATAGTTATTCAATAGCACGCGGTTTTTTAAAGTTTGATGCCATCTCTCAATCTTTCCTTGGGTTTGCGGGTGGTATGGCGCACCGCGGACATGTCTCATGTTCTTACTCTCAAGGAAATCAGCAAGCTCGCCTGCCACATAAGATGCCCCATTATCAGATAATAGCCGTGGCTTATGAATAACCTTTGCACTGTCACAGCCAGAGGTCTTAAGAGCTAGCTCCAATGTATCTGTTACATCAGAGGCTTTCATGGTTTTGCATAGCTTCCACGCAATTATATAGCGCGAATAATCATCCAAAATGGTTGAAAGATAATACCAGCCCCAGCCAACAATCTTGAAGTAGGTGAAATCTGTTTGCCACTGCTGGTTTGGTTGGGTGGGCTTGTCTTTAAACTCATTAGCCGCCTTGATTACAACAAAATCAGGGCTAGTGATTAAATCATAAGACTTGAGAAGCCTGTAAACACTAGCTTCTGAGACAAAGTAGTCTTGTGTGTCTGTGAATTTGACAGCTAATTCACGCGGCGATAACTCAGGTCTTTCAAGAGCAAAATCAATAATTTGAGCCCTCACTTTATCTGGAATACGGTTCCACACCTTAGATGGGCGTGATGTCTTATCAGCCAACGCATCCAGCCCGCCTTCAATGTACTTGTCATACCAGCGATAAAATGTAGGGCGTGGAATGCCTATTTTCTCCAGTGTTTGCCTTGCCGAGAGATGGGATTGCTCAACAGTGCGAATAATCTCTAGCTTTTCAGATGCCGGATATCTCATATTTCTTCTCCCCCATCTGCGATTATGCTTTTTTTAAGCAAGCGTATCTCCAGAGTTTGTTCGGCAACAACCTCTTTTAAATCACGCGCTTCACGGCGCAAGTCTTTAACTTCCGTAGTCGTAGCAGCACGCGCGGTATCACCGGCAAGGCGCTGTTTACCCGCCTCAAGAAACTCCTTTGACCAGCTATAATACATGCTTTTGGAAATGCCTTCTATGCGGCAAAGTTCTGCAATAGAATGCTCACCACGTAAGCCCTCAAGAACAATTCGTATCTTTTCTTCGGCTGAATACAGCTTACGATTTGCACGGCGGATATCTTTTACCACTTTAGTAGCAGTTGATTTTGTCGTTTTAGTTTTGGTTGTCATCTTCATTCCTTCGTCATTACGATGAAAACCAAAACAGTCCTTTATGCAAGACCTTTATTTTGTCTCATAAGACCTGACGGGGAACAATTCAAGATATCCTGGCCCCTGTCTCTTACAAAATAGAATCTTAAATTCCCTAGGTCATAGACTGCCTCAGCATTTCCAAAACTTTCAGCATTGTAGGATTCTCGTACCAACTTGGCATTACTTATACCAAGCTGGTTCAGTTCATGTTCGACCGATTTAACCAAAGGGTTCTTCATCTCCCTAATTCCCTTGGTAACAGTCGTAACCATAGTTCTGCGCCTGTAAACTGACATCTGTGGTATTAACATCGATATATAAGCATTGCGAATCAACGTCATATTGGCAGTTACTAACTTCCTTCGCCGACATACCCCATGATTGGACAGTAAATATAGCGAGAACAAATAACAATAATAGGCGGAATACAGTATTCATATTAGAGCTACGCCTTCCACGGGAGCACATCTGTATCAGAAAATAGTGCTTGATAGATACATACGTTTTCAGGCTCTGTGTTGGATAATCTGATGGGAAATGGCTGCTCCAACTCTTGTTGCTCTAAAACCTTAAATTGATTTTCCATCAGCAGTGAGAATATCTTTTGCTCCTCTTGAACAGAAATATTTTGAGTTACAACTCTGATAGGCCCGACTTCCGAAATTCTAAGAACCGTTGCATATCGCCCAAGCATAGAAAGTTCTACTACCCACTGATTTTTCGATCTAGATAGCAGATAACGAAAACTAACGTCGTCATTTGAATCGGTTAATTCTTCAACCTCAAACAGACTTCGCATTTGCTGAATTAGTGACTCATAAGGTCTTGACGAAATAGCTTTACTTACAAACGAGAAATCCGGTTGCTCCAACGACGTATATGTACGCTTAATCGTCTCTGACAGCATTTGTATATCTTGGGCGGTCATCATCAATACCTCTCAGGCCCAGAAGGGTGGCCATGAATACGGCCTTTTGAGTCCTGATGGACCCGTACTCTCGTTTGCATACCACCATTTGGTCCAGTACCCGTAGATACTCCAAAATCATGTTCTCGGACATTCGGACGACCAGGAACTGGCTTTCCTTTTTCAAAGGCTTGTTGTGTTAAACGTTCTCCGCTTTTTTCGCCAAAGAAAGAGGACGTAGGCTTACCTTGCTTAAGTCGATTAGCATTTTGTGGCGTGCCAGGAATATGACCTGCTTGTTTTTGTGCTGAAATTGCAGGTTTTGTTCCCTTTGGAACCTTATCATTTATCTTTCTATTTAATGTTTTAGTAGATAATGAAGATTGATTTTTCTTAATCTGAGCTAGTTTGGCGGCTTCGTTTAAAGCTTTGCGATTAGGAGGCTCATTACCGTTTCCACCATCACCACTACTCCCGTTACCTTTTTTTCCGCCACCACCACCTGTTCCGCTCCCTTTGTTATTGCCACTACCACTACCGCCACTAGAAACTTTTACTTTATTACGTCCTGATGGTAAGGAAGAATCCTGACTCAGTGTTTGTCTTATAAGACGATTATTATTTTTCTTTTCTTTTTTCTTCTTATCCGCAAGCTGTTTTTTATTTTTATCTCGCTCTTTAAGTTGTTTGATACGTTTTAGTTTATCTAGCTTTTCTTTGATTTTTTTCTGATTATCATTGGCAACTTGTTGTTTTTGGTTTTGGATTGTTTTTTGTATGGTGCGCTCCATCGCGCGTTGCTTTTGTAGGTCTTGAGTGGTTTTTTGCTGGATAAGAGAATTTTGTATTTTCTGATTCTTTGTAAGGTTCTGGCTTTGCATTGAGCGCAGAGCATTTTTCTTGTTTTGATTGGCAATGTTCTTTGCATTTCTTTTGGCATCTTCTGCTGCGCGTGCTGCTTCTTTTTTAGCATTGTCAGCCGCTATTTTTGCATTTCTCTTTGCTCTTTGCGCTGCAATTTGAGCATCCCTTCTTGCCCTATCGGCGGCCGCTCTGGCATCGCGCTGTACTTGCGCTGCTTGCTGCTGTTGCCATACGTTATTGTTGTACGGCGCGGCTGATGACGGAGGGAGGAAGATAAGCTGAGATAAGACCAGAAAGGTAAGGAGAAAAGTTTTTGTAAAATAATGTTTCATTATATTTGCCAGCAACCACTCGTTTTTTATCGTATGTAGGGTGCTAGAGAAAGATTAATCTTTTTTAGCGCGACCCTGAACTATGTTTTCCTAACTTTGCGATTTTAGATCGTATAAATCAAGAGTATTTTGTCAATAGCATGAAGTTTATTCAGTAAATTGCATTTAAACCTCTGGTTCGATGTCGATATCAGGGTTGCACCTGTCTTTGTTCTGGTTCCTTTGAATGTGTGATGAACGTGTGGCGTACCGCTCTTTGGTTAGGTCTTTTTCGGGGTGAGGTTTTACATTGTCCTTTTGTGCGCTGGTGATTTTAGATAAATCACGGATGAGGTGTTTTCGTTCTTTTTCGTGGTTGTTGCGCAGTAGGTTTAATTGGGTTTGGAGGTTTTGGCGCTCAGTAAGCTGCTTGTTTATTAGATCTTCGCGTTGTTGTTGATCGCGTAGGTAGGCGTTGTAGGACTCTTTTTCGTTTTTCTCGCGGGTTTTCCAGTAGCGCCCATTTAGTTTGTCCCAAATTCCTTTGAAGCCACGGCGGATTTTGGCGGCGCGTTGGTTTTCTTCTTTTTGCCAGCGGGCTTTTTGGAATTCATCTAGTTTTGTGCGCATTGAGCGGTGCTGGGCAGTCATGGTTTGTTTGGCGTGGAGGAGGGGCTGCATTTTTTGTTTGTGCTGCGCGTTTAATTCACCAGTGTAACGGTTGAATAATTTGGAAACTTGCCGGAAAACAGCCCCCTTGGTCTCTGGGACTGAGGGCAGGTTTTCGGCTTTTCCAAGTCGCTGTTCTAGATCTTTCTTTTTCACGGCGAGTTGGCGGCTTAAAGAATAAACTTCGCCGTAAACATCCACCGCTACAAACCCGCGCCGGTCGCCGCGCGCTAGGTAGTAGCCATTTTCCTGCAATTCGCTTTCAAAGCTTTTTCGGCTGTCAGAAATGGCCCAGCATTCTTGGAGCGCGGCTTTGATGGCTTTTGGGTTTTGACCTGTCCGCATCGCTTGTTGCCATTCGGCTCTTGTGTAGTTAAGCGGGTTTCTACGGCTTTTATCCTTAAAACCATAGGGCATTTTCCAGCCATGTTCCAGATACAGGGATTTCGAGATATCGTTCAATTTTAGCTTGGGATGAGAGATATTAATGGCCTTCATTTCATCAATATTGATGCGGCTCCAGACCACATGTGCATGGCGGCGTCCCTCTTTTTCGTGGAAGACCACTACTCGCGGCTGGCCCTCTAGGCCGAGCTTCTTTTCTACCCGCGCAAGTGTATCCTCAAACACTTCAATTGAGACGCGCTCATCTTGAGGTGGGTTGAGGCTTAGGGAATACATGAACTGTCTGCACTGGGTTGCCTTGGATAGCGCGTAGGCTTCATTGAGCGCGCCAAGCACGTCTTCGGCAATGAAGCCTTGCACCTGATGCACGGCCACATGCTCGTTCTGATCGCCATTTAGGAGGTGGAGCGCCATTTGCCGCCCGCCTGCGCGCTGATTACCTTTCAGGATCATCGGAATTATCCTCATCACGGCTGTGAGGCTTTAATCCCATTGATTTGATCAGGGTGGCGCGCATCCAGTGAATGGCTTGTATGGCCTCTTTTAGTGATTTGAGAACTTCTTCATTAACGGGCAGGGAGCCTGAATTTGCAGCCTTGGCAAGCTGGTTAATATTAGAGGCTATGCGCGATTGACCGAGTGCTCCAAGGAGCTTGGCCAGCAGTTTGTGATCATGGTGTGATGCTCTGCGAGGGCGCTGACCATGCTTGAATATGGCATCTTTTATGAAAGTGCCAATTGGTCTGCCGCCAGCCAGTTTTTTCAGCTCACTGCGCTCTTTGCGGCTAAGGCGCAAAGAAAATGGGGCGGGGTGCTTATCCATTTTCAAGCCCCCCTTCTTTTAAAAACAAGGGCTTGGAGCCTATATCGAAGGCGGTAACAAGCAAGGTAGATAGTGTTGGCGGCAAGCCCCCGCTACCAAACTCCTGTACAACAAATTTCCCTTGTTTGATTCCAGAACGCGATGCGGATATCCCCGCGGAATTCGTTTGCCTATTTTTCTGATTCTGTATGTTGATGCCGGTGAGAACCCGCATCATGCTGGTCGTGGTCGTGGTCGTGGTCGTGGTCGTGGTCGTGGTCGTGGTCGTGGTCGTGGTCGTGGTCGTGGTCGTGGTCGTGGTCGTGGTCGTGGTGGTTATGCTCATGAGAATGGTCATCATGTGCGTGGACGTGGAAATGGATCTCGCCATCTGGGCCGTGGGCGTGGCGGTGAGCATGCAGGAAGTTGCCGATGATGAAGCGATGATCTTCATCCATATCATCTTTCTGATTCAGAATGTCGTTAAGCAACTCGTGAGTCATCAGTGCCAGCGGCAGCTCAAGGTTGTTCTCCTCCAGCAGCTTGCGGTTATGGAGAATCCTTGAGGCCGCATCATCTGCGACGATCGCACCGTCGGTGAGCAGCAGGCAGCGATCACACACCTCGAGTGCAATATCGAGATCGTGTGTACAGAGCAGGATGGTCTTGTCTGACCCCTTGAGCCAGTTAATGAGTTTGCGACGGTTGAGGGGGTCCATGTTGGTCGAGGGTTCATCGAACACCAGGATCTCCGGGCGATACGATAGTACCGTGGCGAGTGCCAGCCGTTTACGTTCACCAAATGAGAGGTGATACGAGGAGCGTTCATCGAACCCTTCGAGTCCTACCAGCGCCAGCGACTCTTTCACCCGTTTCTCGACTTCATCATGAGGCAGGCCAAGATTGAGTGGGCCAAAGGCGACATCATCATAGACTGTTGGGCAGAAGAGCTGATCGTCGGGGTCCTGAAATACGATGCCTATCTTACGGCGGATATCGACCAGCGAATCCTTTTCGACCAGCGTACCGTCGATATGTACCTGTCCATTGGTCGGCAGTGCAACCCCGTTGAGCAGGCTCATGAAGGTTGATTTGCCCGCGCCGTTGGGACCGATCAGTGCAACCTTTTCGCCGTGCTTGATAGAGCAGGTGACGCTCTTCAAAACCTCATGGCCATCGGGGTAGGTAAAAAATACCTGGCTTGTTTCGATTGCTGCCGTGTTTTTAGACACGAGGCCTCCTGAAGTGAGTATTAAAACCAGCCCTGTTTGGCGGGCAAAAAGAGTCCCGAAAAATCAAGTGCGAGGATCATGACGGCGGTGGAGAGTACCAGTAGCGACTTGATGTAGTCCTGTCGTTCTGACTGAAATTTCACCATGCTGTGCAGTTCGCCCTGATAACCTTTGGAAAGCATCGCCTTGTAGACACGCTCGGAACGTTCGAAGCTGCGCACCAGGAGTGTGCCGACAAAATTACCCATCACCTGCATAGTTTTGAGATCGGTCCTCATGACAAAGCCGCGAGCGCGCATTGCGATCTGCATGCGGCGCATCTCCTCAATAAAGACAAAGGTGTAACGGTAGGTGAAGAGTAACATCTGTACCAGGATCCTGGGGCACTTCAGGTGCTGCAGTGCGATCATCGAAACATCGAAGCGTGCGGTGCCAAACATCGTAAAGGTGGTCAGGATGATCGCAACCGCCTTGATAAAGATCAACGTCGCGAGCTGCAATCCTTCCCATGCAAACGGTAATCCAATCACATAAAAGGCGGCTTCACCGGGATAGCTGAGTGGCATGATGATAAAGAAGGGCAGCAGGAAAAAGATGATCCACTTAACGCTGCTGGAGACAAAGTCGTAAGGCAGGCCGCTCAGGCGCAGGATTGCGATGGCGATACAAAATGCGATGATTGCGATCGGCAGCGTTTTGAGTAGTGCGACACTAAAGACAAAGATGCCGAGGGTAAAGAGCTTAACGCGCGGATCCCAGCGTTGCAGTGGCGATGCCAGGTGGGCAAAGCGATCGATATCAAGCGGCATTGCTAACGTTTCCGTAACGGCAGTGGCATCGTGTCACAGGGGGGCTGTTCACCTGGGTGCTTCCTCATTTGAGGTCTCAGCTGCGGCAGGTTTGGTGGTTGCCGGGGGCACTGGCAACTGCCCCGCCAGCGCATCAGGTTTGACCTTGACCAGAAATGCAGCGCAGGCACCGACCACCAGTGCCTCGATGATCATCACCGGAATATGTGCTGCGAGTGTATAACCCGCGGTGGCGATAAACTCTTCACCGGTAGTGACCAGTGACAGTGCCAGCACGATACCGGAGCTGAAGATGCCGGTTGCACCGGCCAGTGCGCCAAAGACCATCTCTTTTTTCTTCAGGTCAAAGCGGTGTCGCAGTTGCCACACCGCGTAGGCGAGTAGTCCGCCGCCGCCGAGCATCACCGTGTTGACACCGATCACGGTGACACCGCCATGGCCAAACAGGATCGTCTGCAGGATGATGCCGAGCATGATCGCCGGAAAGGCGCGCATCCCCAGCACCACACCGACCAGGCCGTTGAGGATTAGGTGGATGCTACTCGGGCCGATCGGTACGTGAATCAGTGAGGCGACAAAAAAGACCGAGGTGATCACCGAGACCTTGGGGATATCATCGAGATCGAGCTTACGCAGGGTATAGGCCGCGACGGCCACCGTACCGACAAAGCCGGCGGTGAGTACCGGAGCAGATAAGATCCCGTCAGAGATATGCATGTTGTCTGAGTCTCAAGGTGGTTATTGGTGTTACAAAAGGTATCGACGTATTACGATGAAGATTGAGTCTTCACCTGATATCGCCGCTGAGTTGCACTATGGCTGTCGCGCCTTGAAGTACATGAATACCCCGAGCAGGCCAAAAATGAAACCGACGCCACCGACGATGTCGGAAAACGATTTTTCGGCGCGCATCTCGGAGAGTTCGCGCATCAGAGGTTTTATCGCCTTGCCGACAGCGCGTTCGACCTCGACACGTACCGCGGCTTCGTCCAGCTTAACCGTGGTTACCGGCGTCAGTGGGCCGTCTGGGTTCTGCTGTGAAGCGCTGTCGGCAGCAATAGTGGCGGCCGGTTCAACAACGGGGGTAGCTGCGTCTGCCTCTTCGCTCAACTCGCTTTTTAAAAGCACATATTCGGCCTGATGTCCCATGCCCGCATTGACGGTGATGCGCAGATCGCTCTGCTGTGGGATGGCGAAGCTGAACTGCCCATCACCGTCAGTGGTACCGGTTAGCAGTTCGTTATTAGTGGGGTCATAGACAGTAACGCCGCTATTTTTGGCTTTTTTACCATCGGTAAAATAGCCCTCGGCAAAGATCTTGTCACCCTCTACGTAAGCGAACATATTCAGTTTGTGAGCGAAGGCCGCGGGGGTAATTAGCAGTAGGATCGTCGCCACTACGGTAATAGCTCCGCGGGATAGGTGTGGGCCGTTGGTAATAATTTCTTTATTTTTAATATGATATGTTTTCACTGACGGCGCTCCTGTTTCGTGGTACAAATATTAAATATGTGGCACCCTAAAGTCAATCGATGTAGTGATGTCGTCTGCAGGGTGTTGAGAGATAGCATTTGGAGGTGGTTGATATGTCTGAGCTGGTAAGATTTGGCGTCTCGATTGATAATGGTCTGCTGGACAAGTTTGATGAGCTGATTGCACGCAAAGGGTACAAAAATCGCTCTGAGGCGATACGCGACCTGATCCGCGACCACATGGTGGAGCAGGAGTGGGAGGCTGACGCCGACACGGTGGGCACCTTCACCATGGTCTATGATCACCATACCCGAGACCTCTCTTCCAGGTTGACCCATCTACAGCACTCCTTCACTGGTGAGATCTGTTCGGTGCTGCATGTCCATCTCGATCATAATAACTGCCTTGAAGTGCTGGTATTAAAGGGTAAGGCGCAGTTGCTGCAAGCGCTTGCCGATAAGCTGGTCAGTGTGCGTGGGGTTAAGCACGGTAAGCTGACCATGACCACTACGGGTGAGGCGATGCCGACTGGGCCGGGTGACCATAGCCATTCGCATCCAGATGAGGGGCATCATCACCACGGCCATTCGCACGACTGAGACGGCTCACTTCATATCGTGGGTTTTGACCCACGGTACCGCGCCGATCACGACCGGGTATTCGGTGCCTTCGTACATCATCCGTTTTTCATCTTCATTGAGTGCCGCAAAGCCCCACCAGCCGGCCCTTGGCATCGGCCTTGACAAACCTGGCTAATCATCGGGGCTGCTTCAGGCTTGAGCTTGCCATCAACGGTGACAATCCCCTGAAACAGATTGCCGGTATAGAGACCGTAAGGTCGGGTGAGTGGAGTGATCTCGGTTTTGAAGTCAACTGGTTTATCCCATCCCTCTTCGAGTCCATATGAGTTATCGAGATTGAAGCGACCACTACTGAAATTAAACCCGATACTGGCATCAACTTCTTTATATCGCTATCTGGTATTGTGTGGTGATGTGGGACTGCAGTGCCGGGAGTTGCTTCGAGAGATTGCGCGAAGCAAAGAAATGATCATCTATGCGGGTGCAATCAACAGGGATCATATGTATCTGCTAGGAATACCGCCGAGCCTGTCGGTGTCCAGGGCGGTGCAGTCTCTGAAAGGAAAGAGTTATCACAAGATGCTTGCGGAGTTTCCGCAGCTAAAGAAAAAGTACTGGGGAGAGCATTTGTGGGCGAGAGGCTACTGGGTGGCTTCAAACGGAAACGTGACAGGCGAAGTCTGGAAAGCTTATATAGAAAATCAGAAGCTGAATGAACCTGACGATGATTTTAGTGTGCTGTAAATTGCCTTTAGGCGAAATGACCGGCTTTCAGCCGTAACCAGAAGCCACCGGCTTTAGCTGGTGGAGCATTCACTTTTTATGCTATTTAAGTGCTTCACTTACGAGAGCTTTGATTTCAACGAAAGATTTTTTTCCTCGCACAATTTTTCCATTTATAAAAAAGGTGGGTGTTCCGGTTACATCAAAATCTTTCCTGGCCGCATACTGCTGATTTTTTATTTCATCCAAATGTCTTGAATTACTAAGGCATGAAATATACGCTTCTGAATTCAATCCAAGTGAAGAGGCTTTCTGGGCAAAAATACTATCTCTGTTATCCGCCTCATACCAATCAGCGACAGTAGAATAAAGTTCATCGAGCATTTCGTAAGATTTCTCACCTGCGCATTGAGACGCTATAGCCCCGCGTACAGCGGCGTCACTAGTTGGGAAATGGCGATAAATAAAGCGAACTGTCCCTGAATCAATGTAATGCTTCTTAATTCGAGGAAAGACATTTCTATGAAATCTTATACAATTATCACAGGTTAATGATCCGTACTCAATTAAAGTGACTGGTGCTTGTTCGCTACCAAGCGTGATTTCTTCACTTGAGGCAAAAGAAATCATCAGATTACTGGCAGCGAAAATGAGCACTAATCTCATCCAGGCGTTATTAATTTTCAAAACACATCCCCTAATATCTTGGTATTTATTTCCCTGGTTCTTCGTGAGGCCTAACGCCTCAATAAATGGCCTTTTACAGTGGTGGTTGGTTTGCGCAAAAATGAAGCGGAGCTGAATGTGCGCAAACCAACCACCACTGTCAAAGATCCGTTTGATTGTTCGTTATATGACCGTAAGTGGCGGGCCATAGTTGTTGTTTAATCGATTAAAAACGCCATTTTTGTCCTGGAGCTTGATTATTACACGTCAAAAACTGTGAACAAAGCCCGAAAACCATAATTTAGTTAATTTTGAGTAAATTACAATCATTTTCGAGGCTCGATTAATCCTGTACCAACTTGCAGAGTTGAAGTCGTATCGTTTTGCAGGTGAGCGTTAAGTCAGTGTGGACAAGTAGCAATTCAGAAGAGACCTTTGCACGACACCACTATGCAGCAGACAAGCGTTTTAACCGTCTACACGCCGGGGTTCGATGCACGGTAGAGTGCGTATTCGGCGTATTGAAATGACACTACGGGATGGCAAGAGCCCGTTACCCTGGATTGTCACGAAACCGAACGCGATTCGAATTGATGTGCGTGGCCCATAATATTAAGCGGGGCGTATCAATTCAGCGGGAAAGTTACGCCTGAAAAAGGGGGAACGGAGAGGAATCGCCGTTTTCTTGCCTGAATGTGTCCGTAAAATTGCTTTTTTGAAGAATAATCTTCAAAAAATGTGGATTGAATTTTTGGCTGTTGCATGGTGTTATCGTGCAAAGGTCTCTGAAAAATTTAACTTGCTGATGAATATACCACAGCCAGTTAATTCTACCCGAATTTCATCGATCTGATCTGCAGCAGTTCGTCACTTCACAGCATGTTAGACTTGCCAGATAAACTACCATCTTCAGAGATATGAGCTGCATAACCTATTTTCATTCGCCGCCGCAAAGTGGTGAACTTCCAGAGGGGTTTCCGAGCCCTTTTAGCAACAGGCCTCACCCGGTTGCGATGCAGGCAGCGCACGCATTGCAGGCGCGCCTGAACGAGATGCAGTGGAGGCAACACAGTTTCGACACCGCCGGCGGCGGCAAGATGTTTGGTGTGCTGGTGGTGCGTGATGCGCATGAGCAGCTCGGTTATCTCGCTGCTTTTTCTGGCATGGTTGGTGGAAAATGGGAGCTGCCCGGGTTTGTGCCACCACTCTTTGATCAGGCCGAACTCGACAGCTTTTTGCCCGCAGGCGAGGCGCAGCTTAAGCGATATGATAAGCAGATAGCCACACTGCTAGTCAGCGCCGAACATGGAGCCGCAGCGCGAGAGTTTGAGTGCTTGAAGCAACAGCGCGATGTTGAGCGAGCGGCGCTGAAGGCCGCTCATCGAGCACGCAAGGCGTTACGTCGCTCAGTGCGTGAAAGGCTGGAAAAGCAGGCTGGCTCTGTGGATGATCTGGCGGCACGCGACAAACAGCTTGTGAGACTCTCATTCGAAAGCCAGCAGGATCGACGCGAGCAACGTGCACTGGAGGGTGAGTGGCACGCAAGGATTGCGAGGGCGCAGCAGGGGGTAGCGCAGATTGAGGAGATGATCAGCGGGTTAAAAAGATGTCGTGCAAGGCTCTCAAACAGGTTGCAGCGCAGGGTCTTCAAGGCCTATCAACTCACTAACCGACTGGGTGAAGTAAAAACGGTCATCGACCTTTTTGACAAGGGACTTCCGCCGAGTGGAACAGGAGATTGTGCCGCTCCCAAGCTGATCCAGTACGCACACCTGCACGGCATGCGGCCGATAGCGCTGGCAGAGTTCTGGTGGGGGGCATCGCCCAAAGAGGGTGTGCGGCAACACGGCCACTATTATCCAGCCTGTCGCGGAAAGTGTCATCCCACTCTTCCCTTTATGTTAAAGGGGATTGATCTGCAGCCGCGTGTACTCACTGCTCACGCTGCAAAACTGAATGGCCCCCTTGAAATTGTTTATGAAGACGACGACTTACTGGTGATCAATAAACCGAGCGGGCTGCTCTCTGTGCCCGGCAAAGAGATCAGCGACTCTGTACTCACCCGTCTGCAGCGACGTTACCCCGATGCGACTGGGCCACTACTGGTGCATCGCCTCGATATGTCGACATCCGGGCTGATACTGGCGGCGAAGAGCAGTGCCACACACAAGGCACTGCAGCGTCAGTTTCTGCAGCGCACAATTGAAAAACGTTACGTGGCGGTGTTGTCGAAACGTCTGCCGGAATCTTCACACAGTGGCACCATTGAGCTGCCACTGCGGGTCGATCTTGATGATCGCCCGCGACAGCTTGTCTGCTGCACCCATGGCAAGGCGGCGACAACTCACTGGGAGGTGATCGAACGCGGCGAGCAGATCACCAGGGTCTTCTTCTATCCGCACACCGGGCGCACCCATCAGCTGCGTCTGCATGCGGCGCATCGAGAGGGGCTGGGCGCCCCGATTGTGGGAGATGAGCTTTATGGTGATCCTGCCGATCGACTGCTGCTGCATGCTGAGCGACTCTGTTTCGAGCGCCCGGCTGGATCACGGCGAATAGAGGTCGTCTCTAACGTTCCTTTTTAAAATCATATAGGTAAGGTGTTTCAGGGTGCCGGTAAGGGGGCTGGCCTTATAACCCTATAAAACATCATAGGAAGGTTCCTACGTCATATCAAGCTGACTTCCGATATAGCAGATCTGCCCCGGCCCGAAAACTTAACTACAGAGGATTAAGGAAGCATGACAGAAAAGCAGTTAGATTTTTCTGGTGCGAAAGGAATCGCAGGGCCTTAAGGCAGTGACATTTCTTCTCATGATGAGAATTGCAGGATGCAGAGCGTTAGATTGATGCGGTACTGGAAGGATCCAGGTAGTAACGGAAAACCTTTTAGATCTGTCTGACCTGCTCAGGGAAGAGCATCTCAGGCCTGGGAGATGGAGTAGTAGTACAGACGGTGAGTATGGTGTGCGTGAAAAAGTGGTGTTGTTGCGATAAGGCGCTGCTGGAGTCGATGGACTTGGTGGGGTAGTTGATTGATGAGCTCATGGATCGAGCATTGACATTGTGAGGTACAGACAGGAGAGCCACTAATTTGTTTTCAACGTGAAGTCAGGGATATCAGCACGGAGTTGGGAAAGGATATCAAATGGAGATTGGCGACGCCGACATGGAGCTGAAAAAGTTTCGTTGAAAACGGGTGACTCTGCTGTGTGCTGTGCGCTTAACACAATGGATAACGGGCGGGATGTCCGTGCCGTCTGAATCGTCGCAGGATGGATCCGTAAGGAACGCGGCGATTTTATGCCCATGTAGACTTCAGTGGGATGATCTATTCGAGAGTGTAGGTTGTGGATGAGTTACTTCCAGGGATGGAATAGTATTGATGCCCGTAATACTGGTCTGCGAGGCTGCGCTTACCTTTTGTTACATAGAGACTGCCGTCCCCCTCCCCAGTTGGTACCAGCTATATTCAATTCTCTCATCAGTAAAATACTTTGGCTAGCTATGCAGACCGGGTGTGCGTGGTTTTTTATGTCATTTCATAAATGAATGCACAATTACGCGATAAATACTGGTGAAGCCAACGGAAACGCCGATAATACTACGGTAACGTTAAAAACCGAGGAATAGTGTCGCTTTGCCAACAGGGGTGCCAGGGCTTTGATTGAGGGGTGGGGGCATGAAAAGGAGAGGCCGGGTGAGCCGGGGCGGAGATACCAACAGGGGATGTTTCTATGTCACGAATTAAGGTAATGGTAGTTGATGACTCCGCAGTGATTCGTCAGGTCTTCACCAGAATTATCAATCAAGATTCTCAGCTGGAGCTGGTTGCGGCTGTTAATGATCCCATCCTTGCGCTGAATCGAATGAAGGTGATGATGCCAGATGTGATCGTGCTGGATGTTGAGATGCCAAAGATGGATGGTCTTACGTTTCTTAAGCTGATCATGAACGACAATCCGCTGCCGGTGGTGATGTGTTCAACGCTTACCGAGAAGGGTAGCAAGACCACCATGCAGGCGATCGCTGATGGCGCCGTCGATTTCATTACCAAACCGAAACTGGGGGCCAGGGGGTATCTGGAAGAGTCTTCCGCGATGCTGGCCGATGTGATCAAGTCGGCCGCCAGTGCCAACGTGGGTAAATTAAAAAAGAACGCTACGCTGATGTCGGATAGCGAGAAGATCGAAACCCTGTTATCGAAGAATGAGGTGCTGCTTGAAAAGAGTGCTAGCTCGATGATGCGAACCACCGACCGTATCATCGCCATTGGAACCTCGACCGGTGGCACCCAGGCGCTGGAGCTGGTGTTGTCGCAACTTCCGAAAAACGCACCGGGACTGGTGATAGTGCAACATATGCCAGAGAAATTTACCGCTGCCTTTGCCGCTCGGCTCGATAGTGTCTGCCAGATCAAGGTCAAAGAGGCCGAGAATGGAGACCGCGTGCTGCAGGGGCAGGCGTTGATTGCGCCGGGCAGTCACCATATGAAACTCAATCGCAGTGGCGCGCGTTATTTTGTTGAGTTAAAAGACGGCCCGCTGGTAAGTCGCCATCGCCCATCGGTCGATGTGCTGTTTCGTTCCACTGCGAAGATTGCCGGTAAAAATGCCGTTGGCATCATTATGACCGGCATGGGGTCGGATGGTGCCTCCGGGATGCTCGAGATGCACGATGCCGGCGCCTTTACCATTGCACAGGATGAGGCGAGCAGTGTGGTCTACGGTATGCCCAAAGAGGCGGTAAAGTGTGGCGCGGTAGACAGGATTGTGTCGCTTGGCGAGATCCCGGTCGAGATCTGCACCTTTGGCGAATAGGTCTTCAGCTAGGCTGCGGCCGCACCCTTCAGATAGGCCTTGTGACGACGTTTCTCTTTGCGTGATGTGCGCCACGCCAGCCACAGCTTACGGATCGGCGTCAGCGAGGTGCGATGTTCCAGTACGCGGTAGTCGTCACGCTCAATCTCATCGAGAATGGCGCGATAGATCGTTGCCATAATCAGGCCGCTGCGCTGTGGATGGCGATCACAGTCGGGCAGTAGTTCAAAGGCCTGTTTGTAATAGTCACGTGCACGCGCCGCCTGAAATTCAAACAGTGCGCGGATGTTGTCGGTTGTTCTGTTTTCCATCAACTCTTCAGTGGTCACCCCAAAGCGCTCCAGTTCATCGAGTGGGATATAGAGCCGTCCACGCACGCTGTCTTCATGCACATCGCGCAGGATGTTGGTGAGCTGAAACGCCATCCCCAGCGCGTGGGCATATTTCAGTGTCTTGCGGTCGTCATAGCCGAAGATCTCGGCCGACATCAGTCCCACGACACTCGCCACACGGTGGCAGTAGAGCGAAAGTTCCTTGAAGGTGGGGTAGGCGTTGTAGTCGAGGTCCATCTCCATGCCGTCGATCACCTCAATAAAGTGTTCCTGTGACAGGTCAAAGTGCCTGATCGTCTCCTGCAGCGCCTTGCCCACCATATGTTCCGCCGTGCCGTTGTAGACCCGCTCGATCTCCTTACGCCACCATGCCAGCTTGATGCGCGCAATTTCATGCTCCTGCGTCTCATCCACCACATCGTCCACCTCGCGGCAGAAGGCGTAGAGCGAGATGATCGCGCGGCGCTGCTTCGGTGGCAGAAAGAGGAAGCTGTAATAGAAACTGGAGCCGCTTTTCGCAGTCTTGTCCTGGCAATATTGATCGGGTGTCATGGTCTGATATATCTGGGTGAATTCGGCCTGTGAATCTAAGCGGTCAATCATCCCGATGTGGGGCGGTGGAGTCAAGCCCGCGGGGTGTGTGGTCTCTGTTGTAAGCTCGTTCCCGTGAGATCGCAGGAGATGTCCCTGGTGCGCCTGCGCGGGGGAGCAGGCACCAGAGCCCTGCCGATCTTGACTCGGCAGAGTAGGCGTACCCTGGTCCAGGGGGTATAATAGCGCCTGATGCATATCTCCCCTGAATCCTCTTTAACCATAAGAAGGGGTGCTGTAGGAAACAACAGAGGAGGGATCCGACGATGGCTATCGAGAACCGATTCCCATTTTTTGAGTGGCGGCAGGGGCCGCGTGAGAATGGCGTCACGTTGCGACTGCATGGCGAGGGGATGCCGCTGGTGATCGTGCCCGGCATGGAGGGGAGCGGCGAGAGTAACCTTCATCTGGTCTCACCACTCTATCAGGCGCTACATGAAAGTCGTTCATATCAACTAATTCTGCTCGATTACACCGCCGAGTCGCATCATACTCTGGCGGCGCTGGTCGAGACCAGTTTCAAGCTGCTTAACGATTTTCTTGCCGGGCGTCGAGCAATCCTGTGGGGGCAGTCGTTTGGCAATATCCTCGCGTTGATGGCCGCCGCTCGCGGGCTTGAAATCTCACTCGGGGTGCTGGTGAGTCCGTTCAGTCGTCTGCCGGGTTATGCTGGCTTCGGGGCGGCGTTATTATCAATTACACCGGGCTTCCTCTATCGCGCCACCGCCGCGTCGTTCGGGCGCTTTCTGTTCGGGCCACCCGGTGACCGCCCGCAGCATGAGTTTTTCGATTCACTCGCGATTATGCCGACGGCCGACATCGTACGTCGCGCCCGCTGGTGTGTCGGGCGAGACTTTTCCGGGCTCTATGCCAACTTCAATGTGCCGTTCAAGGTGTGGCTCGGTCGGCGGGACCGGCTGATCAACTTTGCAGATCAGGGCGCCTTCTTTTCCCGTCTGGCCGAGGTGAATGAGCAGTGTCAGTTTTCGATTATCGACGATTGCGGCCATGTTGCAATCTCGACCGCTGCCGCTACACAGTTGGAGGAAGAGGTCGGTACGTGGCTCGATGGGGCGGCAGTCCATCTGGGCGATGGGCAGGAGGTCGATGCCGCCTGAAGAGGTTCTGTCTCATAAATATTTTATATTTAATCCAGCGGGGTAGTTGTCCATTGAGCCCTCCAGGAGATTCATAATAATGAAACGCTTTCTTTTTTCACTATTCACTATTGCATTAACCGCCTGTATGTTCACGCTTACCGGCTGTTCAGGGCCGGCAGAACCGACCGCAGCTGTAAGCAGCGTCACTGAGCTGATCAAAAGCGATGTCGTCGTGGGCGACGGCGAAGAGGCTGCCGCAGGTAAAAATGTTTCGGTGCACTACACCGGCTGGCTCTACGTTGAATCCGCACCTGAGCACAAAGGCGAGAAGTTCGATAGCTCCCGTGACCGCGGTCAGCCGTTCGGTTTCCCCCTGGGGGCTGGACGCGTGATCAAGGGGTGGGACCAGGGCGTGGCAGGCATGAAAGAGGGTGGTCGACGGATATTAACGATACCGCCAGACCTCGGTTACGGCACACGTGGTGCGGGTCGGTCAATCCCTGCAAATGCGACGTTGCTGTTCGATGTGGAACTGCTGGAAGTTCGTTAAATATACAATGGAAGGCCGGCTGCCTGATAAATTTATCTAAAGAGCCAATGTCATGATACTGTTGTCGCACCATATACAGATTGACCAGGCCACAGCCCACAAACAATCGATTGGCATTCTTGTTCAGTCCTCGGTAAAGCACCTTGTTGAAACCGAATGTTCGCTTGAGTACCAGAAACGGATATTCAACTTTCGCACGAATCTTTGATTTGGTACTGTTATTAAAGATATCCTCTTTGTTTAATGGGCGATTTCGAAAGCTTTTTTGTTGGTAAAGTCTTTGTTCCGGGGGCATTTTCGCCAATCACACTGTCTTGCCCCGCACAGGCCGAATCACCCTGTACGTGGATTCATCACCATGCAATAAATCTCCAAGCAGCTGGCTATTGTGTACGTTCGTGCCCGTAGCGACGATCGAATGAATCAGCTTTGTCTGGCTATCGACGCCAATATGCCCCTTCATGCCGAAATACCATTGATTGTCTTTTCTCGTTTGAGGCATCTCTGGATCACGTTTGCCATCTCTGTTTTTGGTCGAGCTGGGCGCATCAATGATGGTGGCATCTACTATGGTGCCTGTACTGATTTTCAATCCATTTTCCTGTAGGTGTGCATTGATCAACTCAAATAGCTGGTCACCCAGGTTGTGCGCCTCAAGCGAGTGACGGAAGTTGTACGCAGAGGCTTCATCGGGTGCGTGGTTCACGCCCCAGGTCAATGTCAGCAAAACGGCGTATGCCTCGTGAGTCATACAGCGCTTCTTCCATCACAGGGTCGGGCAGGTTAAACCAGTGCTATAAAAAATGAATGCGCAGCATGCATTCCAGCCCCGCGGGTGGACGGCCTGCACCTTTTGGCCTGGGATAAAACGGCTTGATAACGTGGCATAACCCCGACCATGATATCACTGCTTCCATTTCAGCGAGAAACTGGTTTCGGCGGGTGGGTTTGCGAAAACGTTCGAAACCTTCATCGGCAAGGGCTTTTGGCGCATCCCATCATTCTCCGGGACGTGTGATTCGATAAATCGTATTATGAACGATATGATTAATAAATTTAGAGGTCGCCTGGCCCCGGGGCACGATTGAAGTACTAGTCTCCCTCTGTCGGCTAGCGGAAGAAATTTGATATTTTATGTCCATAATTTTTTGTGGTGATAATATTTGTTAGGGCGTGCGGATTGGCGCATAATGTACCAGGCATTAAACAGTATAAACAGCGAGCTACAATGGAAGACACGGCGCTATAATGTACGAAAACCATTATGGACTAAAGAGTAAGCCTTTTTGTCTGGTGCCTGACCCCCATTTTCTTTTTCCCAGCACCACATTTAAACGCGGCATTGCCTATTTGCATTATGGTATTGAAAGAGGCGAAGGCGTTATCGTGATCAGCGGTGAGGCGGGCACGGGAAAAACATTCTTAATACGTAGCCTGCTGGATGATATTACTGATGATGATGTGATCGTCCGCATGTTGATTATGCCCAGTCTGGATGCCGATGAGCTGGTTCGAGCGGTGCTCACCTGTTTTGGAATAAAACCGGCCCGTAATAAAGCGGAACAGCTAGATTGTCTGAAAAGATACCTCCTGGCGCGTGCGCGAGAAAATAAGCGTGTTATCCTCGCAGTCGATGAGGCCCACTGTCTTAGTCAAAGTGCGCTTGAAGAGTTGCGCATGTTGAGTAATTTTCAACTTGACGAACGTGCTTTGTTGCAAATATTTTTGCTGGGACAGCCTGCGCTGTGGGAAACCCTGGGTAGCTCCAATATGGTGCAATTTAAACAGCGCATCATCGCTGCCCATCATATGGAACTACTCTCGCCTGATGAGACCAGGCAATATGTCCTCAGCCGCCTCCGCAAGGCAGATTGGAATGGTAACCCGACCTTTAATCCTGATGTGTTTGCCCTTATCCATGAGCATAGCGAAGGAAACCCTCGTAAGATAAACAGACTTTGTGATCGGGTTCTGCTTCAAGGTTTCCTTGAAGGGAGTGCCGTCGTTGACCGGCCACTTGTTTCCCGCGCAATCGACGAACTCAGCGAGGAGTTGATGGAAAAGCAGCGGGAGGTGGCTGGGTCTCATGCTCGGCGTCCGATAAAAACGCAGCCATTTAATCAGCCACCAAAGCAGGCATTGTGGGCTTCATTTGATCTTGTGTCTACACAAACTACACAGAAACAGGCTGTTGATGAGGGCGATAAAAACAGCGGTTTGCACACAAACAATAGACGGCGCACCCTGGTCGGTTTGAGTTGTGCGGGCCTGCTTTGTGTCGGCGTATTTTATCTGCTACAAGATAATGATTATTCATCATTAAGTCTTGAGGTCGCACAGCGATCCCAAACCGCGCCGTTGCAGTCAACGTTGTCGATTGTGCCTGAAGTAGAGAGACCTGGTTATCTGCTCAATCCCGCGGCCCGCCTGAATACAGCCTCTCAACCTACAATGCGTCGGTCTTATGAGATGACTTCAGAGACATCATCTAATGTTCAGCCGCAGAGCGTTGAAAATGACTTTGCTGAAATATCTATTTCCTCTCCAGTGTCTGCAAAACCGCAGCACCGTGAAATTCTCCAGTCCCGTATTGTGGAAGCTATACCACCGGTTTCGGATCAGAAGAATATAGCGCTGGCTGATACTGAGACACCTGTTGTTGATGCAGTCCCCGTTGATGAGACAGTCATTGCAGCTGTTCCATTGGTATCCATAGCGCCGCTTTTGACGCAACGATCTACAGGTAATGAAGCCACCTCAGCCGCTGTCGAAAAGCCAGCTAAAAAACCACTTGCCGCACAACCGGCATTGAAGAAACCAGTGTTGATAAGGCCTGCATCTGAGATGATTGCTTCGGGGAATACGCCATCACTACTGGTTAAAAAACCATCCAAAATAGTACCAGGCACCCAGTTTTCACCCGGTACGGCTGAGGAGGTGCCATCGACTCGAAGTGATATCGATGGTGCGATCATGAAGCAAGAGATTGAGAATGACAAACAGGCCTTTTCCCACTTAATATCACGATTCTCATCCGCGTATGAAATGGGTGATGTGGAAGAATTAAAGGGCATTTTCTCTCAGGATGTCTCAACACCGGAAAGCAATGATCGCACCGCCATTATTGACTCTTACAAAAAACTGTTTAGTTTTACTGAGGCGCGGCAGGTGATATTTAGAGACGTGCAGTGGGCGCAGGAGGGGGATCATTACATCGGGTTGGGGCGGTTCGAGGCGGCAATAAGAGAAAAGGGACGTCGTCGACAACGTAGTTATCATGGGGAAGTCGAGTTTCATCTCGAAAATCGAGATGAAAAACCTATCATTACCTATGTCGCTCATACCTACGATTAATATGATTTCAAGTGGTGCAACAAGTCAGACCAGGAACCGATCAGTAATGAAAACAGCTTCCATCTTTTTTGTTCTCGCTTTATCAGTGGTAATGCAGTTTGCAGTACCAGGGAGTGCGCATGGCGCCGCCATTGGTATGCCGGAGTCAACCGTTAGAATTGGCTATGGGGTGGGTCTGGCTAATCTTTCCATCGAAGACCCGAATGGCCCCACTGCATCAGAAAGTGTTTTTCAACCGTTCAGGATCATTGTTACCGACTGGTTCAGAGGGGATGTTCGTTACTGGGGTGAGTTTTATTACCAGGACGCTACCTTGAGTGCTTCACAAACCAGTATCGGCCAGAAGGTGAATCAATACGGGGTGCAACTCTCCGCTCAAAGAAGCTTTATAGTAAATGCTCGCTGGTCTCCCTGGCTGGGCGTGGGAATCGATCTTTCCCGGAATGATTACAGTAGTCGGCATACTGTTGACGCCGATGGTTTTTTGCAAAGCCGCTTTGCTAATCGCAGTGAAACAGATCTTGGGCTTATTTTCAATCTGGTCAGTGAAACGGAGCTAAACGAAGAGTGGGGAATGGGAGTTAAACTGGAACAGCGACTGCCCATCAGCGATGGTATTGAACAGCTGTCACTATCCGTTTTTGTTCTTAACTATTTTTAATGGTTAATAATAATTTTGAGGGGATCCTTCGTGATTAAGAAAATATGCTACACCGCATTGTTAATGATGACACTTTCAGCCTGTGGCGGCGATGGTGACCTGCCTCCTGAAAGAGCTGAAAGCACCCTTTCGGGGAGTGTCTCTGAGACGCTTTTACCTACGACGGCTGAGGGGGTCTCTGGGCGTGCCGTCGATGGTCCGGTAGCGAGTGGGGTCATCACCATCTACTCATTTATTAACGGCAATAAGGGCGCGATGCTGGGGAGTACCACCACCGATAATACGGGTGCATTTGCCATTACATTCAGTGCCGCCACACAGCCACTGTTAATCGAACTCAGTAGCGGTAGCTATGTAGAAGACGCCAGCGGGGTTGTGGTCAGTCTCGGTGAGGGGCAGGTTCTCAGGTCTCTGGTTTTATATAATGAGGGTGGCGCGTTAGCGACGATGGTCACTCCATTAACTCATATGGCGGCGGCATTTGCTGAATATAAAATCGCAAATGGCACTACTGTGGATGATGCGATCAGTCAGGCGCATGCCACTATTAGCGATGTGTTTAACTTTGATGTCACAAACACTATTTCTCAAAATGTTAATGATGCATCCAGTGCTACATCAGTAGTCTCAAATAGTTATCTCTATGGTTTTTTACTGGCGGGAATTTCTAGTTGGACTCAGTGGGTGAGCGAGCAGAATAAAGCAGCAATACACACTACCTATACATCAATGGGACTCAGTCAGATCATCTATAATGACCTGCTTCTGGATGGTGTACTGAATGGTCGAGGATATAATAAGGCGGGCACCGCACCGATGGATCTTGCCTTTGGTGTGGTACCGATCACTGCCGATCTATACCGTTATGCCCTGCCACAACATATGCTGGTGATGGCGGCCAGTAATCGTAATCAAACCGCTTTGACGGTAGATAATCTGCGCAGCAGTGTGCTTGCAATGACAACCAGTAATACTGCCATTATCGGGGGTTCTGATAGCGGCACCAATACCATTTCCTTAATTAATAGTGAAGCCAGTGCCTCTGCCTGCGGGGTTCATACCGTTACGATTGATTTTGGTAGTGCTGTGATTGTAGAGACTGCTGGCTTTTCGATCGATGATAATTTCGAGGGTGAGGTACAACCCTACGCCTCACTGCTTAAAGTCGCCATCGATACAGGTCAATACGCTGCGGGTCCACATCAGCTGACAGTCAGTGCCACCGATGTGCTGGGCCAGACGTATGACGAGAAGTTTTCCATCAATCTTGAGGCGGCGCTTCCATTTGTGTTGCCACCCAGCAACCGGGTGACCAATCAGGCGAATGCATCATTACAGGGTATCTACTGTGATGATGGTGCCGGGATTGCATCGATCACCGTTCAGGGACAGGCGGCAACCCTGGATGCCGGGACATGGGAAGCTACTAATGTGTCGTTATCACCTGGGCTCAATGCTATCCTCGTTATCGTCACCTATAATGACAGCAGCAAAGTGGAGAGCACTATACCAGTGATCAGGGATGCATTACCTCCATTCATCACCACGGACCACGGCATCGCCCGTATCTCTCAAGGCGATGGGACCTATATTCCAGATGGGCTTGTTAATATTAATAACACCGCCCTCTTTCTTGAAACCGACAAACTGGCACTGGAAGGGGTACCCATTACCCGAACGGACCTCATTTTAAACGATATCCCGTTTTTTGGTTTTAGGGTTAGCGATGACTTTAGTAACGGATTCGGCAGCGCTCCCGATGATCTTACGGTACGGATGCAATACGAGGTAAATAGTGTTGTCAAAACCCCATGGCGAGAGCTGGTAGCCATTGTCAGTGGTGATACCTATTTGATCCCTGCTGCGAGCGATTTTGTACTACCGCCGGATTGGCATCAAACGCTGCCTGGTGACGTGCATTCCCTCAGGATCCAGATTGAAGATCCTGCCGGGAATACAGCAGAGACTGAATTTACGTTTAAGACCGAATTTTATGTGCCCACCATCGCCGTCAACAATATTGCAGGGGTGGCGACCTCTGCATTTAATAATACGGCGTTTGCCGATCGAGGCAGTCTCTATGGGGCTGAGGTCGATGCGTTGGGCTATAGTTTCACTAATAATACCGACCAGGCCTTCTACATCGAACTTGGCGACGACCCATTAAACCACACCGCGCTGCAAGAGGTAGACGAAATGGAGCGAGTGCATCGGGTAACTGAGACTATGACTACTGAATGGCGAGCAGCCTATATTAACGTCGCAGATCCCTGCCCCGTGGTGCCGAGCTGGCAAGCGGTCACTGCGGCCAATCCAATATATAATTTTAATGGGTTTGCCTGGCTACCAGAGGTTCCGCCACAACCGTCAAGTAGTGTCACCACAATCGAAACCGAAGTTGCTGGTATGATCACCGGCAATTGGCAAGATATCCCTCACTTTGATGCTAGCTTCGTTGTTGGAAATGACGGCGCAGGAAATTCCTTTACCCATGACTATGTCCAGGGCATCGGTATTACAAACCCAGAGCGGTTTAACTCCGCTTATATTGCAGACTGGAGACAATCCAATGGGGCCGTTTCGTGTGATCCCGTGTACCATTTCCAGGAACGCTTGATACAGACCCGCGCAAGCGAACTCGGATATCCGAGAAATGAATTCCGTCTGCTGCCGCCTACATCACAGCCCTTTTCTACGGCGGACTTTTTCTTGATCGACGACAGCACCGGCAGAGAGATCTTACCGTATCTGGGGCTTTCTTCAGAGCAGTGGTACCGGGTGCCTGCCGGTCGCTCGGTGACGGCGATCAAACGGGTCACGACACCGGCATTGCCACTATACAACGACCTGGATGTCAAAGAAAATAGCACTACCTTTAATAGTTATGATCCGCGCCGACTGGATCAGAAGATCAGCTGGTCGATCGACTGGGCGTTGCAGGTCACCGCGGCCCATGATGCTGGTGAAGCGAATTTACTCGTGATGCCGACAACCGAAGGGAGCATTGACAATGGTACGACTACCTATGTGATCCGCCGTTAGAGATAGTGATGTACTTGTGTTAGGTTTAACTGCTGTTGGTTGCCGTTTCATCCGGCGCTAGATCAAGCAACAACTTTAACCACCACCAGGTAATAATCAAACTCAGGATGTAAGATGAAACGTTACCACTACACACGCAGTTTTTTTATCGCAATACTGCTCTACTTGATGCAGTGCACAGTCGCCGCGGCCTATACGGTCGAGCTGACTCGGGAGGAAGTGCAGCAAGCGGTGGATGGCTATTTCCCCGTTAAACACGTCACGCCGCTGATTATGATAACGGCGTACAGGCCGAAGGTCTCGCTTGATCAAAGTAGTAGTCGTGTTGGGCTGGAGTTCTCTGTGCTCGCAAATGTGCCCGGTATTCTTACCGGCGAGGGGCGAGGGCTGATCGATGGCGATCTCGAATATCGCCATAAGACCGGTGAGTTTTATCTGCGAGACCCCAAGATTGTCAGCCTGGATATCTATGATCTTCCGCCGGAGGTGATCAAACCGGTCCAGCTTGGTCTACAGCAACTGATGCGACAGTCACTCCCTGTGATTCTTGTTTACAAGCTGAAAGACGATGACCTGAAGCAGCGGATGGCAAAGAGCGTGCTTTCATCCGTCGCCGTGCGTAAGGGCAAGCTCATTCTGGAACTTTCGGTGCCGGTGTTAGGGTTGGCCGAATAGAAGAAGCGCGAGCAGGGTGGTTGAAAGCCACTGAGGCAAAGGTCGATGATTGCCTCGCTTCCTGACACCATGCTGTCAGGAGTCTCCCGTTAAACTACCATTGCCAACTCAACCTCGGGGCCACCAATAATGGCAGAGCCGTTTAAGAATCTCCTTAACCTCAAAATCATCAAAGGCATGGCGAGTCATTTTGCTGTGCAGTGGCCCGAGTTCGATAGCGCGGGTTTTATTAAAGTGGCAGGTCACAGGCTGAAGACGCTGGAGTTAAAGGCGCGTTCGCGCCAGATTACCGATGCGATGAAACAGTACCTGCCGGAAGATTACTCCCATGCCGTCGATATCATGCTCAATAGCCTGGCAGAAGATGATGAGTGCCATCTCTCGGAGACGGAGATGACGCGCGGCGGCATTGCTGGCTGGGCGGTTATGCCGATGGCGGACTATGTGGGCCTCTATGGGCAGGGCCATTTTGATCTCTCGATGAGCGTACTGAAAGAGATGACCAAACGTTTTTCGTCAGAATTTGCGATCCGTTTTTTCATCCTGGCAGATATGAAACGTTCGTTACGTTATCTGAACGACTGGGCACAGGAGGATAACTACCATGTGCGTCGTCTGGTCTCGGAGGGAAGCCGCCCACGCCTGCCCTGGGCGATGCAGTTGGGTGACTTTGTGAAAGATCCCGCGCCAATTCTGCCGCTGCTGGAGCAGCTCAAAGATGATGAATCTGAATATGTACGCCGCTCGGTGGCCAATAGCCTCAACGATATTGCGAAAGACCACCCTGCACTTGTGGCAAAAATCGCCAGGCGCTGGATGAAGGGGGGCTCACCAGCGCGACAGAAGCTTGTACGCCACGGCTGCCGGACACTGATCAAGCAGGGGCATGTTGCCACCCTGGGTGCGCTCGGATATGGCCCGCCGAAGGTGAGCCTGCAGCAGCTGCGACTGCTGACATCCGAAGTGCGTTATGGTGAGGCGCTGCAATTTGAACTGGTGGTGAGTTCGACCGCAAAAAAAGATCAGCCATTGATCATCGACTATATCGTGCATCATCAGAAGGCCAACGGCACGACTACCCCGAAGGTGTTCAAGTGGAAGAACCTCACGCTGGCGGCGGGCCAATCCAGGACGATGCAGCGTAAACATGCGATCAAACCGATCACTACCAGGGTCTACTATCCCGGTCTGCATGGGCTGGAGGTTGTGGTCAATGGGTTGTCGCTGGGAAAGGTCGAGTTTGAGCTGTTGATGGGGTGATCAGGGCGACACGGAACAATGATTTTTCAGCGCACAAATAGCATGTCCGATACGCTGGTCATTCAGTCCCACCGCTCGCCGCTGCCTTATCTCTGGGTCGAGCAGTGCCTGGCATCGGTACGCGCCTGGTGTGCGTTAAACGACTATCAGTATCTGTTCATCGGCGATGAGCTGTTTGATCGGCTGCCAGAAACCATCCAGCGAAAAACTGCGCAACAGCCTGTTATCACCTCGGACCTTGCGCGGCTGCTCGCCATCAAGGCTGCGTTACAGTGCTACACCTGTGTGGTCTGGCTCGATGCCGATTTTCTGATCTTCAAGCCGTCTGAATTCGAAATCCCCGACATGTCCTATGCGGTTGGGCGCGAGGTGTGGGTGCAGCACGACAACAATGGCAGGTTGAGGGTCTATAAAAAAGTCCACAACGCCTTTTTGATGTTTCGTCGTGATAACCACTTTCTCGATTTTTATACCGAGAGCGCACAACGCCTGTTAATGCACAACAGCGTCGCAGTGCCGCCGTAGTTCATCGGCCCCAAATTACTCACCGCACTGCATAACGTTGTCAATCTGCATGTGATGGAGGGGGCCGGGATGTTAAGTCCGCTGGTGATCAAAGATATTGTTCAGGGAGGTGGGGAGGCGCAGGCGCGATTTATTGAGGCTTCACCACAGCCGATTGCCGCGGCAAACCTCTGTATCTCCAGTTGCGAAAAGGATGAGGTGACCACTCAGGAAGTGGTGCGGCTCATTGCTATCTTACTGGACTCCTCTTAGCGCCACAGCGCATGGTAACCCGGAGGGGGGGAGGTTAATCAGCCTGTCTGGTTTTGTTCGGCGTGCTGGCTAAATAGGGTGTAAGTGCCTCGCTCTTCTCTCCGCGCATCAGCTTGAGCAGTTCATTGCGGGCATCATCGTGATGGAATCCCTTTTCAGTTAGAAAATCGAGGACATCGCTGAAATTTTTTCTGCGACGAAGGCCCGCCTCTGAGGTGTCACGGCGATCGCCAAACTCACTCTTGAGTTTGGAACCGCAGACGCACTGAAGCGTTAACTCAAGATAGGAGGTGCCTTTTTCATCCGCGCGCAACTGGAGGTTATCAGACGCGGCCTCTTTATTATCGTCAGTGATGGTGAGGATATCATTGATAGTTTCATATTTTCGCCCGCATTCTTCGCATTTTCTTGGAAAAGCTGACTGCGATAGTGTCTGCAGTCCCTGAAATAAGTTGTCGTTACTCGTGCTCATCTCTCTTCCTTAGTGAATTTGATTGATGCTCAGTATTTGTCTGGCTATCCCACGCTTATAATAATCGGCAGGTATCACAAAATTATTCAATCAGGACCCTGAAAAAATCGCATAAATAGCTGAGGGGGGCTTCATTTTCACTAATATTTCGTCATAAGGCCCTGGTTTGAGGGGGTTTATGGTGTTGTAAGCAGGCTTGTCTGGCCACAATTAGACGGTAGCGGTGTTAAGCGTGGGTCACCCGAGATAGCGGAAAAGGTAACAAAACATTAACCGTGAATATCGCCCACCGGTAGTTCTTCCCCCTGGATATAACTTTTCTCTCTGTATAGCCTTGCGACAAACAGAAATAGCACCGCGGTTACCAGCATCAGGGTGGTAAAAAACCAGAAATAATCGGCGCCCGCCAGTTTGCTGCTGCCATCGGGGTTCTGGATGAAGAAGTTGACGGCGCTAGTGAAGAGGTTGCCGAGCGAGATCGAGATCATGAAAAAGGCCATGATGAATGATTTCATCTTGCGTGGTGCCTGGGTATATGAGAACTCAAGGCAGGTGATCGAGACCATCACCTCGGCGCTGGTGAGAATTAGATACGCCAGTAGTTGCCAGCCAATATGGGGGGTGAGCCCTGCGTCGATTGCACCCTGCGCCCATGAAGGGATGGTGAACGCGAGCGCGGCGAGAAACAGGCCGATCGCGATCTTGCGCAGCGGGGTTAGTGTAAACATGCTTTCCATTGCGGGGTAGATCAGGCAGGCAAACAGTGGGATCAACACCATCACCAGCAGCGGATTGGCTGCCTGAATCTGCGATGGCAGCAGTTCGATGCCGAACACCACGCGATCCATCTGCTGCGCCTGCAGCACCCATGATGAGCCGGTCTGGTCAAACAGGGCCCAGAAGACCGCAATGAAGAGATAGAGGATCGATAGTTTACCGAGTGCGCGCAGCCCTTCGCCACTGAACGCCTCGCGCACAAACGCCCTGCCACCCGGCGGCACATGGACGAATTCGCGGCGTCCTGCCCAGAAGACAATGGTGGCGATCAACATCAACAGGCCGGGAACGCCAAACGCCAGTGAAGGGCCGTAGTGCGCCAGCATCCACGGTGTGGCGAGCATTGAGATAAACGCACCGAGGTTGATCGAAAAATAGAACCAGCCAAAGGTGCGTGAAAGCAGGTGGTGGTTGCGCGGCCCAAACTGGTCGCCGACATGGGCGGAGACGCACGGCTTGATCCCGCCAGACCCTAGTGCTATCAGCCCGAGACCGATGATCAGCCCCATGCGGGTGTCGTCGAGTGCCAGTGCAAAGTGGCCGGCGCAGTAGACCAGCGAGAGCAGGATGATGGTGCGGAATTTACCGAGGAAGAGATCTGCGAGCAGCGCACCGAGGATCGGTGTCAGGTAGACGGTGGAGACAAAGAGGTGAAACCACCCCCTGGCCTCATCTTCGCTCATTACATCCAGCACCCCGTCACTATTGACCAGATACTGGGTCATAAAGACCACCAGGATGGCGCGCATACCGTAGAAGCTGAAGCGCTCGGCGGCTTCGTTGCCGATGATGTAGGGGATGCCGCGCGGCATCTCTGTCGATGTGCCAGGTTCGCTACGGTAATTACTCATGGACTCTTCGCTTTTTGTTTGGCGGTGCCAGTTCCATCTCTATGTTTTTTACATGGACTCTCTGCGCCGAACCAGTTCCCATCCTGCATATCACTAGCGCAATTAGTGTACGATAATGGGCTACTATTGGCACTCAAGTTTGGTGATGGCTGGAAGATAAAGTGTGGAGTATCGAGCCTGTGTTGTACAGGGTGTAGTGGCTGGTTTAATTAATGGAGAATAAAAATGGAACAACTCGCAGGAGAAGGGCTTGGTTTAGTGTTTAGTTTCTGGACTGGGCTCGCTGTCGTCATCATTGTACTATTCAAGACGTCGATAAAATTCGTTCCTCAAAATAGTGCTTTTGTGATTGAACGCTTTGGTAAATACAATCGGACGTTGATTGCCGGACTGAATTTCATCATTCCGTTTATCGATAAGATTGCATACATTCGAACGCTTAAAGAACAGGCGATTGATGTGCCGAGTCAGGCGGCGATCACCAAGGATAATATTGGTCTAACGGTCGATGGTGTCTTGTACCTCAAGGTGCTTGATCCCTATAAAGCAAGCTATGGTGTCGAGGTATATGGGTTTGCGGTAACGCAACTGGCGCAGACCACGATGCGTTCCGAGATCGGCAAGATGGATCTCGATAAGACCTTTGAAGAACGCGATCTGCTCAATATTGCAATTGTTAATGCTATCAATGAGGCGGCTGGCCCCTGGGGTGTGCAGGTGCTGCGTTATGAAATCAAGGATATTGAACCGCCACGCAGTGTGCTGGAGGCGATGGAGCGGCAGATGAAAGCGGAGCGTGACAAACGTGCCACTATTCTGGAATCTGAAGGCGAACGTCAATCTGCCATCAATGTGGCGGAGGGTGACAAGCAGGCCAAGGTGTTGTCGGCAGAGGCCGATAGAATGGAACAGATCCTGAACGCCGAGGGTGAGGCGAAGGCGATTGAGCTGGTGGCGGAGGCGAAAGCGAGCGCAATACGAGTCATCGGCGAAGCGGCGGATTGTTCAGCAGGGCAGAAGGCGATCCAGCTCGATCTAGCGACACTGGCGATCGAGGCAAAACAGGCGATCGCAAAAGAGTCTACTGTAGTATTGATGGATGGAAAATCGAGCGAGGCAGGCTCCAGTGTTGCGGAGGCGGTGGCGATTGTCAGCGCGATGAACCAAAGCGATGCATTTGCGACTGAGAAAAGAGCGGACAGATAATGATCGAGTACTTTAATGCGAATATACACAGTTTCTGGTTTGCAGTAGGTTTTATATTGCTGATTGTTGAAGCGCTGGCACTTGGTTTCTCCACCGGGTTTGTGCTGTTCATCGGACTCGGGGCGTTGCTCACAGGCGGGCTGATCTGGTTCGGGCTGATGCCCGGTACGTGGCTGGCGAGTATTGCCACCTTTGGTGTGAGCTCGGTGTTGATCTCTGTTGCGCTATGGAAACCACTGAAAAGTTTTCAGGCCAACAGCGAAGTGCCTGAGAAAGATAATACCAGTGACATTATTGGCCTGAAATTCAGACTGGATACCGATATTACCACCACCGTGCCAGGTACCACACGTTATTCCGGCATTGAGTGGCAGGTAGAAATAGATTTCGGTTCGGAGGCCAAAGAGATTTGTGCGGGCACCACCGTGGTGGTAGTGTCGGTGGACGCCGGTAAGTTTCGGGTGGTTGCGGCAGACTGATATGTGTGATTGTGGTGAGTGGCAATAGTAATTATGAAACCATGATTAAAGGGGGCTCCATGCGCATGTCGCCTCGATTGTTTATATTTCTGTTTATCTTTTTTACACCAGCTTCTCTTATTACTGTCGCAGCCGCAGAGTTAGTAATGCAGCCAGCTCAGGCGCAATTGCCGATGATTAATGAACATCTGCACGCCTTAATCAGACGCCTGGATGAGAAGGCCGAGGGGCGTACCGGCATTTGGCAGTTTATGGTCGAGGACCGTGAGGTGATGGTGATCACCGATAAAAAGGTCAATCGTATGCGTATTATTGTGCCGATTGAGCGGCTAGATAAGCTCAGTGAGGCGCAGATGAGATGGATGTTACAGGCGAACTTCGATAGCGTGCTGGATGCCCGTTATGCGATAGCAAAAGAGGTGCTGTGGAGTGCCTATCTTCATCCCTTGTCATCATTGCGAGATCGGCAGTTTCTTGAAGGGGCTGGGCAGGTGGTGAACCTCGCGGCAACTTTTGGTTCCAGTTATACTTCTGGTGCGTTGATCTTTCGTGGTGGCGATAGCGAGGGGATCGAGCGCCGGAAATTGATTGATAAGTTGATTGAAAAAGGGATGGCGACGTAATAGAACTGAGTAAGAGAGCAGTGAACACTGACTATTAAACATATTTTCCTCTGACTCGAACTGTCTAACCACGTGAGGTAAGAGGGAATATCAGGGAGGGGTAGGTGAAGAGTCGTTTAGAGAAGACAGCAAACAGCCACCATCGAAAAACAACTCACGCGGTGTTGCAGAATCAGCATGATGAAAATTCACATGCTGGGTTTTCCGACAATCGCCCCGAATTTGCTGCGCAACGGCAGTTGATTGAAAACTTACGAAATCATCATCTCTCGCCTGTTGCACATTTGGGAAAAAAAGCGCCTGCCGGTAACAATAACGCATTGCTTCAACGCAAGGTTTATATTGGAAGAGGGGCTAAAGACCCAATTGCCGAAGATAGTGAGACGGCAAATGAACTGCGAGCAGATTCAAAAAAAGCGCCATACCCTTCTTTTTTTCCACATATGATTCTGGAGCCTGCGCTCAAGGAGTGGGAGAATCCGGTGCGCGCTGCGCGACAAGAAGATGTGCTTCCTATGCTAGCAAGCGGTACCCCAGGTGGTAATGCACTTCAGGAATCATTCAGGGAAGGCGACAAACTCTATGGCATGGAGAAGGCACGAAAGGGGCATACACAACCGAGAGGCCGCAAAGGCATCGGTACCCCTCACCCAACGGTAGATAGTATGAATAATGCATTGGGTGTTGGCAGAGGGGGTATCAATATTCATGGGAGGCTGGATAAGGAAACCGCTACCTATGGGGCGGGGTTAAAAGCGCGCAGCCCTGATTTAAGTTCAAAAGATAGCAATGTAAATTTCAAGGAAGCCTGTAAAAAAGCGGTGGAGTATATCACCAAGGATACGGATGGCTTTATTCATTTCGAGCTTGATAAGCTCGATGTTGCTGCCGTTGTCACAAAAAAATTCGACAGTATCACCGGGGCTGAATTACGAAAAATATTCAGAGAGGTTGTCAGGGCTGAATGGGCAGCCAAACATGGACAGACGAGAGAGAGCCGCCTGGATCTAAATAAAATACGTTTTTATATGAGAGGCACAGTGGTGCCAGCGCCGTGGGAGCAAGAACCCGAATTGTGGCGTGAGTATAAAGAACATCGGATACGAGCGAGGGATCGGCATTTTGGGGTGGAGTGATATTGGGGTGGTTTAGTTAGTGCGCCGTTATCTCTGATTTTAGTTTTCGTTGTATCGATTGGTAGGCCAGAGGGTGGTTGCTGCTGATTGATGCTTGTTATTAAGCAGGGTATTACATAAAGGAGAATGATATGACCATGAATGCAATTATTGATGGCTTTCCATTCTGGATTTATGTTGATACGCGGATTCAACTCGCTAGTGCAACGGGTGGGTTGAATTCCGAAAAATACCTGATTGGGCGTTTTAATGCCAAGGCATTATCGGGGACGGTTATTCGGCTTATCCATCGCCCGGTTGATTTCAGTCTGAGCAAAAAAGAGGTTTAAGCCCTTTTAAGGCAAGTGCCCTGCATTGCGTCGAGGACCGCAAGACCTCATCGATACTCATTAGCGTCAGTATGTTTGTTTTTTTATTGAATCCTTAATACAGAAGAGTGTGTGGCTGAAAAAGTAAGCCTCATGAATACCAGAACACCACGTAGATATGAAATGAGAGCAGGGCGATGGTGGCAGTGGCAAATGTGATGTGAAAGATCGTCCAGCCGAAGATAAACCACTGTTTTCTGATCTTGATGGTATGGAAGCTGAACAGGCCGGTGAAAACGGTGGCAATGAAGAGGAATAGCAGCGCGGTCTGGTGCTCGTGGCCGGTTTGTGTGCTGTGAATAAATATCAATACAGGTGCGAGCACGCCCAGCCACTGATGTGTGTTTAGATTTCCCCTTGCTTCTTTAGTGCGATTTTCGGTGCGTAGATGTGCCAGCCGCCACTGCAACATAATAAAGCAAAATATCGCGAAGCCGGTCAGTTGCTTGTAAAGCTCGATACTTTGCAGCTCAGCCAGTTGCTGCCACTGAATCGGGATAATGTACTGTGCGATCAGTAACGCGAAGAGAAAGATGCCGAGCGAGATGTGTCGTCTGGTACCTTTCTTTGCGGGGCTGCGTGATGGGGCTTTTATGCCTGGATTACGACTGGGGGGTAGTGCAATGGTACTGTTTTCCATGACTAATCGACCTCTCCCTGAGCGAGTAGTTGCGGCACCTTCTTCTCTGATTGTGTGGTTGATATCAGCGTTCTGAGAGTCTTTTCTGATGAGCGCCAGTTAAGTCGCAGCATAAAGGTATCAGCATCTGGTAGATAAAAACCATCTCTTGGCCAGCGATTGCCGATGGACGGCGTAGTATCCATCTGTTTCGCCTCTTCAAGAAAGGTGGTGTAGGCCTCTTTGAAACCACCGCGCAGTGCATTCACCATCTCTAACATCTCTTTGTAACCGATCTCCTGTTTTGGATGGGTCCAGGTGGCAGCACCCATCACATCGTCAAGTTTCCAGTCATCTTTGGGTGTTTCATCATGTTTGTTATGGCAGGTGACACAGGGTTTACTTGAAGCAACATCAGGTGCCATGTAGGCGTAACGCTGTGCATCACCCACATAAAAGAAGTTAGGTTGACGTGTCTGTTTCACCTTGTGAAACATCTCTAACTGTTGGCCTTCAAAGGTGTTTGCCCTGTTGATGGCAAAGTCCGAGCCGAGAAATAGTCCCAGCTGTACCGGGCTGCGCTCAAGAGACTCAGCGGTGAGTCGTAGAAACTGTGCCGGCAGCGGACCCGCCTTGATCTCTTCGTCATCCCAGTGTTCATCGAACTTAATGCCGCGCTTCTTTCCCTGACCGACGATCTCTCTGGTATAGAGCGCCCGCGCGACATCATTCTGTTGCTGCATCACCTTTAACGCAACTTCAATCGGGATAGTGTGCATTTCACCCTTTTTCTCTTCCAGTGGAGGAGGGGCAGAGACAAACAGATAGATGGCCAGCGTGGCCATGCTAAGTGCAGTGATGGTAAAGGTTTTATGACTCTTCATCGTAACGACTCTCTTTAGCCTTATATTTCTTGTTTTCAGAATAGGGTGACTTGCTATCCTTGAAGTACGCTTCGATCCGTTCGGTGGTGAGCAGTTTTTTCAGATCTGTCTCTGTCTTCATCTCATGATTGCCATGAAAGTCGTGGCAGCCGAGACAGGTTTTCCAGCGTTTCTCTTTGATCAGCTGTTTATGTGAAATCTTCAACGGCTCTTTTTTGAGTTCCAGTTTTTTATGGCAGGTCTTGCACGAATCGATTGCCATGTTGACGCGTTGCCCCCTATGTTCTTGATGGCAAGAGTTGCACATTTGTGGTGCAAGTTCTCGTCGTGCCTTGCTGAAGCGTGGTTCAAGAAAACGAAATACCGGATGATTATCTTTGGGGAGACGGTGACAGGCGAGGCAGTCGTCATTGCTGACGGAGGTATGTCCTACCGCAACGGTGTTATCACGATTGCCAAGCAGGTATTGAAGATTGGCCTGTATCTGCTGTCGGCTACTGCCCTCGGCTTCCAGGTGGCACTCGTCGCAATTGAGCTTTTCATGGCCGGGGTTCATCGGTCCCGGTGAAAGCAACGATTCATTTTGGGGTAAGACAAGCGCCACCATGGCAATGGTGCTGACGATGAATGCACTAATAAAGCTAATGATACGCCGTTTGTTGGGCGGCTTTCTTTTTTGTGGTGTGCTCTTCATCCTGTGGATACGGCCTCTATTTAAAAATGACGAAGCATTGTCATGAGAAGATATTTATTAAGTGTCGTTATATGTGCGTCTACATGCTTTGTTTTTGTGCCGGTTGGTGTGTACTCGGGTGACCGTCGATAAGGCTCATCAGCGCCATCGTGGTAAGCATGAATAATGTCTTTCAGAAGTTAACAGTCAGCAACTTGGTGATTGCGGGCATATACGTCAACTTTATTAAAATGAGTGTTTGATTAAGAATTCTTTTGCTGGCAATAAATATCAGGCTATCTGTCTCTTCCTGTAGGCTAACCCTAGCAATCCAAGTGCAAACAAACCCAACGTGCCGGGTTCAGGTACTGAAGAGGCCGTTGAGGTCTGGTAACTCCATGTGCCCATATTATCCCAAATGCTGCCTTTATTTTCAGCGCCAGGGTTGCAGCCGATAGCTGTTGAGAGTGGACCACAAAGCATACTACTCGCCATATCTGCTACCGACCCCCATATGGGATCCGACAAGTTTGTGGTAGATATTCCTTTTGTGTACCCGCCTCCAGTCGTTGGTGAGAATATGGACGCGTTTAAAGCCCATTCGGTGATTTGTCCCACAGAATCTGTTGAGAAATGAAAGAATGAATTTGTTGTGGTCAGATTCGAAAGCGTCAGCGCGCCGGCCGATGCGGTGAAAGCGACCGGGCTGATAGCTGCAAGGTTCAGGTTATTCCCCAGGGCCTCTGTTAGGTTTAGAGAAAACGAAACATTGTCTGTCGAGGTAAATGTTTCGAGTGACGGCGCGTGATTTTGGACGCTGGTAAAATTGGCGCCCGTATAGTTAAGAATCAGTGCATTTGCCGAGGCCGGAAACAAACCTAAGATTGCTATCACGTAGCAGTAGTTTTTGATCAATCGCATTTTAAACTATCCTCTGTTTTTTTTACGTATTATTAGCGCTGCCCAGCGATATCTATCTGGGATACCGAATCTAGATGGCGCATGCCGTTCGCACGAAGGGGGTGGTGCTTGCCTTCTGAAAACAGCACTGTCCGAGTTTCTGTGTTAACCCCAATGTTGCAACGCAAAGAAGCCTACCAGAAAGTGCGGGAATTAAACCTTAAATTAATACTAAATAAAAAACGCGCCCCGATTGACGTGCCGTCAAGCGATTGATCGTGGGCCTAGATATATAGCGTTAATAAGCCGTGTTTAAAACCGAGATCAGAATGTCTATGCGGTTATGGCAGGCAGGATGTCAAGGGGGCGAGTAACTAATAGCCTGAATCGCCCGCGACCTGTTTTTTCTATTTTGATACATGAGCACCTGTCGTCCAGTCGTCGTAGCAATAATATGAGACGTGCTTCAAGGTTATCTACAATCTCTGGCAGCCCCAATCCCGCATCTAAGCGCAGCTCTCGATTGCTGAATTCAGTGCGACCTTGTTCTTGATGGCTCTGTAATAAACGCCACAAGATAGCACCCGCGACCCCTTTTATCAGGTATTCGCCATCGATAAACACGCTTCTGTTGGCCTCATAAAATTGGATTTTTACTGTGTCGGTGGGTTCGTTGTGAGGCGACGCACCTGTTGGCTTCGTTGCTATTGCGGTGTTTTCTGTTATTCTTTCTGCGCTTTTGTTGGTAAGACCGGATGGGTTAAGTAATTTCTCCGGAACACAAACCTCACCTGCCATAATAGAGCGTAAGGCACTTAGCATGACATGGCTTTTTTCTGTTTTTGATATGTAGCCCATTGCACCACCGTCAAGCGCACTCTTCATATCGCTCTGATTATCAGAGGCAGACAGAATAACCACCGGCAGCAATGGCGAATCAATTGATAATTGCTTTAAAACATCAAAACCGTGCATGTCAGGAAGACCAAGATCAAGCAACACTACGTGAATATCTTTATGTGAATTCACACTGTCAAAAGCTTCTTCTGCATTGTGGGCAGTGATTATTTCCACTTCGTCTGTTAGCTGCTCAAGCACATGGCATAGGCCCTCTACAAACAATGAATGATCATCTACGACAAGTATTTTTACTTTATCCAATTCACTCATGCGTCTAGCTCATGCCGAATAATGGCATAGACCCTGTATCGGCTAAGTGAGTTGTAAGATAACTTAATAAAGATTGAATGATGCAAACGATTCACCAGTACCAGGAGGAAGACCCGGAAACTAAATATTAGTAGCAAAAAAAGAGGTATACACGTTACAGTTTATAGCATGATTGTTGTCTTTCTTCTAATTAAATAATTTATCAAATAGTGAAGCCAAAGTATGTCTCTCTTCAGACAAGTTAAACAGTTTCTAAATATTGAACGGTGCGGGCTTGACCCGATATCCGAAAAAATATTAGCCCAGCAAGTCAATATTTACTATGCGCAAATGAGATCGGCGCTTGCCATCAATACTTTTGTCATTGTGGTTATCTCACTATTTCTTGGTGTCGTTTTTAGTAGCCCAGCTTATTTCTATTTTTCTGTTGCTAATATTTTAATTTCCATGGCGGCATATGCGTACATTTTGTACGATTCGAAAGCAGTAAAACAGTTCCGTTCTCCTATTTACCGAGGAAACATGCTATGTGTTTTTAATTTTTTATTTGGACTGTTTTGGGGGCTGTTCTTTTCCGTTGGACTAGATCTAAATAATGAAGCATTAGTATATTTAAGTGTGTTTCTGGCTGTTTCTATTATCACGGCATCAGTAAGTTCTCTGTTTTACTATTTGTTGGGCTATCTGGTTTTTAGTGTTTCGATGACAGTACCCATCGCTATCGTATTGATATCTGCTGAGTCTGATAGCTACCTGTTATTAGGCTGCCTATTACCAAGCGCAGTCATTGCGAGTTTTATTCATGCGAGAATTCTTAATAAAACATTCGCCGAGTCTTTTCAGTTGAGATACGAAAAAGAGGATTTAGTAAAGGAACTTACCCTTCAAAAAGATAAAGCCAATAGTCTTAGAAAAGATGCTGAGAGCGCCAACACCGCTAAATCTAAATTTCTTGCCGCTGCGAGTCATGACTTAAGACAGCCCTTGCATGCGCTTACCTTTTTTACCGAGGCCTTAGAGATAGATAAAGATAGCCCCAAACAACATAGACTGGTTGAGAATATAAAACACTCCGTTAATGTCATGGAGTCTTTATTCAACGCCTTGCTTGATATCTCTAAACTTGATGCTGGTATTGTGCAGCCTAATATGACTAGCTTCTCACTAGATGATTTCATTCAGTCCATTTACAACGAATTTTCCGTTTCAAATAGTCGTAATGATATTCAGTTTGACTACATAAATTCGGCCTCGACAGACGATATTCAGTTAATTGTAAAATCAGATGTTATTTTGCTCGAGTCTATTGTCCGAAACCTGGTGAGCAATGCATTTCGATATACGCGACAAGGTCGAATTTGGTTAAAATTAGCATCCTTAGAAGATGCCCTTTTGCTAGAAGTGGGTGATACAGGTGTCGGTATTCCCGAAAATCAATTAGATAATATATTTGAAGAGTATTATCAGCTAGCCAACCCAGACAGGGATCGCGAAAAAGGTTTGGGCCTGGGTTTGGCCATCGTTAAAAGGCTGGTGAATATTCTTCAGCTGGGAATCGAGGTTAGCTCAAAAATCAATCAAGGGTCGAGGTTTGTCATTACGATTCCACAAGGTGATTTCAGAGAAATAAAACCAGAGGCGCTCGTTGCTGCACCCACACTCAAGTTACCCAGCTCAATAAAGGTGCTCGTTATTGATGATGATAAGATGGTCGGAGAAAGCTTATCTGCAATACTAGCCAAATGGGGGTACGACCACCGAGTCGCATCGTCAGGTGATGAAGCAGGGGTTATTATTACCGATGAAGCATTTTCACCTGATGTGATTTTAGCAGACCATCAATTGAAACATAATAAAACAGGTGTTGAGTCAATTATTCAAATTCAAACCTTAATTCAATCAAAGATACCGGCCATTATCATGACGGGAGATATTCTTCCCGAAAACCTGACCGTCGTGACAAAAAACAATATCCCTATCCTGCATAAACCCGTAAAACCTGTTCAACTCAGAAAGTTTTTATTGAACTGCGAAGCATCAAAAAGAGAGTTGGCCAACATAGAATAGTGACGTGGTTCAATAGATTTGTACAACCCAGTTCCAGTTAAGGATCCCGGATCCCCGGATAGAAAACTACCGTATCTCAATGCGCCCCTAAAAAACCCCTTTTGTCATTTCCTGTGCCTCCATCCACTGCCATCTTTCTTTATGGTCAGCAGCCCCACAGTCTGGGCAATGGGTTGGCTCGGGCCATTTTTTGCCAGCTTGATAGGGATCTTTTGTGTGCTCGTCGCCATACATCTGATCTCGGTGCTACTGAAGAATGACGTTTGAGGGTTTACGTTGGTCGTGCATAATGAACTGTCCTAAAGTAAATTCTAAGATATATATTGTAGATGTTTATATTTGTCCAAAAGACTAGCATGGGCTGGATGAGTAAAAAGTAACTAAAGTTACAGAGTTACAGAGTTACAGAGTTACAGAGTTACAGAGTTACAGAGTTACAGAGTTACAGAGTTACAGAGTTACAGAGTTACAGAGAGAGGCGAATGAATAATAGAACAGTTAATCCCGTTACTGGGGAGACATTGCGTGACACTCGTGTTGATAGACAGTCCATTGTTGATTTTAAAGAGTTAGCACTTTTGCCACTGTTTAGCAAGATAGACCGACGTACCCTTCTCTCCATGCTGCCCGAGATACGTCGTGAACATTGGCCGCGGGGCTACGGCTTTAAAGACCCTGAACAGACTAAGCACCGCTTTTACCTGTTGCTCAAAGGCCGCGTGAAAATTGGGCGACACCATCTGGATAGTGGTAGAGAGTTAACCCTGTTTCTGCTCGGCCCGGGGGATGCCTTTAATGTGCTGAACTTGATCGATGGTGGTGTGGGTAACATGGAGATCTATACGCTGGATGAGGTGGAGATGTTGTCGGTGCCGACTGAACGCTGGTTGGTGTGGATGACGCAGTATCCACCATTGCACAAAGCGATAGCTGAACTCGCCGCCAGCCATATCGGACGCTTAAGTGATCTGGCCAGCGAACTGGCGCTCGATGATACGATGACACGCCTTGTGCACCTGATATCAAGATACTTTAATAATTCTTCGCGTGGTTTGAATCTGATTCAGAATCTTCCCCAGGAGGAGCTTGCCCATATGATTGGTACAGTGCGTCCTGTTGTTGCCCGTTTATTAGGAGAGCTTAAGCGGGATGGACTGATCAATACCGATGGCGGCGAATTACATGTGCGTAATCTGCAACGTCTGCTGGAAAAAGCGAATGATCATCTGGAGAGCTTGCCGAAATAGTGCGTAATATCGAATCCTGTAACTTAGGTTACAGCCAACGTTTCTAATAGTGTGTAACTTTCAAACTCTTCTGGCGGCTGGTTGCGGTCAGGACTGTTTACTCAAAAGGGACAGGCTGCCACCCTGCGAAAATGGATCGAATAGAGCGTTTTTTTTAGTCTTTTGAGTGTCTAAAAACTTTACAATAAAGCGCCGGGGCATGTGTGGTTAAGATGCCGCCTTAAAAAAGAAGAGAATTATCAATGTATTAGATTGGTGGCCTGATATGTGCAAAGAGTGAAGTTCGAGAGCATGGTCACAGTTATGCCTCCAGATTGAGTGAAGCAGCAAGGTGATAATAAACAGAAAGGGGAGTGCTATGAGGGCGAGAGCAGTATCTGGTTTGATTGCTATTTGTTTAATGCTTTGTCTACCGCAAGGGGCGTTAGCCCTCCCGCTACAAAACGGTGATTTTTCTTCCTTCGCGGGCTGGGATGGTGTGATATACGATGGTTCTGACATGGTCGTAGACCCCGCTACTGACCCGCTTTTTAATTTGGCAGCTGGCGGGCTTGCAGAGCTTTCAAATGATCCCACCTATTACGAAGTAGCGCTTTATCAGGTGTTTGATCTCCCTTCTAATGTGACATCCCTGTCTTTTGACTTCGCATGGTCGCTTACAGACCCCAGTTCTGATTTCGTCCAGGCCGCGCTTATCGATCCCATTACGGATGCCTTTCTTGCCGACCTGTTTCCCGCTACTGTGGATTTTTCACTTGCCACCAACAGCGGTACAGCCACTACCGACATTAGTGCTTTCGCGGGTCAGAACGTGCTGCTGGAGTTTTTGTTACAGGATGGTGACTTTAACGAGATCGATACATTTTCCATCGGTAATGTCGAGTTGCAGCTGGCAGCTGCGCCTGTTCCTGAACCGGACACATTATTGCTGTTTGGCATGGGGCTATTAGCTTTGGCCTTTGGTTTCAGGTCGGATAGACGGTTCAGGGCTTGCTGATATTTTACGGCAATCTGAACAAGGTATTTGAATTTTCTTGATGTAATACAGAATTATGATTTGAGGTAGCCAGGCACAACTTGGCAGGTAGCTAGACATCAAAATTACATTCAGAGTTTTTTGCGCCATTTAAAGCAGGTTGGCGCATAAAGCCATGGACAAAGAATAGATTGCAAGAGGAGGGATCCATGGGTAGTTTGCGGAATTTATGGTTGCAGGTTGCAGGAATCACACTTGTTGTACTCACCGCCCTGGTGACTGTTTTGCCGGCCCACGCCGATTGGGCAGAAGTCACTGAACCTGCCGTTGAGGTTTCCCAGAGTAATCCCTTTTTTGATCGGCGATCACGAACGTATTTCAGCACCGTCACCGTCACCAATAATTCACCTTCCGCTCTTGTTGGTGAGCTTCGTGTCGTTGTTGATAGTGCTAACAAAACGGCTCAAAATCCCGATGGCACGACTCCGGCTGGAGAACCCTTCTACTATTTGTTGAGCGGCGCTGGTGCCGAGTTATTGGCTGGCCAAAGTGTCACGGCAACCATTGGTTTTGTGAATGGTCGCGGCCGTCTCGTCTTTTCTACCCGTCTGGAAATTAATCCGCCTGTTGTGGCAGAGCCTGGTCTTGGAGTCAACCCAGCCCCCCTGGAGCTGGGTGACCTGTTTGTCGGCAGTACAGGCACAGGACTACTAACAATCTCCAATATCGGCGACGCCGATCTGAATGTGACGGATATTCAGAGCAGCGGTGCACCGTTCAGTGTTTTTCCACCTACCAGCTTTACCATTGCCACTGGTGGTACTGATCGTCTGGTGTCCGTGGGCTTTGCCCCCCTGTCTGAAGGTGACTTCACAGGCACTATCACTGTTGCCAGCAATGCCGGGCCTGCCACCGTCACCGTGAATGGTCGTGGTGTATTGCCTATTCTCGATGGTGATATTGATGCGCCCGATAGCCTGGGTTTTGGTAGTGCCCAGGAGCAGGTCCCTGTTGAGCAATCGTTGACTATCAGCAACACGGGTGATGGTCCATTAACGGTGAGTGATGCAATCTCGGATAATCCTGATTTTGAAGTGCTTACCTCGCCCGGTAATGACCTTCCATTTACTCTGAACCCGGATGAAAGCCGCAATCTGGGAATGCGTTTTACACCGCCGGTGGGTAGTGGCGGTACTACGGTTACAGGCAACCTAACCATTTTGAGTGACGATCCTGATGAGGTCAGCCGAGTGGTTGCATTGTCTGGCAACTCAGTTCCAGTCCCGTTGGAGCCACTGGTGAACAACCCAATTCTGGGGGCACTGGTCGATGATGTGATTACTGCTGCCAATTGTGGCAATGTAAGTGGTGAAGTTCAATTTGGAGCAGGCTCAAGCAGTTCTGATAATTTCCAGGTCACGTTGACCGATCAGGGTGGCGTTAGTGCGCTAAGCGGTTTTTTTGCCGCCGCTAATGATGCCGGTGTCCTCCAGTTCGATGGCATCGACGCCTGTGCCCTGGGTGATGGTGTAATTGATGTCAGTGTCGTGCTGGGCAGTCTGCCAGGTGTGGCGGGCATACCGGCTGTCAAGAATACCTCATCACTGCCAGCACCGCTGCTAGACCCTGTTCAACCAGTAACTGTTTTTTCTGTGATTGAAGTCTGCGGTACTTCACGCGAAAGTACCACCGTGCGCATTGAAGGCGGTGCGAATGTTGTATCCATCACGCTGGATGCCAGCACAACAGATTTCTGTCTCAATGTTCCATTGCGCAGTAACACTCAGAATACGCTCATTGCAGCGGCGATTGATGGTTTGGCTAGCGCCCCCAGACCGGTAGCCTCGGCTCAACCGGTACAAATTGTTCATGTTGATCCATCGGAAATCGTGGTTGCTGAGGCGACTTCTCGTCCGTTGACAACTGAAGAAATTGAAACCCTGGTGCAAAATGGGGTGATCAATCTCGACGACCCATCCAACTTTAATGTCTCCATGTTTACTGTGGTGCTGACTATCGGCTCATTTCCACCTGTGAGCTATACCCAGCCGGTTCCTGTACCGACTACCCCCGGGACTATCGGATATGGCGGTGGCGGCGGCAGCGGTGGCGGCGGCTGGGGCACCGGCGGAAGCGGGGTGCCTTCTGGCAGCCCTTGCGTGACAGGCTGCTCACAAATTGTCGTGATTCCTACGCCGACAGGCCAGACCATCCCGGGGATCATTATTATTGATGGCCGTATCAAGACACTGAAAGAATTTTTTCAGATCACCATTGCCATCCAGAATACCTCGATCGGTTTTAACCTGAGTGATATGCAGGCAAGTATCGATTTGCCAGCCGGCCTGTCGCCAGTGCGTGCCGGCCCCGGTACCAACGTTGCAGATGTTAACGTTAGCGGTGAAGTCGATAACGTTGATATCGGCGAGATTGGTCCTGGAGAAACCGGAACCGGGCAGTTCATCATTCGTGGTGATGGCATCGGTACCCACAATGTCGACGTCGACTTCGGTGGTTTTCTTACCGGTGGTGGTTTACCTGACCCATTTCCGGTTAACGGAACGGCAAGTACCTCCGTGCAGGTATATGGCCCACCAGAACTGGGCGTGGTTGTTCGTCACCCCAGCGATCCCGCCGGTCCTGATGTTGCACTAAACGAAATATACGAACTGATCGTAGAGATTACCAACCTGTCGCCGCGCCCGGCACTGTATACCAGCCTGGAGTTGTTTGTGGGTGGCGATGCTGAGTTGGTCGATGCCTTAGGTAATCCCATCCCTGATTCCAATGAGATTCGCAGTTTCGGTCACATTCAGCCGGGTCAAACTGTCGCTGCAGCGTTTCGTGTCAATCCCCTGGTTGAAGGTGAAATTATCGCTTGCCAGGCCATCGCCAGCGAAAACATCAGTCTGACGGTAGACACTGGCCCGGATGGTACTGACTGTAATATTGCCAATACCTATCCCGCGAATTTCGTGCCTTTACCGGCGAATATGCCGCCAACCGTGATCGGTATCAATCCGCTTAACGGACAACCCAATATTCCGGTTACCAGTTCTGTACTGGCAACCTTGACACCACAAAGTGCCTGTATTGTTCAGGATACCTGGACCAATGTGGTTACGGGACTGATTGACCCACTAGATCCAGGCAAGGGCCTGAAGGTCATTTCTGCCGATCTTGTTGATGCAGGTACTTTCTATCTGGAAGAACTTGATGCCTTTGGTCATCCTGTACGCCACATTCCAACTGACCTCACAGTGGAAGACCCACCGGCAGGCGGCACTACCATCGCAGTATTGCGTCTCGGGCTTGATGCGCCTCATCCCAACAGCCAGTTCTTTCTGTCACCCAACGCAACCTATCGGGCCACCCTGGTTGGCGGGCCAGGGGGGGTATGTAGTGCTGCCTCGAGCGCCGAAATGGAAAACAGCTTCAGCTGGACGTTCAGCACTGAGCAAACCTGTGGCGGCATCGATTCACCCATTGCATCACTGTTTGAACCCACTGATGGTTCAATAAATCGTCCGCTGAACCAGGCCATCGTTCTGGATTTTAGCAATCGTATGGATCCAGCCAGTTTTGCTTTTAATCCCGCTGATTTGTCTGCCAGCACCTTTGGTGCCTATCAAAACGCCCTTGAATCCGGTGGCGAGATTAGTGGCGGCAGTCCGATCCCCGGTAGTGGCGTGTTCAGCAATCTAAATCGCACACTCACCTATACACCTCTTGCCAATTTGCCTGAAGATACAGTTGTGCACGTTCGGTTGACAGATGGCTTGCGTGATGTTTGTGGCAATCCATTACAAACGCCGCCGAATGGCGTGAGATTGTTCAGTTTTCAAACAACGCCACCTGATACCATTGCGCCTGACGTGCCGTTGGTAAATGTAGTGCCAGCATTGACTAATCTGGCCACTGTTCAGGTTAGTGGTACAGCTGAGGCCAATAGTGAAGTAGAGGTGAGTGGCGGTACTGCAGTGGCGAACACTACAGCTTCGGCAGCAGGGCTGTTTAGTATCCCAGTTGCATTGGAACTGGATCAGTCCAACACCCTCCAGGTGCAGGCAACCGATGCCTCAGGTAACGCCTCAGGTGTGGCCACCATTGATGTTAACGGCGACCCCCTGGTGGTCACCAACGACAGCACACTACCGTCTGTGCTCACAACTACGCCACCGGACGCAGCGTTTAATGTGTCGCGCACTGCCAGTGTTGATCTCTTTTTTGATGAGCCAATCAGGCCAGAAACCGTAAATGATCTCAACTTTACCCTCGAAGGGGCCGTCGTGGTGCCGGGATCATTCACACTGCTGGGTGACTCTGGTTTTATGTTTACGCCCGATGACCTGCTCGGTTACAACACCACCTACACAGTGCGTATGCGCGCAGGTGGGGTGCGTGATCTGGCAGGTAACGGTATAACCAGTGACTTTGTTGCCAGTTTTACAACAGAAGACTTTGCACTGCCTGTGCTCGCCAGTGTAATACCTGATAGCGGTGTACAAGGCACAAACTTCCAGGTGACGTTTAGCGGTACTGAGCTGGCCACGGCCGACAGTATCATCTCAGACAATTCTGGTATTACAGGGAGTATTGTCACTGCCACAGACGACACGGTTGTTGCCAGTATAAGCATCGACTCGCTCGCAGTACCTGGCCTGACCACGCTAGGTCTTACAACGCTGGGTGGTAGTGCGTCTGTTGCGTTCACCGTCCTGCACAAGGCACCGGTTATAAGCGCGATTGTACCCAGTAGCGGTGATCAGGGTGCAACGGTGGCAGCCCAAATTCAGGGTTCCGGGTTGACCGATATCAGCAGCATAAACATCGATGGTAGCGGGGTAGTCGTCAATGACCTTGGTACAGGTGACGACACAGTGCGCGATGTTGAATTTGTTATCGATGCAGCTGCACCGATCGGTATTCGTAATGTTACGGTGGCCACACCCGGTGGTGCAGACGGCGCGACATTCACCGTGCTGGGATTTGTTCCTCTAGCACCCGATGTAACATCAGTAACGCCAGATAGTGGCGAGCAGGGAAGCAGTCTTCAAGTGACTTTCAATGGTTCCAACTTGTCTGGTGCTAATGCGGTGGTTTCATCGAACCCCGATATAACAGGTAGTATCGTTAGCGCAACAGATACCGGTGTGGTTGCTGATATTGTGATTGATGCCGCAGCAGCACTGGGTGTCACAGAACTGGGTGTGAGCTCACCGAGTGGTAGCGATACAGTAACTTTTACGGTGAATACCCCGCTTGATGTCATTACCTTAACGCCGAGTTCTATTAACCTGTTAACCTTTGATTCTGAGTTTATGAACGTTGCAATCGATACCTTGGCAGGTGCGGGCGGGCAGATTATTGACTTGTCGAGCAGTAATAGTTCGATTGCAAGTGTCCCAGCTTCGGTAATCATCCCGGAAGGTGGTAACAGCGTCTCTTTTGAAGTGACAACAGGCAGTACTGCAGGAACGGCACAGATCAGCGCTTCTGCTGCTGGATTTAGTGGCGACTCCAGTCCTGCGAATGTCAGTGCACGCGGTATGTCACTCGATCTGTTCAGCCCATTGATCGGCGTTGGTCGCAGTATTGAAGGCAGCGTGGTTTTGGCACAACAGGCACCGAGTGGAGGTGTTACCGTTAGTTTGGCTAGCGGTAATACAGATGTCGCAACAGTTACTCCAGCCAGCGTGTTTATTGCAGCAGGCGCCACAGGCGGCAGTTTTACCATTGATGGTCTGTTGGTTGGTACAACACCAATTACTGCTTCAGCAAGTGGCTTTAGTGATGCCTCCGAAGATATCGTGGTTACTAGCACAAATGTCGTTAACTTTGGTTTGATACCTGATGTGGCACCAGGGCAAAGTGTGAGCTTACCAACCAGTCTCGGTCAGCCTGCGCCGGCTGGAGGAGTCACCATAAACTTCACCAGTAGTGACCCAACTGTCGCAAGCGTCACGCCAAGCGTATTTATTCCTGAAGGTCTGCAGGTTCCCGCGGCTAACCCACAAGTAACTGGCATCTTAATTGGATCAGTTCAAATAACCGGAATAGCAACGGGGTTTGCACCCGATATCAGGCCGGCAAATGTTACTCTCGACATGAATTTTTCATTAGCGACATTAAATATTATCGAGTCAGAAACTAAAAACATTACATTACAAATCTCTGCTCCTGCACCAGCGGGTGGATTGACAATTAATCTCAGTACAGATGATTCAGGTATTGCAACTGCTCCAGTGTCTGTGATTGTTGGAGTAGGTGAAACTTCAGCACAGGTAGCAGTAACAGGTGTTGCAGTGGGAAGCACGACATTGAGCGCCAATAGCCCTGGTGTCAATGAAGCCACTGCGACTGTCAATGTTAACCCGCAACCTGCAATCAATATCGGCGATGTCTCTGTTGGTAAAGATCTGCAGACAGGGTTATCTGGAAGTCTGGGCGCACCGGCTCCTGCGGGTCACCTACAGGTCACTTTGACCAGTTCAGACCCAACCAGAGTTTTGCTTTCAACTGATCGCACCACAGCGGGTAGTGAAAGTATTACTGTTCAGGTAAATTCTGGTAGTGCAAGCATCCCAGCATTTTATGTTCAATCGCTGACCGATACAGGCATCGTTTCCATAACCGCTTCGGCGCCTGGTTATGCGACCGATACGAGTAGTGTGACATCAGCACCTTCCGGCTTCTGGCTCAATGCCGGCGACTTCACCCGGGATGTGTTTGCGGCTAACGTGAACCTTCAACTGCGGACGGCACGCCTGAATCCGACCACGCTGAACTTTGCCGCCCACGAGGAGCTGCGGGCTGGACAATCGGTCAGCGTGGACCTGACCAACAGTGATGATGCAGTGGGAACGCTGACGGTCGATCCGGTGGTGTTCACCGGTGGCGCGGGCGTTGCCCAAAATACCGCGTTTGACCCGGTGAGTGCCGGTGCGACCACCATCGCCCTGGTACAACCTGCGGGATTTGATGTGCCGGCCAATGTGCCCAGTAGTATTGTGGCCACGGTCACGGCGCCGAGTATTAATATTGGCAATGTGACCGTCGGTAAAGACCTGCAAACTAGCACCTTTATCTCGTTGTCCAATGCCCCGCCCAGTCCGGTAGATGTTACGGTGACCATTGCCGCCGGCAGTGTTGCATTGATCTCAACCGACCGGACCACCGTGGGCAGCAGTAGTGTGACCTTTAGCGGTGTAACGTCCACGTCGGTCGGTACGATTTACGTACAGGGGCTGGCCATCGGTTCCACCCAGATTACCGTACAGGCCGCCGCCTATAATGATGACACCGGCAGTGTAACGGTAGATCCCTCGGGCTTCTGGCTCAATGCCGGCGACTTCACCCGGGATGTGTTTGCGGCTAACGTGAACCTTCAACTGCGGACGGCACGCCTGAATCCGACCACGCTGAACTTTGCCGCCCACGAGGAGCTGCGGGCTGGACAATCGGTCAGCGTGGACCTGACCAACAGTGATGATGCAGTGGGAACGCTGACGGTCGATCCGGTGGTGTTCACCGGTGGCGCGGGCGTTGCCCAAAATACCGCGTTTGACCCGGTGAGTGCCGGTGCGACCACCATCGCCCTGGTACAACCTGCGGGATTTGATGTGCCGGCCAATGTGCCCAGTAGTATTACAGCAACTGTTACGGAATAAGAAATAATCATGTCAGATCTTTAGTTTAAATTAGATATGGTGAGATACATTGTGTGGGTAACAGAAATGATTGGTGATTATGCCTTCAGCACTTGTGATGAAAGAAGCGAGACGTGACTATGTGTAAATAGGGACGATGACAATGCGGTAAGATTGTTGAATTGATTTAGCTGCTTTTTCATGCACTACTAAAACAAACGATTTAAATAGCGCTTTGTTAGTGAAATATTGAAGGGACTGTTTACAGATGATGCGAGTGTTTTATTTATGTGCGTTGCTGGTACTAAGCCCACTGGCATGGAGCAACGGACTGGAGTTTAAGTCACCCATGAGGTCAGAGCAGTTGGAGCGTTCGGTGGAATTGGGCAGTCTGGATGTCCAAAACATCGGTAAGGTGGTGTTGTTCGCACGCAAAAAAGGAACACAGCTCTTCATTGAAGCCAGTGGGCCAGGGGGCAAGATGCTAGGTCGTGCAGAAACCTTCGTCGGAGTTGCAGAGACACCTATCTACATCACGACCATTGATGGCTTAAAGAAAATCACAATTTTCTGGGGTCCTTAACGGTTACTTGCTTTACAAAGCTTTATAACAAGGCCATCTGGTCTTCCTTATGAAATCGATTGGTGTATTTCATTAAGGCCATGTATTCAACCCCTCGGTCTGTATGCAATTTTGTCTTCGATAATGACCAACCCAGTATCCCTCCTAAGGCGGCCGTATCTTCCTTCGCTTCGCCAGAAAATTTTTGTGATCAACACTAAAAGCTGCTGATCTTCTTTACATCGTTCTGAAGTTGCTTGTTCATTAGGAGAGCCCAAGCGGGATGGAGTGATCAATACCGGTGGTGGCGAAATACATGTGCGTAATCTGCCGCGTCCGCTGGAAAAAGTGAATGATCATCTGGGGAACTTGCCGAAACAGCGCATAAAATTGACTAATGTCGAATCCTGTAACTTAGGTTACAGCCATCAGTTCTAAGGGTGTGTATCTTATAGACTCTTCTGGCGGCTGGTTGTCGTCAGGACTGTTGTTCAAAAGGGAGAAGCTGCCATGGACGGTTCAACACAACAGAAGCCAACCAACCCCTCTACAGCGATAGATTCATCCAGGAAAAACATAAATACCCCAGCTGTCAGTCGTCAACAGATTGATGCTGGTGAGGGCCACTAACATGGAGCACCGGTTTGGCGTACGGCGCCCTATAGAATTGATGGTTCGAGTGGTGGTGGGTGGTCGGGTTGTTGCCATCACCAGAACTCGTGAGATTAGTGCTGGTGGGGCTGATATCCTCAACCCTGGTGTTGAACTTAAACAGAGGCAGATCTTAACGCTCGATTTCATCAAGCCTGGCTTTCCCGGTCAGCTCCATTGCAGTCTCCGCGCGATGGTTATCCATATTACGCCAGAAATTGTTGGTTTGATGTTTGAAAATGAATTTTCCGGATCTGATTTGATCGCACAATCTGATCATGTTTCCACCCCGTAGCTTGTGCGGCGACCGCCGGATGGGAGTCAATAGATGCTGACTCCAATCACATAAAGTTCAAGAAGCCGTTATTTTACAGGTTCCTCTTCGCGAATTATGGCGTTAGATGGAGCCGACCCTCACCCCGCGATGCGACGCAATACGGGCTCCTGACGATAAAACAGCGCCAGTTGCCTGTAGACCTTCGGATATAGTTCGAGCAGTCGTTGTGGATCAGTGAAGAAGTATTCACTCACCACTGCAAAAAACTCTGCCGGATTGGTGGCGCCATAACTATTTATGTCGGGATGGTGGTGCGCCAGCTGCTGCCGTAAGTGATCAAAGGCGTCACTGAATGCGGCCGTCCACTGCTCACGCGCCATATCGAGATGCAGTGGTGGCATACCGTTGGCGCTACCGTTTAGCATATCTAGCTTGTGGGCGAATTCATGCACCACAACATTGTGGCCAGGCCGCGGTGCCGAGCGAGCGGCGGCAACATCATCCCATGAGAGAATCACCTCCCCCCGTGACCAGGACTCGCCGCTCAGGGCCAGTTCTTCGTGCGACACCACACCGGTGGCATCACTGCTATCTCTTGTCACCCGAAAGGCGTTGGGGTAGAGCACAACCTCAACCCAGCCGTCGTAATAATCCAGACCGAGTTTCAAAATCAATAAACAGGCCTGCGCCGCGATGCTAACAGCCATCTCCGTTGACACCCTTAACCCCTGTACCCCGTTAAGGGCCTTGCGATGCAGGAACAGCGTAGTCAGCTCTCTCAGGTGGTTCTTCTCTGTGGTGCTCAGGCCGCTGAAGAGATCGGCTTCGCGCATTAATGTTTCCCATGGCTCGTCGGGAATGGGGTGGTGCTTAAGCGTATGGCGAGTGCGCAGCGCCTCAAGCCACTTCATGTCGGCAAAGACGGTGTTTTATCACTGCAGGAACAGGGGTGGGCACATCTGCCCACCCTGCATATAGGCCTGTGCGAAGCGTGGTTTATCGCTTGTTCTCGATTTTCGCCCATGTATCCCGCAACGTTACCGTGCGATTAAACACCGGCTTGTTCCCAGCCTGATGCCCAATTTGGTGCAAGGGATCAAGCGAATAATATCCCTCACGCTCGAACTGAAACTGGTCCCCGGGCGCAGCATCGGCGAGCGAAGGTTCAAGGTAACAGTGCGTCAACGTCAGCAGAGACTCAGGGTTGATGTAATCGACATAATCCTTGCCGTCTTTCGTATTGTCGGGCGTCGGGTGGTTAAAGAGGCGGTCATAGAGGCGTACCTCTGCTTCAATCGCATGCCTTGCCGAGACCCAGTGAATCACCCCCTTCACTTTGCGTCCCTCAGGGTTCTTGCCGAGGGTCTCGGCATCATAACTACAGCGCAGTTCAATCACATTGTCATGACCATCCTTGATCACCTCATCACAACGGATCACATAACCGTTTCTCAGGCGTACCTCACCGTCGGGAATCAGCCGTTTGTACTTCTTCGGCGGCACCTCTTTAAAATCTTCCTGGTCGATATAGAGCTCGCGCCCAAATGGAATCTTGCGCGTGCCGAAGCGCTCATCTTGCGGGTGGTTGGCCGCCTCCAGTTCCTCGACTTTATCCTCCGGGTAGTTGGTGATCACCACCTTCAATGGATGCAACACCGCCATGCGGCGCGGCGCGTTTTTATTCAGATCATCACGAATGCACCCCTCAAGCACCGCCATCTCGACAACGTTGGCTGACCTGGTCACACCGATGCGCTGAACGAACTCCTGCAGTGCCGCAGGGGTGCAGCCGCGACGACGCAGCCCGGCGATGGTTGGCATACGTGGATCATCCCACCCCTCGACATGGCCGTTCTCGACCAGCTCGGTCAGCTTACGTTTACTGGTGACAGTATGTTCCAGGTTAAGACGCGAAAACTCGATCTGCTGTGGATGATGTTTGGTCTCGAGGGTGTCGAGGAACCAGTCATAGAGCGGGCGGTGGTCTTCGAACTCCAGCGTGCAGATCGAATGGGTGATCCCTTCCAGTGCATCGGAGAGGCAGTGGGTGAAATCATACATCGGGTAGAGACACCACTCAGTGCCGGTCTGATGGTGAATAGCACCGTGACGAATGCGATAGAGCGTCGGATCGCGCAGGTTGATGTTGGGCGACGCCATATCGATCTTCGCCCGCAGTACCCTGGCGCCATCTTCAAACTCACCGTTTTTCATGCGCGCAAACAAGTCGAGGTTTTCTTCAACACTGCGGGAACGATAGGGGCTCTCTCTGCCAGGTTCCGTCAACGTGCCGCGATACTCGCGCATCTCCTCGGCATTCAGGTCGCAGACGTAGGCCCTCTCTTTTTTGATCAGTTGCACCGCAAAGTCGTAGAGTGCATCGAAATAGTCGGACGCAAAATAGACCCTGTCCCCCCAGTCGCAACCGAGCCACTCAACATCCTTTTTGATCGCTTCAACGAATTCGATGTTCTCTTTATGTGGATTGGTATCATCGAAACGCAGGTTGCAGCTACCGTTGTAATCCTCGGCGAGGCCGAAGTTCAGCAGGATCGACTTGGCGTGACCAATGTGCAGGTAACCGTTGGGTTCGGGCGGAAAGCGGGTAACAACGCGGCCATCATTTTTATTGTTTTTGATATCTTCATCGATGATGTGGCGGATGAAGCTGGATGGTTTCGAATCGCTCTGTTCTTTGTCACTCATGCCGTCGGGCGTCCTTCTGGGTCAATGCTGTGTGCAGATTATAGCTGATGGCGGTGATGTTTTTTTATGTATTAAGGTGCAGGCTCTCGGCGGCGTAAAGAGTATTTTGTAACAGCGTCGCACGGGTCATCGGGCCAACCCCGCCGGGGACCGGGGTGATCCAGCCGGCACGTTCTGCTGCTGCGTCGAAATCGACATCACCGATCAGTTTGCCCGCCTCGTTACGGTTGATGCCGACATCGATGACAATGGCGCCGGGCTTGATCCACTCTCCCTTGACGATGCCTGGCTTGCCAACGGCAACGACGACGATATCGGCGCGCGCAACATGATCATGGGTGTTCCTGGTGAAACGATGACAGGTGGTGACGGTGCAGCCGGCGAGCAGCAGCTCCAGCGCCATCGGGCGGCCAACGATATTCGATGCACCGACCACGACCGCCTCCATCCCCTGGATCTTTTCATCGGTATGTTCCAGCAGGGTCATGATACCGTAAGGGGTACAGGGACGTAGCAGCGGGGTGCGTTGTGTCAGGCGACCGATGTTGTAGGGGTGGAAGCCGTCGACATCTTTATCGGGGTGGATGGTTTCGATCACCGTCTTGGGATCGATATGGATCGGCAGTGGCAGCTGCACCAGGATGCCGTCGATGGCATCGTCGTTGTTGAGCTCTTCAATCAGTGTCAGCAACGCCTCCTGCGAGGTGTCGTCCGGCAGGTCGTGAGACCTGGAGACAAAGCCAACTTCGGCGCAATCTTTGCGTTTGCTGTTGACGTAGACCTCTGAAGCGGGATCCTGGCCGACCAGAATCACGGCAAGGCCGGGGGCGCGAATCCCATCGGCGAGGCGCTTTTCTACGCGTTGTTTGACGTTTTGACGAATCTGGCTGGCGATCGCCTTGCCGTCGATAATTTTTGCGGTCATGCCTGTCACTGGAACCCGGTTGAAACGAAGCCGCTATCCTACCTAAAATCCCCCAGTTATTCGAGGTGTAACGCTGGCTTTTTCGCCATTTGTCACTATTCAACCAGGATGATGAAGCAGGCCTATGGCCGTTCCAGGTCGTTAATGACTTTTTTATTTGAGGATTGTTCTCTCTATCGGAAATAACGTGGCTCAGGATTTCTCCCTGCAGTCGAAAACGGTGGGTTAGCAGTCGAGTGACAGTGTGTGGGCAATCATTACGACAGGCTCTCGCACGTGTGGATAAAGGCCTGGGCGGCATTGGAGAGCGTGCGCTGGGGGTGGTGGCAGATGCCGAGAATGCGTTTTGCGGAAAAATGGCCGTGATGGGCGTGCAGCGTGTCATCGATCAGCGTCTCCGGTAGTACGCTCCACCCCTGACCGATCGAGACCAGCATTTTGATCGTTTCGAGGTAGTTGGTTTCTAGTCGGACGTTGAGCGGGTGGCGACTGCTGCTGAAATGGTCATCGATCAAGGCGCGGGTGAAGGTGCCGTGTGATGGCAGAATCGCTGCGTGCTTTGCCAGTTGTCCCATGGTGATCTGTTTGAGTGAACAGAGTGGGTGGTCGTGGGCGGTGACCAGTACCAGCGGATCCTGCCAGATCGGGATCATCGTCAGTGGGCTCTCTGTGCCTGATATATCAAGGGGTGGCAGGGTCACGGCGGCGAGTTCGAGGTCACCCTGTTCGACCTCGTTGCAGGCCGCTTCTGAATCGAGAAAGTGGAGGTCGAGCTGTGCCGCTGGATAGTGCAGGCTAAACTGCTTCAGTACCGTTGGCAGGCGGTGCAGCCCCACATGGTGGCTGGTGCCGATACTCAGCTGGCCGCTTACCTCGCCGGAGAGGTTATGGATCGCGCGGCGGCTATCCTCGATCTCATTCAGAATTTTCTGCGCATGCCCCAGTAATGCGTTGCCGGCGGGGGTGAGCTGGACCGCGCGTCCGATGCGGTCAAAGAGACGGGTATTGAGGGAGCTTTCCAGTGTGGCGACCCGTTTACTGATCGCCGGCTGGGTCAGATGGAGTCGCCCCGCCGCCTGTGAAAAGGAGTGCTGCTCGGCGACGCAGACAAATGCTCTGAGATCGGAGATATTCATATGGGTATTTTATCTATTCCAAAATGGAATGCAATAGATAAAAAAGATGAATTAGATTAATGAATGAGATGGGCGTATATTGCGTCCATTGAATGGATAGCCGGCATCCAGATAGATATAAATAGGCAGGAGAATACCTGATGAAAAATAATACGTTATATGACAAGTTGTGGAATTTACATCAAGTTAGAATCACCACTGAGGGCGCCAGTGTCTTATATATAGACAGACACCTGGTGCATGAGGTGACTTCGCCGCAGGCCTTTGAGGGGCTGCGCATGGCGGATCGCAAGCCGTGGCGGGTCGACTCGGTGCTGGCGGTGCCGGACCATAATGTGCCGACCACTGATCGAACAGCTGGTATCAGTGATCCGGTCGCGCGCATTCAGGTCGAGACCTTAGATACCAACTGTGAGGAGTTTGGGCTGACAGAATTCAAGATGGATGATCCGCGTCAGGGGATCGTCCATGTGGTCGGCCCGGAAGCGGGGGCAACGCTGCCGGGGATGACGGTGGTATGTGGTGACTCGCACACCTCGACCCACGGTGCTCTCGGTGCGCTCGCCTTCGGCATCGGCACCTCCGAGGTCGAACATGTGTTGGCAACGCAGTGTCTGATCCAGAAGAAATCGAAAAACATGCTGGTACAGGTCGATGGTCAGTTACGCGACGGTGTGTCGGCCAAAGATATGGCATTGGCGATTATCGGTGAGATCGGCACTGCCGGTGGTACCGGCTACGCGATTGAGTTTGGTGGTGAGGCGGTACGCGCGCTGTCAATCGAAGGGCGTATGACGTTGTGCAACATGACGATCGAAGCGGGTGCCCGTGCCGGCATGGTGGCGGTTGATGAGAAGACGGTCGAATATGTGCGCGGACGCACCTATGCACCGAAGGGTGAGCAGTGGGAGCAGGCGGTGGCGGCGTGGGCTGATCTGCACAGTGACGATGGGGCCGAGTTTGACCGCGTGGTGACACTTGACGGCGCTGCGATTGAACCGCAGGTGACCTGGGGTACCTCGCCGGAGATGGTGTTGCCGGTGGGTGGTTGCATACCGCGCCCCGAAGATGGGGCGGACAGCGTCAAGCGTGGCAACATCGAGCGTGCGCTGGCCTATATGGGGCTTGAGGGTGGTCAGGCGATTATCGACATTAAGCTCGATAAGGTCTTCATCGGTTCATGCACCAACTCTCGTATTGAAGATCTGCGTGATGCGGCGGCGGTGATCAACGGCCGTAAAGTTGCAGAGACCGTTAATCAGGCACTGGTGGTACCGGGCTCCGGACTGGTGAAACGACAGGCGGAGGCGGAAGGGCTCGATAAGATTTTTACCGAGGCGGGTTTTGAGTGGCGCGAGCCAGGTTGTTCAATGTGTCTGGCGATGAACGCGGATCGACTGGGGGATGGTGAACACTGCGCCTCGACCTCGAACCGTAATTTCGAAGGCAGACAGGGGGCGAGAGGACGAACCCATCTGGTCAGTCCTGCAATGGCAGCGGCGGCCGCGATTGCGGGTCACTTTGTCGATGTCACAAAAGATAACCAGGGGGGTGTGTAACATGGATGCATTCACAACATTAGATGGGCTGGTGGTGCCGTTGGATCGTGCCAATGTGGATACTGACGCGATCATTCCAAAGCAATTCCTGAAATCGGTAAAACGTAGCGGCTTTGGTCCGAACCTGTTTGATGAATGGCGTTACCTTGATGTTGGTGAGCCGGACCAGGAGAGCAGTGGTCGCCCATTGAATCCAGATTTTGTGTTGAACCAGCCACGTTACAGCGGAGCAGAGATATTGATCGCGCGTGATAACTTCGGCTGTGGTTCATCACGTGAACATGCGGTGTGGGCACTGCTCGATTACGGTATCCGTGTGGTGATCGCGCCGAGCTTTGCGGATATCTTTTATAACAACTGTTTCAAGAACGGCGTGTTGCCGTTTGTGCTGGCGAGTGACGAGGTCGACCGCATCTTCAAAGAGGTCGAGGCCAATCAAGGTTATCGTCTACAGGTTGATTTGGTGGCGCAACATGTTACCTTGCCGAGTGGCGAGACGTTCGGTTTCGAGATCGATAATTTTCGTAAGGAGTGTCTGTTGCAGGGACTCGATGAGATTGGACTAAGCCTGCAACATGCCGATGCAGTGCGCGACTACGAGGCGAAACGACAACAGGATGCGCCGTGGCTGTTTGGCGCATAGCTGTTTGTCCTCTGAATTAAAGAATCAATAGTGATAGCGTGGAAGAAAAAAATGACAAAAAAGATACTGGTTTTACCTGGCGACGGCATCGGACCGGAGATTGTGGAAGAGGCGGTGAAGGTGCTGGCATCGCTGCGAGATAATCACGGGCTGGAGGTTGAACTCGACCACGGCCTGGTCGGTGGTGCTGCCTATGATGCGGCGGGTCATCCACTGCCGGATGAGACACTGGAACAGGCGAAGGCTTGTGATGCGATCCTGCTGGGGGCCGTCGGTGGCCATAAATGGGAATCACTCGATATCGCAGTGCGCCCGGAGAAAGGACTGTTGGGACTGCGCGCCAACCTGGAGCTGTTCTCCAATCTGCGTCCTGCGATCCTTTATCCGCAACTGGCCGATGCGTCGACACTGAAACCTGAAGTGGTATCGGGTCTCGATATTATGATCGTGCGTGAGCTGACCGGAGGGATCTATTTCGGTCAGCCACGAGGTGTGCGCACGCTGGAGAATGGCGAAAAGCAGGGATTCAATACACTTATCTATAAAGAGTCCGAGATCGAGCGCATCGGTCGTTCCGCCTTTGAGATCGCAATGAAGCGCGGCAAGCGGGTCTGTTCGGTCGATAAGGCCAACGTACTGGAATGTACCGAACTGTGGCGTGAGGTGATGATCCGCGTGGCGAACGATTATCCCGAGGTTGAGCTGAGCCATATGTATGTCGATAACGCCGCGATGCAGCTGGTACGTGCACCGAAGCAGTTTGATGTGATGGTGACGACCAATATGTTTGGTGACATTCTCTCTGATTGCGCAGCGATGTTGACCGGCTCGATCGGCATGCTGCCGTCGGCATCACTCGATGCCAACGGTAAGGGGATGTATGAACCGATCCACGGTTCGGCCCCCGATATTGCAGGGCAGGGGGTCGCCAACCCGATCGCAACCATCCTGTCGGTGGCGATGTTGCTGCGTTATTCGCTTGATCAGGGGGCGATGGCGGAGCGTATCGAAGCGGCCGTTAATCAGGTACTCGATAGCGGACTGCGCACCGCGGATATCTATACCGAAGGATCGCGCAAGGTCTCCACCAGTGAAATGGGCGACGCGATTGTCGCTGCATTGAACTAGTGGTACAAAGAGAACAAGCATAAGAGACTAATGTAAGGAAACTGTTTGATGAGTAAAAAATATGATGTGGCCGTGGTCGGCGCAACCGGTGCCGTAGGTGAGACCATGATGAGTATCCTGGCTGAGCGCAATTTTCCTGTGGGCACACTCTATCCGTTGGCGAGTAGTCGCTCTGCCGGTAAGCGTGTCGAATTTGGCGGCAAGCATGTGAAGGTTGAAGATCTCGACGAGTTCGATTTCTCCAAAGTACAGATTGGCCTGTTCTCTGCCGGTGGCAGCGTCTCGGAAAAATACGCCCCGATCGCCGCTGAAGCAGGCTGTATCGTGATCGACAACACCTCGCACTTTCGCTACGACGATGACATCCCACTGGTGGTGCCAGAGGTCAACCCGGAAGCGGTGGCCGATTATAAAAACCGCAACATCATCGCCAACCCAAACTGTTCCACTATCCAGATGCTGGTGGCGCTGAAGCCGATCTATGACCTGGTTGGAATCGAACGCATCAATGTCTGCACCTATCAGGCGGTTGCCGGTACCGGCAAGCAGGCGATTGAGGAGCTGGCAGGGCAGACTGCAGCGCTGCTAAATGGCAAAGAGATCAAGGCTGAGGTCTATCCGAAGCAGATCGCATTTAATGCACTACCGCAGATCGATGTTTTCCTTGAGAACGGCTACACCAAGGAAGAGATGAAAATGGTGTGGGAGACTAAAAAAATCTTCAGTGATGACGCTATCTTGGTTAATCCGACGGCGGTCAGGATCCCGGTTTTCTACGGACACTCTGAAGCTATCCATTTTGAAACCCGGGAAAAGATCTCCGTTGATGATGCGACAGCAGCGCTTCAGGATGCACCCGGAATTGTGGTGCTTGATGAGCGCCAACCCGGTGGATATCCAACCGCGGTGACTGAATCCGTGGGGACCGATCCGGTTTATGTTGGCAGGATTCGTGAGGACATTTCGCATCCACGTGGTCTGGATTTATGGGTCGTTGCAGACAACGTGAGAAAGGGTGCGGCACTGAATAGCGTCCAGATTGCAGAAATTTTGATAAATGACTATATAAATTAGTGATCTGACAAAAGCTGCCGTTAACAACCTTGCAACGATTGTTTTTTTTAAGGTGCGGAGACGATGCTTAGACGAAAAGGAGAAGGGATGTTACCTCGACTCATGAAGGATTTGGCGAAGTTTTTTGCCATACTTCTGTTGTTGTTACCGGTAAATAGTTTTTCGCTGGGTCTTGGAGAGATCAACCTGCATTCGGCACTCAACCAGCCGCTGGATGCCGAGGTTGGACTGCTTTCGGTGGGCAACACAGATGCTGAAGATATTGCTGTCAAACTTGGTACAAAAGATGACTTCGATAAAGCCGGTATCGATCGCCCCCATTTTCTGACCAGGTTCAAATTTAAGGTTGCAAAACGTGCCAATGGCGAACCTTATCTTAAGATTACGTCGCATGACCCGGTAAAGGAGCCGTTCCTCGATTTTATTATTGAGGCCAACTGGCCCAGTGGCCGTGTGCTGCGTGAATATACCCTGCTGCTGGACCCTCCAGTGCTGGTCGATGAACGCCCGGCAGCGCTTGATATTCCACTATTTGAAGAGGCGCTTCCAGCGGAAGACGGTTCGGCGCAACTGGCGCCTGCCGCAACAGCGACGTCAGATGCCACTCCACGTCGAGAGATCCCCCGTTTTACCCCCCGTGTCAGTTCGGTTTCAAGATCTGAAAGTGGCGAGGTCGCCTACGGCCCGGTAAAAAGAAGCGATACACTGTGGAGTATCGCTTCTCAGATGAGACCTGATAATAGCCTCACTGTGCAGCAGGTGATGATTGCGCTGCTTAAAGAAAACCCTGAGGCGTTTGATAACCAGAATATTAACGATCTGAAGGCGGGGTATTTTCTTCGTATTTCAGATCCCGCGATGATCTCCGAGGTTTCCTCCAATGAAGCGGAGCGTATTGCCAAACTTCATTATGAACAGTGGGTAGATGCTAAACAGTCGATGGCGCTGGCGGCGGGCCAACGGCCATTAGGGGTTAGTGGTGAAGCGGCCGCATCAGCGGGTGCCGGTGAAGTTGAGTCACGATTGAAACTGATGGCGCCTGATGAAGGGCTGTCGCAGGCCGGCTCCGGTAGTACGCTTGGCGCCAGTGGCGGCGATATCCGCCAGGAACTCGCCTTTGCACTGGAGTCTGCGGACATCAGTCGCCAGGAAAATGAAGAGTTACGCAAACGGCTCTCTGTGCTTGAAGAGCAGCTTGCTTCAATGCAGCGTTTGATCACACTTAAAGATGACACTTTGTCAGCGATGCAGGTCACCCCTGAGGAACTTGCCGCGGCCGAAGCGACATTGAAAGATTCAGCAATACTGCCCGCTGATGCCGAGCTTGCGCTGGGTACTGATCAGGAGCAGAGCGATGCGGTGATGGTATCAGGCGATGGACAACAGCCCGAAACTGCTGCTGGAACGACCAGCACGACACCTCCACCTGTGGTTGCAGCCCCGCCTCCGCCTGCGGTAGAGAGCTCAGTTGTTGATGATATTCTGGCTGCTGTGGATGGTGTGCTGGGGGGGGCGCTGGATGGCGTCGACCCGATGATTGCAGGCGGCGGTCTTGCAGTAGTTCTGTTGTTAGTGGCAATGGTGGTTGCACGTAAACGTAAGATGGCTGCCGCCATGGAAGATAGCGGTGATTACGGTATAGCGGATGACGTAAGTGAGGCGACAGCTGATACTGAGGCTGTTAGTGATGAAGCTGTTGAGTCTGTGCTGAATGATGTGATTCCTGATTACTCGAGTTCAAGCGGCATGGATGTTAATGATGACGATGAAATCGATGCGATTGCCGAAGCCGATGTCTATCTCGCATACCGACGCTTTGATAAGGCAGAAGAGCTACTAAATGAGGCGATTCAAAATGAACCGGATCGTCACGACATTCAGCTGAAGTTACTGGAAGTATATGCTGCGAGTGATAAAAAAGATGCGTTTGTTGAACGCGCTGAGAGTTTACGTGCATCGTTAGGTGGCACCGACAGTAGTACCTGGAAAAGTGTGGTGGCGATGGGTAGCAAGATTGCGCCAACCAATGTGCTTTTCAATGAAGAGGCTGATGCGGTCGATAGTACCGGTGCAAGTGATGAGCTAGATATCGACCTGCCAGATCTTGGCGGGGATCTCGACCTGGGTGAGCTGGATATGAGTGTGGAAGAGAGTACCACAACACCCGTTGAGCCAGAGAGCACGAGTGAAAACCCATTTTCTGATGTGAGCAGTGAGAGTGATGAGTTTGATTTTCCCACTGATTCCGGTGCCGGTTCTGACGCTGCTCCAGGTGATGCGTTTGAATCACTTGATGATCTCGGCGAGCTGGAGGCGAGCCTTGATTCTGCGATGGACATGGTCTCGGAAGGAGAGAGTGATTCGCTTCCAGATCTCGATATGGATCTGGGTGAGCCAGAAGCTGGAAAGAGTAAAGATGGCGTTACGGAGGCGAGTGACGACCTCTCATTCACCGGTGAGCTTGAGCTGGATACGGTTGGGGAAACAGAAGAAGGAGATCTCCTGGGTCTTTCTTCTGAGGGTGATGTGCCCTCAGTGTCAGCTGAGAGTGACGAGCTAGCGTTTGATGTTGATTTTGCAACTGAGGAATCTGGTGATGAGCTAAATCTAATGGCCGAGGTTGCTGCGGAAGGTGATGACAGCGCGCCTGATTCTAGCTCGGAATCGATGGAGGAGGTGGTAGAAGCGGTATCGCCAGTCGAGCAAGCCGCTGAGTCACTCGAGTCAGACGACATCAGCAGTGATATTGAAGATGATCTCTTTGCCGGTCTGGATGAAGATATAGAGGGCAGTGCCTCCGCATCGAGTTCAGAAGATGACTGGCTGTCTGATATCAGCGATGATATATCCTCGCTTGATGAAGATATCGGTGATCTTGATGATAGCGAGTTATTCTCAGCTGAAGATGAGGTGGGTACCAAACTTGATCTAGCTCGGGCCTATATCGACATGGGCGATAATGAGAGTGCCAAAGGTATTCTTGACGAAGTGGTCACTGATGGCAACGATGGGCAGAAAAAAGACGCCAGTGAATTGATCGAGCGTATATCGTAGTGCTGGCGCGCCTGATTTAAGTTTACATACAAAACTACCGGCGGGCTTTCGAAGATGGTGAAAATCCATTCTGTAATATTAATAGTCTGCTTCCTGGTCTTTGTTGCACTTCTCGCTTTTCCAGAACCATCAGCACTGCTGTTTTCGGCACTGTTGTTACTCGCGCTCTATAGTCATGGCGGCAGCCAGCAGGTTGCTTCAGCACTGGTAATGTTGAGACGAATGCGCTGGTTCCTGTTTTCTATTCTGATTGTCTATTGCTGGTTTACCCCGGGGGAGCCTGTTTTTCAGTGGGCAGCGGCAGCTACGTGGTTGCCGAGCTATGAAGGTCTAAATAGTGGTATGCAGCGAGTTATTGCGCTAGTAATGGTCATTGCTGCGGTGAATCTGTTATTGCGCACACTTTCTCGTGAGCAGCTGATGGCTGCAGTCAGGCTGCTGGTTCGGCCGTTACAGTGTTTCGGTGTTAAGGCCGAAACGGTAGCCCTGCGTATGATTCTGGTGATCGATGCGGTGAGTGGGGTAAGGGTACTGATTGCTCATCACATGCCAAAGGAAGGTGAAGTGCCACGAAAACTAACAATGATTGGGGGGCTTGCTGCACGAATTTTTCACGCAGTGGTTGAGCAGGCACAACAAACTGCGCCGCGCGATGTTGTATTACCCCAGAGCGATATGCCTCCTGCGGTTCAATGGTCTCTACCGTTTATGTTGTGGGGTGGTTTCTACCTTAGCGCGCTATGGTGGCCGTTATAGCACTATGAAGCGGTTTCAGGATAACGGCTGACAATGGCGGTAGTGTGATGGTGACTGAACAGGGTTGCTTCATCCACGGTAATGTTTCCGCACGCATCCCTCCGCTGTTGAGTCGGTCTTTCCCGCCGTATTGATAAGCGTCTGAATTGAACAGCTCTTTATAAGTGGTGTCATATGGGACACCAATACGATAACACTGTCTTGCTATCGCAGAAAAATTAAGCGCGACGATGACGGTCTCACTTTCTGAATTACGTCGGAAAACGAGCAGTGACTGAGTTGAATCATGGCAATCTATCCATTCAAATCCTCTTTTGTCAAAGTCATCGTGATGCAGGGGCAGTGTGTTGCGGTAGAGTGAGTTTAGATCTGCAACCATTCTGCTGAGACCACCGTGGAGAGGCCGGTCGGCAACATCCCATGGCAGACTGCTTTGCGGGTCCCATTCGGAATTAATGCCGAACTCATTACCCATAAACAGCAGCTTGTTTCCCGGGTGAGTGAACATGTAGCTATAGAGCAGGCGTAGATTAGCAAAGCGCTGGGTTTTTTCGCCAGGCATTCTGTTGATTAACGCCCGATTATCTAATGATCTATTTTGATGAGACAGCGGTAATACAAAGTGTTCGCTAAAGGCGTATTGCTGGCTAAAGATGAGTGTTTCATGATGGTGGGGGCGTTGTGTTGTTTCATGAGCAAAGAACTTCAGTGTGTCGTGAACCCAGCTGTTGTTCCATTTCAGACTGAAGCCGAGCCCTCCTAATGCTGCTGGGTGCGTAACCATCGACCAGGCGGTGTTCTCTTCGACAATCATGATGGCACCTGGAGAACTTTGATAGACGAGTTCATTGATTTCTCGAAGTAGAGAGAGGGCATCACTGTTTTGTCTGTCTTCGGGGTAGAGCATAGCTGTACTGGTGCTGAGCTTGAGTCCATCCAGGTGAAAGGCGTCAAGCCAGAAGAGGGCGCTCGATATCAGAAGATTTCTGACGCCGTTGCGACTATAGTCGAAGATGGTTGAGTTATCTGTGCCCTGCTCATAGAGTGCCCCGCCATCGAACTGTTTAAGCGGATCTTCAGACGATAAATGGTCGACATTCCATTCGAGTATGACGCCAATCCGGTGTTGATGACAGTAGTCTATAAAGTAACTGAAATCATCGGTATCACCATGCCTGTTATCAGGGGTGAAGTAATTGCCGGTGTTACTGGCTGGATGCATCGATACTAACTCGATGTGAGTGAAGCCAAGTTCGCGCACATATTCGACCAGCTGCTCCGCCAGTTCGCGGTATTTTAGCAGTGTTTCGCCATCAGCATGTTTCCACGAGGCCAGGTGAACCTGATAGATTGAAACCGGGGTATGTTGCCTGTCGTGTGACCCACGATGTTGCAGCCACTGCTGATCATTCCAGCGGTAGGCGCTGTCAGCCGCCACGAGGGCGTTGTCGTTTGAGGCAGTATCGAGTCTTCTGGCGTAGGGGTCTGCTCTCTGTTGAACCTCGCCGCTGTGATGATTGCGGGTCTCAAAGTGGTATCGAGTACCTGCCTGGATATCGGGTATGAATAGTTCCCATACGCCACTTGCGCCGCGAGCCCTCATTACGTGGCAGCGATTGTCCCAGCGGTTGAAATCGCCAACGATACTGATTCGTTCCGCATTAGGTGCCCAGGTAGAAAACAGCACACCTTCAATTCCGTCAACTGCGGTAATGTGTGCTCCCAGCACCTGCGCGGCGCGGTGCAGTCTCCCTTCTATAAATAGCTTGAGATCGCGATCGGTGAGCTGCGCGTCGAAACTGTAGGGATCGTAAGATCGGTGCAGTTTACCCTCCGAATCGTGCCATTCAATGATGTAGTGGTCGGGGAGCGTTTCAGCTGTGACTTCAATCTCAAAAATAGGGGTGTCGTTGAGGCGCTGCATCGCCAGGGGTGGTTCACAGAGTGAGGCATCAATGGCATGAGGGAGGATAGTGCGAATAACGCTGATGCGATGAGTGCCCTGCTGCTGGATGTGCCTGCCCAGATACTCGAACGGGGCTGGGTGACGGGCCTGTAAAATCTTAAGCGCGGCAGCAGGCAGGGTCTGTTTGCTGTTTTCCATCAATGCTTCCATCCAGTGAATCGCTGCGAAATATTTTCGTAACGCGTGCCCGGACGGCACTGGGCGCAATTATAACACGTTGTCGATAGTGGATGGTTTTAAGTAGCAGGCTCCAGGGAATAGCAGCAGGGCATTGCGGCGAACTGTGCTATCATTGCGCGCCGTCGTAGAATGAAACACGATGAAAATGAGATGTATAAATATGGTGCCGAGGGAGAGACTCGAACTCTCACGACCGCAAGGCCATCGGATTTTGAATCCGACGCGTCTACCAGTTCCGCCACCCCGGCACGGGGAACGCGGATTATACAAGTGATCGACTCGATGTGACAAGCAAACCCTGTCGGTAATAGAGAAACAGAGTTACAGCAACAGAAATCATGCAGCTTTCCGATTATTATTTTGATCTACCGCCTGAATTGATAGCTCAACAGCCGTTAGCAGAGCGCTCACAGAGTCGTCTGTTAACACTTGATGGAGCAACAGGTGAGTGGTGCGATCGGCAGTTTGCACAGTTACCCTCATTGCTCAACAAAGATGACCTGCTGGTATTAAATAACACCCGCGTGATACCCGCACGTATCTTTGGCAAAAAGGCGAGCGGCGGTCGCATAGAGGTGATGCTGGAACGTGTGCTCAGCGATAACGAACTGCTGGTGCAGGTTCGCGCCAGCAAGGCCCCTAAAGAGGGAAGCCAGTTGCTGTTGGGCGATGAAATGGTCGAGGCCGATGTGATCACACGTGAGGGCGGGTTTTACCGACTCCACCTTAACGATGAACGTAGCGCGCTTGCGGTGCTGCAGGCGATAGGCCATATGCCGCTGCCACCTTATATTGACCGGCCGGATGAAGCGTCGGATAAACAGCGCTATCAGACCGTCTTTGCCATGCATCCGGGGGCGGTGGCGGCGCCCACTGCCGGACTCCACTTTGATCAGTCGATACTGGATGCGATTAGTGCCAAAGGGATCAGGCAGGCTTTGGTAACATTGCATGTAGGCGCGGGTACCTTTCAGCCAGTGCGTGTTGCCGATATCACTGCACATGAAATGCATTATGAATATGCCGAAGTCCCTGTGGCGACCTGTGAGGCGATCAACGAGACCCGACGACGCGGTGGGCGAGTGATTGCGGTGGGTACCACTGTAGTCAGGAGTCTTGAAACGGCTTCTCAGGGCGGGGTGCTGGCGCCGTTTAGTGGAGAGACCAATATCTTTATCTACCCCGGCTACCGCTTTAATAGCGTCGACGCATTGCTTACCAATTTTCATATGCCGGAGTCGACGCTGCTGATGCTGGTGAGTGCCTTTGGTGGACGAGAGCATATTATGGCGGCCTATCGGCATGCGATTGAACAGCGCTACCGCTTTTATAGCTACGGTGATGCGATGTTCATTACGCCATCAGTAGAAGCAGTTTTAAGGAACAGTGAAAATGAAGTTTGAGTTGTTAGGCAGCGATGGCGCGGCGCGACGTGGGCGACTGAGCTTTGCACGTGGAGACGTGGCAACCCCTGCGTTTATGCCGGTGGGCACCTGTGCCACGGTAAAGTCGGTGACACCTGAAATGGTACGTGAAAGCGGGGCCGATATTATTCTCGGCAACACCTTTCATCTGATGTTGCGCCCCGGTACCGAAGTGATCGAACAACACGGTGATCTGCATGACTTCATGAACTGGCAGCGCCCAATCCTGACCGACTCTGGCGGTTTCCAGGTCTTCAGCCTGGGCGAGTTGCGCAAGATCACGGAGGAAGGGGTCACCTTTCGTTCACCGGTCAATGGCGACAAGATCTTTCTCGGCCCGGAAGAGTCGATCGCAGTGCAGCGTTCGCTCGGGTCGGATGTAGTGATGATCTTTGATGAATGTACCCCGTACCCCGCCACTGAAGAGGAGGCGAAGGTGTCGATGGAGCTGTCGCTGCGCTGGGCCGAGCGCAGCAAAGCAGCGCATGCCGGGGCCGGTTCGGCACTGTTTGGCATTATTCAGGGCGGCATGTATGAGCCGTTGCGCGATGTCTCGTTGCGAGGATTACTGGAGATCGGTTTTGATGGCTATGCCATCGGCGGGCTTTCTGTGGGTGAGCCGAAAGAAGATATGCAGCGCATTCTAAGCCACACCGCGCCGCAGATGCCTGAGAGCAAGCCGCGTTACCTGATGGGGGTCGGTAAGCCCGAGGATATCGTCGAAGCGGTGCGTCGTGGGGTCGACATGTTCGACTGCGTGATGCCGACCCGCAATGCTCGTAACGGGCATCTCTTTGTCCACGCCGGTGTGGTACGTATCCGCAATGCGCAATACCGAAATGACACGCGCCCGCTTGATGAGGGGTGTGGTTGTTATACCTGCACAAATTATAGTCGCGCCTATCTGCGCCACCTTGCGGCAACCAGCGAGATGCTGGGTGCGACCCTCAACACCATTCATAACCTTTTTTATTATCAGTCGCTTATGGCCGGTTTGCGAAATGCGATAGAGGTCGGCGAGCTGGCGAAATTTGTCGCGGAATTTTATGCAAAACGCGCCCAAAGCGTGCCGCCTGTGTCATAATACCGCGCTGTTGAATTTATTGGCTTTGATACGAGAGGGGAGAAAATGAGCTTTTTTATTAATGATGCGTGGGCTGAGGGGGCGGCGGCGCCTGCCGGTGATGCTGGATTAATGGGTCTGCTACCATTGATTTTGATCTTTATTATTTTTTACTTTCTGCTGCTGCGGCCTCAGATCAAGCGCAGCAAGGAACATCGCACCATGGTTGAGGCACTCGCCAAGGGTGATGAAGTAGTGACATCGGGCGGCGTGCTCGGCAAGATCACCAGCGTTGAAGAGAGCTTTGTCGGGCTGGATGTCGCTAATGGACTTGAGCTTAAGGTGCAGCGTAGCGCCGTTTCGTCTCTGTTGCCCAAAGGGACGATTAAAGGGAAAGCACAATAAAAAAAGCGCTGTAGCGAGTAAAGGCTGGTCGACGATGAATCAATACCCCCTGTGGAAATATCTCCTGATCGCTGCGGTGATCCTGACAGGAGCGCTCTATGCACTCCCCAATCTCTACGGCGATGACCCGGCGGTCCAGATATCGCCGTTACGGGGAGCGCCTGTGGATGAAGCGAGCCAGGCTCGTGTCACAGGACTTTTGAAGGGGGAAGGGATTCCATTTAAATCAGTCGAGAAAGTTACACGTGGGATGTTGATCCGTTTCAACAACACCGAAGATCAGCTGCGTGCCAAAGATATTATTGACGAAGAAATGGGCGACAGCTATGTGCCCGCACTTAACCTGACACCGGCGACGCCGGCATGGCTGACGTCGATCAATGCGGCGCCAATGTATCTCGGGCTTGATCTGCGTGGTGGTGTTCACTTTCTGATGGAGGTGGATATGGTGGCGGCGATGCGCCAGGCTGGCGAGCGCTATGTCAGCGATCTGCGATCCATCCTGCGTGGTGAGAAGGTGCGTTATCTGACCATTGCCAGGGCTGGCAGCAGTCATGCGGTAGAGATCAAATTTCGCAATGCTGCCGAACGTGACAAGGCGAACAGCCTTATTCGCAAGGAGTTCCCCCGTCTGTTGCTTTCACCGGAAGAGCGTGGTGACGACGCCTTTCTTGTGGCCAGCATAAGCGATCAGGAAGTGCGAGAAATCAAAAAGCTGGCACTCGAGCAGAACGTGATCACGCTGCGTAACCGTGTTAATGAGCTGGGTGTGGCCGAGCCGGTAGTGCAGCAGCAGGGTGAAAATCGCATTGTGGTGCAACTGCCGGGGATTCAGGATACCGCGCGAGCCAAGGAGATTCTTGGTGCGACCGCCACGCTTGAATTCAGGATGGCGGTGGAGAATGCCGATGTCCAGGCGGCAATGGTCGGGCGCCCTCCGGTGGGTACTCGACTATATAAAGAACGAGATGGTAACCCTATACTGCTAAAAAAACGCATCATCGTGACCGGTGACCAGATCATCGATGCCGCTTCCGGTATCGAGCAGCAAAATGGTTCTCCAACGGTGTTTATCTCGCTCGATAGCAAGGGTGCGCGCAAGATGGCGGAGACCACGCGTGAAAATATCGGTAAACCGATGGCCGTGGTTTTCATCGAAAACAAGACCGACACTCGCAAGATTGATGGCGAGATAGTCAAGACCAAGAAGAAGATCGAAGAGGTGATCAACGTTGCCGTCATTCGTGATCAGTTCAGTAAGCGCTTTCAGATTACCGGGCTCGATAGCACCGATGAAGCACGTGACCTTGCGCTGCTGTTGAGGGCGGGCGCGCTGGCCGCACCGATCGAGATCGTTGAAGAGCGCACCGTTGGGCCAAGCCTCGGTCAGGAGAACATCGATCAGGGGACGGCCTCTGTCGTGGTTGGTTTCATTGTCGTGATGATCTTTATGGCAGTGTGGTATCGCGTCTTTGGTCTGGTGGCCAATATTGCGCTGACGGTGAATTTGTTCATGATAGTCGCGGTGCTTTCGATGTTACAGGCCACACTTACGCTGCCGGGTATCGCTGGGATTGTTTTGACAGTCGGTATGGCGGTCGATGCCAACGTGCTGATCTTTGAACGTATCCGCGAAGAGCTGCGCAGTGGCAACACCCCGCAGGCGAGTATCAACGCCGGTTACGACAAGGCGCTCTCCACCATTGCCGATGCCAATATCACTACGTTGATCGCCGCACTGGTGCTCTACAGTTTTGGTACCGGTCCGATTAAGGGATTCGCGATCACTTTATCGATCGGTATCGTCACCTCGATGTTCACCGCGATCATGGGAACTCGCGCCGTGATCAATCTGATCTATGGTAGTCGCAAAGTTAAGAATCTGGCGATCTAGCCACATTGAATGGATGAAGAATTAGATGAAAATATTCAATAAAGAGCCTTCATTTGATTTCATGAGCAAGCGTAGACTTGCACTGGTAGTCTCGCTGGTTCTGGTGCTGCTTTCTGTCGGCTCGCTTGCCACGCGCGGCCTCAATTTCGGTATCGACTTTACCGGCGGTACGCTGATCGAGGTCGGTTACGACGCAGCGGTTGATCTTGGCGAGGTGCGTGGAACACTGAATGATGCGGGTTACGATGATGCCATCGCGCAGCATTTTGGTACCTCAAAAGATGTCCTGATACGCGTCCCCCCTGTTGATGGCAAGAGCAACGCTGATTTGAGTAATGATGTGCTCAGGGCGTTGCATGGTGCGGCAGGTAGCCCGGATGAGATTGAGATGCGCCGCGTTGAGTTTGTTGGACCGCAGGTGGGTGATGAACTGACCGAAGATGGTGGACTGGCGATGATCTATGCCCTTTTCGGTATTCTTATCTACATCACACTGCGTTTTGAAAAACGCTTCGCGGTAGGTTCTGTCGCGGCACTGGTGCATGATGTCGTGATTACACTGGGGATATTTTCAATACTCCAGCTCGAATTTGACCTCACCACACTGGCGGCGATTCTGGCGGTTATCGGTTACTCATTGAACGATACCATCGTGGTGTTTGATCGTATCCGTGAAAACTTCCGCAAGATGCGAAAAGGGTCGCCGGTTGAGGTTACGAATCGTTCGATAAACCAGATGCTGTCACGTACTTTGGTAACCTCGTTTACTACCCTGTTTGTGCTGATGGCACTCTTTTTCCTGGGCGGCGAGATCATTCACAGTTTTGCGACAGCGTTGATCATCGGTATCGTTATCGGTACCTATTCATCAGTCTATGTTGCAAGTGCAACGGCGCTGGCACTAGGTATCAGCAAGCAGGATTTGATGCCGGTCAAGAAAGAGGGAGAGGGTGACGAACTGGGGGACCTGCCCTGAACTGGAACAGGGTGTGTGAGATCGCTGGTTTCTAGAGAGGGTTACGAGGATCGATGGGAAGGTGGGGCCATCGCCCCGTTATTTTCTGCCGGTTCGGCAATTTCAATCCGGTTTCGTCCCAGCCGCTTGGCGCGATAGAGTGCCTGATCGGCACGCTCTATCAGTGAGGCCGGGGTATCTCCCGCCACATAGAGTGAAATGCCAGCTGAAAAAGTCGGAATCGGCAGGGTATTGCCATTGGCCTGAAAGGTGCATTGGCTGGTTCGCCCACGTACTTTTTCCAGTGCGCGTTGCGCCCCGGCAATATCGGTATTCGGCAGGATGACAGCAAACTCCTCACCACCGTACCTTGACGCGAGGTCGTGATGGCGGAAGCCGGAGAGCGCACGTTCTGCAAAGCTACGCAGTACCTCATCTCCTGCGGTATGACCGTATCGATCATTGACCGCCTTAAATGCGTCAAGGTCGATGACGGCAAGACACAACGGGTATTCGTAGCGCTGTACCCGTGAAACTTCATCTTCGATCCGTTTGAAAAAGGCGCGCCGGTTAGGCAGCTGTGTCAGCTCATCGGTCATACTGAGGGTGTGCGCTTTTTTTAGTTCTTCATTGAGGTGTTGCCCCTCATTTTCGATGATCTGCATAAATTTGTTGGCACTATCAAGTTTTTCAGTGAGTGCCTGGTGACCCTGTAGCAGTTTGGAAATCTCACCTGAGAGCTCGGACTTGAGTGCCTGTAGATCTGCCACGTCTGTACTGTTGCTGATGCTCTGACTTTCATCCTTGAGCGCCTTTCCCAGCGCACGGTTCTGGTCTGTTACTTCAGCGAGGTGTAGCGAAAGCGCGGCCTGAATCTCTTCCATTCGCTTTCGTTTTTCATCAAGAATGAGCAGTTCATTTTTGGGCAGGGGTGGGCCAAATATTGGCAATGATGCTGCAGGCACGGGGTCAAAATACTGTGCTGGCTGAGCTGGAACCGAGTCGTCTGCAGTGTCTGCTGGTGTCCGATCAGCAGAAAAGTTGTTGCTTTTTGTCTCGGGTTCATCATCTGGAAGGTTGCTGACAATATCGGTGATGAAGTTCTGTATTTCATCGAGCTCTGCCACCCCAGGCCGGGCGTTGAGCCTCAGCTTAAGGATTTCAAGGTGTTGATGGAGTGGGGAGTTGGTCTGAATTTGCGGCTTTTTATGAGTGAGTAGCGTTGAGAGCAGAGAACTGTAGGCGGTCTGTTCTCTCAGCCGCTCGACATCCTGCGCTGCAAGCATGCTTTTGATATGAGCATGCACAATTCCGCTATCCGCCTGGTCCTGTTTCGAGATCTCCAGGAGCTGTAGAATTGTCGGTGTGCTGCTATGCGAGGCAAAGGATGTCATGTACGTGGTTACTTTTCTGGGATCCCTCCCTGAGAAAAAAGTAGCGTCAATCTCATTAATAATAGTCAATTTTATGACTATTATACGTTAAGAAAGGAGAACTACAGAAATTTAATATCTTTTATGCCTGTTTTAGATTTGTATATGTTATAAATGCCATATGGATTAACGAGTTATGTTTTTTCAAGGTGATCAATTAGGGCCTTTTCAACTCCTTGCAGGTTCGCTATTGAGTTTAATCTGAGACTTTCCCTGTAAATAATCAGGTCCATACGCTTATGTCCAGGTGGGTATCAGGATGAGGTAGTATCTTGATAATGAGTAATTTTTCGCGATCAGGTATCATACCCCGCTTTGGTTTTGATGATTTTATCTAGCAGCAGTGTTGTTGCCGAGAGCTATCCTGGAGAAGGTGAAGAGATGTTTGCGTCGGATATGAAGATTGAAGGGTTTGATGATGAGTTATTCGCAGCAATGGAGAGCGAAGCGCGCCGTCAGGAGGAGCACATCGAACTGATCGCCTCGGAAAATTATACCAGTCCTCGTGTGATGGAGGCGCAGGGCTCTGTGCTGACCAATAAATATGCCGAAGGCTATCCGTTCAAGCGTTATTACGGTGGATGTGAGCATGTCGATATCGTTGAACAGCTCGCGATCGACCGCCTCAAGGAGCTCTTTGGCGCCGATTACGCCAATGTGCAGCCACACTCGGGCTCTCAGGCGAACGCCGCGGTCTATCTGGCGCTGCTGAATGCGGGCGATACGATTCTCGGCATGAGCCTGGCGCATGGCGGCCATCTGACCCATGGTGCCAGGGTCAATTTCTCCGGTAAGATCTTCAACGCGGTACAGTATGGGCTGAATGAGGAGTCGGGTGAGATCGACTATGAGCAGGCCGAAGCGTTGGCACTTGAGCATAAACCTAAAATGATCATTGCAGGATTTAGTGCCTATTCGCGTGTGGTCGACTGGCAGCGTTTCCGCGATATTGCCGACAAGGTCGGTGCCTACCTGGTGGTCGACATGGCCCATGTGGCAGGCCTGGTTGCTGCGGGTGTCTATCCCAGCCCGGTGCAGATTGCCGATGTGACGACATCAACCACGCACAAAACACTGCGCGGGCCGCGTGGCGGGATCATCCTCGCGAAGAGCAATCCTGAGATCGAGAAGAAACTGAACTCAATGGTTTTTCCCGGTACACAGGGTGGGCCGCTGATGCATGTGATCGCAGGCAAGGCGGTGGCCTTTAAAGAGGCGTTGTTACCTGAGTTTAAGGCCTATCAACAGCAGGTGGTTATTAATGCGCAGGCGATGGCGACCGTGATGCAGGAGCGCGGCCATAACATCGTCTCAGGAAAGACTGAAAATCACCTCTTCCTGGTCGATTTGATCGATAAAGGGATGACCGGTAAAGAGGCCGATGCGGCGCTGGGTGCCAGCAATATCACCGTCAATAAAAACAGCGTGCCGAATGACCCGCAGTCACCGTTTGTCACCAGTGGTATCCGTATCGGAACCCCTGCAATCACGACACGTGGTTTTAAGGAAGATGAATCTCGCCAGCTGGCCGGATGGATCTGCGATGTGCTGGATGACCCTGGTAATGAAGATGTTATCAAGCGCGTTAAGGGTGAAGTGCTGGCGATTTGCGAGCGTTTTCCAGTCTATAAATAGAGCGCAAGATGCAACGCACTGCGCTGCATCTTGCGGTATAGTTTTACTAATTTCTCACTCCGCTGAGTGTAACGATATGCACTGTCCATTCTGTGGTGAAGCTGATACCAAAGTGATCGATTCGCGCCTTGCCAGCGATGGCGATGTGGTGCGTCGCCGTCGCGAGTGCGTGACCTGTAGTGAGCGTTTTACCACCTTTGAGACTGCCGAACTGGCACTGCCTCGAATGGTGAAAAATGATGGTACGCGGGAGCCCTTTAATGAAGAGAAGCTGCGTGCCGGGGTGTTGCGAGCGATGGAGAAACGCCCGGTCAATATCGAAGATATCGACAGTGCCATCAACCGTATCAAACACAGGTTACGTGCCAGTGGTGAGCGTGAACTGCCTTCAAGCAAACTGGGCGAGTGGGTGATGGAAGAGCTGCGTGATCTTGATGAGGTCGCTTATGTGCGCTTTGCATCAGTCTATCGCAGTTTTCAGGATGTAAACGCCTTCAGTGAAGAGATTGAACGACTGCAGAAAGAGAGCTCACCTGAACTTAAAAAGCGCCAGATTACGCTGCTGCCAGGTGACAGTGATAAAGCATAGCGCGGCAGATCACCGCTTCATGGCGCGTGCACTGCAGCTCGCCAGAAATGGAATCTATACCACCCATCCCAATCCGCGTGTCGGCTGTGTTGTAGTACAGCAGGGTGAGGTGATTGGTGAAGGGTGGCATATGCGCGCCGGCGAACCTCATGCTGAGATCCACGCGCTAAATGCGCTGCCGGCAGCTGGAAAGAGTGCCGCCGGTAGCACCATCTATGTCACGCTTGAGCCGTGCAGTCACCATGGTCGTACCGCACCCTGTGCCGACGCGTTGATTGAGGCCGGGGTGGGGCGTGTAGTAATTGCGATGGGCGACCCCAGTCCACAGGTTGCTGGTGCAGGGATTGAACGTCTCAGGGCTGCCGGTATCGAGGTGACCGAGGGCGTAATGATCGCTGAGGCCGCGGCACTCAATCCTGGATTTATTTCGCGTTTTACCCGCAAGCGCCCATTTGTACGCTGCAAACTGGCGATGTCCATCGATGGGCGTACCGCGATGGCCTCGGGTGAGAGCCGGTGGATTACATCAACGGCGGCACGACAGGACGTGCAGCGCCTGCGTGCACGCAGCGATGCGATCATGACCGGTATCGGCACCGTGCTGGCGGACGACCCGCAACTCAATGTGAGGCCTGAAGGGATTGATGAGCTGTATGTAGTCCTTAGCGGTGAAAAGCCACGGCCGCCGATGCGGGTGATTGTCGATTCAAGATTGAGAACGCCGCCGGCCAGCCGCACATTGGCACTGCCGGGCAGGAAAGTGATCGCCACGACTGTGGCGCATTCTGAAACAGTCGATCTGTTACAGCAGAAGCGTGTTAATGTGTGTCGTTTTGCAGCCAAAGATGGGCGGGTCAATCTGCCGCAACTGATGGAGTACCTTGCAGCCGAGGAGATTAATGAAGTGATGGTCGAGGCGGGGCCGGTATTGAGTGGTGCGATGATGCAGGCTGGATTGATCGATGAGTTGATTATCTACATGGCGCCACACCTGATGGGCGATGAAGGACAGGGTTTGATGGCCCTGCCGGGGCTTGAGAAGATGGCGCAGCGTCTCCCACTGAAGATCGAGGATATACGGGCAGTGGGGGATGACTGGCGCTTAACTATACAGCTCGATGACAGGGGATGATGGAATGAGGGTGGTATGTTTACAGGTCTGGTAGAGGCGGTGGGCAAGGTGGTCTCGATCGAACAGAGAGCGGGTGAGTCGCGGATGACATTTGCAGCTGCCAGGCTGGAGCTTGGCGATGCCCGGCTGGGTGACAGCATCGCGATCAATGGCGTCTGCCTGACGATCGTTTCGCTCGACGGGGAGCAACAGTTCTCGGCCGATGTCTCGGCAGAGACACTTACCTGCACCACACTAGGCGCGCTCAAGCCGGGTGAAGGGATCAATCTGGAGAGGGCGTTACTGCCGACGACGCGTCTTGGTGGCCACCTGGTCAGTGGTCACGTCGATGGGGTAGCTACTGTCTCCACGATTGAGCCACAGGATGAGTCGCTTCGTCTCCGGATCGATGTGCCGCCGCCGTTAGCGAAGTATATTGCATCGAAGGGCTCGATCTGTGTCGATGGGGTGAGTCTAACCACCAACGTGGTGAGTGAGCACGGTTTTGAGGTCAACATCATTCCCCACACTCAACAGCAGACGATCATCGGCACATACAGGCGAGGCAGCAGGGTCAACATCGAGGTCGATGTGGTGGCGCGTTATCTTGAGCGTCTGTTGCAGGGTGGCAGCATCGGTGGTGAGCAGACATCCCGTATCTCGCGTCAGTTTCTTGCATCGCAGGGTTTTACTGATCGATGACCATTCAACCAGTCAACGGAATTTGAAGTTATGCCTTTGAGTAGTGCAGAAGAGATCATCGAAGAGATCCGTCGGGGGCGGATGGTGGTGCTGGTCGATGACGAAGATCGTGAAAACGAAGGTGATCTGGTGATGGCGGCAACCGCGGTGACGGCAGATGATATCAACTTCATGGCACGTTACGGGCGCGGATTGATCTGCCTGACGCTGACACGCGCACGCTGCAGCCAGTTGAATCTTCCGCTGATGGTGAGTGGCACCCATAACAACCACGCGACCAACTTTACGGTTTCGATCGAGGCAGCTGAAGGGGTGACGACCGGCATCTCGGCCGCGGATCGTGCCACCACGGTGCTGGCAGCGGTCAAGCCCGATGCTGGGCCGCAGGACCTGACACAGCCGGGCCACATTTTTCCATTGATGGCGCAGGAGGGGGGAGTGCTGACCCGCGCGGGCCATACCGAGGCGGGGTGCGACCTGGCACGCCTGGCTGGACTGGAACCGACCAGCGTGATTGTTGAGATCCTGAGTGAGGATGGCACGATGGCGCGCCGTCCCGAGCTGGAGCGCTTTGCCGAGCAACATGGATTGAAGATGGGAGCGATCGCCGATCTGATTCACTATCGTGTGCAGAACGAGAAGACGGTTGAACGCGTTGCAGAATGTACACTCCCTACGCTGTATGGTACGTTTAGGCTGCTTTCCTATCAGGATGTGGTCGATGGTCAGCTGCACCTGGCGCTGGTCTATGGTGAGCCGGATATGGACCAGCCTGTGTTAGTGCGTGTTCACCTGGAAGATCATCTTGCCGATATGTTATGTGCAGAGCGTCTTGATGGCGCCTGGCCTCTTAAGGCGGCGATGGAGCGTATCGCAAAAGAGGGTGCCGGGGTGATTGTGATCCTCAAGAAGTCAGTCGATGCCAGTGCAACGATTCGTCAGGTGATGGATTACCAGATGCGCGAACGCGGCATCAATCAGTCGCAGGCTGAGCATGGCAATGAGTTGCGCACCTATGGAGTTGGAGCACAGATCCTGCTGGATGTCGGAGTCCATGAGATGCGTGTTCTGGGGCAGCCGAGACGTCTGCATGGCCTCTCTGGATTCGGGCTGGAAGTTGTTGAATATGTGTCGTGTAGTTAGGCCCTGAGCGCAGGGCTAGTCGAGTTAATAATTTTTGTAGCGAGTAAGAAATATGACGATCAAAACCTTCGAAGGTGAATTTAACGTAGCGAATACCCGTTTCGTAATCGTGGCCGCAAAGTTTAACAGTTTCATTGTCGACCACCTGTTAAAAGGGGCTGTGGCAACCCTTAAGCAGCATGGCGTGACGGAAGAGAATATTCATATCGTGCATGTTCCGGGTGCCTTCGAACTGCCGGCCATTGTAAAAAAGGTTGCTGCGAGCAAACGTTACGATGCGGTGATTACACTGGGCGCTGTGATTCGCGGCGGCACTCCCCATTTCGACTATGTCGCTGGTGAGTGTGCCAAGGGGATCGGTGCGGTGGCGATGGAGTACGACATTCCGGTCACCTTTGGGGTGCTGACCGTTGATACGATTGAGCAGGCGATCGAACGCGCTGGCACCAAGGCGGGTAACAAGGGTGCTGAGGCGGCAGTGACGGCGATCGAGATGGTCAGTCTGATGCGCGCTCTGGACGTATAGCCTTTATTTAGAAATTATATTATGAGTCGAGCACGTAGTCAGGCGCGCCGCTGTGCGGTGCAGGCGTTGTATCAGTGGCAGCTTACCGGTGACGATGTTACCGATGTGGCGGCGCAGATCATGGAAGAGAAAGATACTAAAAAAGTGGATGCCAGCTATTTCAGGGGGCTGTTGAGTGGTGTTGTAAAACAGGTGGATAAACTGGATGAGTTGATTGCCCCTGCGCTGGATCGTTCCGTTGAGAGTGTCGATCCAGTTGAACTGGCAATTCTACGTATGAGTGTCTATGAGCTTCAGTACCATATCGAAGTACCCTACCGCGTGGTGATTAATGAGGCAGTCGAGCTGGGTAAGACCTTTGGTTCAGAGCAGGGACATAAATATGTCAACGGTGTGCTCGATAAGCTGGCAGCTCAGCTGCGCAGTGCCGAGTTTGGGCAGAAGTCTGCGAAGTGATCCTGTGTCGTGGTAGCGTACATTAAATCTGCGTCAGAATGGCGCTACAATCTCTCCTATGGCTGTCAATGAATTCGAACTGATCGAGCGTTACTTTAGTGCTGTCGGCAGGCGGCGTGATGATGTTGTTTTAGGCGTTGGTGATGATGCTGCGATAGTGACCCCGCCGGAAGGCCATGAGCTGGTGGTCTCGGTCGACACAATGGTTTCGGGCGTCCATTTCTATGCGAATGTAGCCCCGGAATTGTTAGGCCATAAGGTGCTTGCGGTGAATCTTAGTGATCTTGCTGCGATGGGGGCTCAGCCCGCCTGGGCCACGCTGGCGCTGACCCTGCCCCAGGTCGATGAGGCGTGGTTGAGTCGATTCAGTGATGGCTTTACAACGCTGGCAACTGAATTTGGTGTGCAGTTAATTGGTGGTGATACTACGCGTGGCCCGCTGACGATCAGCGTGCAGGTGATGGGCTTTGTAAAACAGGGAATGGCGTGGCGGCGTGACGGCGCACAGCCCGGTGATCTCATCTATGTAACGGGTACCCTTGGTGATGCGGGGCTGGCACTGCAGGCGACAGCGCAGCAGCTATCGTTACCGCAGCGCGCGATTGCTTATTTAAAACGGCGGCTGGAATCTCCAGCGCCCAGAATTGCGGAGGCGTTGGCACTCAACGGTGTCGTCAATGCCGCGATCGATATTTCGGACGGGTTGTTGAGTGATCTTGGCCACATCCTGCAGGCGAGTGACGTTGGAGCCGTGATCGACCAGGAGGCCCTGCCGTTATCTGCGGCCTTTAAGGCGTGTCAGGCATACCAGAGTGAGCAGCGGCTACCGAGTTTGTTCTGGCTGATGTTGCCGCTGTCGGCGGGCGACGACTATGAGCTCTGTTTTACAATCGCCCCGGAGAGGCAGGATGAAGTGGAGCAACGTCTGGCTCAGCAGGGGTTGTTGGCGCATCGTATTGGTCTGATCGACCATCAACCTGGGCTACGCTGTCGGCTGGCTGATGGCTCAGTAATTGAGCCAGCGCAGAGAGGCTATGAGCATTTCAGATGAGTCATAAAGATTCGAAAAACAGGGCACTACTGTTTGCCGATCTGAAAGATCCGGTAAACTTCGTCGCGCTTGGTTTTGGCTCGGGCCTGTCGAAGGTTGCGCCGGGTACGATGGGAACGCTGGTCGCCATTCCACTCTATCTTCTGTTGCAGCCGCTCGCACTAGGCGATTATATTGCGGTGGTGGTAGCGATATCGCTGGTCGGCATCTGGTTGTGTGATCGTGCTGCGAAAACACTGGGGGTGCATGACCACCCCGGCATTGTGTGGGATGAAATTGCCGGTTACCTGTTGACGATGGTGGCAGCGCCGCCGGGGTGGCAGTGGGTGGTGCTGGGGTTTTGTCTGTTTCGCCTGTTTGATATCTGGAAACCGTGGCCTATTAAGGTGATTGACCGCAAGGTGGAGGGCGGGCTTGGGATTATGCTGGACGATATCGTTGCAGCGCTGTTTGCATGGGGCCTGTTGCAATTGACAGTCTGGTTCGTGGCGTAAGGTATAACTCCGTGGTTTACGAATTTACCTGGTTCGCTTTTTGCCTGCTCCATGGCGAGTCCTGCAGCCACAGTGAGAAGTCGCTAGTGGAGAGGGGTGCGCTGATGTAGTTGCCCTGTGCCATGTCGCATCCCATCCGCCCCAGTATCTCCCAGATTTCAGGGGACTCAACCCCCTCTGCAATCACCTTGCGCCCCATATTGTGGGCCAGGTCGATGGTAGAGCGGACGATGATGTAGTCGTCCTTGTCACTGATCATGTCGATCACAAACGACTTGTCGATCTTGATCTCATCCATCGGTAGCTGTTTCAGATAGGCAAGTGATGAATAACCGGTGCCGAAGTCATCGATCGAAAGATTGACCCCCATCTCAGAGAGTTCGCCCAGTATCTTCATCGCGCTGACAGGGTCTGACATCACCGCGCTTTCAGTAATCTCGAGCACCAGATAACCGGGGTCGACGTGACACGCGTGGCAGGCCTCCTGTATATGGCTGGCCAGTTGTGGGTCATGCAGGTTATGGGTGGAAAGATTGATTGCTACCTTGAGTTTATTTCCCTTACTATGCCACTCACGGCAGGCGTGCAGTGCTTCATTGATTACCCAAAATGTAAGCGGTCTAATCAGACCGGTATGTTCCGACAGCGGAATGAAATGATCAGGCGTCATCAGGCCAAAGCGCGGGTGATCCCAGCGAACTAACGCCTCGACCTCAGCGACATTACCGCTCCTGAAATCGATCTTCGGCTGAAAGTGTAATAGCAGTTCTTTATGGCTGATGGCGTGGCGCAGCTCCGTGGTGAGTGCCAGACGGTCACGACTGTGTTGATCCAGAGTGGAGTCGTAGAAGGTGTAATCGCCACTGTTGTTTTTCGTCACATACATCGCGACATCGGCATGACGCATCAATGTCGAGTTGTCGGTGCCGTGCTCCGGGTAGATGGCAACACCGATACTGATGCCAACGTGGAAGGCCTGTTCCTCAAGCAGGAATGGCTGATCAATGGCGTTGATAATCGCCCTGGCGACATTGGCAGGTTCTTTGAGACTCTTGATGGATGGTAGTAAGATGGCAAATTCATCGCCGCCGAGACGCGCCACAGTACTCGATTCATGTAATGTCTCACGCATCCTGTTGGCTACCTGCTGTAGCAGGACGTCCCCAAAATGGTGGCCCAGTGTATCGTTGATCTCCTTAAAACGATCAAGATCAATCATAAATAGCGCCAGTTTACTATCGTTGCGGTGGCAGGAGAGAATCGCCTGACTGAGACGGTCCTGCAGCAGTACGCGATTGGGCAGGTCGGTTAACGAATCATGCAGCGCCTGGTGTTCCAGCTCTTCGTTCGCGGCGGCCAGCTCACTGGTGCGTATGATGACACGTCGTTCCAGCTCATTGTGCAGCTGTTTAAGCTGATTTTCAGCATCTTTTCTGGCGGTGATATCGTGCGTGACATAGATGTAGTGTGTCTGTCGCTCAACCACCATCTTGCTGATGGCGACTTCCAGCGGGAAGATAGCACCGCTTTTACGGTAACCTTCTGTCTCCTGCAAATCATTCTGAGCGGATGAAAAAGTTCCCTCAGGAATATCCGCCGGTGTTGTAGCTTCATGCAGGGCAGTAACGTCGAGCAGGGCATTGATATGCTCGCCAATCAACTCGCCCTTGGTATAGTCAAAAAGATTTATCGCCGCCGGATTGAGTGATTCGATTAAGCCTGATGTGTCGGTGATGATGATGCCATCGAGCACATTGTCCATCACCGAGCGCAGATGTGCCTCGCGAGCAAGTGAGTCCTGATGGTGTTTTATCAGTGACTTTTTCATCGTTTCCAGGTTGTCCGTCAGGCTGGCAACTTCCGAAATGGATGAGACGACATTAAGGTGCTTTTCGGTATTGCCTGTGGCGATAGCACGTGCATCGTCACGCAGTTTGCGTATCGGGCGTGTCAGCTGCTGTCCCAGCAGGCCGGAGAGAAAGAGCGTGACTAGAATATACGAACAGGCGAGCAGAATACTTACCTGGTATGTTTTCTGGATCTGTTCAGCAATCGGCTTCTCATCAAAACTTGTTTGCAGTGTGGCGCTTTTATTCTGCTGGGCGATAACGATGGGGGTAGTGACGTGGTAAATGTTATCGTCATTTTGTGCGAAGTGCTGGTCTTCTATGAATGGGGTGGTTTGGTTTCCGTTAAACTGACTGTGAATGATCTCGCCTGAGTCAAAAAATAGTTTGGCAGAGATGATCTGTTCGCTCTTTACCGCATCGTTCAGCAGGTTGTGTATATCCTGTTTATCGATGTCGTGGGAAATGATGGTAGCGAGTAGTTCAGCTTTCGAGTTGGCCTGTTCGATAAAGCGTGATTGATAGCCATCTTTGACAAGGAAATTGATGCCGAAAAACAGCGTTGGAATCAATATGGAATGAATCAGGAGCTCACCCAGCACCATGCGTCCGGTGAGTGTGCGAATAAAGCTGTTTATTCGGTCTAGCCTGGTCATTATCGATGTGTCGAGATTGTTGAGGTAATAACTGGTCAATGATCACACATAAACATTGCTTAGCCAAATTGTAGGTAAATAAGGAGTAAAAGGCACCGATTATTTCGCGTTAATAGGTCTCCTGTTCTTAAAAACCGTCTTCAAGAGAGGCCTGACTAAAGGTCCGCTCTACTTTACCTTTTCAATCAGCGCATAGGCAGAGTGATTGTGGATCGATTCGAAGTTCTCTGATTCCAGGGTGTAGGCGGTGATGCGATTGTCGGCATTGAGACGTGCCGCCACATCGCGCACCATATCTTCGACAAACTTGGGGTTGTCGTAGGCACGCTCGGTAACATACTTTTCGTCTGGTCGCTTCAACAGCCCGAAGATTTCACAGGAGGCCTCCTGTTCAACAATATCAATCAGATCCTCGATCCACACGAAGCCTTCGGTACGGGCAGTGACGGTGACATGGGAGCGCTGGTTGTGAGCGCCGTAGTCCGAGATCTCTTTGGAGCAGGGGCAGAGGCTGGTGACCGGTACCACCACCTTGATGGTCATCACGCTCTTGCCGTTAACGATCTCACCGATCAAGGTGACATCGTAATCCAGCAGGCTCTGTACTTTACTAACCGGCGCTTCCTTGTTGATGAAGTAGGGGAAGCTCATTTCGATATGGCCAGACTCGGCATCCAGTAGTTCGGCCATGTTGACCATGATCTCATCAAATGACTCAACACTGATCTCGCGCTCGTGTGAGTTCAGCAGTTTGACAAAGCGGGACATATGGGTCCCTTTGAAATTGTGAGGCAGATCGACATACATGTTGAAGGTGGCGATGGTGTGCTGTTCACCTTCACTGCGATCTTTTACCCGCACCGGGTGGCGGATATCCTTGATGCCGACCTTGTTGATCGGTATCTGGCGGTTATCCGGGTTGTTCTGTACGTCTGCGATCGATGTTTCACTCATTACGATTCATCCTCTGAATAACGGACACAGGCGCGTTCGGTTTCCCACAGTGTGATGGCACTGACTCGAAGTGTGTCGTTGTTTAGTTTTTCCGATAGCCCTCGGTAGAGAAACGCCGCAATATTTTCGGCCGTCGGGTTGATCTCGTCGAACGGTGGGATCTCATTCAGATAGCGATGATCGAGCTGGTCGGCGAGCGCATTGGTCTCTTTCTTGATTGTCTTGAAATCGATCCCGATGCCAAGTTCATCCAGCTGGGTGGCGACCACCTCCGCCTCGACCTTCCAGTTATGGCCGTGCAGACGACAGCAGTCGCCGGGGTAGTTGCGCAGTGAATGTGCCGCTGCAAAGTCGGTCACGATCTTGAGTGTGTAACGAGGGGGCATGTTTATAATCTTGACGAAATTAGTAGGGATTGGTGCGAGACGCCATTGTATTGCAAGACGCCCGCTGATGAAAGTCATTTACGGTATTAATGATGCCATCGCTGCCGAGGCCATACTGCTCCAGCAGCGACTCGTGATCGCCCTGCACGCAGTATTCGTCCGGCAGACCCAGGTTGATGACGGGAACCATGACGCCGCCTACTGTGAGCACTTCATTGACCGCGCTGCCAGCACCGCCCATCACCACATTCTCTTCGATGGTCAGCAGCAACTCGTGACAACTGGCCATCTCAAGGATCAACGCCTCATCGATCGGTTTAACAAAGCGCATGTCGGCCACCGTTGCATCGATTTTTTCTGCGGCGGCGAGGGCAGCCCGTACCCGGCTACCAAAGGCGAGAATGGCAACTGTTTTCCCCTTTCTGAGCACGCGACCTTTGCCAGGCTCGATCGCCTGCATCTCTTTGTCAACGGTTGCCCCCGGGCCGCGTCCACGTGGGTAGCGCACAGCCGTCGGGCCATCATGTTGAGCCGCAGTGTAGAGCATCTGACGACACTCGTTCTCATCGCTTGGCGCCATCACCACCATGTTAGGAATGCAGCGCAGGTAGCTCAGATCAAAACTGCCGGCGTGGGTCGGGCCGTCGGCGCCGACCAGCCCGGCACGATCAATCGCAAAGATCACCGGCAGGTCCTGGATCGCGACATCGTGGATCAACTGGTCGTAGGCGCGTTGTAGAAAGGTGGAGTAGATCGCCACTACCGGCTTGATGCCATCGCAGGCGAGCCCGGCGGCGAGGGTGACGGCATGCTGTTCCGCGATGCCGACATCATAAAAACGGTCTGCAAAGAGGCGCGAAAACTTCACCATGCCGGAGCCTTCGCACATCGCCGGGGTAATCGCGACCAGTGTCGGGTCCTCTTTGGCCATATCGCACAGCCACTCGCCAAAGACCTCCGTGTAACTTGGGCTACTCGCCTTGCTGGGGTGCATCTTGCCGTTATCGGGATCAAATGGCGTCACCCCGTGATAGGTGCAGGGGTTCTCTTCGGCAGGCGGGTAGCCGCGTCCCTTTTTGGTGACGATATGGAGAAACTGCGGCCCTTTATGGTCGCGCAGGTTGTTGAGTGTCGTGACCAGCGTCGGGATGTCGTGGCCATCGACCGGACCGTAGTAGTGGAAACCGAGCTCTTCGAAGAGTGTGCCGGGGATCACCATCCCTTTCATATGCTCCTCGGCACGGCGTGCCAGTTCGCGCATCGGCGGCACCGCACTTAACACCTTTTTTCCGCCCTCACGCATGGTGCTATAGAGCTTGCCAGAGAGCAGTTTAGTGAGATAGTTCGACATCCCGCCAACATTGGGTGAGATCGACATCTCGTTGTCATTGAGGACCACCAGCAGGTCATTGTCGAGATGACCGGCGTGGTTGAGTGCCTCAAAGGCCATTCCAGCTGTCATCGCACCATCACCGATAATTGCAACTGCCTTGCGTCGGCTGCCGGTCTTCTGCGCAGCAATCGCCATGCCGAGTGCAGCGCTGATCGAGGTGCTGGAGTGGCCGACGCCGAAGGTGTCATATTCACTCTCTTCACGCTTGATGAAACCACACAGGCCATCTTTTTTGCGCAGGGTATCCATGCGCTCGCGGCGGCCAGTGAGGATCTTGTGCGGATAGGCCTGGTGGCCGACATCCCACACCAGACGATCATCCGGGGTGTTGAAGACGTAATGGAGCGCAATTGTCAGTTCGATGGTGCCGAGGCTTGATGAGAGATGGCCGCCGGTTCGGGAGACCGACTGGATCAGAAAATCGCGCAGTTCGCGTGCTAACGGCTCTAGCTGTGTTTCTGATAGCTGGCGCAGATCCGCAGGGGAATCAATCTTGTGCAGCAGCGGATATCGGTTTTCTGTGGTTGTCATCGAGCTCTAATCGGCAAGTTTTTCGCAATCGCGCAATATAGCACAGATGGGGTGATTCTGGCGGCCTGGGCCGCCCTTTTAAGGCGGAAATCCCAGAAAAAATCGGACTACCAGAAAACCGGGTTAATTTGGGCGCTGCACAATATATTCTGAAATCCAGCGCAGAGAGTCCGCCTCGGCGCCCAGCATCGTGAGGTTTTCCAGCGCTGCCTCGTGTAGTTGCTGCGCCTTCTGTTTTGCGCCGTCCAGGCCCATCAGAGCAGGGTAGGTGGGTTTGTTGCGGGCGATATCGGCCCCCTGGCTTTTGCCCAGTGTGTCTGTGGAGGCTTCGATATCGAGGATGTCGTCACGGATCTGAAAAGCGAGGCCGATATCGGCGGCGTAACGGTCAAGCCGTTCGAGCAGCACCTCGTCGCAATCTGGCGAGCATAATGCACCGAGCCGGACGCTGGCGCGGATTAGCGCACCGGTCTTCTGTGAATGCATATACTGTAGTGATTCTATGGTGAAATCACTCCCTTTGCCATCCGCTTCGAGGTCGATCGCCTGCCCCCCGGCCATGCCGAGTGAGCCGCTGGCGTGGGCCAGCGTCTCGATCATGTGGACGCGCCGTTCCGCCGACACAGATACCGACCGGTCGGTTGCCAGGATGTGGAACGCCAGAGACTGCAGTGCATCGCCGGTCAGGATCGCGGTCGCCTCATCAAAGGCGCGGTGACAGGTCGGCTTGCCGCGACGCAGGTCATCGTCATCCATCGCGGGCAGATCATCGTGAACCAGCGAATAGGCGTGGATCAGCTCAATCGCGCAGGCCGGGCCGTCCAGCGCTTCGCGCGCTACCCCCAGTGCTTGGCCGGTGGAGTAGACCAGCAACGGGCGGACAAATTTGCCGCCTGCGAGCGCAGAATAACGCATCGCACGGTGCAGGGTTTCGGGGCTGCTAGCCTCAGCGGGCAGCCAGCGGTCGAGCGCCGCTTCAACCTGCTGCTTGCACTGAGAAAGCAGCGCCCGGAATGCGGCGCTGTTATCGGGTGTGGTCTCAATCACGGTCAGTATCAAACGGCTGGGTGTCAGCGTCGGTGCTATTCTCGAGAAGGATAGCTACCTTCTGTTCGGCCGCCTTCAGCGCCTCCTGACAGGTGCGAGTCAGCAGAATGCCGCGCTCAAAGTGCTGTAGTGACTCTTCCAGGGTGATCTCCCCCTGTTCCATCTGTTCAACCAGTGTCTCCAGCTCCTCAAGGGCGCCCTCAAAATCGGGCGAAGTCTCTTTTTTGCTGCGCTTCTTTTTTACCAAGGTTTGCTCCGTATGGCGGCTACATATCGTTAGTTGGGCCGTTGATTCAGTTACGACGCGTCATTGAGCGAAGCGAAGTAATCTCCACCCTTTGAGACGCATCTAGTCAGGAGATTGCGTCGTCACTCTGTTCCTCGCAATGAGACCCGAACTCAGAGGCCCCGAAATTCATTGGGCTGGATTCTACTATAAAACAGGGTGGCCGACATAATGGGCGGAATGGCGCTTTGTATTCGACTCCACCTTGGTGCTAGACTCCATGCCCGTTGGCCGCGCCATCTTAAATAGATCCAAGTTGAACAGGAACGTAAATGAGTAGAGATTATGATGCCTCATCGATTGAGGTATTGACCGGACTGGAACCGGTCCGCAAACGCCCCGGCATGTATACCGACACCACGCGCCCCAACCATCTGGCGCAGGAGGTGATCGATAACAGTGTCGATGAAGCGGTTGCCGGCCATGCCAGAACGCTCTCGGTGACGCTCTATAAAGATGGTTCGCTGGAGGTCGAGGACGACGGCCGCGGTATGCCGGTCGATAAACACCCGGAAGAGAAGATTCCCGGGGTCGAGGTGATCCTCACCAGGCTACATGCGGGGGGCAAGTTCTCCAATAAAAATTATCAGTTCTCTGGTGGTCTGCACGGCGTCGGTGTCTCGGTGGTCAACGCGCTCTCTAAGCGTCTCGAAGTGAAGATCAAGCGCGATGGCAAAGTGTTTTCGATGGCCTTTGAGAGTGGCGATAAGGTCGAAAAGCTTAAAACGATCGGCACCGTCGGCAAAAAAAACAGCGGTACCACGCTTCGCTTCTGGCCCGATGGGCAGTTCTTTGACTCGGCGAAGATCTCGGTGTCGCGCCTGCGCCATGTGCTACGTGCCAAGGCGGTGTTGTGCCCGGGGCTGCATGTCTCGTTTTTCGATGAAAAGTCCAATGCCAGTGAAGAGTGGTTTTATGAAGATGGCCTGCGCGACTATCTAAACGATGCGGTAAAGGGGTACCCCCTGCTGCCTGAAGAGCTGTTCATTGGCAGTCTCGCCTCCGAGCGCGAGGCGGCCGACTGGGCGGTGGTGTGGCTACCGGATGGGGGCGAGCTGGTCACCGAGAGTTACGTCAACCTGATCCCGACCGGACAGGGGGGCACCCATGTCAACGGCCTGCGTACCGGGTTGACCGATGCGATCCGCGAGTTCTGCGAATTCCGTAACCTGCTGCCACGCGGTGTCAAGATCGCACCGGACGATGTGTGGGAGCGCTGTGCCTATGTGCTGTCGGTGAAGCTCGAAGATCCGCAGTTCAGCGGTCAGACCAAAGAGCGCCTTTCATCACGTGAGTGTGCGCCGTTTGTGTCAGGTGTCGTCAAAGACGCCTTCAGCCTGTGGCTCAATCAGCATACCGATGCCGGTGAACAGATCGCGATGCTGGCGATCAGTAATGCACAGTCTCGCATGCGTGCCGGCAAGAAGGTGGTGCGCAAGAAGGTGACCAGCGGTCCTGCGCTGCCGGGCAAGCTGGCCGACTGTAGCTCGCAGGATTCGGAGCGCACTGAACTCTTTCTGGTCGAAGGTGACTCGGCGGGTGGATCCGCCAAGCAGGCGCGTGACCGTGAGTTCCAGGCGATTATGCCGTTGCGCGGTAAGATCCTTAACACCTGGGAGGTTGACCCTGCCGAGGTGCTCGGTTCGCAGGAGGTGCACGATGTCTCGGTCGCGATCGGTGTCGAACCCGGTTCCGATGATCTCAAAGGGCTGCGATACGGCAAGGTCTGCATCCTCGCCGACGCCGACTCCGATGGGCTGCACATCGCAACACTATTGTGCGCACTATTTTTAAGGCACTTTCGTCCGCTGGTCGATGCCGGCCATGTTTTTGTCGCGATGCCGCCACTCTACCGTATCGATGTCGGCAAGCATGTCTTCTATGCGCTCGATGATGATGAACAGCGCGGCGTGTTGAGTCGTATCGAAGCCGAAAAGCTCAAAGGCAAGGTCAACGTGCAGCGCTTTAAAGGGCTGGGCGAGATGAATCCGTTGCAACTGCGTGAAACCACCATCGATCCCGACACCCGCCGCCTGGTGCAGTTGGTACTTGATAGTGGTGATGATACCTATCAGATGATGGATATGCTGCTGGCCAAGAAGCGCGCAGCGGATCGTCGCAGCTGGTTAGAGGATAAAGGCAACCTCGCTGAAGTGTAATTCTTGCTGGGTGGGTGAATCTGGCCACCTTTTCATTTATGGCTTAATAATAAGATTTATTTCTCTCCCCCACGCTTCCGCGTGGGGGAGAGAATTGTTATCTGATAAGTTTCTGATTTTGTCATTGAGCAAAGCGACGCGATCTCACTGTTCAACAGCGAGATCGTCGTCTAATGAATTTGGACTCCCAGTCCGTTACGCTCCGTTTACGATGAGACCTGATCAGAAACTATAAACCAGAGAAACGGCCGTTTCAGTGTCGAGCTTTTTCTTCGGTGCAGGCACTTTTGAAGTATGCTTGGCAGTAAAGGTGACCCGCATGGCAAGATCGCCATTGATCTGTGACTTCAGGCCCGTGACCGATTTGGTGATGGTGATGTCTTCACCGATTTCAGTGAAAAGGTCTTCTGTGAATACCGATGTATCGCTGATATCCCATTTTAGGTTTCCAGAGAGATATACAATCCCTTCATTTTCGCTTGAAGCGTTTTCTGTTTTGCTCTGACGCATACCTGGGCCGCCTTCGACGTCGAGTTTTAGTGCCGGTCCCTGAATGATATTGCGTCCATAACCGATGGTCTCGGAGGCCTGATATTCAAAACCACTGAAGCGGTCATCTTCATAACTGACACGACCGAAGGCGTAACTAACGGCATCGATCTTGTAATCGGATTTGCCGATCAACACATAACGTTCAGCAGTGCTGATGTTTTCGCTGCTGCTTTGCAGGGTGTTGAACAGGATCAGGTGTTTCCACTGCTCGCGAATATTTTCCAGCTTGGTGTTGAGATTGATGGTACTCGTCTCTGTATTACCGCTGGTGCTGACAATACCCAGTTCGGCCTCACCCTTCCACTGGCTGTTGCCTTCAGCGGCGTAAGCTGGATTTACGAGGATGAGGGCCGTGATGATTCCTGCTTTCCTGATAACTGACATGTTGATTCCTGTAGGTTGGGGTTTTGACAGCGGAATTTACGTCAATCAAATCTGCATTTCAACATAGTAATATGTGTGGTTTTTATTGCTGAAACAGAGATCTGTCCCTGTATCTTACTGCGTAGCTGAGTATAATGAGCCAATTTTTAACAGGATATTCAAGCGGGTAATAGATGAGCGAAATTCAGGGACGCCACGACGACGGCATCGAGCGCATGCCGCTCAAGACCTTCACCGAGAAGGCCTATTTGGACTATTCGATGTACGTGATCCTCGATCGCGCACTGCCCAATATCGGCGATGGCATGAAACCGGTGCAGCGCCGCATCGTCTATGCGATGTCTGAGCTGGGGCTCTCCGCCACTGCTAAATTCAAAAAGTCGGCGCGCACCGTGGGTGACGTGCTGGGTAAGTTCCACCCGCATGGTGACTCCGCCTGTTACGAGGCGATGGTGCTGATGGCACAGCCGTTTTCGACCCGTTATCCATTTATTGACGGGCAGGGCAACTGGGGATCGAGCGATGACCCCAAATCGTTCGCCGCGATGCGTTACACCGAATCGCGCATGACCCGTTACTCTGAGCTGATGCTCTCCGAAGTGGGGCAGGGGACGGTCGAGTGGGCACCCAATTTCGACGGCACGATCGATGAGCCGTCGGTGCTTCCTGCGCGTGTCCCCAATGTGTTGTTGAACGGTACCACCGGCATCGCAGTCGGCATGTCGACCGATATTCCACCGCACAACATGCGCGAAGTGGTGAGTGCCTGTGTCCATCTACTGGATAGTCCCAGGGCTGATCTCAAGGCGTTGTGCGAACATGTGCAGGGGCCGGACTTTCCCACCGATGCAGAAATTATCAGCTCGAAGGATGAGATCCTCAAGATGTATGAGACCGGCAACGGCAGCATTCGCATGCGCGCGATCTATGAGCGCGATGATGGCGACATCATCATCACCGCGCTACCGCACCATGTCTCGGGTGCCAGGGTGCTGGAGCAGATCGCGAGCCAGATGACGGCCAGGAAGCTGCCGATGGTCGAAGACCTGCGTGACGAATCGGATCATGAAAACCCGACGCGGCTGGTGATCACGCCGCGCTCGAACCGTGTCGATGTCGAGGCACTGATGTCGCACCTGTTTGCGACCACCGATCTTGAACGGACCTATCGTGCCAACTTCAATGTGATCGGTATCGACGGCAAACCGCAGGTGAAAGATCTGTGTTCGATGCTGAAGGAGTGGTTGATCTTTAGGACGGAGACGGTGCGCAGACGTCTGCAATACCGTTTAGATAAAGTTAACCGTCGTCTGCATCTGCTGGATGGGCAGTTGATTGCATTCCTCAATCTTGATGAGGTGATCAAGATCATCCGCACCGAGGATAAGCCTAAACAGATATTGATGAAGCGCTTCAAACTGACTGAAGAGCAGACCGACTACATCCTCGATACCAAGCTGCGCCAACTGGCACGTCTTGAAGAGATGAAGATTCGTGCCGAGCAGGAGGCGCTTGCCAAAGAGCGTGACATGCTGGAGAAGACACTGGCCTCTAAAGCGCGCATGAAGACGCTGATCCGTAAAGAGTTGATCGCCGATGCCGAGGCGTATGGTGATGATCGTCGTTCACCGATTGTGGCGCGTGAAGCAGCTGCGGCAATGGATGAAACGGCGTTAACCCCTGCCGAACCTGTTACCGTTATACTTTCCGAGAAAGGGTGGGTGCGTTCGGCGAAAGGGCATGAGATGGACCCGACCACGATCGCCTATAAATCGGGCGATAGCTTCGCTTCCGCCGCACGAGGGCGCAGTAACCAGTCGTCGATCTTTATCGATAGCACCGGGCGCTGTTACGCGTTACCTGCCCACACGTTACCTTCGGCACGTGGCCACGGCGAACCACTCAGTGGCCGCCTTAATCCACCCGATGGCGCCAGTTTTAAAGGGGTGATGATGGGCGCGGCGGATGATCAGTACCTGATTGCCTCTGATGCCGGTTACGGTTTCATTGGAAAGCTGAGTGATATGATCACCAAAAACAAGGCGGGCAAGGTGCTATTGTCGCTGCCCAAAGGGGCGCAGGTGCTAACGCCAGCACCACTGCGTGATGCCGCGACTGACCTGGTGGTGGCGATCACTACCGAGGGACGCATGCTGGTCAACCCGGTCAGTGAGCTGCCGGAGCTTGCCAAGGGCAAGGGGATCAAAGTGATCGGCATTCCATCGAAACGAGTTGTCGAACGGGAAGAGTATGTGGTTGCGATGACGATTGTGCCGCACAAGGCGACGCTGGTGGTCTACTCCGGGCAGCGCCATCTGAATCTCAGGGCGAAGGATCTCGCCGCCTATGAGGGCGAGCGTGGACGCCGTGGCAATAAACTGCCTCGTGGTTTTCAGCGGGTCGAGCGGGTTGAGGTTGAGGAGAAATAGCGCGGCCTTTTGCCCGGATAAAAAATAGTGGGCTGCCAGTTGGGCGGCCCTTTTTTTACCCTTTTTGTGGGAAAAAATAGAAGACATTTCACCGTTTGAGCACTAAAATCGCCCCCCAAAGTCCCTTCGGACTTGTCAGCTTGATAGGTGAAATGATGAGTAGAGTTCTGATTATTGGTGCCGGTGGTGTGGGCCGTGTGGTTACCCATAAATGCGCACAGTTACCTGAAGTGTTCAGTGATATCTGGCTGGCCAGCCGCACTGTTTCCAGGTGTGAACAGATCGCCGCCGAGATAGGTGTCGGTCGGATCAAGACGGCACAGGTCGATGCAGACAACGTGCCCGAACTGGTAGCGCTTATTGGCAGGGTTGAACCGAAGATGGTGATCAACGTGGCACTACCGTATCAGGACCTGACCATCATGGATGCCTGCCTTGAGACCGGTATCGACTACCTCGACACTGCCAACTATGAACCACTGGATGAGGCGAAGTTCGAGTACAGCTGGCAGTGGGCCTATCAGGATCGTTTTAAACAGGCAGGCATCATGGCGTTGCTCGGCTCCGGTTTTGATCCCGGTGTGACCAATGTCTTTACCGCCTATGCTTTGAAACACCACTTCGATCGCATCGACAGTATTGATATTCTTGACTGCAATGCGGGTGATCACGGCTACCCGTTCGCCACCAACTTCAATCCCGAGATTAACATTCGCGAAGTGACCGCCAACGGGCGTTATTATGAAAACGGCGAGTGGATCGAGACAAAGCCGATGGAGTTTTCAAGAGTATTTGATTTTCCCGAGATCGGTGCGCGTAAGATGTTTCTGCTCTATCATGAAGAGATGGAGTCACTCGCCAAACATATTCCCGGCGTTAAACGGATGCGATTCTGGATGACCTTTGGCGACAGCTACCTGAAACATCTTGAGGTGATTCAGAATCTCGGCCTCGACAGCATCGAACCGGTCGAATTTCAGGGGCAGCAGATTGTGCCCCTGCAGTTTCTTAAGGCACTGCTGCCTGACCCAGCAACACTTGGCCCACGTACTAAAGGCAAGACCAACATCGGCTGTCTTATCAAGGGCGAGAAAGATGGCAAATCGGTATCGCGTTACATCTATAACATCTGTGACCACGAAAGCTGTTACACAGAGACCAATGCACAGGGGGTCTCATACACCACCGGCGTGCCTGCGATGATCGGTGCCAAGATGATGCTGGAAGGCAAGTGGAAAGAGGCGGGTGTGTGGAACATGGAGCAGTTCGATCCAGACCCATTTATGGAAGACCTGAGTCGATACGGCCTGCCGTGGCACGATGTAGGGTGTGACATCGATATCGATGCGTTGCCGACTGAATAGCCGTTGACTGTGATCTTACAAAGTGTCATCTCAACCGCAGGGAGAGATCTTAACCCACCAAGGCGTCGGTTAGTGATGCAGTATAAGATTTCTACCCAAAGGGCATTTCATCACGCTGTTCGAAGTGACAAAGGGTTAACGTGAATGGCGATAACAACCGAAACGAAAGTCGTTAAACGAGTAACAAACTAAATGACTGACCTGTCACAACTCTCTTCCCCCTGTTATCTGTTGCAGGAGTCTCACCTGCGGGAAAACCTGGCACTGATCGAACGGGTACAGCGTGAGTCAAACTGTACGATTATCCTTGCCTTAAAAGGGTTTGCGATGTGGTCGGCCTTTCCGATCGTGCGTGAGTATCTCCCCGGTTGTTCAGCCAGTTCCTGTCATGAAGCGCGGCTGGCGCGGGAACATTTTGGTGGCCATGTCCATCTCTACGCTCCAGCCTATACCGATGCGGAATTTCCCGAGCTGATAACGCTATCCGATCGTATCTCATTTAACTCGCTTACACAGTGGCGCCGTTTTGCCGAGCAGGCAAAGGGTCGCTCTTGCGGCCTGCGTGTCAATCCCGGTATCAATGAGGTCGAGACCGATCTCTATAACCCCTGTAGTGAACAGTCGCGTCTCGGCATCCCTGCGCATGAACTGGTCGATGGTCTGCCAGTGGGGGTCGAAGGGCTGCATGTGCACGCGCTGTGTGAAAGCGGTGCTGATTCTACTGAACGATTGGTCGAAGCCGTTGAGCACCATTTTGGACAGCTGCTGCCAAAGCTGAAGTGGCTCAACCTCGGTGGCGGTCATCTGATGACACGCAAGGGCTATGATGTCGAACGGCTGATTCGTGTGCTCAGGGCGTTTCGTCAACGCCACCCGGAACTGGAAGTGGTGCTTGAGCCGGGCTCTGCAATCGCGTGGCAGACCGGCCTGCTGGTGACAACCGTGCTTGACCTGATGGAGCGTGGCGGGATGCAGATCGCACTGCTCGACACCTCTGCCACCGCCCATATGCCCGATGTGCTTGAGATGCCCTACCGGGCTGAAGTGCGCAATGCCGCACTACCGGGTGAAAGGGCGTACACCTATCGTCTCGGTGGGTTGACCTGTCTCGCCGGTGATGTGATTGGTGACTATTCGTTTGACCAGCCGTTGAAAATTGGTGACCAGATAATCTTTGAAGATATGATTCATTACACCATGGTCAAGACCACGATGTTCAATGGCGTTAACCACCCATCGATTGCGATCCAGTATGAAGATGGCAACGTAGCGGTGGTGCGGCGCTTCAGTTACCGAGATTATGAGGGGCGTCTGTCATAGTTTTTATTGCAGCTGTTATAAACGCAGTCGAGTCAGTTTGACAAAAACAGTTGTCATTTCGAGCAGCGTGACGAAATGCCCTTTGGGTAGAAATCTTATGCCACTCTCCCTTCACGTTTCAGCGGCAATGTCGGCGCATCCTCTTCCAGGTAGGTGTACCCCTTTAACCCTTCCTGATAAAAGCGTAGAAAGGTGTTGGCTTCGCGGGCGGTCAGGCGTCTTTCGTTACGTGCCTCCTGTACCTGGCGACGCATACGGTCGACCAGTACCGTCTCGTGGAACTGCACGTAGTCGAGCACATCGGCGACCGTTTCCCCTTCGACCACCTGTTCCAGTTCATACCTGTCACCATCCATGCGCACATGCACTGCGTGGGTGTCGCCAAACAGGTTGTGCAGATCACCAAGAATCTCCTGATAGGCGCCGGTGAGGAAGATGCCGAGCAGGTAGCGTTCGCCGGGGCGTTCAGGGTGCAGTGGCAGGGTCTTTGAATTGCCGTTCTCCAGCGGGAAATTCTGCAACGTGCCGTCGGAGTCGCAGGTGATGTCGACCAGAATCCCCTGCTGTGTCGGTGCTTCATTGAGGCGATGGATCGGCATCACCGGGAAGACCTGTTTAATCGCCCATGCGTCTGGCAGAGACTGGAATACCGAGAAGTTACAGAAGTAGCGGTCGGCCGCCTGCCTTTTTAGTTCGGGCATCAGCTGTTCGATCTCTTCCCCATCAAGGCGCTGCATGATGCTGATGATCAGCCGCCAGTAGATGTCATCTGTTAGTGCGCGGTCGGCGAGCGAGGCGTGGCCGAGGTTAAACAGCTTGTTCATATCTTCGCGCAGTGAGACCGCATCATGTACCAGCTCACGTGCGGGCATGTTGTCCAGCTCAGTAAAGGTATCCCACAGCTGGCGTAGCTGTGGAGGTGCATCGCTACCAGGTTTTTGCGGTGGTGTATCGGTGGTGCGCTGGGTGATGCCGAGCACATCGGTAATCAATACTGCGTGGTGTGCCACCAGTGCTCGGCCCGATTCGGAGATGATATTGGGGTGACTCAGCTGTTCTTCGTCGCACACCTGCTTCATGCTCCAGACGATGGCGTTGGCGTACTCCTGCAGGGTGTAGTTGACCGAACTGGTATTACTGGAGAGGCTGCCTTCGTAGTTCACCCCGAGGCCGCCACCAACATCGATAAAGTTGATCGGCGCGCCGAGCCGGCGTGCCTCGACAAAGTAGCGCGCCGCCTCCTGCATCGCATCCTTGATGCTGCGAATATCCGGCACCTGACTGCCGATGTGAAAATGCAGCAGGCGCAGGCAGTCGAGCTGGTCGGCCTGCTTCAGTTTATTGATTGCATTGAGCAGTTCCGAAGCGGAGAGGCCGAACTTCGACATATCGCCGCCGGAGCTGTCCCACTGTCCTTTACTGGTGGCGGCGAGGCGACAGCGCAGACCGATCAGTGGTTTAACCTGCAGCCGTTCTGCGGTGTTGAGGATCAGCTCCAGCTCGTTCGGTTTCTCCACCACGATAAAGACCCGTTTGCCCATCTTTAATCCCATCAGCGCGAGCTCGATGAACTCCTGATCTTTGTAACCGTTGCAGATGATCAGCCCTTCCACATCTTCCAGCATCGCCAATGTTGCGTGTAGCTCCGGTTTGGAGCCGGCCTCCAGCCCCCAGTTAAAGGCGGCGCCGTACTCCACAATCTCTTCCACCACCTGGCGCTGCTGATTTACCTTGATCGGGTAGGCGCCGTAATATTTGCCATCGTACTGCGCCTCTTCACGGGCGATCGTAAAACGTCTGTGAATCTGCTTCATGCGCCGTTTGAGCAGATCGGAAAAGCGCAGCAGCAGCGGTGGGTGCAGTTCCTGTGCCGCGAGTTCATCGCACAGTGCCTTGAGGTCGATGCTATTGCCGTTGGTCACCGCCTCAACATTGCCGGCGTCATTGATGTTAAAAAAACCACCGCTCCACCCCTGAACCTGATACAGCTCAGCGGCATTATCGACACCCCATTTTTTGTCGTCACTCATCATCGGCCCCCTGTTGTGAGCCGTTGGTCGGGCGCCCAGCATAGCCGTTCGCCTTGCCCCAGTAGGAGATGCATTTCTGCACCAGCCTGGCGACCATCATGTCGGAGACGCGTGTCGGCTCCGGTGCGAGTTCCACAATGTCGATGCCGCGCAGGTTGATGTTGCGATTGTTGTTCAAAGTCTCGATCAGATCCAGTCCCTGATGCCACGAAAGGCCACCCGGTTGTGGAGTGCCGACGCCGGCGATCAGCGCAGGGTCAAAGCCATCGACATCGATGCTTAGCCACACCGGGCCAGTGAGTGCGGCGAGCTGTGTCAGCAGTTGCTGCCACTGCTGTGGCTGTTGAAGTGCGCGGTCAAACCAGGTGGTGATGCCGTCGTCGCCTGCGATCAGTGCCGCCTCGTTGGCGTGCAACGAGCGGATGCCGATCTGCAGCAGCGGATACCCGCTCTGGCGAATGCGATACATTGGGCAGGCGTGGTTGTAGATCGAGCCGTGGTAGCTGGGGCGCAGGTCGGCGTGGGCGTCGATATGGACCACCGTGCCGCCATCCGGGATGCGCGCGAAGAGCATCTCCGGGGTGATCGAATGCTCCCCGCCGAGGGCGATAAACAGTGCGTCATCCGAGAGTTCGGCGCTGAGCTGTCGAGTGGTCTGTGCAAGGCGGCCATGAAACGCCTCATCAGATTCATCCGCGCTGGATCTCACTTCAGGCGCCACCGCCAGCTTCAGATGGGCCAGTGGACACCACTGTCGGTCCTCTTCATAGAACTCCAGCTGTTCGCTGGCCGCCAGAATCGCCTGCGGGCCGTCGGCGGTGCCGGGCTTGTAGGTCACGGTCTGCTCGTGCGGTACCGGCAGGATTAAAACATCGGCTTCGGAAATGGCGGCACTGGGAAGCGCCTGAAACTGTGGTGGACTATTCATGGGGCGGATTTTGCCACCATTTTCGCTTTTGTGCACTAGTGCGAATGTTTACATTGAGCTCTGAAGACTAGTTAGCCACGATGGTATAGATTGACAGCGCCAGACTCGATTAGTTTTTATGACCTGCCGGCCCTGACGGCCACAACCAGAGCCCGCCAGCTGGCAGGCGAGAGCAGAAAGGCGACCATGATGCCGATGATGGTGATAGGGATCAACCGTATCTGACCACCCCCCTCCGCCTGAAGTATTGGCTGCGAAAAATCCGGTTCTAGCTGAAGATCAAGCCGGGTCAGGCGATCGCTGAGGAGAAGGGCCGGTGCCAGTGCGCCAAATAACCGGCCGGTAGCGGCGGGGTCATCCAGGCCGACAGTAAGATGCAGGGATAGCTGGCGAACGCGTATTTGCTGCCACATATCCTGCACCAGCCTTAACAGGCGTGCGGACATCCCCGGGCTGCGCATGAAGGCCATTGCAGCCCTGAAATTTCCCTTGCCATCTCGTGCTTGTCCGTGGCGTGATTTTTTGGTGGCGGCTTTTTTTGCTTTTGGTTTTCCTGACGGTCTGTCCAGCTCCTTGGACAGCAGGCCATATGCCCAGGCGACCGTTAACTGCAGGCGAAAGCTGTCATCCTTTTTCAGGCGAAAGCCGACATCGAATGGCATCGCCAGCAGAAACAGTACACCCAGCAGGAGCCCGAGCAAGCCCCCGAGTAGCTCTAGGGGCATGGAGCCTGTTTGCTCTTACCTTTATCGTCATCGCCCTTCGGCGTGTGGCTTGCCATACATTTAGCGATCGCTTCACCGATCTTTTCAAAGGCGGTGTTTGTGCCGCTCTTGATCGGTTCTACCCGCACGCCGTCTTTGTTAATGATGATGATTGCTACCGGCCTGATGCCGCCACCGCCACCGGTGCCTGTGCCGGTACCTTCTCCTTTCATCGGTTCATCACCTTTGCCACTGCCACCGCCGGCAGCATATCCAAAACCGATGCTCACTAAGGGGATGAGGGTGTTGCCTTCAATGGTGATCGGCTCGCCAATCACCGTGTTGGTGTTTAACATCTGCTCGACTTCTGCAAGTGCTGTCTTTAATAGTGATTCAACGTTTTCCATAACGCCTCCCTGTCAGTTGCGACATTGTCGTTAAGCGTATTTCTCTGTCTACAATAGCAGTCTAGGGTAAATAATCGTCCTGCGCAAAAGAAGTCTCAGAGGCCCCTGATTTCACCTGCCTGCGCGCTATCTCACAACCTGTTCATCCCAGTGAACTTATTCCTGATCGGCTGTTCTAATTTAACTATGTGCAGTGCTCGCAGAAAGAAGTAGTCTCATGAAAGTTGTTAAGTTAGTTGCGTTTTTCATCTCGTTCGCTCTGCCGGTGCTGGTCTGGTCTATGCCGGCCTGGTCGAATGTCGATGGGGTCAGACAATTAGCGTATTACTACCAGCAGTTGCAGCAGGAAACTGATGAGGCTGTTGTTAAACTCCCTCTAAACATTCACTCCAGTGAAATCGATAACCGCCTGAGTGCCGATGTCTATGGCGTGATCAAACGGCCTTTTGATAATGTCGCGACGGCGCTGACCAGCCCCGCCAGCTGGTGTGACTTTATGCCGCTTAATCTAAACATTAAATCGTGTACTTCGCAGCAACGGGCGAGCGGACAAACCGGGCAAACCCTGCTGACCTTTTATGCCGGGCGTAAACATTACGAAACACCTGAAGCGGCCTACCAGTTAAATTATGTTTACCGACTGGAGGCGCTGAACAGTGACTATATGAAAGTCATTCTTGAAGCCGAGCAGGGCCCCTTTGGCACCAGTGATTACCTTATCGTAGTAGAGGCGATGCCTGTCGGTGGCAACACATTTGTGCGGATTCATTCATCCTATCAGACCAGTCTGCGCAGTCGCCTCGGGACACAGACCTACCTGGCCACACTGGGGCGGGATAAGGTCGGTTTTAGCGTGCAGCGTAAAACCGCCGCAGGCGAACCAGTCTTCATAAAAGGGGTAAGAGGCATTATCGAGCGCAACGTGATGCGTTATTACCTGGCACTCAAGGCATTTATCGATACCGCCCACCTTGCATCGAATGAACGCTTTGAAAGGCGCATCAACACCTGGTTTGATCTGTCAGAGGATTTTGCCACCCAATTGCACGAGCTTGAGCGCAGTGAATACCTTCATGCAAAACGCCGCGAGTGGGACAATCAGTTACGATTACAACGAAGGCTTCTGGGGGCAACACCAACAGAATTGCGCCTGATTGAAGAGAGGGCCGGGGGATAAAAAATGAGCAGTTGGAGAATCCCGAAAAAAATGCTTATATTGAGGCCATGCCGATACTGAGAACTATCTTTGCCCTCTCCCTGCTTGTGCTGAGCGAAAGTGCCTTTTCCAGAGAGTGCGTCATTCTACTGCACGGGCTGGTCCGCAGTGCCGCCTCGATGGAGACGCTGGAAAAAACATTAACCGCTGAAGGGTATGTGGTGAGTAACATCGACTACCCATCGCGAGATCATGCCATCGAAGCGCTGGCAGAGATCGCAGTAGGAGGGGGGATTGAGCAGTGTCAGCAGCAGGGTGCGACAAAACTCAATTTCGTGACCCACTCCCTCGGTGGGATACTGGTGCGGCTCTATCTCAAACACAACCCGCGTGACGATGTTAATCGGGTCGTGATGCTCGGCCCACCCAACCAGGGGAGCGAGGTGGTGGACAGCCTCAAAAAAGTGCCGGGGTTTGAGTTGTTAAACGGTCAGGCGGGGATGCAGCTAGGCACATCGGAGAGCGACATCCCGAGATCGCTGGGGCCGGTCGAATTTGAGCTCGGTGTGATCGCCGGCACTCATAGCATCAATCTGATCCTCTCCACGTTTTTACCCAATCCAGACGACGGCAAGGTCTCGGTCGCCTCAACCAAAGTTGAAGGGATGCGTGACTTTATCGCCCTCCCCACCACGCACCCTTTTATGATGAAGAACGACCAGGTGATCGCACAGGTGATCCATTTTCTGCGGCACGGAGCGTTCTTAAAACAGGATCGCCCCGGAAATAGCGAAGCTGCAGAATGATCGCGCAGTTCATCGACAAAAAACATTATTCATCCGCAGCGACCGGGTTATGTGCCGCGCTGTTCATCACGATACTCGGCGCCTGTAGTATCGAACACGATAATCACGAACATCCCGAACTAACAACAGGCGAGGCCTTTTTTAACCACCACTGCGCCGAGTGCCACGGTGAAGATGGCACCGGCAGGCTGGTGAGCCAGACGCCTGCCAATATCCTCACCAGGCGGGGCAAGGGTGGGATTGTCAATTACATCACGCTCGATATTAACCCGCAGCGCAAGATGCCAGTGTTTAGCGCCATGCCCCATGCAGAGGCGAGTGCGATCGCCAGTTACCTGCTTGAGCTACAGCAAAGATATGAAGCGGCCCCGCTCAACAGGAAAAAACCACAGGCGTTAATGATTGAACCCTAACGCGCTGCGCTGCGTTGAAGCACACGGCGTTCCCCTGCCAGCCGTAACGCCTCTTCAACGGTGGGGATGCATTTCATCGGGTCAAACGGTTTTAACAGATAGGCGAGGGCGCCTAGCGAGATGATCTCCTGGATCACCTCCCACTCAGATTCGCCGGTGATAAACATAAAGGGAACCGCATGGTGATTAAACTGCTTTGCCAGCTCGGCACCGTTCATGTGGGGCATGTGGTAATCGAGCAGTGCCAGGTCGGGCTTCTGCTCTCTAACCAGCTGCAGCGCTTCCATGCCGTTACCGGCGACTCTGACATTGTGTTGAAGTGATAGTAGCCGTTCGAGCAGGGTTAAAATTTCGGGTTCGTCATCCGCGATGATCAGATCGGCCATCCAGCAGGCTCCTTACGCAATTGTGATCCCCTTTTATCGGCTGATCTTACTATTGCTTGATTTGTTATTACTTGATGCCCAGCAGCCAAAGGGAGAGCTCGATGCCGAGGTGGACGGCGACTAATCAGCGCGGGCGTTTCGAGGTAGAATCCCGGAGTCAATACTATTTCGGAGCTGCCATGCCACATCTCATTATCGAATATGCAGATCAACTCGCTACCGACGAGCAGGTTTCTGCACTGCTTGATGCCGTCCATGAAGCGGCGCGCGGTACCAATCTCTTTCCCGAAGATCATATAAAAGTCCGTGCGCTTCCGGTGAGTTTTTACCGCACTGGTGGCGGGGCTGATCCCTTTATTCACGCCCAGCTGCGGATCAAGGCGGGGCGCAGTGAGGCGCAGAAAAAAGAGCTGAGCAGTGCGGTACTGGCGGCAATCAAGGGGCGGCAGTGGCCTGCAAAGGTGATTACCGTTGAGGTGGTGGATATGGATGGGGCGAGTTACGCCAGGAGTGTTGTTTAGCGTGAGGTATCGCAAAGCTGTCTGGCAGAACGAAGTTGACGTATGCTTATGCCGGTTTTGATGAGTGAAGTAAAAACAGGTGTTATGAAACAGTCAGATTATTCCCATCCCTTTTTTGCGCAGCCGCTGTTAATCGACGCCGGGCTCAATCTGCACGCGGTGCTGGCGCTCGATGCCTTACCGCAGGCACAACATGGGCAGCTGCACCAGGCCTGCGATGAGCTGCACCGCTATCGCCAGTTAGTGGTGATCGGTCACGGCGGGCGTGATCTGTGGCAGGCGGTCTCTCCTCGGGTCGCCGCGGGTGATCTGAGCAACCCGATCGATGAGTTCACCGTGGATAGACTACAGCACTTTTTTAGCAGTCATGCGCCGGAGATCGATTACCAGATTCTCTATCCCGGGCCGTCGCCGGTGCCGTTGCAGCGTATCGGCGCGTTGCTCGGCTGGCACCATGATTCGCCGTTTAAGATCGGCATTAACCAGCAGTGGGGAAGCTGGTTCGCATACCGCGCGCTACTGCTGATCGATGCGGCGTTAACCCCCTCTAAACCGCTGCTTCACCCTTCGCCGTGTGATGGCTGTGTTGCAAGGCCCTGTATCAGCAGTTGTCCCGCCGATGCGATGGAGGAGGGAGACTTCAACCTTCAGCGATGTATCGCGTTCCGTACCACCACAGAAAGCCGATGTCGTAAGCGCTGTGTGGCGCGTCTCGCCTGCCCGGTAGCGGAGCAGCACCGCTACAGTGATGAGCAGATGCGTTACCACTACGCCCGCTCGTTACGGGTGATAGAGGCGTCTGGCAAATAGTTGCGCCGGGTTGGCGATGGTTCTTATTATGGTGCGATCTATCATGCAGGTAAACACAGAGAAGAGATGCCGTTGAAGATAAAAGAACCACAGGTCACGATCGGTATCGTCAACCCCAAAAGTGTTTCGAATATGGGCGCGGTGATGCGTGCGGCGGGCTGTTACCGGGTAGACAGTGTGCTCTATAGCGGCACGCGGTACGACCGCGCCGTTAAACACAACACCGATACCAAGGGTATGCGCCGTGTTATTCCGCTCATCGGGGTCGAGTCTCTTCTCGATGCGGTGGACGACGGTATGAGCGTTGTCTGCATTGAACTGGTGGAAGGGGCCACCCCGCTGCCGGAGTTCCAGCACCCCGAGCGTGCCGTTTATATCTTTGGCCCGGAAGATGGCACCATCAGCCAGGCGACGGTTGACCGCGCAGATGCCGTTGTCTATGTACCGACGGTGGGGTGTATGAACCTCGCCGGTTCGGTGAATGTAGTACTGTATGACCGCCTCGCCAAATCCAGCTCAACGCAGGCGAGTGATGAGCTGATACGCAGCAGTCGGGATACCAATAATCGGGTGAAAGTGAAAAATAGCGGTTGATTTTGCTGGTTGAGGTTGGTGATCAAAACTGGATGAAACAGAGCCGCTGCAAAGGTGGCTTTTTTTACTGGCCCATAAAAAACCGTTTAGCGCCGTCAGAATACATATAAAGCCTGTTATGGGGCGGCTGGCCCTTATTTGTGTATTATTTTACGTTGAATCCATGGGGTTAGTTCGCCACAATGGCCGTTGAGGGTGCCGGGGTCGGTGAGCACTTACTCAGATTTCGGTTAAATGGCAGTTGCGGAAAAATATAAGAATAACTAGATGTTCGAACAGACCTTTAATAATCTCGATAATGTGCTTCGCCAGGAGGCGGGTTGTACCACTGAGCTGGATTACACCGAGCAGACTTCGTGGATGCTGTTTCTCAAATACCTCGATGATCTGGAGCAGGAGAAGGCGCTGCAGGCTGAGATGAAGGGGAAGCCGTATCACTACATCATCGATGAGGCGCATCGCTGGTCGCGCTGGGCGGCGCCGAAAGATGAGCACGGTGAGTTCGACCACAACAATGCGCTCACCGGCGATGATCTGATCAAGTACGTCAATGGTGAGCTCTTCACCTATCTGCACGGTTTCAAACAGCGCGCCAGTGATACCGACACCATTGAGTACAAGATCGGTGAGGTGTTTGGTGAGATCAAAAACAAGTTCACCAGTGGTTACTCGCTGCGCGATGCGCTGGAGTATATCGATGCACTGCGTTTCGGTTCGCAGAAGGAGAAGCACGAGCTGTCTCATCTCTACGAGGCGAAGATCAGAAACATGGGCAACGCCGGGCGTAACGGCGGTGAGTACTACACCCCACGGCCGCTGATTCGCGCGATGATCCGGGTGGTTAATCCGAAGATCGGTGAGCGCATCTATGATGGCGCGGTCGGTTCCGCCGGGTTCCTGTGTGAGTCGTATGATTATCTGCGTTATGGCGAGGCGGGGGCGGGTGGTGACAATAGCAGCGCGATCAAGCTCACCACCAGCCAGCTTAAAAAGCTACAGGGCAAAACCTTTTACGGCCGCGAGAAGAAGAGCCTCGCCTATGTGATTGCGATCATGAATATGATCCTGCACGGTGTCGAGACACCCAACATCATTCACACCAACACCCTCGCCAATCACGACGATCAGGTGCAGGAGAAAGACCGTTATGATGTCATCCTCGCCAATCCGCCTTTTGGTGGCAAAGAGCGCAAAGAGGTGCAGCAGAACTTTCCGATTAAAACCGGCGAGACCGCCTTTCTCTTTCTGCAACACTTTATCAGACATCTCAGGGCGGGTGGTCGCGCGGCGGTGGTGATTAAAAACACCTTTCTCTCCAATTCTGATAATGCCTCGAAGGCGTTGCGACAGGAGCTGCTGGAGAGCTGTAACCTGCACACCGTGCTCGATTGTCCTGGCGGTACCTTTCTCGGTGCGGGAGTGAAAACCGTGGTGCTCTTTTTTGAGAAGGGGGCGCCGACGCGCAATATCTGGTACTACCAGCTCGACCCCGGTCGTTCACTGGGTAAAACCAATCCGCTCAATGACAATGATCTGAAAGCGTTCGTCGAGCTACAAAAAAGCTTTGCCGACTCTGAACAGTCGTGGTCGGTGTGTATTAATGATATCGACCCCAAGGGGTTCGACCTTTCCGTGAAGAACCCCAACAAAGCAGAAGAGGCACCACTGCGCGATCCCGAAGTGATCATTAACGAGATCGAGACACTTGATGCTGAAAGTGAGGCGATTTTGGAAGGGATAAGGGGGATATTGTGAGAGGTGGGTGGATTGAAGATTCATTAGGTAATTTTTTTGAAACAGCAACCGGTAGCACACCTTCGAAGAGTGAGAAACACTACTACGGAAAAGGGGTTCCTTTAGTTAAACCACCAGAGCTAAAGGATGGTGAAATTAATTCAGCTCAAGATAATTTAACTGAAGAAGGAGCCGGGGTTGCTCGGGTTTTACCCCCTAAATCGATAATGGTATCGTGCATTGGAAACCTAGGCAAGGTTGGGATTAACAGTATTCCAGTTGCTTTTAACCAGCAGATCAATGCTATTAAGCCAAGTTATGAAAAGGCACTCCCTGAATTTATGTTCTATCAGGTGTTATCACCTCGATTTATTGAACAACTAAATGACTTGGCGTCTGGTACAACCGTACCGATTGTTAATAAATCAAAGTTCAATAGTGTTAAAGTTAAGCTGCCACCCATCGAAGAACAAAAACGCATCGTCGCCATCCTCGACGAGGCCTTTGCCGGCATCGACACCGCCATCGCCAACACCCAACAAAACTTCGCCAACGCCCGCGAGTTGTTTGAAAGCTACCTCAACAACATCTTCACCCAGCGGGGAGAGGGGTGGGAGGAGAAGGGGCTCAGCGATGTTTGTGAGATAACTTCTAGTTTGGTCGATCCAAGGTTGGAAGAGTTTATTGGCCTGCCCCACATCGGCGCTGGAAATATCATCTCTAAAACAGGGGAATTGGTTGTCGTTCAAACAGCCCGAGAGGAAGGGCTGAAATCAGGGAAATTTCTGTTCGATGAACAGATGGTTTTATACAGTAAGATACGTCCATATTTGGAGAAAGTAGCAAGACCAACTTTCAGTGGCCTCTGTAGCGCGGATATGTACCCGCTAATGCCAAAGAAGGGGATGCTTAGTCGGGACTTTCTTTACTATCTGTTGCTAAGCCGTCGGTTTACAGATTACGCCATAGCTGGATCTGCTCGTGCCGGAATGCCAAAGGTAAATCGTAATCATCTCTTTCAATACACTACAGCATTGCCGGATATGGCTGAGCAAAAAAGATTGGTTGAACAACTTGATGCGATTGAAGCCGAATCAAAACAACTCGAATCCATCTACCAACAAAAACTCACCGCCCTCAACGAGTTGAAGCAATCCCTGCTGCAACAGGCCTTCAGCGGCCGGCTGACAGCTGGGGATAAAGCCCGCAAGGTAGAGGCGGTGGCGTGAACAGTGCAATAGCTAACATCTCTTTAGCTGTTCACGAAGGGGGCAGCTCAACTATCCGGCAATCCCGGATCATTGCCATGGAGGGGAAGGTGCATGAGTGATGAGATAGTCATCTATCAGGGGGACGGTCAGGATGTTGAGGTTCGGCTGGATGCCGGGCATGACACCGTGTGGTTAAATCAGGCTCAGATGGTTAACCTGTTTGGCCGAGATCAGTCGGTAATTTCTCGTCATATCAACAACATATTCAAGGAAGAGGAGTTGCTTAGGGAAAGCACTATGCAAAAAATGCATATTGCAAATTCCGATAAACCGGTAGATTTCTATAACCTTGATGTCATTATTTCAGTGGGATATCGGGTGAAATCCCGGCAGGGTACCCAGTTTCGCCAATGGGCCACCCGCGTACTGCGCGAGCACCTGACCCTGGGCTGGACACTCTCCAGACAACGCTTTGAGCAAAATGCCCACGAGCTGGAGGCCGCGCTGGCGCTGGTACGCAAGACCGCGCAAAGCGCCGAGCTTCAAATAGATAGCAGTCGCGGATTGGTGGATATCGTTACCCGCTACGCCCAGACATTCCTGTTGTTGCAACGCTACGATGAAGGCTTATTAAGCGAACCCAGGGCGCAGAGTGGAGGAGTGTTACCTACAGTGAATGAGGCACGCGCGGCACTGGACGGTCTGAAGATTGATCTCATGGCCAGAGGCGAAGCAACTGAGCTGTTTGCCCGTGACCGAGGTGATGGTTTGGCCTCACTGCTGGGCAATCTGGATCAGTCGGTGTTTGGTGAGCCTGCTTATCCAACGGTTGAATCCAAGGCCGCTCATTTGCTCTACTTTGTAATCAAGAACCACCCCTTTGCCGATGGCAATAAACGCAGTGGGGCGTTTCTATTTGTGGATTTTCTCAATCGCAATGGCCGTTTGCTGATGCGTAATGGTGAGCCGGTGATCAACGATATCGGCCTGGCGGCGTTGACCCTGCTGGTGGCGGAGTCTGATCCGGCCAATAAAGAGACCATGATTCGTCTGATTATGAATATGCTCTCTGTAGAAAATTGACAATGGAAAATGGACAATTGATAACAAATACAGATAGTGGGAAGGTCGTGCAGGAGAAGTCTTTTTCTTTTGCAGTACGTGTGGTGAATCTATACAAGCATTTAACAATCGAGCACAACGAGTACATATTATCGAAGCAACTGCTACGCTCGGGTACTGCTGTGGGTGCATTGATTAGGGAAGCAGAGCAAGCAGAAAGTAAGGCGGATTTTATCCATAAATTAGCGATTTCACTCAAAGAGGCGAACGAGTCAACATATTGGCTGGACTTGCTCCATGAGACCCGCTACCTGGAACGTAAAGCCTATGACTCCATTAAAGCGGACAATGTAGAATTGTTGAAATTACTCACAAGCATCATTAAGTCAGCGAAGGCAAACAAATGATCGTTATTCATTTTCCTTTATCAACTATCCATTATCATACGTGAACGAAGCCGAAACCCGAGCCGAACTGATCGACCCTGCCCTTAAAGAGGCTGGCTGGGGTGTGGTCGATGGCAGTCAGGTTCGGCGTGAAGTGACAATAACGCAAGGTCGTTTATTAGGCGCAGGCAGACGCGGCAAGCAGGATATTGCCGATTATGTGCTCTTCTACAAAGGGCAGAAGCTCGGCGTGATCGAAGCGAAAAAACGCAGCCTGTCCGATACCGAAGGGGTAGCACAGGCCAAACGGTACTCCGAACGTCTACAGGCCCGCTTCGCCTACTCCACCAATGGGGACGGCATCTACCAGATCGACATGCAGAGCGGCAAAGAGGGGTACGTTGAACGCTACCCAACCCCCGCCGAGCTGTGGGCGCTCACCTTTCCCGAACAGCGCAGCTGGCGTGAGCGCTTTGGTGATGTACCCTACGAAGATAAGGGTGGGCAGTTTCAGCCGCGTTACTATCAACACAACGCCATTAACCGCGCACTCGAGGCGGTGGCTGATGATAGGCAACGTATTCTGCTGACACTCGCCACCGGTACCGGCAAAACTGCGATCGCGTTTCAGATCGCGTGGAAGCTGTTTCACAGTCGCTGGAACCTGACCGGTGAACCGATCCGCCAACCGCGCATTCTCTTTCTCGCCGATCGCAACATCCTTGCCGATCAGGCCTACAACAGCTTCTCCGCCTTTCCCGAAGATGCGCTGGTACGCATCGACCCCGAGACCATACGCAAAAAAGGGCGGGTGCCGAAGAACGGCAGCATCTTCTTCACCATCTTCCAGACCTTTATGAGTGGCAGTGATGAAGACGGCAACCCCAGGCCGAGTTTCGGCGACTACCCCGAAGACTTTTTCGATTTTATCGTCATCGACGAGTGTCATCGCGGTGGTGCCAATGATGAGAGTACCTGGCGTGAAATTCTGGAATACTTCTCACCCGCGGTGCAGCTCGGCCTCACCGCAACACCAAAGCGTAAAACCAATGGCGACACATACGCCTACTTCGGTGAGCCGGTCTACATCTATTCCCTGAAAGAGGGGATCAACGACGGCTTCCTCACTCCGTTCAGGGTGAAACAGATCGCCACTACACTGGATGATTATGTCTACACCTCAGACGATCAGATCATCGAAGGGGAGATCGAACAGGGCAGGCGCTACACCGAGGATGACTTTAACCGTGTGATTGAGATTCGCGAACGCGAACGGTATCGCGTGAAGCTCTTTATGGACCTGATCAACCAGAGTGAAAAGACACTGGTCTTCTGCGCCACACAAGAACATGCGCTGGCGGTGCGTGACCTGATCAATCAGGCCAAAACCAGCCGAGATCCAAACTATTGCGTGCGCGTGACCGCCAACGACGGTGCAGAGGGTGAGCGTTTCCTGCGCACCTTTCAGGACAATGAAAAAACGATTCCAACTATTCTGACGACCTCACAGAAACTCTCCACCGGTGTTGATGCGCGCAATGTGCGTAATATTGTATTGATGCGCCCGGTGAATTCGATGATCGAGTTTAAACAGATCGTCGGGCGCGGCACCCGTCTGTTTGATGGCAAGGATTACTTCACCATCTATGATTTCGTCGAGGCCTACGAGCTGTTTAATGACCCCGACTGGGATGGCGAGCCGATAGAGCCTGACCCGTGTCGGCGTTGTGGCAACAGCCCGTGCAGTTGCGAAAAGAGTCCGCAGGGAGTGTGTCCAGTTTGCGAACAGAAGCCCTGCACCTGTGAAGTGACACCGCCGGAGCCATGCCCGGAGTGTGGTCAACTCCCATGTGAGTGCAGTCAGCGCAGGAAGGTAAAGATAAAGCTGGCAGACGGTAAGGCACGCAACATCCAGAGTATGACGGCGACCAGCTTCTGGGGCGCTGACGGTAAACCGCTCTCTGCCGCGCAGTTTGTTGAGCATCTCTTTGGCCAATTGCCAGAGCTGTTTAGCAACGAAGATGAGTTGCGCGTCATCTGGAGCCAGCCTGATACACGACAAAAGTTAATAGAGCAGCTGGAAGAGAAAGGGTTTGGTGCGCTTCAGTTCGAAGAGATGAAGACCATTGTCGAAGCCAAAGAGAGTGATGTCTACGACGTACTTGCTTACGTCGCATTCGCACTGCCGCCGATCACGCGACATGAGCGCGTTTCTACACACAAAGGCGCTATCTTTTCTCACTACGATTATCGCCAGCAGGAGTTCATCAACTTCGTGTTGTCTCAGTACATCAAGGAAGGTGTTGGTGAGCTGGCAATTGAAAAACTGTCTGATCTTATCAGTCTCAAATATCACAGTACCAATGATGCCGTCGCGGAACTGGGTGCACCGGCATCGATCAGAGAAGTGTTTGTAGGTTTTCAGAAACATCTGTATGAGTAATTAAGCCACATGACACCACCCCTGCCGCAGCTGCTCGGAAAAGAGATAAAGGCGATCCTGCTCGATATGGATGGCGTGTTATACCATGGTGAAAAGGTGATCCCGGACGCTGCCATCTTTATGGCCGCGATCGAACAGCTGCCGCACGCCTTTATCACCAACAATCCTGTTCTGCCCGCTAAGCCCGTAGCCGACCGACTGCAACGCCTCGGTTTCACGAGGCCCGATGAATAGCAGATCATCACCTCTGCCGAGGCCACCGCACGATGGTCAAGCCAGCAGAAGGCCAGCTTTCGTTATTACGCCGTGGGTGCCGAAGGGCTACATCTCGCACTGCGCCAGTTTGGGGTTGAAGACCGTGAACAGGCCGACTTCGTGGTGATCGGTGAAGGGGCGGGGATCGGCTTTGACGCGATCACCACCGGGGTAAACCTGATACTCAAACAGGGCGCACAACTGGTCTGCACCAACCCCGACCATGGCGTCGATGGCGAAGAGAGTTTAACGTCGTTATTATATGACGGTATCTGATATGAGATGAGAGATAGCTACCACGTGAGAATTACTGAATAATGATTATCCACTGCACTAAAAAACTGGCCGCCAAACTGCCACGGGTCAGCAGTGAACCGCTCACTGAAAACAACTCACTGGGTAGCTGGCACGCCAACCTCTACACCATTGATCGTCGCAACTGCGTGATGTTTTGCCACGATAAAACCCGCTTTGTACTGTTTATGGCAGGGCTGAAAAAAGAGCACTTTGCCAATCTGGATTTCTGGTTTCAGGATCTATTTGCCAACACCCTGTTAAAGCTGGACTACGATACCGACCTGATAGAAAAGGCGCTGGCGCTGCTAACCCCGGTGCAGTTCGACACCGAATGTGATCGCTCGGTGCAGGGCTCAATGCGCACCGTGAGGATGCAGGAGCTGGAAATGGCGCTGTATCGCACCGCTGATGTGATGGAGCTATTGCCCTACAGCACCTCCGCCAGACTGAATGATCGTCCTGTGACGGTTAAAGGGATGAAGTCTGGTACTTGCCTGAGGCCGGTGCGAGATATGCGGCTCTGGCTGCAAACGGTGACCAGTGGCGGTCTGCATTGAGATGTATGGCTAATAAAAAAGCCGACTGAAAAGTCAGTCGGCCGGTCGCCTGGTAATTAATCAGAGGTTCCTTAGCAGGATATCGGGCTAAAGCTTATTGGGAACGTGCCGGATCCGTTGTGTGAACTTCTCTTCTATCTGCGGCGGATGGATCAGGTCCGTCAGTATTGCGGCTGCTTCTCTTAGCTGGATCTTTTCTATCTCGTCAGTGAATGCTTCATCGTTGTTGTTAATGCCGCTATTTTCACTGTCCTCTTCAAGATCATTTTTTTCATTGGGTGCTAACCCAATCGAGAGACGGAAGTGGTTGATACGTGCCAGACTTTCCTGTTCCTGCTGCTCTCTTTCTGCCTTGCGTGTTGATTTAAGCAGCGTAACCGATTTTTTAGCAAGCGCCTCATTTCTTACTTCTGCCTGAGCGAGTAGAAAATCGAAGCCACTGTCTGACTGAATACGTTTTTTGTGACGTTTTTTTATCGCTGTAAGGTCGGCCCTGTGGTGACTATAAGGTATGTAGTCGACTGACTTGATGCGTGCCCAGGGCAGGGCGTTTTCAAGTGAGCTTTCACCCTGATCGGCACTGCTTGCGGCAGTGGGAAAGATAATGTCAGGGATCACACCGCGGTTCTGGGTGCTATCGCCATTGACACGGAAGAACTGCGCAAAGGTAAGTTTGAGTTGACCCAGCGTGGCGCTGTTACTGGGGGCGTGTCGGTTCAGGTCGAGCATCTGCTGCACGGTGCCTTTGCCGTAGGTCGTTTCACCCAGGATGGTAGCGCGCCCGTAGTCCTGCATCGCAGCGGCAAAGATCTCGGATGCCGAGGCGCTGAAACGATTAACCAGGACGGCAACGGGGCCATTGTAGGCGATGCTGTCATCGGTATCATGATTGATGTCGAGTTTGTTTTCGCTATCGCGTACCTGTACAACGGGGCCGGACTTAATAAACAGACCGGTGAGTGAGATGGCTTCAGAGAGTGAGCCGCCACCGTTTCCGGCGAGGTCGATAACAACGCCATCAACCTTCTCTGCCTTTAACTCTTCAAGCAATTTTTGCGTGTCGCGGGTAGTGCTGACATAATCTTTATCACCGCGCCTTGCGGCATCAAAGTCCATATAGAAGGTTGGAATGGTGATGATACCGATGCGTGAAGTATCTTCACCGTTTGGCACTTCGATGATTGACTTTTTAGCGTGCTGCTCTTCCAGTTTGATTTTGTCACGGGTGAGAGTGACAACCCTGGCCGGGCCGTCCAGTCCCCCTGACTTGGGCAGTATCTGCAGGCGTACCACTGAATCTTTGGGGCCGCGGATAAGGTCGACAACATCATCAATACGCCAGCCGACTACGTCTTCAATCTCGCCATCATCACCCTGACCGACACCGCTGATACGATCTTCGGGATGGAATTGACCGCTCAGGTCAGCAGGTCCACCGGGAATGGTCTTTTTAACCACGGTATAATCGCCGACCGTTTGCAGCACTGCGCCAATGCCTTCCAGAGAGAGGCGCATGTTGATTTCAAAATTCTCCGAGGTGCGCGGGGAAAAGTAGGCGGTGTGTGGCTCGATGGTGGTTAGGTAGGCGTTGATAAATGTTTCGTAAACGTCCTCGGGCTTTACCTGTGTTGAGCGAGTCATATATCGCTGGTAGCGTTTGCGAAGTGTTTTTTTGAGTTCTTCATCACTTTTACTGGTTAGCGACAGACTCAACACATCATTCTTAACCCGTTTACGCCAGATTTCATCGAGCGCCTTTTTGTCTTTGGGCCATTCTGCGTCTGCACGGTCAAAGCGGTATTGTTCGTTGATCGTAAAGTCGAACGGTTGCTCCAGTCGTTTAAGTGCATACTCTGCACGTTCAATGCGACGCTTGTTGAGCAGGCGGTAGATAGTGAACGCGGGTTTCAAGTTTCCTTTGCTCAGGGCGTCATCCAGCGTAGTGCTATAAAGATTAAACGAGGCGATATCATTTTGTGTAAAGATGTTGCGGTTAGGGTCTAGTGAGTCGATGTATTGCTCAAGTATCGCCTGGGACTGCGCATTGTCCAGTCTGTTTTCTTTGTAGTGAAATTTCGTGATGAACCTGGAAACAAGCACCGACGAGTAGCCGTGTTCCGGCAACGGATTTAGCGGGACACTGGTTGCTGAAACTGACAGAGTAGAGCAGGTCAGCAGCGTGAACAGGGTGATACTTCTTATGTTCATAGGGTTCTCTACGCTGGGTGATTTTGAGAATTAGGTTTCATCGCTTGATTATATATAAATATCGGCCAGTTTTTCCTGCTTTTGAGCTGAATGGTGTTCGCTAACTAGCCTGCATTGCCCTTTTTGTTGTGACGCAGTGTACGTTTTAGTGACAACTCGCATATTATCAATGCCATTGGTCGGGCAGCAAAGAGATGGCTAATCAAGTAGTTGAAACATCTGTTCATTATGACGGTTTACTGCGTTAGAATAACACCCCCGTCGGCAGATAACGCCACTGCCCTGGCGGCAGTTTTGCCATTGGCACGCGCCCAATGCGAATACGCACCATCGCTTCCACCGTTAAGCCGACGCTTTGGCACATAAATACAATCTGTCCCGGTCGCACATTCTTGAGTGCAAAGCGCAGGCGGGTCTCATTTTGCCAGCTCACCTTTGCGGCGGGCAGCCGCCAGCCGTCAAGTTTCATGGTGCGATTGAGCTGCTCAAGTCCGTTGGGCGAGATCTCACCACTGACTTCAACGATATACTCCTGCTCGTTCTTGTTGGCATCCTCCACCAGTCTGCGTACCACGCGCCCATCCTGAGTGAACACCATCAGCCCCGTGGCGCCGGCCTCAAGGGGGGCGGTCGGTTTTAATCGGGCAAAGTGGCGTTTGAGTGTGCGGATGCCGGAAGTATCATCCTGCGTGCGGGTTTCGGGCGTGATTAATGGAAGCGCCGCCGTTGGTCTCTCCACATCAAAGCCAACAGGCAGGTGAAACAGGATGGTCGCTGGCGGGCATGGCGCGAGCGTCGCATCGGCATGCAGCTCAACCTTCTGCGCCAGCACCTTGAATTGAGGCCGGTCGACGACCTCGCCATCGACAAGTACCCAGCCACCTTCAATGTATTTTTCAGCATCACTGCGGGAGCAATGGATTAACTGGATTAAGCGTCTGGAGAGGCGAATCGGTTCATTCATGGGGTAATACTATCATCGACGGAGGGGGCTGGGTTACCCGACGCAATCTGGTTTGATTACTTCTAGTGTGATCTCAAAAGTGACAATGAGAGCGTCAGCTGGAAAAACCAGAGCGGGGATAGTTTAGGTTCAACCTCTGGGATGTAACTTGCGTTGATCGATATCTTATCTGTACCCAGTGAGAAGGCGGGAAGCACTCCTGGAAGCGGTTTCCGATTGTGGTGATCTTTCCTCACCATCATCAAGCCGATAAGGCCTGCATCGAAGTGGAGCCCCTTATACAGATTGCTGAGCGGGAAACGTCTTAACGCCCCACCGCCTGCGTAGAGGGTGCGCGCCAAAATAACGACCTGGTCGCTAACTGCTTCATCGTGCTAGATCTTCCCCACCTCAGAGAGTGCTAATTTTTCTTATGCACTCTGTTGGAGTGCTTTATTGTGATGGTCAGGGCATTCGCCTCTCCTGGCGTGATATCCGGGGTTTTATGCTTATTTTGTTCGCCTGCCTGGAGAGTACTGTACCTTAGCCATTGTGCGGTTGGGGAGGATTTATTTTTTCCTCCTATAGAGGAGAGGGCGCAGACTGAAGCGTAACTATTGCTGAAAAATCATTGGGATATCTCACTGTTGCAGCGCTTTTCAGGTAGAATAGCGGTTTCTGGAAATAGCAGTCGATTAAGATGAGTGAGATGCAGTTTTCACATTATGAGCGTCTGGGTGGCGAGCAGGGAGTGCGCCGTCTGGTGGATCGTTTTTATGACCTGATGGCGCAGCGGTCTGAGGCTGAGGGTATTCGTAAAATGCACCCTGAAAACCTCGATGGCTCACGCGACAAGCTCTTTATGTTTCTCTCCGGCTGGCTGGGTGGCCCGGCCCTCTATATTGAAAAATATGGTCATCCGCGATTGCGTGCACGTCATCTACCGTTTGCCATTGGTGAGGCCGAACGTGATGCGTGGATGCGCTGCATGTCGCAGGCGCTTGACGAAATTGGTGAGGAGCAGGGGGTGGATACGATGTTGCGTGATCACCTGAAACAGTCATTGTGGAATACAGCCGATCATATGCGAAACCTGCAGCCATAAAAAAACCCGCCGGATTGGGGCGGGTCCTGCACGCTTCCAGGCGATATTCCTGGATGAGCGTTTAGCTGGTCGCGCAGGCGGTCTCTTCTTCGATGATGCCCGCTTCTACTGCATCAATCGCCTTCTGGTCGTGGCTGTTAGCCGGACAACCACAGCTGTAACCTTCTTTGGTTGCGTGCAGTCTTGCTTGTTCGATGTGCCATTGTGCTACTTTCAGGTGCTGATCTACGTTCATTGCATTAAACCTTTTAAATATTAGGGTTAAAGGAATAGTTGAGCGTTAAGCTCAGGAAAGGGACTTTAACATGAAAGCATAAAAAAGGTAAGTGTTTTGGGGTGTTGCAGAGGAAAATCAGCTGGAGAGTGCCTTTCTGTGGTTAAGCTTTTCCCCAAACGGTCGTCTAGATTTAATAAGTATTCAAAGTAGTTAACGAGAGAGAAAAGTAGTCAATGAATAGTGAAGTCGTCGATGCAAGAATTACCCCGCAAGGGCACATGGATGTCCTCTCGCGGGTAGAGGTGAGCAAGCTGCTTGATCGCAGTCAGAGTGGCCTGTATACGATGTTCCGCAACTGTTCACTGGCGGTACTGAACTGTGGCAGTGATCTTGACGATGGCAAGGAGCTGCTGGAGCGCTATCCCGATTTTGATATCCGCGTGCTTCAGCAGGAGCGCGGTATCAAGCTGGAGGTAATTAATGCCCCGGCGAACGCCTTTGTCGATGGTAAGATGATCAAGGGGATCAGTGAACATCTGTTTGCGGTGCTACGCGACATCATCTATGTCAGCGATGAGATTCGGGACAATCCGACCTTTGATCTCGATGCCTCAGAGGGGATCACCAACGCCGTATTTCACATCCTGCGCAACGCCAATATCCTGCACCCGCGCACCAAGCCGAATCTAGTGGTCTGCTGGGGTGGGCATTCGATTGGACGGCATGAATATGACTACACCAAGGTGGTCGGGTATGAGATGGGGTTACGAGGGATCGATGTCGGCACCGGGTGCGGTCCGGGAGCGATGAAGGGCCCGATGAAGGGGGCTGCGATCGGTCACGCCAAGCAGCGTATAGCCGATGGCCAGTATCTCGGCATCACCGAGCCGGGCATCATCGCGGCGGAGTCCCCCAATCCGATCGTCAACAGTCTGGTGATCCTGCCCGATATTGAAAAACGGCTCGAGGCCTTTGTGCGTACTGCACATGGTATTGTGGTCTTCCCCGGTGGGGCGGGAACTGCGGAGGAGATCCTCTATCTGTTGGGGATAATGCTACACCCAGAAAACAGAGAGATGCCCTTTCCGATGATTCTCACCGGGCCAGAAAGTGCTAAGGGCTACTTCGAGCAGATCGACCGGTTCATCGGCGAGACATTGGGCGGCGAAGCGCAGGCGCGCTACCAGATCATTGTTGATGACCCGGTGATGGTGGCGCGAGAGATCTCAGCCGGAATAGAAAAGGTACGTCAGTTCCGGGTCGATAAGGGTGACGCATACTACTTCAACTGGTTGTTGAAGATTGAGCAGGAGTTTCAGGAGCCCTTTATTCCGACACACGAAAATATGAGTGCGCTGGCGTTACATAAAAATCAGGAGTGCCATGCGCTGGCAGCCAACCTGCGCCGCGCCTTTTCCGGTATTGTCGCCGGTAATGTCAAGGATGAAGGGATCCGTGCGATTGAAGAGCATGGCCATTTTGAGCTTCGTGGTGAAGCGGCGGTGATGGAGTCGATGGATGCGCTGCTGAGTTCGTTTGTATCGCAGCAACGAATGAAACTGCCCGGCACAGAATATGTGCCCTGCTACAAGATCATTCGTTGATGTCGACGAAGATGCTACCCGGTGGGATGAGTGCCGAGCGGTTTCTGACGGATTACTGGCAGAAGCGCCCGCTGCTGATCAAGGCCGCTTTCCCCGGCTTCGAAACGCCGCTCTCGCCGGAGGAGATCGCCGGGATGGCGTGCGAGCAGGGGATAGAATCTCGCCTGATTCTAGAGAGGGGTGGCACAACACCGTGGCAACTGCAGCATGGGCCACTCGATGAATTGTTGTTTGCTGGACTGCCCGATAGCCACTGGACGTTGTTGATTCAGGAGGTTCAAAAGTATGTGCCTGAACTGGCGGAGCTGCTGGAGTCGTTTCGCTTTATCCCCAGCTGGCGTGTCGATGACATCATGGTGAGCTACTCACCGATAGACGGTTCGGTCGGCCCGCATGTCGATCAATATGATGTCTTCCTGTTGCAGGGGCTGGGACGCAAGCGCTGGCAGATCTCTACTGCTGAGGTGAGTGATTCCGACCTGATATCGGAGATCGACCTCCAGATCCTTTCTCATTTTGACGCGGAACAGGGCTGGGAACTGGAACCCGGCGATATGCTCTATCTGCCACCGGGCGTGATTCACCATGGCATTGCGCTGGGGGATAGCATTACCTATTCAATCGGTTTTCGCGCCCCTGTGCAGTGCGACATGATCGCAAGCTTTGTCGATTATCTCGCGGAATCTCGGCTTTCAACCGCTCATTATCGTGATCCAGATCTTGCGCTTCAAAAACATTCTGGTGAGATCACAATGGATGCATTGCAACGGGTGCGAGAGATCATCACCAGCATGCCGGTGACAGATGGTGATATTGCACGCTGGTTTGGGCAGGTAGTGACAGCATCGAAGAGTGGCGACCATGTTGAACCGTTGTTGCAGCCGCTGACGGTCGAAGCCTTTGTTGAGCGCTTTCAGCAGGGTGACACATTGTGGCGCTGTGAGTTGAGCCGTTTTGCTTTTGTTGATCAGGGCACCTCGGTGTTGTTGTTTACTGCCGGAAAACTGGAGGAGCTCGGTGCAGAGATGTTGGCAGCGGTCTCTTTGTTATGTGACCAGCGTAGGCACTCGGCAGATGAGTGGCAGCGACTACTGGCATCCGGCGATAATCGCGCGCTATTGTGTCGTCTCTATAACGAAGGGCATCTCTATTTTGAAAACGATCAGGGTTGAGGTGGTTGAGTGGTCTCAGATGCAGGTGCAGATTCGCCCGATTCGTGAGGCGGTCTTTATCGCAGAGCAGCATGTTCCTGTCGAGCTGGAGTGGGATGGCCTTGATGATGAATGCACTCAGCTGCTGGCGTTTAACGGCGATGAGGCGGTAGGTACCGCACGAATGACGCCGGGTGGGAAGATCGGGCGCATGGCGGTGCTTAAGGAGTGGCGTGACAAGGGGGTTGGGAGCCAGCTGCTGGAGGAGATGATAGCCGTCGCCCGTGCTGCAAACGTATCGCAGGTGGTGCTGGATGCGCAGCACTCTGCGATCCCTTTTTATCAGCGTTTTGGCTTCACGGTTATCAGTGACTCATTTATCGATGCCGGCATTCAGCACCGAAAGATGGTGAAGAGGCTCGAATGAAACCTTTTGTGAGTCGAATATATGTGAAATACCTCGCAAATCCAATTTCATTGACGATGATGGTCAGGCTCTGGATAAAAGTTTCCATGCAAAAGTTGTTGAAATATTCCTGTTTGCCGATATCAGTTTAAACAGAACTTAAATCTCCCGGAGGCTGCTTTTTTAAGATGTCTATTAATGCCCTGATTGTCGATGGCTCTGAATCTAATCGCGCTATGTTAGTGAATATGCTGACAGGGATTGGCGTTACCTGCATCACCTGTGAAACTGGCCGAAAGGCGCTAATGCTGGGTGGGAAACGGCAGTACAACTTTATTATTGTGTCACGCCATCTTGAAGATGTCAGTGCGGAACTCTTTCTACTTCGATTTCAGGAACATCAGCATGTTGATGACACTTTAACGGTAATGCTGACATCAGAAGCAGATGAAGAGGGGAATAACGAGGCGTACAAAGCGGGTTATAAAACTGTCTTTAATAAAGATGACATCGATGGCCTCCAGGGAGTTATCCTGGAAGCGGTCAATAACCTTACTATCGATCTGCATGCCAGGATTCTCTATGTTGAAGATGACAGATTGCTTGCCCAGTTTGTCTCCAGTCTGTTACGTCGTTACCGGGCTAATGTTGAAACTGTATACGACCTGTCATCGGCGATAGCGCTGTTTCAGCAGCAGGAGTTCGATTTGATCATTACCGATTATTATCTGGGGAATGATGAAACAGGCGATGATTTGGTTTCATTTGTACGGGGGTTTGAAGACTCCAGCAAGGCCAGTGTCCCCGTTCTTGTCGCTTCGACAGAGTCAAATCAGTCGAAGCGCGTCTCCTTTCTCAGAAATGGCGCCAGTGATTATATTATTAAACCTTACGATAATGACGAGCTGATTGCACGCGCCTCGAATTTGATTGCACATAAAAAATTACTTGAGCAGTTTAGACAGCAACAGAAGGAGCTGTTAAAGATGGCGATGAGTGATCAGCTCACTGGCTTATATAACAGGCGCAGCCTGTTCGATTTTGGATCAAAATATATCAGTAACGCTGTGCGTCATGAGAATCCTGTTTCTATGCTGGTCATTGACGTGGATCATTTTAAAGAGGTCAATGATACTTATGGGCATGCAAAAGGAGATGTCGTGCTGATGAAGATTGGAAAGGTGTTGCGATACTCCTGTCGCAATGAGGACTTTGTCGCACGCTTTGGTGGTGAGGAGTTTGTGATGTTGCTGTCGCACTGTGGGATTGCCGATGCAATGGTGAAGGCAGAGAGGCTGCGTAAAAGTATCGAGCTGTCACGCCCCGATGATCTGCTGGTGACGGTAAGTATCGGTGTGACTGAGTTTACAACGGGCGATGATCTTGATTCGCTGTTTGCTCGGGCAGATGCTGCGGTTTATAAGGCAAAAGATCTGGGGCGGAACAGGGTAGAGCAGTATTTGTCCTCAGAGGAATATCAGGCAGTATCTGCGTAGTCTGATTTAGGCTACCTGCCCCGCGCACCATCCCGATGACCATGCCCACTGGAAGTTGTACCCGCCTAACCAGCCAGATACATCGACCACTTCGCCAATAAAAAATAACCCCGATATCTCCCTGCTCTCCATTGTCTTTGATGAAAGGGCATCGCAGTCAACCCCACCCAGAGTGACTTCCGCTGTACGGTAGCCTTCAGTACCGTTGGGCCTGATTTGCCACTGATGGAGGTTGCTGGAGATCTCTTCAAGTTGAAGTGACGATAGCGATTGCAGTTTCTCTTCCAGCGGTAAAGCGGATAGCAGTGTTGCCACGACCCGTCTGGGCAGCCACTTTTGCAGCGCGCTTTTGAGCTGGATTTGAGGGCGCTGCCGCTGTAGTGCTAGCAGTTCCTCTCTGGCAGCAGGCGCGGGACAGAGATCAATTGAGATTGTCTCGCCAGGTTCCCAGTAGGATGAGATTTGCAGGATTGCCGGGCCGCTGAGACCGCGGTGCGTAAAAAGTATGTTTTCCCGAAAGGCCTGCCGGGAATTACTGACATTGCTATCGATGGCAATCCCTGAGAGTGAGGCAAGTTGTGCCTTATCTTCAGGGTGAAGTGTCAGGGGTACTAGCCCTGCGCGGGTCGGCCACACTTTAATGTTGAACTGCGATGCAATTTTATAACCAAACGGGGATGCGCCCATTTTGGGAATGGATAGCCCACCGCTTGCGATGACCAGTGATGCGCAGTGGTACTCGCCACGATTAGTGCTTATTCTGAAACCGGCATCACTACTCTTGCTGACCTGATCGATGCGGGTGTTGAGTTGAACCTTTGCATTCGCCTGCTGTGCCTCACTGAGCAGCATGTTGAGGATATCCTTTGCGCTATCGTTGCAAAAGAGCTGGCCGTGTTCGCGCTCATGAAATGGGATCTGGTGTTTTTCGATGAGCGCAAGGAAGTCCCACTGGGTATAGCGGCTCAGCGCCGACTTGCAGAAGTGAGTGTTGTGTGAGAGGTAGTTTTCGGCATCAACCTGGTAGTTGGTGAAGTTACAGCGGCCACCGCCGGACATCAGGATTTTCTTGCCCGCCTTGTTGGCATGGTCGAGCACGACAACATTGCGTCCGCGCTTGCCGGCCTCAATTGCGCACATCAGGCCTGAGGCGCTGGCACCAATGATAATGACATCGAGTCTGGTCGTCATTGTGCAGAGGCGGCGGGGGCGACAGGTGCCGCGGTTACCTCGAGCGATAATAACGAGTTTCGGCAACCGCGGCGAAGACTCACTGGTCAGTGAGCCCAGTGTTTAGCATGCAATACTAGTGGTTGTGCGGCCTGGCCTGGACATCAGATTTTGCGCCAGTCGCTTTGATGGAGGCCTTTTCGATCAGCAGAGGATAGAGGTAACCAAATCCAAAGTCGGTATCGAGTGCCACTTTTCCGGTAACAATCACCTCATCCCCTGGATTGGCGGTATCCTGGCTGGTAACGATCAGGCTGGCAGTCTCGCCTTCGCCAGTGCCATCTTCAATGTGGATAAAGTTGCGTTTCATAATGCCGTTATTGGCCTTGGTGACAGTGCCCCGGACGGTGACAATCTGATCCTTCAGTGCGGTCTTTTCAAGATTGACGGCTTCAACACTCTTTGTGATATCGCCTGCATGGGCAACGGTGAAGCCGAGAGTTACAAATATGGCCAGTGCGATCTGTCTGTATAGACGCATGGGGATTCTCCTTGTTACGACCTGCCTTCGAGGTAGCAGGGAAATTGGGTATTACTACGCTGCACAAACTCACCGGGTGTTTGCGGTAGGATAGATTGTTGCAGATGAAATATTCAGTATAAATAAAAAAGAGAACCGGGCCAGGCCTGGTTCTCTCTATAACAACTGAACAGGGCTGCTAACCGTTATTCAGGAACTACGTTTGCAGCAGAGGGACCCTTGGGGCCCTGCTCGATTTCGTAGCTAACCTTTTGACCTTCTGAGAGAGTCTTGAAGCCGTCGCCTGAGATTGCCCGGAAGTGAACAAATACATCGTCGCCACCGTTGTCCTGCGCGATAAAACCAAAGCCTTTTGAATCATTGAACCACTTAACTGTACCTGTTGCCATTACACTCACCTTTATTCTGTTAAACTATTGTCATCAAAAACTGCAGCTTCAAGCTAATGTATTCAGGTGGTGCGCTGGAGAGGGTCAACAAAAACCGCCTATACCAAAACCTGCAGATAGTCCGAGTGTACACTAACCTGATATAAAAATGGTAGGCTTCTGTCAGATGTCAACCCCGACCCCAGATGAATTTCTCTGCTGAGTATTTTTTAACATGGACGGGTTGGGTTTGATGTCAAAGTGGTTGTGAAAACTGGCGGTATCAGTGGGTGTGACGGGTCATTTTTTTGACTGTTCCTGTGAAGATCCAGGTTAGACTGTGGGTATGAGATTGTGATGATGAATGTTTGTTGTTATGCAGAGGCGTGTGATAGAAACAGGGACCCTATTTTTGAGGTAATCGAACCGCTGCTGCGTCATCGCAGGGCCGTGCTAGAAATCGGCAGTGGCACTGGTCAGCACGCCATCTATTTCGCCAAAAAGATACCACATCTTGTCTGGCACACCAGTGATCGCGAGGAGAATCATCCCGCTATCCAGGGATGGCTTGATAAGGCCGGGCTCCCTAACGTATTGCCGCCACAGTCACTCGACGTGTCCCAACCGGACTGGCCAGCCCCCGATATTGATACAGTCTTTTCTGCTAATACCGCGCATATTATGGGTTGGCATGAAGTAGAGCTGTTTTTCTCCGGTGTTGGTCGACTCCTCCCTGACGGGGGTATTTTACTGCTCTATGGCCCGTTTAATTACAGTAATCAATTCACTAGTGAAAGCAACAGGGTTTTTGATCAACGTTTGAGAGAGCGTGATCCTGATAGCGGCATCCGCGATTTTGAACGGCTAGATCAACTGGCGCAACGTGAGCAGATGGTGTTGCGGAATGACTTTCAGATGCCCGCTAACAACCGCTTGCTTTTCTGGCAAAAAGCGCTGCCCTAACTAACAGCGGCGTTCGCTGGCCAGGGTTGAATGACGTGTGTTGTCCCTGATCTCATTGCCTGCTGAATAATTGTGCAGGCCTCTTTCCACTGATCTTGTAGTTCATCATCAAAGCGCTCGCCAAGGAACTCCTGTAGTGTCATGATCAGCGCCGCGCATATCCTGGAGTAGTCTTCAGCCGCGACGCCGTAATGGATATGGCGCTGGTTGGTGGCGAGCAGTGATGGTTGCTTCTGTTCGGGCTCATTGAGCGAGTCGATAACGGTGGTAAACATACTGATCAGTTTTCGACCCTGCATTCCCATGCTTCTAATAAACAGCGGTCTCAATTCAGGGTGCAGTAGAAAAAGGTTCTGGTAGAGCCTGTCGGCAAACATTTCTGATTGAGGCAGTATCTCCTGCCAGCTCTCCTGTAGTCGTCTGTGTGTGTTGATTATCATAGCCTGGTCCGCTTGCGGTTAAGAGGGGGAATCAAACATGCAATAATTATATGTATTTTAGAGGGCGGGTTCTACATTTAGCAACATATAAAGTAACACCTGGATAAAAGCTGAGTGAAAACCACGCCCTTGATTAGTTTGTAAGTGATTAATTTGTTTTCAGTGTTGGTGTGTGTAGTGTCAGTTTGTTGGGAGGGTGAGGTGGGTAGATTGGGCGCATGTATAATAGGTATCTGAAATAATAATTAAATCAGAGTGATAGAAGAGTCCAGGTTTGCGTCTGGATATATAACGTATTAGAATCTTGAGTAGTCAGCTTGGGATTATCTGCCGACAATGCCATGGGGCGACGCCGCCCCTGGTCCGAGCAACGCAAAGGAGCGTCATATGAATGAGTTTCGTAATGCTGTAGTTCAGGCGGGGATAGTGTCATCGGTGCGTATGTGCCGCCTGGTTGATGAGTTTGCGGCCGCGGGGGTTGCCACTCTTCCGGTTATGCTTGATGCCCTTCGATATAATGATGCCCAGGTGCGCGGTTGCGCTGCCCGGGCATTAGGGCGTATTGAAGATGGGCGTTCAGAGGTGGTATCAGCACTTATGGCTGCGCTGGAAGATGAGCAGCTGATTGTGCGTCAGAGTGCTGCTGCAGCGTTGGGGGTGGTGGGGCCACTCTCTTTGAGTGCAGTGACCGCACTGCAACATGCACTCAGTGACGAAGATCACCACGTGAGAGAGTTTGCCGAAATGGCGCTGGATAGTTATGCGCAAGGCCAGCATTCAATAGCAAGGGCCAGCTAGGTCAGCGAATACGCCTTCTACGTTCAGGCGCTTTGTTGCGCTTTTCTCTCAGGTGCTGATGATGACGCGCACCGCATCGAGTCGCAGGTGTGCACTCTCCAGCGACTGTGTCAGCGCGTCCATCTGGTCTTCGAAAAAGCGCACCTCATCATCACGCACATTTGGGTTGACCTTCTGTAGTGCCCTGAGTCGGTTGATCTCTCGCTTAAGCATGGTCTGCGAACGCTGCTTGGCCTGCGCCAAATAGACTGGGGAGAGCTTTTCAGCCTGCTGCTCTGCGACGGGCACCATCTCACGTAGTTTTTTCCCGAAGGCACGAATGATCTTGCGAGTAGTCTCCCGGTCGATCTTGGCGCGAATCTCTCGCAGTGTCTCACTGGGAAGCTCATTGTTATAGTCGCGCCCCTGTTGATCGATCACCACACGGATCTGTGTGGGTGGCAGGTAGCGATTCGACTGCAGTGCACTATTGGCGCTGCTCTCCAGGATAAAGAGACACTCCAGCAGTAAAGCGCCGCCTTTAATCGCCGGGTGCTTGATCGCCGCGATCGCGGTGTTGCCCTGCTCATTGTTGAGCAGCATCTCCATTGCGCCGGTGGTGAGCGGGTGTTCCCACGTGATGTAGTGAATGTCTTCGTTACTCAGTGCGGTGTCGCGGTCAAAAGTGATGGTCATCCCTTCGCTGTGTAACCCAGGGAAGCTGCTATTTTGCATGTGGTTGCCGGGGCGGATGATCTGACAAAGTTCGCTGTGATGCTCACTCTCGATGCCGTAACAGTCAAACACGCGGGTGAGAAAGTCGGCGAGCAGTTCACTATCTTCATTTTCGATGGCGGCTTCTTTTAGCTGTTTTGCGACCAGTGGACGGCATGAGTTATATTCAAGCAGTTGATCGCGGCCGTTATGCAGCGCTTCGTTCAGTTCCGCATGAACCTTCTGTGTGGTGGCGATCAGTGATGCGAGGTCTTCGCCGCCTTCAGTATCACTGATGTCGACCTGGTAGAGCGTCTCGATCAGGGTTGGCATCAACTGGGTAAAGACGTTGTGGCCAGCAGGGCAGGTCTGCTCAAATGCGTTGAGCCCTTCGTGATACCAGCGGAAGATTGTCTCCTGCGCGGTTCCTTCCATGTAGGGAACATGGAGCTGGATGGTGTTCTTCTGGCCGATACGGTCGAGTCGTCCGATGCGCTGTTCCAGCAGATCCGGATTCAGTGGCAGGTCGAACAGCACCAGGTGATGGGCAAACTGGAAATTACGCCCTTCACTGCCGATCTCGGAGCAGATCAACACCGGGCTGCCATATTCAGGATCCGAAAAGTAGGCCGCGGCGCGGTCACGTTCGACAATCGAGAGATGTTCGTGGAACAGCGCCGGATAGATTCCATCTCTTTTTCTCAACGCCTCCGCCAGCGCGATGGCACTGCCGGCATCGGCAGCAATCACCAGCACCCTGGCAGGTTTTAGCGCTTTCAGTTGATGGCTCAGCCACTCGACACGAGGATCGATTGAGATCCACTCGGCACCCGTGGCGCTCATCTCATAGGCAAGTTCGGGACAGAGTAGCTGCCTCGTCTCAACCGCCTGATCTAACATTAACTCCAGCAGGCAGTCACTGTAGGCCGCCGGCTGAGGCAATGGATAGCCAGTGACCTGTCGTTCGGGAAACCCTTTGATGGCTGCGCGGGTGTTACGAAACAGCACGCGTCCAGTGCCGTGGCGATCTAGCAGGTGCTCGGTCAGCTCGTTTCTGATGGCGATCTCAGCCTCGCTGATACTATTATCGCCACTGGTTTTACCGAGCTGATTGAGTTTGTCGAGCAGTGGCTGGTTATCGCCCTCGTTGAGCGTCGTTTGCAGAGTGGCGCGCGCGCTTTCGCTGAGTGGCTGCCGGCTCAGTAGTGACTCAACCGCATCGGCGACAGGGGCGTAGTGCTGCTCTTCATCGACAAAGCGATCCAGATCGGGAAAGCGGTCGGGATCGAGCAGCCGCAGGCGGGCAAAGTGACTCGCCTTGCCGAGCTGTTCCGGCGTAGCGGTCAGCAGCAACACCCCCCTGGTGACAGCGGCAAGCTGTTCGATACAGCGATACTCTATGCTTGACTGTTGTGGGCTCCATTCGAGGTGATGGGCCTCATCGACTACCAGAAGATCCCACTCTGCACTGAGTGCCTCCTGAAAGTGATCCGGTTGAGCGGCGAGAAATTCCAGACTACAGAGCACTAGCTGTTCACTACTAAAGGGGTTGTGACCATCATCGTCATCATGCTTAAGAATTCCGTTTTCAGCAGCATCACGCCCCAGTAGTGCCTCTTCTTCAGAGTGAAAACCGGCAATCGCCTGACAGCGTGCCTCATCGAAGATACTGAAATGGAGGTTGAAGCGGCGTAGCATCTCGACCAGCCATTGATGGATCAGGCTTTCGGGTACCACGATCAACACGCGCCCGGCTCGCTCGGTGAGTAGCTGCTGGTGAATAATCATTCCTGCTTCGATAGTTTTGCCTAGTCCGACCTCATCGGCGAGCAGTACACGCGGTGCGTAACGGTTGGCAACCTCATGGGCAATATAGAGCTGGTGTGGGATCAGGCTGGTGCGCACGCCGGTGAGCCCCAGCATCTCATTGCGTGCCTGACGGTTGGCGTGCAGGTGGGTCTCCTGGCGCAGTTCAAACCACCTGTTTTTATCAAGCTGCCCGCTGAAGAGCCGTTCTGTTGGGCGGTTGAGTTTGATGAAGTGATCGAGCGCACCCTCGGGTAGTTCGCGTCTTCCACCATCTTCATCGGTGCCGCTGTAGAGGATCAGGCCATCCTTCTCTTCAACATGAGATATTTTCATCCGCCACCCTTCATTGGCCTTTACATCATCACCCACTGAGAAGACCACGCGGGTCAGTGGTGCGGTGGCGCGGGCGTAGACGCGTGTCTCGTCGGTGGCCATAAAGAGGATGGTGACAGTTCGATGGTCGTTACTGAGCACGGTACCCAGCCCCATCTGAATTTCGGCATTACTGATCCAGCGTTGACCCGGGAGAAAATCTTGCACTTGGTTATATACCCTTGAAGCAGACCGGAGAAAAAAGCTCCGCTCGAAAAAAGAGCCATATTTTAGAGGAACTAGCGAAAAAAATCCCTGAAATCTTCGATTTTAATGGGGTGATTGACGGCGTGGTTGATTTTAATAGCAAAGCGTTGCGTGGCTCGCTAGACTGTGGCGTTAAGTTTTCGACTGAATTTTGAGATTAATAGCGAGGGGATCATGGGGGGATTTTTACTGGAACAGTGGCACTGGTGGACCATCACGCTGCTGGCGTGCACGTTTGCCTTTGCCTTTTCTAATAGTAAACCGGTCTGGGCGGCAGTCGCATCAACCATTGTGGGGGGGATTCTCTGGTTTTGGCCCGACTTTCCTGCGATGTACCAGATCGGCATCTTTGTTGTGCTCACGATGCTCGGTACCACACTGACTTCTATGTTGTATAAAGGCAGACCGACTGAAGAAGAGGTTGCTGATGACGAAAAACCAAGGCGGGTGTTACGTGTCGACCGTTTAATTGGCCATGTGATCACGCTTGAAACGCCGATCGTTAACGGCAATGGTCTGTTCGAGATACAGGGGGTGACACTCCGCCTGCGTGGCCCAGATTGTGAGGCAGGGGGAAAGGTGCGCGTAGTGGGCGTCGATGGTATCGATCGTGAGCTGGTGATGGTTGAGCCGCTGGAAGGGGTGGCGGGATAGTGTTTGATACCGGTGTGCCGATGTGGCAAGGCTCCAATGAGATTAACGCAGAGGGCCTTTGTTTCTGGCCTGCTCATCTGTAACTAATCCGGCCATATAACTATCTCGTTTGCTTAAGAACTGAAACATCATCGTTTCATATTCAGGTGCTACCGCTTGCCGGTGTGAGGCGCGCGTTCGGAGCGTCTCTCGCCAGCCTGTTGTCTCTGGCAGGCTCTCGAAAATACCTAAATCGACAAAGTGCTCAAACACATCGAAATAACGGAAGACTGGGCCATACACAGCATCTACCAGGTGATACTGATTGCCTGAAAAAAACTGTTTGCCACTGTGTTCTTTCTCCACTTGTTGAAACTTCTCTTTGAGCTCTCGGCGCTTGTTTTCAAAACTCCTCCTGTCTTCTGCGCTGTATAAGCCCGCGATGGCATTAAGTATTGTTGAGCCAAATTCAATCCACGCCCGGTGGCGGGCCTTTTCATATGGTTCAGCTGGGTGGAGAGAGCCCGGCGTGATTTCATCTAGATATTCACATATTACAGCGGATTCAAATAGCGGTTTTTTTTCATCCATGACCAGTATGGGTACTTTGCTCATTGGTGAGAGGTGTTCAAACCATGCCGGTTTATTGGAAAGGTCTATGTCGGTTCTTGTAAATGGAACCCTCTTTTCTAGTAGGACAATGATCGAGCGCTGTACGTAGGGGCATAACAGATGAGTGATTAAGTGAATTTTCGTCATTTGTATTTACCTTCGTGCTGAATTAATGAGTGGCGCTGCAGCCATGGTGTTGTCGTTGCGGCTAATATTGCTGTGAGTTGCTGATGTAAATCGTTCTGGTAGCAGGGGCTTGGAGTATTATCAATATTGCAGAATGGAAAGTAAATTGGCATTATTTGCAATATTAATTTGCAAAATTGCATTTATGGTGGGATGGACTGGAATTCTTTGAAAATAGTGCTGGCGATTGCGGAGAGCGGCACACTCTCTGGTGCTGCAAAATCGCTCGGGATTAACCATTCCACTGTCTTTAGGCGACTAAACGCCTTTGAGGCCGAGGTTGGTGGGCGACTGTTTGAGCGCTTTAAGTACGGTTATCAACTCACCCCGATGGGGGAAGAACTGCTCAGTGCGGCGCAGAATATTTCGGAAGCGTTTGATGATCTTGAACGTCAGATAGTAGGTAAAGATATTCAGCCTAAGGGGGTGGTTAAAATAACCGCGCCTAACAATATCGCCTATCGATATTTACCTCGCTATCTTGCCGCCTTTCATGCGCAATATCCCGATATTCGTGTTGAAGTGCTGGCCAGTAATCTCGAATTTAATATGAGCACTCGCCAGGCGGATATTGCGATACGTGTAACACCATCGCCGCCGGACTATTTAGTTGGTCGACAGCTGGGCTCAATAAGCTGGAGTGTCTATGCAAGTTGCGATTTTCAAACTAAGCATGGAGTGTTATGCAGTGTAGATGATCTGCAGCATCATCGCTTAATTGGTGCGGCGGGAGGGATGCGTGATTTGCCAGGGTTTGTCTGGCTAGAGCAACACTACCCAGAGCAGATTGTGACTCGCTGCGATGATCTGGTAGCGATGTCCTATTTTGCTGAGTCTGGAGCGGGGCTGGCATTTTTGCCGGATGATCAATTGCGCCCAGAAATCCGACGACTATTCAGGTTTGAACCGGGAGAGACAAGCTGTCTGTGGTTGCTGACGCATCCTGATTTACGTAATGTTGAAAGAATTAAACTGGTCATGCGGCACTTAACCCTCGCTTTCAACGACGAGACGTTTACCGAGTGACAGGGTTGGTTATGTTACGTTGTGTGAGTAAATTAAATGGTGAGGGCGCAAGCCCTCGAAATTAGTTTGTCTGCCTTGTAGCGCGTCTTGATAACAATAATCCAGCCAATCCAAGTCCTAAGAGAATGCCGCTTGAAGGCTCAGGTACACTCACAGTGCATGGGTCATTATTGATAGAGAAGTTACCAACTCCCCATTCGAGAGGGTCGATCGTCACAGAGGTCAGCGCGGAGCATTGACCGGCATCATTGTCTGCATAGATGCCAAACCCTGGCGTGTTGTTTGGTCCAAGCCCAAAGTAATATCGGGTATCAATTCCGCTGCCATTAGTTTCAGTCGCTTTTATCCATCCATTGGCGGAGAGATTGGCGCCAACGTTAAAAGAGAAGGCGCGGGTGTTAGCGGGAAGCAGGATTGTTACCCAGTTGACGTTAGTGGTGAAGATATCATAGTCGCTCCCTTCGCCATTGACCCACCAGTCCGTCGAATTGGCCTGGCCGCGTGTCATATCCAGGACTGCACTGTTTTGGTCCGTAAATGTTAGAAAGCCATTCAGGGGGGAATTTACCGTTGATGTGTCGCCCGTCAGGGTATCGTTGACGACATCGAAATCGGTCATCGCATAGTTCCCGATGGTGCTTGGGGTTTGCGAATTACTGCTGTACTGTTCCAGGATTAATCCTGCAGAAGCTGTCGATGATATAAATAGTGCTGCGAAAGAGCATGTTATAAATGCTTTTACAATTTGATTGAACATAGAGCTAACCACCTTAAAAAATTACTGTCTTTGAAATAAATTACCTGTTGCCGAGAGATTGAGCAATATTCATGCCAATAAAATATATTTTTACTGGTTTCAAAGATATAACAGATTTGGTGGATTTTGTTCTTTGCTCGATGTAAAGAATATTTACGCAAATCCATATGGTTATGGAAATTATATCGAGAGAACTGTAGGAGCGGTTATAGAATATTCAAGCATAACCATCCGTGCCTGGAGTGTGGATGAAATAGCCGATTATGCGAAGGGGCGTTTATGGTAGACGCGCGGCGGAAGCAGGTCGGCAGTCGGGCAATGATCGAAAAAACTGTCGCGTACTGCCCGGCGGGTAACGTTTCTGGGGGAGAGGTAATGGGCAGTAGCAGGATTAAAAACGGAATTACTCAACCAGCAACGCGGCGGCAACGTCTCGTCCGTCTGATGCAAGGATCGCATAGGTACGACAGGCAGCGGCGGTGTCCATCACCTCAACGGCGACGCCACAGTTGGTTAGCTCTGCCAGCACCTGTGGCGAAGGCCAGTGGTGGTTTTCGCCAGTGCCGAGCAGCAGTATCTGCGGCGGTTTTGGGAAGAGGACCTCGAAGTGCTGCTGTTCCAGTTGATCGATGGTGCGTGGTGGCCAGTCGCTGATCAGGCAGTGCGGCATGACGATCAGGCTCTGCGAGAGCGTCTCTGTTTTAAGTGTTTTATTCCCAAAGTCGGTACTGTTCGCGTCATATTCTTCATTTGGGGTGATGATGGTGATCTTCCCCGGATGATAGGCGTAGATGCCAAAACGGGAGTGATCCTCGTCGAGGGTGATTTTCATGCTTTGACGCATTTCAGGTGCAGTTGGCTCTTTCATAGTGGAATACAATAACGCCTTTTTATTCAGAGGGCTACAGTATATTGCCGGTTGATGGATGAGGGTTTGTCTGCACTGCTAGCGCGAGGTCGAGGGCGCATGCAGTGGCATTGTTAGATTGATGCTGAACGTCCCTTTACATTTAAAAGTTTGATATTATAGGCGTTTATTTTTTCGGAGTAAAAGAAGCAGGTGATCGAGGAATTTCCCAGAATAAAGCGGCTGCCCCCCTATGTCTTCAATATCGTCAATGATTTGAAGGCGCAGGCGCGCGCACGCGGTGAAGATATTATTGATTTTGGTATGGGTAACCCCGATCAACCAACACCTGCGCATATTGTGGATAAGCTCACCGAGGCGGCGCAGCGGGGCGATACCCACCGCTATTCGATGTCGCGCGGGATTCCGCGTCTGCGCCGCGCGATTTGCCGCTGGTACCGAGACAAATACGATGTTGAGCTTGATCAGGAGAGCGAGGCGATTGTCACCATCGGCTCCAAGGAGGGGCTGGCGCACCTGGCGCTTGCGACCGTTGGCCCGGGAGATGCGGTACTGGTGCCGAATCCGGCCTATCCAATCCACCCGTACGGTTTTATCATTGCTGGTGCAGATATTCGTCATGTGCCGCTGACGCCGGATGTCGATTTCTTTGAAGAGCTGGAAAAGGCGATCAAGAATTCGTTCCCTCGTCCAAAGATGCTGGTGCTCAATTTTCCGGGCAATCCGACCACGCAGTGCGTCGAGCTGGAGTTTTTTGAGAAGGTCGTTGCGATCGCACGTGAACATGAGATCTGGGTGATTCACGATCTCGCCTATGGTGAGATCGTCTTTGATGGTTACAGGGCACCCTCTATTCTGCAGGTGGCTGGTGCCAAAGAGGTTGCAGTGGAATTCTACAGCCTTTCGAAGAGCTATAACATGCCGGGGTGGCGTGTCGGTTTTATGTGCGGTAATCCGACGTTGGTAGGGGCGCTGGCGCGGATCAAGTCCTATCTCGATTACGGGATGTTTACCCCGATTCAGGTGGCTGCAATCGCAGCGCTGGAAGGACCGCAGGAGTGTGTGAAAGAGATCACTGAGATGTATTGTAGTCGTCGTGATGTGCTGTGTGATGGGTTGAATGCCGTCGGCTGGGAGGTTGAAAAACCGAAGGCGACAATGTTTGTCTGGGCACAGATCCCAGAGCCTTATCGCCACATGGGGTCGCTTGATTTCTCCAAAAAACTGCTGGAGGAGGCGAGGGTAGCGGTCTCTCCTGGGGTCGGTTTTGGTGAGTATGGCGACGATCATGTGCGCTTTGGTTTAATCGAAAACGAGCATCGCACCAGGCAGGCGGTGCGCGGAATTCGACATATGTTTAAAAAGGATGGTGTGCTGAAGGGCGCCACAGGAGATGTCATGGGGGATGAAAGTTGAAACCGATTAGAGTTGGGCTGTTGGGGCTGGGTACCGTTGGTGGTGGCACGGCAAATGTACTGGCAAGAAATGCGCAGGAGATTGCGCGTCGTGCCGGACGTGAAATTCGTGTTACCCATGCGGCTGCACGTGATGTTAACCCTGATGTAAATGTTGATGGCATTGAGTTGAGTGATGACGCCTTTGCGGTTGTTAATAATCCCGATATCGATATCATCGTCGAGCTGATTGGTGGATACGACCCCGCACGCCAGCTGGTGTTGCAGGCGATTGAAAATGGCAAGCATGTGGTGACTGCCAATAAGGCGTTGATCGCAATGCATGGCAATGAGATCTTCGAAGCGGCGCAGGAAAAGGGTGTGATGGTCGCCTTTGAGGCGGCGGTGGCCGGTGGTATCCCTGTTATTAAAGCATTGCGTGAAGGGCTGGCGGCGAATCAGATCGAGTGGCTGGCAGGGATCATCAACGGTACCGGCAACTTCATTCTCACCGAGATGCGGGACAAGGGACGTGATTTTGCCGATGTGCTGGCCGAGGCACAGGCGCTCGGTTACGCTGAAGCCGATCCTACCTTCGATGTTGAAGGGGTCGATGCGGCACATAAGTTGACGATCCTGGCATCGATTGCGTTTGGCATTCCGTTACAGTTTGACAAGACCTATACCGAAGGAATATCGAAGATCACACGTGAAGATGTTAACTATGCCGAGCAGCTTGGTTATCGTATCAAACACCTCGGGGTGACTCGCAGGACCGATAAAGGCATTGAGCTGCGGGTCCATCCAACCCTGATTCCTGAGCGCCGCCTGATTGCCAATGTCGATGGGGTGATGAACGCCGTGCTGGTGCAGGGGGATGCCGTTGGGCCAACACTCTATTACGGTGCGGGTGCCGGTTCTGAGCCGACCGCCTCGGCTGTGGTGGCAGATGTGATCGATGTGGCGCGTACTATGACGGCCGATCCTGAAAACCGCGTGCCGCATCTGGCATTCCAGCCGAATGCACTGTCGGATATTCCGGTGTTGTCGATAGAAGAGATTGAGACCGCCTATTATCTGCGCATGCAGGCGGCGGATCGCCCCGGTGTGCTGGCCGAGGTGACACAGATCCTGGGTGGCCAGGGGATCAGTATCGAGGCGATGATTCAGAAAGAGCCGCAGGAAGGTGAGGGTGTGGCATCGATCATTATGTTGACGCAGCGTGTCGGCGAGCACCAGATGAATGAGGCGATACGCCGCATTGAATCACTGAGTGTCATCGAAGGTGATGTCACGCGCATCCGTCTGGAGCAGCTGGACAAGTAATTCGCTATTACCTTTATGTCCAATTTTATTTTTAAGGAAACAGTATTATGCCATTTCGATCTCGTTACACAGGATTGATAGATACCTATCGTGACCGCCTGCCGGTGCATGACGACACTCGCATTATTAGTCTGGGTGAAGGTAACACTCCTCTGATCAGGCTTAACAATATTCCAGGCATCCTTGAAGCCGATATTGATGTCTATGTGAAGTTTGAAGGGCTCAATCCAACCGGCTCGTTCAAAGACCGTGGTATGACAATGGCGGTGACCAAGGCCGTTGAAGAGGGGAGTGAGGCGATCATCTGTGCCTCGACCGGTAATACCTCCGCCTCTGCTGCAGCCTACGCCGCACGTGCGGGCATCAAGGCATTTGTGCTGATTCCGGATGGCAAGATTGCGCTCGGAAAGCTTGCGCAGGCGATGATGCATGGTGCGACCGTGATCCAGATCAAGGGTAACTTCGATGATGGTATGCAGCTGGTGAAAGATATCTCAGGTAAGGCACCGGTGACGATTGTTAATTCGATCAATCCATATCGTCTGCAAGGGCAGAAGACAGCCGCGTTTGAAATCCTGGAGGAGCTGGGCGCGGCCCCAGACTACCACTGCATTCCGGTTGGCAATGCCGGTAATATTACGGCTCACTGGATGGGGTATAAAGAATATAACGAGCACGGGATCGTTAATAGCCTGCCGGTGATGGTCGGTTATCAGGCGAGCGGCTCAGCACCGTTTATGCGTGGTGAGATGGTGGATAATCCTGAGACGGTAGCCACTGCGATTCGCATCGGTCACCCTCAGAGCTGGGACAAGGCGTGGGTGGTACAGAAGGAGTCAAACGGCTGGTTTGATGAATGTAGTGATGAGGAGATCCTCGCCGCACAGAAACTACTGGCCGATCGCGAAGGGGTCTTCTGTGAGCCTGCTTCTGCAGCTTCACTGGCGGGGATGATTAGCGATGTGAAGAGCGGAAAGATTCAAGCTGGAAGTAAGATCGTGTGTACCCTGACAGGCAACGGCATCAAAGATCCTGACACTGCAATCAAACAGAGCAGGGCGCCTCTGCAGAGTGTCGATGCCACACTTGATTCGGTAAAGCGTGCAATCCTCGATAACCTTTAACTGATCGACGCAACACGTACCTTTAAGGGATTGTATATAAAAAAGGCGCCGGCCTGCCGGAACATTCGGCAGGCCGGCGCCTTTAGTTTATTGCTGGTCAGCGTTAGTTACTGACGCGAACGACTCGACCATTAAGTGGCTGCACAGGACGAGCACTCAGTGGGAAGAGATCGGTAAACTGCTTGACCTGCTTCGCAGAGATCGAGGCTGGTGTAGCCATCACCATCCAGTTAACCCCTTCAGAACAGGGCGGTGTGGTCAGTGAGCCAGAATAGTTGAAGTAGGTAAGATCCACTGGCAACAGATCAAGCGCGTTGATGCGGGTGTTTTTGACCGTATTGGACTGTCCACTTTCGGTTGGCAGGTTAGCCCACAGCTTGTCGATGACCTTGTTTTTATCTCCGGCTTTGAACAGTACGCCAATCACGCCGAGCTGACCATCAGCTGCCTTGTGAACCAGATGCGCAACCATGTCGTAGCTTTTGCCACCGATGGTGTGTTCAGAAGGTGAATGGAAGTGGAACTGAAACAGGTCATAACGCTTACCACTCACGGTGATATAACTACCAGAGTGATAGTTAGCCTGAATGGTATGGCCGTTATTGATCAGCTCCAGCGGTGTTGATTTGTAGTGAAACTCGATTTCTGAGATATCACTGATGGTGACTGTTGAGATATCGATGGGTGACTGTTTTTTGCCAGTACCACAGGTACCATATTCTTCTTTCAGCACGCCCCATGCGTGTGGTGCGCCATCTCCCTCGTAGGCCCAGTGAGCAGCATGTCCACCCGCTGCTGCGTGGTTGCTAGATTTTTCAGCATGGGCCGCTTTTCCGTTGTCAGCCGCTTTAGTCTCGTGATTGTCATCAGAGTCCGAACATGCAGCTATCAGCATGGCGATGCCCCCAATCGCCATGCCCCTCAAAAATTTCATACGCTTGGTTTCCATTAATCTGCCTCTTTATGTGCTTTTAAAATTAGTTAACTAGTCAACAGAACCGCCAAGATTAGCCAGTGTGGACTTAAAAATCCAGTGTTAATGGAAAATGATCATAGCTAGATCGTTATGTCAGGTTGTGGTGTATTGGGGTTGATAGAGCAGGTATTAGAGGATGATCAGCAATAAAGTCATCACCCATCATCCTGACGGGTACCGAGAGCTACCCTGGATTGATGCCTGGTCTGCTTCATTGATCACATGAAGGCGGGTGGCGAGGTAAACATCAATGCGGTACTAAATTTCATCTCTGTTAAGCGAATCAGGAAACATCAAAATTCGTGGTGTAGTATGCGCTTTTATTTGAGGCATAAGATTGGGTATAGATAGCTAAATAAGCAACCCTGGGTGAACAGTCGAATGACTATATAGGTCTCAGAAAGCTGGGCTGGTTTATCAGCGGCGCTCATTGAGCGCCGCTGGGCAGGTGGTAGAGATGGTGGTAGTGATGGTGAACGAGGTGCTTTTGCGGTCGGTCTCTTTAATTTTATAGGTTAGAAATTTCTATTTTTTGGTGCCAGTAACTTGCGCGTTGTGCATCGACTGGAAGGCCAAACCAGCCCTCCTGGTAACCGACTGCAAGATATTCCTGCGCTTCGATGACACCATTTTCAGCAGCACGTTGATACCAGTTTAATGCGGCGGTTTCGTCAAACTTGACATGTAAACCACCGTGGTACATTAGTGCAACATTAAATTGTGCGCGTGGGTCCCCAGCTTCTGCGAGAGGCATCCAGTATGAAAATGCAGCACTGTAATTTTCGTCGATGGCTGAGTCGACTGCATTTGTGTATGAATCAGCAGTGACGTTGGCTGGGCCAAGGCATAGACAGGCGGCCAGAAAAGTTGTTTTGATATGCATCGTTTTCTCCCAGATTATGCGCTTTTGCGATGGGATTACTATGCCTCATACAGGGCTTTCATTCTGAGAAGCCCCTCACAAAACATGGTTAAATAATTAAAAATAAAACAATTGGTTATATGGTTATCTGATATCGATGGCTGGAATTGCCGCCTCAGTTTCCCAGGGGTAGATTCGCTTCACTTTTATGGTGAGCAGGTAGCCAGCTTTATGAGGGTTTTCGATGGTATTGCTACTGACTTCGGCGGTCTCATATAGGTTCGCCTTCATCACCAACGTGTTGGCATTATTACGTGTAGTGACTATTTTTCCCAGGAATCCCCCCAATATTGAGCCTTCGTTGATCTCGAAGTCACCTAATACCTTTGTTAGTCGGAACTCAATCCCTGGTGGATTATTACGCGTTTTCAGGGTGAATTTAGGGCGCTGGTGGAGCGAGAGTGTTAGCTCCAGCAGTTCTCGGGAAAGGTGATAGCTGACATTTGTAATCCGGTTGGGACGTGGTTTAACCGCTGTTCCAAATAGTGACAGGAACTCTTCAGTACTGACAACGTTGCGGCCACCCCTGCTGTGATCCAGAGGCATTTTCTTTTTTGTGCCATTGAGTTCGAATACTCCTTTTTCTACCGCAGGCTGGATTACTGACATGTCAGTAGGTGGCAGTGGTTTTTCAGTGACTGCATCTAATAACATAAACTCGACAAAATTTTTTCCATCTTTACTGAACTCTTTTCTCGTGTGGCGACCGAGTCTTCGTTTGAAGTCGATTATGATGTTGGTGTGGGCGGGGGATGTAGTCTCCAGTTTCAAATGCCTGATTAATTTTCCACTGTGTTGTTTCAGCTTGAATGACGGGGCTATCGCACTCCCAATGATTTTCAGAATGGCGTGTTTTTCTTTGTCAATTACGAGTGAAAGGGCGTCAATATTCCCCTCGTGGGTTATCAATAGCCGATCGCCCTCTCCTGTGGGAGCGATATTGATATCTGAAATAATGGCTGTTGAGCCGAGTAGCGGCTGTGACATTGCGATGAATGCCAGAAATAACAGTATGCCTGTTAAGTTTATCTGTGGCTCTAGTCTGGCCATAACCCCGAGGGTATCATTGCGTTAAGAGTGTAAGCGGTGTTTTACTCCCGCTTATCTATTGTATCGACGCGAAAAGAGCAAGCTTTATATCTCTTCTTAATCAAAAAGATAGCAATAGCCAGCGTATTTTTTTATGCCAGTCATTGAAGATTTCTGCTAATATTAATCCCATGATTTATGTGAAATCTCAAGGAGCGTGCAATGTCTGCAACCCCCCCACTCAAAGACCGTAGAGCCAATTCGCACGGCATGATTGATGAGCTTGTCAACGTACGGGCTCAGATGCTGACATTATATGGCGAACTAGCGGCTCAGCACCCCTTTGAAGATGACGAGTCTGTGACCGACCTGCTGGAGCAATTCTGCCAGTCGCTGATAGATTACACGGCGGATTCACATTTTCGTCTTTACCGTTTTATTGATGAGCGCAAAGAGCGCCGTCGTGCCGTCATTGAGATAGCCGACCAGGTTTATCCCAAGATCGTTTCGACGACGCAGACGATCCTGGACTTCAATGACAAATATGACATTACCGAGCACAGTGATATGTTAGCTGCACTAGAAGGGGATCTCTCGATGCTGGGGGAAAACCTGGCGGATCGAATCGAGCTTGAAGATGAGGTCATTAAGGTGATGCGCTCAAATTAAAATCACGGCAGTTGATGGGGCACCTAATCCTCTTCGTAGCCGTCCAGTACACTATCCCATGACTTTCTCGTGTTGTCGTCACTATAAGAAGAAGGTAGTTCATCCTCCATCTCATCAAAGGGGCCAGACCAGTCATCGGGGGCATCAAGCAGCTCGGGAGCGAGCCCATCCCACAGCTCAAGTTCCAGCTCACCCAGCGTGCCATCGAAATACTGGATTTCGATGGTCTCGTCATCTTCATCTATCGCAACAACCTTGAATAGCAGGCTGTTTGAAGACTGATACCAGTTGCCAATCTCAGGCTCATATTTTACTGCCATACTGTACTAGCCCTCGATTGAGCATTTATTAATTTGTTTATATTTCCTTGTAACTCTGGGTTACGTATCGGCTTTGGAGTGATATCCTTTAGAGGGTAGCAAGTTGTGTCAAACTGGAAAGTTACTATATAAAATAAGAGGATAGGAGGCGATGCGGCAAGTCGAAATATGAAAATGACAGCTGTTGGTCATATTTTGTGAATGGCTGTAATTTAGCTTTAAGTATTGAAAATGACATATGAAAACTAATGATACGTTTGATGAGGGGTGTCGTTTATGCCCAAGGTTAGCCACTTTCCTGGATGAGGTGGGGGAGAAGTACCCGGACTATCACGCCGCGCCTGTCTCGCCTTTTGGCGATGCTGATCCGGGGTTGCTGATTGTCGGGCTTGCGCCGGGAATGCATGGTGCGAATGCGACGGGTCGCCCATTTACAGGGGATTTTGCCGGTGTGATGCTCTACGAGACGCTCTACAAATTCGGTTTCAGTACCGCCCCTGAATCGCTGTCGAGAGATGACGGCTTGCGGCTGCTCAACTGCCGAATCACGAATGCAGTAAAGTGCCTCCCTCCACAGAATAAGCCTGAGACGAGTGAGATTAAGAGCTGTAATCCGTATCTTGCACAGGAGCTGCATGCCCTTAAGAGGGGCAGTGTTGTGCTGGCCCTTGGCACGATAGCGCATGCGGCGGTGCTACGTGCTCAGGAACTCAAACAAGCGGCATGCAAGTTTGGGCATGGGGCCGAGCATGAGCTTCCCGGTGGGTTGCGGATGATCGATTCCTATCACTGTAGCCGCTACAACACTCAAACGAAGCGCCTGACTGAGGCGATGTTTCATGACATTTTTGCCCGAGCCAAAGAGATGCTTGCGTGAGTCGCTAATGTCGACCGATACAGCGGACAGAGAAGATACCAGATTTGATCCTAAGGCCTTTCTGCGGAGCTTGCCGGAAGACCCTGGTGTTTATCGAATGTTTAATGCGTGCAGTGAGATCATCTATGTTGGCAAGGCGCGTAATCTAAAAAAACGGGTGTCGAGTTATTTTACTCGTGCCGACAATTCCCCTAAAACGCGTGCACTGGTCACCCATATCGACCACATTGAGATCACCACAACTCACACTGAGACCGAGGCGCTGATCCTTGAAAATAACCTAATCAAGGAGCACAGGCCTCGCTACAATGTATTGCTACGTGATGACAAAAGTTATCCCTATATCTTTCTAACGACTGAACAGGAGTATCCTCGTCTGAGTCTGCAGCGCGGTGCGCGTAAACAGAAAGGGCGCTACTTTGGTCCTTATCCCAATGCCGGGGCGGTACGCGAGACTTTAAACCTGTTGCAGAAGCTATTTCAGATTCGCCAGTGTGAAGAGAGTTTTTTTAATAACCGTTCACGTCCTTGTCTGCAATACCAGATTAAACGTTGTAGTGCCCCCTGCACGCGGCAGATCTTACCGTCAGCTTATGCCAATGATGTGCGTCATGCGGTAATGTTTCTTGAAGGAAAGAACCGTCGTGTGATCGATGAGCTGGTGGCGAAGATGGACCTGGCTGCTGAGCAGCTCGCCTATGAGGAGGCTGCAAAATATCGAGATCAGATTGCGGCGCTGCGTGTCGTGCAGGAGAAACAGTACATCAGCAGCGACAAAGGCAATATCGATGTGATTAGTGCGATCACTCACAATGGCGTGGGTTGCGTTGAGGTCTTTTATATTCGTGATGGTCACAATCTTGGCAATAAGACTTTTTACCCGCGCCACACCCATGATGAGAGTGCCGAAGAGATCCTGGCAGCCTTTTTACCGCAGTTTTATCTTGGTAAAGAGGCGCCGTCTGAGATCCCATCAGAGGTGGTCGTCAACCATCCGCTTGATGACGTTGAGGTGCTGAAGGCCGTTTTGACGGAGGCCGCTGGAAGGCAGGTGGCGATTAGTAGTAGTGTACGTAGCGATCGTCGTCGCTGGCTGGCGATGGCGACCGCCAACGCTGAGCAGAATCTACAGCGTTATCTCAGTACCAAAAGCAACATCATGCAGCGTTTTATCGCACTGCAGGAAGCGCTGCAGCTGGGTAGTCTGCCGCAGCGGCTGGAGTGTTTTGATATCAGCCACACCTCGGGTGAAAAGACGGTGGCCTCCTGCGTGGTGTTTAATACTGATGGCGCACTGAAGAGTGATTACCGCCGGTTTAATATTGATGGCATCACCGGGGGTGACGATTATGCGGCGATGAATCAGGCGCTCACGCGACGTTATACCCGCATTAAGGAGGGCGAGGGGCGACTGCCGGACATTCTGTTTATCGACGGCGGAAAAGGCCAGGTGCGAGAGGCGGAGCAGGTACTGGAGGAGCTGCAGATTAGCGGCGTGACGTTAATCGGAATTGCAAAAGGGGTGGCGCGCAAGGCGGGAGAGGAGCGGCTTTACCTCGCCGAAACAGGGGAGGAGATCAGGCTACCCGCCGATGCTGCTGCGTTACATCTGATTCAGCAGATCCGCGATGAGGCGCATCGCTTTGCGATCACGGGCCACCGGGCTCGTCGCGCCAGGGCGCAGAAAACCTCTACCCTGGAGGAGATTCCCGGTATCGGTGTCAGGCGACGACGCCAATTATTGCAGCAGTTTGGTGGCTTGCAGGGGGTAGCGCGCGCCGGCGTCGAGGATCTTGCCAATATAAAAGGGATCAGTAGCGAACTTGCGCAGCGAATTTATGATATCTTTCATCCAGCTAATAAATGACTGCTTCTAAAAAGGCATCTTAATCCCTCTAAACCCTACTGTATATGTGGAGTCAGGTAGACTGTGATGACAACGGCAACCAATCTTACCATTCTCAGGATCGCTCTGATTCCTGTGTTTGTGGTGTTTTTCTATCTGCCGTTTAGCTGGTCCAACATCGCCGTAACGGCTGTTTTTAGTATCGCTGCGATCACTGACTGGCTAGATGGCTACCTTGCTCGCAAGATGAACCAGACCTCTGCGTTTGGTGCGTTTCTCGATCCTGTGGCTGATAAGCTGATGGTTGCTGCTGCCCTCGTGCTGCTGGTAGAGGCGAGTGCCTCGGCGTGGATGGCTGTTCCTGCCGTGATTATTATTGGGCGCGAGATTGCGGTTTCTGCACTGCGTGAGTGGATGGCCGAGATCGGGCAGGGGGGGGTGGTGGCTGTCAATATGCTGGGCAAGATCAAAACAACCGCCCAGATCACAGCGATCATATTACTGCTTTACCATGAGCCGCTGTTCGGGGTTATCCCTACCGAGGCGTTAGGCTATGTGGCGCTCTATATCGCCGCTGTTCTTACGCTGTGGTCGATGTGGGAGTATATGTCCAAGGCGTGGCCGTCACTGCGTGATGCCTAGCATGGCGGCTGGCAGCTTCATTCCTAACTATACTGAATAGTTACAGTTTTTTTTGGATGACTGCTTGACAGCGCCGCGTGGATCAATACAATACACCTCTTGTTTGAGAGCGGCGGGAATAGCTCAGTTGGTAGAGCACAACCTTGCCAAGGTTGGGGTCGCGAGTTCGAATCTCGTTTCCCGCTCCAAGTTTTTGTTACATCTTGCATTTTGCTAGAAATCCCTTCATGCCTTATCACGCTAAGGTGAGATAGAACCCCATCCAGGCTGGGTGGCAGAGTGGTTATGCAGCGGCCTGCAAAGCCGTGGACGGCGGTTCGATTCCGCCCTCAGCCTCCAAATATATTCGTCTACCTTTCCCATCTGGGGCAAGTTGTTGATTTAAAGAACTCAGGGGAGTTCTTCTAAAACCGCAACTCAGTCGAGGCCTGGCTAGTGCGCATCTCTTATCTTGTCTGATGTGAATTATGCGTTCGCAAAAAAGGTCCCGGGTACGGGGCGTCGTTATATTATCCCACCGTTGATGGAGATGATCTGCCCTGTGATATAGGCCGACTCTTCTGAACAGAGAAAACCTACCAGATTTGCAACTTCCTCGGGTTTACCGGCACGCCTCATTGGCACCATACGCTCAATATCCTTGCTATCGAAGCTATCGTCTATGCTGGATGTGGCGATGATGCCCGGTGCGACAGCATTGGCCGTGATGCCACGGCTGGCGACCTCAAGGGCCAGTGACTTGGTGGCAGAATTTAGTGCCCCTTTGGCGGCTGAATAATTGACTTGCCCCCGATTTCCGGTGATGGCGGAAAGGGATGAGACATTGACGATGCGGCCCCAGCGAGTGCGGATCATTGGCATCATCAGCGGCTGTGTCACATTGAAGAAGCCGTTGAGAGAGACATTGATGACATGTTGCCACTGCTCAGTGCTCATTCCCGGGAATATGGCATCGTCGTGAATACCGGCATTGTTGACCAATATCTGGATAGGGCCTGTTTCCAGGATGTTTTCCAATGCCGCTGTCGTGGCTTCTGCATGGGTGACATCAAAGGCCAGGGCAGTCGCCTGCCCCCCGTCGGCTGCTATCTCCTCACTCAGGGAGCGGGCTGTTTCCAGGCCGCGGTTGGCGTGGATGTAGACGTGACAGCCGTCGGCTGCCAACCGCCTGGCGATGGCCGAGCCGATGCCGCCGCTTCCTCCAGTTACCAGGGCGCGTTTCATGGCTGATCCTCCCGCAATTTATCAGATAGTAATTTGCTCATAAGCGACCTGTGAGAGCTGAGAATTACGCAACTGTTGAAGTCGCTATATGACAGTACGGCGCTGAGAATATTGGGGAGATCTGAAAACAAAGTACGAACATAAATGATAAAGAGTCATTGTTTACATGAAAACCGAAATATACCAGTCATAATCAGAATGGCAAGGTGATTTGTTTCTGTTGAGCAAGAATAAATTTTCACATTTGACAGATTTGTTATAAAATTCATTGGGATTAATGGGGCTATAATAACGTTATTTCATGCGGTAATGTCGGGCTGAGGGAGGTCTGTTGTTGCCGTTTCGAGTAGCTTGCCGCAATTAATAATTCTAATACTTAGGTAACGACGATATTAACGTGGTAATTAGCTGTCTGGGAATCAACACTGATGCGAGATGAGGAGATTCGATCCCTTTCTACCAATAATAAGTGCGATGTGCTAGTAATCGGTGGAGGGCCTGCTGGCTCGACCGTGTCGACGTTGTTGGCTGAAAGGGGGCACAGCGTCACGCTGCTGGAAAAAGCGCGACATCCACGATTTCATATAGGTGAATCTCTTCTGCCGGCGAATCTACAGCTTTTAGAAAAATTAGGCGTCAGGGATGAGGTTCACGCCATTGGCGTGGAGAAGTGGGGAGCAGAATTTGTTTCCCCATGGCATGACAATACCCAGGAATTTGAGTTTGCCGATGCCTGGGACAAGTCGATGCCGTTTGCATACCAGGTAAGGCGTTCCGAATTTGATGAGATCTTAATTCGCAATGCCACTCGTAAAGGGGCATCTGTTGTTGAAGGGTGCCGGGTAACCAATGTCGATTTCCTTCCGCAAGATGGTGGTGCCATTGTCCAGGGGCAGCACGATGATGGAAGGGTAGAGGCCTGGGAGACACGCTTTGTTGTGGACGCCTCCGGGCGGAACACCTTTCTTGGCAATCGATTTAAGAGCAAGGCCCGTAATCCTAAACATAATAGTGCGGCTATCTACGGTCATCTTTCTGGGGTTGAGCGGCATTGTGGCAAGAAAGAAGGCAATATTACAATCTTCTGGTTTGATCACGGCTGGTTCTGGCTCATTCCGCTCCGTGATGGTATCACCAGTATCGGGGCGACTACCTGGCCGTATTACATGAAGACCCGAGGCGACCGCACGGTAGAGCAATTTTTTTTCGATACTATCGCGCTTTGCCCACAGTTGGCGGAGCGACTTAAAGGGGCAGAACTGGCCTCCGAAATCGAGGCGACGGGTAATTTCTCCTATAGCTGTGGTCACAGCCATGGCCCAAATTACGTACTACTGGGCGATGCATACGCCTTCATCGACCCAGTATTCTCCTCGGGTGTCTTTCTGGCAATGAATAGCGGCTTTGCGGGCGCGGATGCAATTGATATTCACTTGCGTAATCCTGAGAGGTCAAGGGCTGCATTCAGGCGTTTTGACAAGATGATGAAGCATGGGCCAAAGGAGTTTTCCTGGTTTATCTATCGTGTTACCAATCCAACGATGCGGAATTTATTTATGAAGCCGGGCAACTCAGTGCGTATGAAAGAGGCACTATTGTCGATGTTGGCGGGTGATATCTTTGGTAAGACACCGATCTGGGGGTCGCTGTTAGCATTAAAGGGTATCTACTATTTTGTATCGTTGCTTAATCTGAAGCAGACGATTGCAGCCTGGCGCCGCCGAAAGTCAAATATATTAGTGGTCGATGCCAGGGACGTCACTTCGAACTGATGAGTCGGACATCTCCTTTGTCGATTTTCCATCTTCATCGCGCTCAGGCCGAGCAGCAGTTGACAGAGTGGCGTGAGCGAGCGCTGGCATGTGTGACATTCACTAATGGCTTCCCGCGGAATGAACTGGATGGTGTGCCTGTTGTACAGGTAAATACCCCACAGGTGGGGGAGGCGGAAGATCTGCTAGAGGTGTGGTGTGCCGGGAAGAGGGTGTCATCGGGAGTGTATGGAAGGGTGCGTTATAGCTTTAATAGTGAGCTTTTATTTGGATCTGTTGCCCTCTCTGAATCTGACGTTCCGGAGCTGTCGGGTGAGGCCGGTGGGAATGAATCGCCACTACAGCGGATAACAAAACTGGCCTTCCAGGAAATCTTCGGCTTGCTCGACAAGTTGAATTATCCTCACCTACTGAGGATCTGGAACTATTTTCCGGCCATTAATGTAGAAAGCCACGGCCTTGAACGTTATCGTCAATTCAATGTGGGCAGGCAGCAGGCATTTGCAGCTTGCGATCGATCTTTGACAGAAGATATCCCTGCTGCGTGTGCGCTGGGAACGGTTGGTGATCAGTTGATCATCTATTTTATCGCTGTACGAGATAAGCCCGTCGCCATCGAGAATCCGCGCCAGGTCAGTGCCTACCATTACCCATCAGATTACGGACCGAGTGAGCCAACTTTTTCCCGTGCAAGTCTTGGCCGGGTAGGAGAGCAGGAAGTGCTTTTTATCTCCGGCACCGCGAGCATCATTGGTCACCGGAGTGTCCATATTGGTGATGTCGTGGCGCAAACTAAAGAGACGCTGGCCAATATCGAAGCAGTGGCTGGAGAGGCTAATCGTGTTAGTTCCAAAGTACGTTACGATTTGGGAAGCATGTCCTATAAGGCGTATCTGCGCCGAACCGAAGATTTCGATGCGGTACATAATGTGTTGTTGCAAGATATCGGGCCCGATGTTCAGGTGGTTTATTTACAGGCGGATATATGTCGTCAGGATCTCCTGGTTGAGATTGAGGCGATAGCGGGTATCCCCTCAAAGATACTGTGACCTGCCGCAGGGATAACGCCGGTTTGCTATATTAGAAATGCCATAGTCTATTTTTCTCGATGAAACGATTGATACACTCCTTGTTAGAATACTGCGCCCTCTATCTCGGCCTGGGGTTTCTGGGACTATTATGTCTATTGTGGATGCCGGTCGCGACAATTTTGTATTTTGTATTACCAAAACGGCACGCTGGTGTGACGGGACGTTTTGCCATTATGGCGGGATTCCATGTCTATATTCGTTTTCTTTCCTTAATGGGTGCTTGCCGTTTTGATCTTAGTGCGCTTGATGCGCTTCGGGGACAGCCGGCGATGATCATCGCGCCGAACCATCCCTGCCTGCTCGATGCTGTGATGGTGATATCGCGCTTGCCTAATGTGACATGCATCATGAAGGCCTCTTTGATCGATAATGTATTTCTGGGTGCCGGGGCACGTCTGGCGCATTACATTCGTAATGGTGCAACGATCAAGATGGTACTTGATGCCGCCAATTCACTGCGGGATGGCAATCATTTACTGATATTTCCAGAAGGTACGCGCACTACGCGCCTGCCAGTTAACGCCTTTCTGGGGGGGATTGGTTTCATCGCGCATCGTGCCAGCGTGCCAGTACAGACTGTGTTCATCGAGACCGATTCGGCCTATCTCAGTAAGGGCTGGCCGCTGTTTCGAAAACCCGCCATGCCAATCACATATCGCATCCGCCTGGGACGACGTTTCGAACCCGGGGGTGACATAAAGTCCTTTACGACGAATCTGGAGCAGTATTTTGCCGACGAGCTAAGTACGCAAGCCCCGATGCCGAAGTTGTCGCCGACGGTGTAAATCGACTTCTGATAGATGCGCGAATGACTTTCTTGATCGAATTTGTAGTTCCTACTACCCTCTTATCTGTGAGAGGATGCATGCTTTACCCTCCTTCACTGGAATAGCGCTCATGGTTACTCCCTCCAGCACACATTTTGTTCTTGTTCCCAGCTACAATCCAGGGAAGAAGGTATATGAAACTATTACCCTTGCCCGTCGTTACTGGACTCCGGTGTGGGTAGTGGTGGATGGCAGTGACGATGGAACCGCCGAGGGTTTAGCCGAGATGGCCAGCGCGGACCCCGGGCTCCATGTCATCGTGCTGCCGCAGAATGGAGGTAAAGGGGCTGCGGTTCTGCATGGGATAGAGATGGCCTCACAACAGGGGTACAGCCATGCGTTGACCATGGATTCCGACGGGCAGCATCCGGCTGAGCTGATTCCGGATTTCATGCAGGCATCAATTGAGCAACCCGACTGCATGGTGCTGGGTGTACCAGTCTTCGATTCCAGTGCGCCGGCACTACGGGTCAAGGGGCGGCGGATATCGAACTGGTGGGCAGATCTGGAAACGCTATGGATGGGGATTGGTGATTCGTTGTATGGTTTCAGGGTCTATCCGATCGAGCCCTTGTGCCATATTATGCGCCGCGAGTCGTGGATGCGTCGTTTCGATTTTGATCCAGAGGCGGTGGTGCGCATGTGCTGGCAGGGCGTGAAGCCAGTCAACCTGCCAGCGCCGGTTAAATATTTCAATTCCGACGAAGGTGGCGTTTCTCATTTTAATTATTTGCGAGACAATGTACTGCTCACCTGGATGCATACCCGCCTTTTCCTGGGCTTTTTAATACGTCTACCTTTGTTGATATTCAGAAACTAGCCTGCTCTCTTCATTGAGAGAAGCAGGCCAGGGTGGTCTTGACTACAGCTGTTGCAGTTATGCAGTTTAATCCTGGATACTCTTTATCTTGTCGTCTTTAAAATTAACGATGACACGGTTCCATTTTGTGACCCAATAGGTCCATTGATTAGCTGTAGTGGTCGGTGTGACATGGGCAGGTGGGTAGCCATAGGCAAGCAGGGTTTCTTCTTTTGTCATGCCTTCTATAATCTGGCCACTCATGATGGCTTCCCGTGTACTCTTTGAATATTTTTTCAAGTCGACTTTTTTGGTGCCCAGCATGCGTTCTTTGATTTCCTGTATGTTCTTTTGACTGTGTTTCTTGGCATTGACAATGACGACCTCAGTACCATCTAGCTCAGGAAGTTCGATTTCTATTTTTTTGCGGCCTGAGTCAGTAATTTTGACCGGTGAATTGATCGGGATCAGTATGCCGGTGTGATAATTAGTCGTGACGTGTTTTCCTTTGTAGGCATAAAAGCTATGTTGCGCATAATATGTTGTGTCATCGTCGGCGGCCAGGGCGCAGGTGGTCCAGGACAAAGCGATGGCAGCGATAAGGCTGTTTAGAATTCGGTATCGGGATTTCATGGTTAATCTCCTTATTGTGGTGTTACGTCGCGTGAAATATCTGAGCAAGTATTTTCGCGAGGTATAGTTGCTAACGAAAGAATGACAGCCTCATGAGTTTTGGGAATCTCTGATTAACTGTCAGGCGACCGAAGCATGTATCCTGAGGTATGAGAAGCGGAGCGACAAAGTAATTTCATCACTCGATGCTTCTGATAGCGTCGAGATTGCCGCGCTTTACCCCAGGGGTGAAATACCCCTGGGCGCACTTCCTTTGGGCGCGCTCGCAATGACATACAATGTAATTAATCAGCGGTTCCTTTGTACAATATAACAGTCCGATTATGACAGGCTTGTTTGTTGTTAAGCAAGATCCCTTGCTGAAAATAAATCAAGCTGCCTCTCTCGAACAGCGCTAACCGCAATATTTTAGAATGTTTTTCATGTTGTTTTCCATAGTGTTGCAACGCTTCATCGGAGGGCTTCAATCATCATGTTATCTGTGCTGGTGCGTAATACCACGATCCAGAAATCGATCCCAGATATTTCGCCAGGTGGACCATTCGTGCCCGCCATGTAGTACCTCTACCTGATCTGATGCTAGCAGGTCGGCTAACATTTTATGTGCAGCGGCAAAGCGATCGCTATTACCATAGCCTAAATGCACCTTTGTGGTGTGGTTGGCTTCCGTTTTCAGCCACTGCCATGCGCGACGCTCATGGTCATCCTCACTGTTATTTGTTGACGACCACCTGAGGATGCCGCCGGCTGAGATGATCTCATCAGTGATCATGCGATTACCGAGATAGGGGGCGATCAGGTAGATATTATCAATCTCTTCGGGATAGTGAACAGCATAGGAGATCGCCATGAAGCCCCCAATGGAGATGCCCATCAGGATGATATTAGTATAACCGGCCTGAAGAGCGTCAGTAATAATAGTATCTCGTAGTAACGTCAGGGCGGTGCCGTTTGTGATCTGTTCGAGGTTCATGTCGGCCAGCACTATATCGATCTCTAGTGCTCGTTCGCTTACTGCCGATATAAAGCCCTCGCGTTCGAAGTCCTCAGGAGTCCCGTAGGCGCAGGGTAGCAGTACTGCTATCGTTGGCGCGATACTGTCGGGCTTTGCTAAATGGGTGATCGTGCGCATTGATTAAATTCTACTTTCGTCATCAAGTTTCGATGAACCTCGTTCGGCAAGTATGGCGGAAAATAGCAGGGCAAGCACTACGCCGGGCGCCACGGTCATGCCAATGTTTTTCAGTACCGGCACGCTTGAAAGAGCAAGAAGGCTGAAGACAGTAACGGTGGTGGTGTTGGCGAACAGTAGTGAGGCAAGGGTACGTGCGTAGCCGCTATCGGCCGCAGTGTGAGATCTGCGGTCGAAGAATAGAGCGTAGTTGGAACCTATTGCAACGGTCAATAATAAGCCGATTAGATGGAGTATGGTCAGGGGATATCCATACCACACCAACCCTGCCGTTACCACCGTGACTGAGAGTACTAACGGCAACACCACGCGTAGTGTTCGGATGGGTGACCGGAGTGCAATCAGTAGTAAGGCGACAATGGCGACGAATCCCGTGAGAGAGAGCTGGAGGACTTCACTTAGATAACTGGAGTACATCTGATCCAGCTCTTTTTTTACATCCACGAAAAGTGCATTGATCTGGGCGGTATCGCCCAGCGCCGCATGGATGCGTTGAGGATCGATCTCATTGATGCGAGAGCCGTCATTGCTCGCATGTAGCGGTAGCAGCGCGCTCCAGCGTTCACCATGTTCGATCAGCAGGGCATCAACTGCCAGAGCCATTGGGGTCCCCGTTAAGTCGGAACGTTGCAGTGGTTTTGAATGGCGCGCACTTTCCACATCGCTTAAAAAACCTGTCAGGCGTTCGCTACTAATGGGGAGTTGTGACAGGGCAGCTTGCAGGCGATTAGATAGTTCCACCGTCTCAGGTATAGCAGCGAGACGTCTATTTTGGGTAGCGATACTGGGTAGATAGTGGCTGGGGCTATCGTAGCTAGCGATCACTCCCTCTTCGACCAAAGGTGCCAGTCTGGCTGCGACCTCTTCTGCTGCGACAATCGTTGAATCAATGTCGTCGCCGGTTACTATAATGAAGTAACGGGGACTGGGCGCGCCCAGGTCACTCCGCAGGCTTGAGTCGAGTGCCCGATCCGCTGTGGATACCGGGCTGAGGGCGGCAAGATCGTTGTTCCAGATGTTGTCGCGATGGGCGTAAATCACGCTGCAGGCAGACAATACCAGTGCAGCCGTGATCCAGCGCAAGGGGATTGCATGGCGGGAGATCTGGCTGAGTACGCCGCCGAAACGAGAGAGATCACGGATGTGAAAGCTGCGAGGGAGCAGGGCAGGGAGCACGAAACGTGTTACGATCGCAGCAGCGATCAACCCAGCGGTGGAATACAATCCAAGCTGCGCAAGCCCCGGAAATCCAGAAAAGAGCAGTGATGCGAAGCCGATGATGGAGGTCAACACGCCGAGCCGAATGGTGGGCCAGAAAGAAGTCAGCCAATCCTGCCTGCGCGCTTGCCCCTGGCCGCGCTCCGACTGGATGAAGAGGTAGATTGAGTAGTCGATTGCCTCGCCTATCAGCGTGATGCCGAATCCCAGTGTGATGCCATGCACCATGCCAAAGCCAAGGCTCACCGCCGCGATGCCTACTACGATGCCGGTGAGTACGGGCAGTGTGCCAAGCAGCACGGCAGTAAAAGAGCGGTAAACAAGTAACAATAAGGTGACGATGATCACCGTGCTAAAGATGGAAAGACGCATCACTTCGTTTTTGATGGTGTCGCGCGAGGTAACCGAAAATACACCGGGGCCGCTCATCACTAACCGGGCAGCAGTCGTTCCAGTTTTGTGGGAGGCGTGGTCAAATGCCTGCTGGATAAGGGTAACGGCCCGTTTTTGTCCATCCGTGTCTGATCCTGCCGCTGTCGTTTGCGCTAATAGAATCGCCCGCTCACCATTCTGTGAAACCCATACGCCATCGAACGTGCGCGGAGCCGTATCGTTATTGAAGCTATCCAATAATTGCAGTGTTTCACCGGTTGGGTCTCGAGCCAGTAGTGGTTTGATTAAGAGACCGGCTGGCGATGCGAGCAGCGCTATACTCTCTTCGATGGCGTCGTACAGTCCTTCTGAGGTGAAGCGCTCAGGACTCACTGCTGGGCTCAACAGGTAACGGTGAGTAAAGAGAAATTCGCGTTGCTGTTTGCTGTCGGTTAGCTCACCGTTATTGACTGAGGTAAACTCATTCGTTGCGCGTAGCTGTTGTGACATTTCCCTGGAGATAAGCGCCAGCGTTTCTGTCTCAGTACCCTCAAGGCCGATTAGAATCAGTTGCGAGGCGACCCCGCGCTGTAATTGATCGACAAAAACCTGCTGGTTTGCGGTTGGGTCGCTGGGCATAAAGGCCGATAAGTCTGCGCTAAACCTGGTGCGGTCGGCGATCACAACAGAGATGAGGATGAGCAGCAGCCATAGCGTGACGGCGGTTACTCTGTACTGCTTCATGGTGTAACGGGGTCTTCAATACTCATGACAGAGTAGTCGCCATCTGTCTGGTGAATTTCAATCGAATTAACCTTGTCATGTTTGCCGTGGATAAGGATGTTGTTGATGATGTCGCTCATGCGACTGTCTGTGGGTGATAAAGTCAGTGTCCATTGCGCTGGGTCACCCGTAAGGCCGAGGTGGTATGAGCGCTCCAGGGCGGTGCGATCGCCCGCAAGCGTACCGCGGATACTCTCGATAAACACTGCAATCTTAGGGTACTTCAGTAACCGCAGTGTGTGTTTCTTCTTGCCTCGATTGATGGTGATGGCATCGCCATCGAGCACAAAGCTTTCGGATTTTGGCGTAAGCGTCTTTTTTTCCAGATAATTTGGCGCCGTGTAGCGTAACTCACCGGATGACTCGAGTGGTGCATCGAGCATAGCGATGTATTTTTTTTCGGTGAAGGTGGTGACTCCACCCTTATTTTGGGCAAGCATATCCATAAGAGAGGCGATCTCCCAGTTAGATGAATATGCAGCAGGCGGTGTCATGCCGAGGACTAGAATTGCAAAAATGCCGCCAACTCTAACCGTAAATAATTGAAGCGGAGATTGTGAGTGTTGTTGGGTCATGATTATCGAGTTTGCAGTGATTTGGTATGGCGTGCTGGCTGCCAGAAGTCGAAAAAGTTGAACCAGTTATATGGGGCAGATCGGCAATATTTCTCCATCAGGGCTGCATAGCGTTTGATGGCACTCTGGATCGCTGCATTTTTGTCCGCTGCGGGTATTTCAGAGAAATCAGCTAGCTGTTCAAAATGGATGCTGTAGCGGTTTCCCCCTAAATAGAGGCCTGTCATGAAGATAACAGGGCGGTCTAGCAGGGCGGCCATACGGAAGGGACCAATGGGAAATGGGGCTAACTGATCAATGAATGGCACTTCCAGCGTCATGTCGTCGTCTAGTGTGCGATCGGCAAGTATGCTTAACACCGAACCATCATTAAGACGATCACGCACCTTGAGCATAGTATCGATGTGGCCGAGTGGAATGATCTCCTGCTGTATTGCTGGATTGATAGCGGCGAGCATCGAATTTATTTTGCGTGCATTTTCTTCGAACATGACCATGATGACTTGAAGGTCTGGATGGCGTCTGCCCATCGCGTGGGTGACCTCGAAGCTGCCCAGGTGGGCACCGATTAGAAATGCCCCGCGACCCTGTGCGAGCATGTCATGGATGATTTGTTCGTTATGGACAGTAATGTCAAAAAGATCGTAGCGATTATTAATGAGATAAACTCGGTCATGGATGGTGGTGGCAAAGGTGAAAATATGTTTATAGAGGTCTATCAACTTCGGTTCTCTTCTCAGGACACGTCGCAGATAGTCGCGTGAAGCGCGGCGCGACACCCTCGAAAATAACAGAAAATAGGTGGTGATCAAATGCAGGATTGATCGACTGATCGTTCGTCCCAGGTGCAGTGAAATCCAGCTCATTACCTGAAGCATGAATGTGGTGCCGCGTTCCGGTCGGGATGTCCAGTTTGAGTCATACTGTTTTTTCGAGGACTTTGACTGGCTCTGATGCTGAGTCATGGCAAGTCCTTTTTGATAGTCAAAATGCCAGCAAGCACTGCCCGCACTTGCGCGTATTGATTATGATCGTCCCGCATGAGCTTTTGCCATATCGGTGAGGGCGGTATGTGATAGCTTGCCTGTTGTATTGCGGGGGAGTTTATCGACAAATACAATAGGCCGTGGTAGAAAAACGGGGTCAATGCTATGGCGTAGGGCCTGTGTTATTTCGGCGGCGCTCAGGTCTGGCGATACCACAAATGCGGTCAGGCGAGTAATCATATTTCCTGTTTCCTCATTGGGCATGAAGAATACGCCATCCTCAACACCCGGTATCGCATTGAGTTGATGGTTGAGGTATCCAAAAGAGCTGCGTTTACCTGCGACATTGATGATATCAGAGGCGCGGCCATGCAGTAAAAAATGACCATCATGGGTGATTTCCAGCGTGTCTGATATCGTTACTGGTTGCTCCAGGTGCCCTCCTGATGCTGAAACCTGTCCGTCATTTATGGTGAGCTCAACGCCATCGAATAGCTGCCATTCATCAGTCTGTGTTGAACGTCGAGTGGCGATCTGCCCTGTTTCAGTACAGCCATAGATTTCCAGAAGATGGGTGTGCAGGCGCGCTTCACTTTTCTCTCCCAGGCTTTTTGAGAGCGGTGCTGTGGCGGATACAACGAGATCTATGGTGGGAAGGTTTAACTCAGATGAAAGCAGAGAGTGTAAATGAAATGGTGTGGTTACAAGTGTGCGAGGTCGGATAGCCGTAGCGATAGCTTTATCAATATCGGCCGGATAAAACGGCCGCCCGGCATCGAAGGCAGCACCACTCTGCAGCGCAACTAGCACGGTAGACTCGAAGCCATACATATGTTGAGGCGGTACCGTACCGATAATGGTATGCGCACGTCCATCAAGCAACCCCAGGCGCTGCGCCTCAATGCGGACATTTTTAGCGAGAGAGCCCCATGTCTTCGCATGAGGTAGTGGTGTGCCGGTGGAACCAGAGGTGAAGACCCATGTGGCTAATTGGCTGCCCTTAATGGATGGGATTGTAAATGTGGTACTGTTATGGTCGCAAATATCGGAATTAGAGGATGTGGTTTTCAGGATATCTTCATCATCAAGCGTAATAAAATCAGCGGCAATACTTTGTAGTGAGTTTAATGTCTGCGGGGCAAGTGATGACGGCATGAGGCTAACAGATCTGACAACAAGTGTGGCGGCAAATCCAACCGCAAAGCGATAGCGATCCTGGCAGGTATTGAGAACATGCCCGCCTTCGGGTAGTGTGGTGGAGACTTTATTTACGTCGCTAAGGAAACGCCTGGCAGTAATTGGCTTTCCCTCGCGATATGCGACAATTGCCTCGGGGGATTTATGTGCAATCAGAGGGAAATGAGGCTCGGCATTCATGGGGTAAGGCTTGAGGGATTATAAATAATGAAATTCTGTACCTGGGCCACGCTTGTACAGCGTTCTGAAAACAGCACTGAAGTGTTGCAGGGCGGCATGGAAACAGGCTATCGCTAACGAGTATGTCGCTTTACAACATCGCAGAGCTTTATCAGGATTCCGTATTGCCATCGTTCGCACGATAAAATTCAACTACTGATCTCGTCGTTAAAACTTGTTGTTATACATGAATGTGGTATGCAGCGTTTTATTTTGTTCGGTGCTCTACGATATATTGGGTCAGGCTGGAAAGGGAACTAAAGATACTGACGTTATCATTGCTGTCTGAGCGAAGCTGTACCCCATACTGCTTGGAGAGTATCAGTGATACTTCAAGAATATCGATTGAGTCCAGGCCCAGCCCTTCGCCGAATAGAGGGGCATTGGGATCTATTTCAGAGGCGGGTATGTCAAGGTTTACAGCTGAAACAACAAGTTCGGCAATCTCCTGCAGGAGCGTCTCGTTGGTTTGCTGTTCTATGGGGTGAGGTTGATTTGACATTGGCTTATCTGGTTTTCTTTAGGTTGTAATAACGCTACTTTGGCGCTCAAATTCTGTGGATGAATTGACCTGTATTCTATGGTAGATAAGGCTTGTATTCAACATATATCCTGCTAATTAATAAAGTGCCAGCAGGATTCAGTATCTCCACGGTTGTCCGCTCATGGTTAAAGAGCTGGTCTCTTACAAAGTCGAAATTCACTGTTTCTGGTCCTGTTTAGTGCCCGGATGAGATGTTGAATACCCTGCAGCGCTAAGTGATTATTCCTCATTTAGGTGGGCGTTATGAGGCCTGACCAACAGGCCACCACGACCGCTAAGGATGCTGCGAAGTTTGGCTATCAGAAAACCATGGGCGAAGCGCAGCAGTCGGAGCAGGTGATTAGGGTACTGTAGCGTCAGTTTTGTATAGTACCAGGCGATATTGGGACGTCGGTAGAATGCTACCAGTATCTCCTGGTATTGCTTATCGAGTTCTTCGACGGTTATCCCTTCGGGCGACCAGACAAAATTCATACCATTCATCTTTTCCCAGTGGTCATCACGGATGTTAGTACCGTAGAGGTCTCGGTAAACCGGCGAACCGGGGTAGGGGGTAAATTTGGTGAGATTCATGATCGTCATCGGGATGCGACGAATGAACTCTTTAGTTTGAGCAATGGTGCTACTATCTTCACCAGGAAACCCGAGCATAAAGAGCCCTTTGGTGCGTATTCCTGCAGCCGCAGTCCATTTAATAGCCTGTTCTGATTTTTCCACCTCGGCCGCTTTATCCATCTTTTTTAAGAGATCGTTGGAGCCCGTTTCCAGCCCAAAACTGATCTCCCAGCAACCTGCTTTTTTCATGAGGTCTAGAATATCTGGTTTAACAGTGTCGACACGCGCAGTGCAGGTCCAGGTCATCTTCAAGTTGCTGTCGAGCAACATGTTGCAGAGATCAGCCGTGCGCACCTTGCTGGCAAGGAAAAGGTCATCCACGAACATGATATGGCGCACGCCATAGTTATCGTGTAAGTGTTTCATCATTTCGAAGACTTTTTGCGGGGAATAGTGCCGTACCTTGGCCCCAAAGGTGGAGGTGTCGCAGAATTTACAGAAAAATGGACAGCCGCGTGAAGCTGCAATGGTGGCAACTGGCCCGCGCGGAAAGTCATAAATGGCCGGTTTGTAGGCGCGGGGAAATCCAGGCAGTAAATCCCATGCCGGAAAGGGTAGCTCATCCAGAACTTTGTTGGGGGGCCATCCTGACGTTCTGCGGGTAAATATACCATCACGGTAAATGATGCCGGGGACATCGGAGAGTGGGGCATCCTGCACTAGCGCCTCTAACAACTCAATAAGAATCTTTTCACCTTCGCCGACCACGGCAACATCAAATTCTGAGAAGCGTTTTATTGTCTCATCCCCCATGGAGGAGATGTGCGGTCCGCCGACGATGATGGTGGTGTGCGGTAGGGCGTTTTTTATTTTGCGGGCGATGGCCGCGGCAGACCAGATGCCAACTGTGAACAGGGTAATGCCCACATAAGCAGGTTTTGAAGCGATTACCTGATTTGCCACCTCTTCGATAGAGAGGTTGAATATGTCGCTTTCAATAATGGACGGAGTATAGCCGTGGAGACGTACCTCCGCCGCCAGATGCAGCAAGCCTAATGATGGTGAATTGTTGGTGATATGTTTGACAAATTCATAACCCGGGGCAATTCGCTCATAGGGTGGATTGATGAGAATAATTTCTTTTTGTGTCGACATGAGCGTGCTTAATCCGAACCTATCATAATTTTAATAAAAGGTTGCACGCCTTGTCCCTTAAAGTCAAATACTCCCCGGCCCTGTTGTTTAACTATTATGAATGAGTGAGGATTCTGCCTTGCGGAAGGCCAGTACAGCATTAACCCCACCAAAAGCAAATGAGTTAGAGAGGGCAGCGCGCAGTGGTTTATCGGTAAGTGGCTTGCCGGTGATATGACGAACTCCGTCACAGGATGGGTCAACCTCTTCCAGGTGGGCGGTAGGTGGGATAGCGTGCTTATGTAGCGCCATAACGGTGGTAATGGCCTCGATAGCACCGGCCGCACCCAGCAAGTGGCCGTGCATCGATTTTGTTGAGCTTACAGGTAGCGTTGCCGTATATTTTCCGAACACCGCTTTTATTGCAGCGATTTCGGCACTATCACCTTCCGTGGTGGCAGTGGCATGCGCATTGACGTAGTCAATTTCATCAATGCCGAGATCTCCCACTGCAAGGGCCTGCCGGATCGCTTCGATCTCGCCATCGGGTTTAGGCCGAACAAGGTGGTTGTGATCGCAGGTGGTTCCATAGCCAACCATTTCGGCATAGATGCGCGCGCCGCGGGCGACTGCGTGATCCCAGTCCTCTATCACTAATGCGCCTGCTCCTTCGCCCAGGACAAGCCCCGCTCTGTCCTTGCTGAAGGGGCGACTGGCTGCATGTGCGGTATCTGCATCGCCTGACGCTAAAATGCGCAATGCAGCCCACGCGCGAAGTACGCCATAAGCAAGGGGGGCCTCAGATCCTCCGGCAAGCATTAACGATGCCCGACCGCTACGGATTGCGTGGAAGGCCTCTCCAATGGCGACGCTTGAAGAGGCGCAAGCGACTGAATAAGTCAGGCAGCTGCCGGCGAGGCCCAGCTTGATCGCGATATGAGCAGCGGCCGCGTTGTTCATCGCCATAACGACAGCAATGGGTGTAAATAAGCGCTGATTTCCTCGGTATAGATCGTTGTAACCTCGCTCGTATGTAGTGACTCCACCGACGGCTGTACCCCATGTTAATCCATAATCCGATCGTTCAGTCTTGTTCTCAAGAGATAGTCCTGCGTCGTTCCATGCCGAGAATGCGGCAGTTGCGCCTAGCTGGCTGAATCGATCCATGGTGTGGGATAGCGGTTTGCCTAGTGATGCTATGGGATCGAAATTCTGACACTGGAGGGCGGGTAGCCTTAGGGAACCAGCAGGGTCATCATTTTCAAATAAGCTGATTGCTGACTGGCCGTTGAGCAGGCGCGAGAAAAAATCATCTAAATCTCCACCATAGGGATTGACTAGTCCTAAACCAGTCACCGCAACACGACGCTGAACCATAAGTTAATCTTTTTTGACTTTGTTGAGGTGTGGGATCAATGTTTCTACCATTTGCAGGTAAGTACCCCGCGCACTACAAAAATATTTCAGTCATGCGCGGGTGAGGTACTGGATTTTTGCGCCAGATCAGGGGTACCCCGATTCTTTTTCATTAAGCCGTATTTCTATGACTTGCCACCCGGATGAAAAATTGGATTCGTTCGCGAATACCACGCGTCCCTGCCCCTTATATAACGCAATGGTTCTGACATTGTCGGCCCCTTTGAAATTAAAGGGGATCCACTGTTTACCGGTTTGGCGTGTGGTCGTCGCCGTTGGTTCGCCGACGAGGTCATAGACCTCATCCATCCCCATCCCTTTTTTAACCACGGTGAGGGGCTGCCGCATGGTATTTTTGCTGCCAGTCGTTGCCACTGCAGGTTTGCCTTCCTGTGCACTGGTGAGAGACACAGCGCCTTTTGTGTATTGCGCGACCGTGTCGTTACCGAGTTGACCGAGGGATCGCCTGGCGTGCTTTTTTAATTTCCGATGGCCGCCGTTCTCGGTAACTTCTTTTAAAGTATCTCGATAGCGAGCATTACCAGAGTTTCCCAGCGCCCTGGAGGCCCAGGCCATGGCGTCGACTTGATCGCGCCCTGTCTGTTGATAGTTTTGAAGCAGTACTTCAGCCAGGGTATCCAGTACCTGCTGATCCTTTTCTCCCGTATTGTATATGCTTTTGGCTGCATTACGGATGCTAACCGGGCCGCCATTGGTCAGTAAATCAATGTAACGTTCTCCCGCTGGGCTGAGGGCATAACTGGGTAATGAAAATAACAGCGCCAGCATAAGCAAGGGGACCCTAAATAATTTATTCATGATCGTAATCTCCAAAACATTAAGGTTTCCAACTTATTACATATAAAGTCTGTGGTGCGCTAGCGAGCTTGATCGTTTGATTTAAGTACAGGTTTATTCTACTGAAATACAACATCTTTGGCCAGGAATAAGCTAGTGGTGGCGTTTATACTCTGAAAGATGTTTTAATTACATCGGAATTGGGGGGTGGGCGATGGTGAGCCCAGGTTGGATTGGCTTAGCAAACTAGTTGTGCTGTATATGAAAAAAGTTTTAGTTGTCTATTATTCTCAGACCGGTCAGATAACTTCAGTTGTTGATTCTATTTGTCACGCGATGCAGTCCGAAGAGGTCAGCGTGAGCCGTGAATGTTTGCGTACTAAGACAGATTACCCTTTCCCATGGCCTTTTTTCCGTTTTCTGGATGTTTTTCCAGAATCTGTGTATCTGGACCCGCCGGCACTTATGCCTCTTTCGATCGATCCGGATGCAGATTTTGACCTGGTGATTATTGCCTATCAAGTCTGGTATTTATCGCCATCGCTGCCGATTACTGCGTTCATTAAATCCTCTGCCGGTCGAGAGATACTGGCTGGTCGCCCAGTCGTTACCGTGATTGCGTGCCGTAATATGTGGCTTATGGCTCAGGAAAAGATGAAACTGATGCTCAGTGACGTCGGGGCAAAGTTACTGGATAACGTGGTGTTAGTCGATAGCCAGTCTGCACTCACGACCTTCATTACAACGCCCCGATGGCTGTTGACCGGCAATAAAGGGACCCAGGGCGGCATATTGCCGCCTGCAGGCGTCGCGGATGAGGATATTACTGGCGCAGCCCGCTTTGGCAGGGCGCTTGCCGCGGCACTGCATCGAGATCTTGAGAGGTTTGGTCAACCTCTATTGATGGGGCTGGAGGCTGCAAAGGTAGATACGCGCTTGATCGCCAGTGAAAAGGTCGGTAATCGTAGTTTTATGATCTGGGGTAAACTGCTGCGCAAAATCGGTCCGCAGGGTGCGCCCCTTCGCCAGTTATGCTTATTGGTCTATGCCATTTTCCTGGTGTGTATGATTATCACTGTCGTCCCGATTACCATGATGTTGAAGTTTATGTTAAATCCGTTATTGAAGAAAGGGCTGGAGCGAGAGCGGGAGTATTTTGAAGCGCCGTCTGGGTCGTCAAATGAGCGTATGCGGGATTTTTCGCATGACTAACGAGGTGTTCATTACTAAAATTGCAGCGTTTCTTCCTAATGAGCCGGTGACCAACGACGAAGTAGAGAATGTGCTGGGCGTGGTCAACAATAAAAAATCTCGTGCCCTTAAGATTGTATTGAGGAATAACGGCATCAAAACACGCTATTACGTACTTGATAAGCAGACAGGCGAGCCAAAATACAATAATGCACAGTTGACTGCGGTGGCAGTCAGGGCGCTAAACGATGATGACTTTTCTATTAACGATATTCAGTGTCTGAGCTGCGGCACCACCATTGCTGATCAGTTAGTGCCTGGTCATGCGGTAATGGTCCATGGCGAGTTAGGCAACCCGCCATGCGAAACTGCAACTACAATAGGTGTTTGTTCGTCCAGTGTTTCATCATTGAAATATGGTTACATGAATGTGAAGAGCGGGTGTAGTTCAAATGCCGTGGTTACTGGGTCGGAAGTGGCGTCATTAACATTGCGCGCAAATTCTTATGCGAGTATCGAGGATGATGCGTTGGCGGAGGAAATTCAGCGTAGACCAGAGCTGGCGTTTGAGAAAGATTTTCTGCGCTGGATGTTATCGGATGGGGCGGGAGCGATGTTGCTTGAGGCTAAACCGAGACCTGGCCGACTGTCGTTGCGTATCGACTGGATTGAGGTTATCTCCTTCGCGAATATGCTGGAGTCGTGTATGTATGCGGGTGCTGAAAAAGAGTCAACAGGACGCCTGATCGGCTGGCGTGAGTTTCCTTTGCAGGAGATGATTGAAAAGGATGTCCTGGCGCTTAAGCAGGATGTTAAATTACTGAATAAACACATCGTGCCATTGACTATTGAGCGTGGTATGACAATGGTGGCGGAGAGGCGAAACATCACTGTTGATGAGATCGATTATTTTTTGCCTCATATTTCGTCTGAATATTTTCGCGATAAACTGGCCCAGGGACTGGATAATATCGGATTTTCGATCCCGCAGGAGAAATGGTTTACTAACCTGTCGACTAAAGGAAATACCGGTGCGGCGTCTATCTACATTATGTTAGAAGAGCTTTTTAATAGCGGTAAGCTTGAAAGCGGCCAGAAGATTTTGTGTTTTGTGCCTGAGAGTGGTCGATTTCTCAGCTCATTCGTGATGTTGACGGTAGTGTAATCGTGGAAAAAAAAGATGTACCTCAGGATAGCAATGCCACATTGAACGGTGCCCGTAAGGTGGTATATGCCGTAGATGAAGATGGCCAGTACAGGGCGGTACCAAGTAGTGGATGGGCGGTAGAGGAGGTTGTGACCTCTATGGCTGTAGATCATTATACTGATTTGGCGCAAGAGGCATTAAATCGTGTTGAGCAAGGGGTGGCTTCACCACTTGAATATCATATGTATGCAAGTCGTTTGAATATCGCTACGCTGGCTCAGGCAACCGGGCAATTTCAATGGCAGGTGAGACGTCATTTGAAGCAGCCAATTGCTAAAATGAACCCAAAAACACTGCGTCTCTATTCTGAGGCTTTTGGCAAAGGGGTGGACGTTTTGTCCAACACACCCTAGTACTTCCTCCAATCCTGTTTTTAGCGTGTACAGTAACATCTATGAACTCACCCGAATCTTCAGTCATCGAAAATAAAGATTATGTGCACCGTCACGCCGCGCATTGTGAAAGCGGTGCAGTATCATCTCTGTTGCGCCATTATGGCCTGGACATTAGCGAAGCGATGACCTTTGGACTTTCGTCAGCCTTACTGTTTGCGCACTTTCCATTTGTAAAGGTTGAGGGGGCACCGCTGACCGCGTATCGAGCGATGCCGGGCGCCATTGTGAAGTCTACCAGTAAAGCGCTGGGTATCCGTATGCACCGAGAGCGCTTCCGCAATCCGCAGGTGGGCATGGAGAGGCTGAATGAGTTGTTGATGCGGGGACAGGTAGTCGGCATGCAGGCCTCGGTATACTGGCTGCCATATTTTCCACCTAATATGCGTTTTCATTTTAATGCCCACAATATGGTGGCCTATGGCAGGCAGGGTGATGATTATCTTATCAGTGATCCTGTTGCTGAATATGCTGTCACTTGTCCCACAGAGGATTTGCAAAAGGCGCGATTTGTGAAAGGCATGTTTGCGCCAAAAGGGCTGCTCTACTACCCGGTTGAGACGCCTGCTGATATAGATTTTGGTCGGGCGATTGCTCGCTCGATCAAAAAGACGACCTTTGTGATGTTGAAGACGCCGCTCCCTTATATTGGTGTGCGTGGAATACGCTATCTGGCCGACAGGGTGCGGCGGCTGCGTGAGATCTCCAGTGATGCACGTTATGCGCTGCTTTTCATTGGTACAATTGTCAGGATGCAGGAAGAGATCGGTACCGGGGGCGGGGGGTTCAGGTTTATTTACGCTTCATTTCTGCAGGAGGCTGCAGAGAAACTTAATGAGCCTCGCTTGCAGGAGGCATCTGAGTTGATGACGCGTTCCGGGGATGCCTGGCGCGAATTTGCTTTATTGGGTGCGCGCTTCTGCAAAAAGAAACCTGATGTGACGCTGGATCAACTGGCCGATGCTATGCTGGTATGTGCCGATTATGAAGATGATGCCTTTCGTCTCCTGCGATCCATCCGTTTGTAGCTCATCTATCTTTTATCATCGAAATACAGACGACGGCATAGCGCCCTTGTTTGTCTCGATTGATATGAATTAAATAGTCTCCTCGGTGCTCTAAAATAAATGACGCAATGGTAAAAGCACAGTGTGTGTTATGAAAGGGCGCGCTGTCACGACAGTCATATCGGTTGTTAATGGCCAGGGCGGACGCGAAGTCTTTTAGTTGAGATCTCTCCATACCATAACCGCCTGCCAGATGGGCGGATGATGAGATCTCCTTTCGTTTCAGGAAAGATAACAGAGTAGAATCGTCAGAAAAAAACTTAACCCATTCGCAGCAGGCGATCGCTTTTTGAGTGTTGCCACCGCCGATATGTAGCCAGCTACTTCCCTCCGCCAAAGGTGTGTCCGCTGCCTGATTCATACGCTGGCGGTGTTGAGTCAATGGATAGGCGCATTCCTCTACACCACCAATTAACGCGCAAGGATTAGTTTTACGAGAGGTAGTGATATTGAATGTGGCTAAGTCTAAAGCTGTTTCGAAGGGGAAGGCCTGATGGGCGACCGTCAGATTCTGGCTGTGCAGTCCCAGATGTTGCGCTAAATGAAACCCTGCCATATTGTTGGTCACATTGAGGAATGTTAATGGCATGGGGGCACCCATATGCCTGAATAGTGATTCTGTGGTCTTGACAACATCAGAGACATTGCCCTGTTCTGAAGCCAGGTAAATATCGCATTCGTCTTGTATGGGAAGTCGTGATCGGTCCAGACATGACTTTGCACCGATCAAGGTTAGCTCAATGAAGTGATTTATGCGCCGAAACCGTTTGTTCCATAAGGTTTGAAGTAGCGGCCTGAGGTCGGGAGGGCTCTCGAAAACCGGCCATACGTTGGCGGCTGCACCGTAGATATAGGTAGGCTGTGGTTTCATGGTAGATTAGAAATAATCAGGGATGCGTTATTTCCGCCGAAACCGAAATGGTTAAGCATAATATTACCGCTAGAAAATGACTGAGGGGATCGTAGCGGCTGGCAGTCACACGAAAGGTCGGGCGAGGTGAAGCCTGGCGTAGTCGGTATGAAATTTCCCTTCAGGCAGGCCAGTAAGATGATGGTTTCGAGGGCACCGCATGCTCCCAGGGTGTGTCCGATATAAGGCTTCAGTGAGGTGAATGGTGGTAGTTTGGAGCCAAATACCTGGTGCATACCCTGCGCCTCGGCGCTGTCATTTGCAGGGGTGCTGGTGCCGTGGGCTTTTACGAAACCGATATCTCCTGAGCCTAACGTTGCATCATCAAGCGCCTGAAGCATAACAGAGGCGATCATTTCAGCGCTTGACGATGTAATGTTCAAAGAATCGGTCAGGTTGGCGCCACCAATATAATAATAAGGGTTCTGTGCCGCATAATCAGATGTTGTTGGTTTGTGGCGGCTGAGGATGATGGCGCCTATGCCTTCTCCAAGCACCGTACCGTTACGATGTTTATCGAATGGACGGCATTCATCTGGTGATAACAGCATCATGGCATTAAAGCCCTGCAGGGACATCTGGTTCTGCGTCTCGACGCCCATTATCAGGGCGTTATCTATGCGCCCGCTTTTTATCATCCGAGCGGCCATGAGCAGTGCGTTTGCGCTGGAACTGCACGCGGTATTGAATGAAAAAGCCTGGCCGTTGCTCTGTAGTCTCTCAATAACGTAATCTGCCAATATACCGAAGCCGCTGCGATATAGTGGCCGGGGGTGCGGGTCGTTTTGCAGATCATCTTGGTACTGTGTTTCAAGATCGGATATATCACAGGCGGTAGAGCCGACAAACACAGGTAGATTTGAAATTTGATCTGGTGTTAATCCTGAATCCTGTATCGCGCTATCTACCGCATTATCAATATGCTGGTAGAGATGGGGGCTGGATACTGTATTGAGTTCCCCAGAGAGGGAATAGTAGGGAAGCGGGTGGTCGCAGGAGTGGGGAAGCGAAATATGGACAGGGTTGGCAATACCGCTCTGGCAAGCTTGTGCTATCTCCTGCTGAGTAGTGCCGATGGTGCTGATAGCGCCACAACCGCGGATATAGATTCGCTCTTCAGCCATTTCTATTGCGACTGTATCTCATTAGCCAGGCTGGTGACTGTCGCGAATGCTCGTCTGGCGTCATTACTGCCGGTTATTTTCAGGCCATAGGTCTTGTATATCACCATCGATATCTGCAATATATCCAGCGAGTCTAGTTGTATTGTGGAGTCTTCGCCAAAGAGTGGATCGTTATCACCAATGCTTTGAGGGTCAATGCCTCTGTCCGATTCGAAAGCTATAATTTTTTTTAATTGTTGTTTGAGGTCACCCTCTGCTGCTCCCTTCATTATAAAGCCTTCTCCTCTAAGGGATTAAAATTCTCTGTTAAATCGATACGTGGCTATGGTGATGCAGACTATGCCAAAAGTGGATAAATAGAGTGCTTCAGGGAGGACCTCCTGCCAGCCGGTATTACGTAAAAAAACATCCAGAAAGCCCTCAAGTCCCCAGGACATCGGTGAAAAATAAGTTAAGGTCTGCATGGTTTCTGGCATGATGAACTTTGGAACCATGATTCCGCCCAGTGCGCCAAAAATAATATTTACAACACCGCCGATCGTCGTGGCCTGCATCGTTGTATTAACAAAGGTTGCGACCATTAAGGCAAATCCGATTGCGGCAAGGCTACATGCTGAGGAGATGATAATCAAGCCTGAGATAGAGTGGGGTGCGCTTAGCTGTTGTCCACCCAGGAGTGGTACGATGATGATGCCGATGCCCACCATCACTAGCATTTGAATCTGGTTGACGAAAAAATAGGGAATCAGTTTTCCAAATAATATAGGCGCTGGACTTAAATTCATAAGGCGCAGGCGCAACAATGTTCCCTGTTGCCTTTCTATTATAAAGACCGTTGATAATGGGATGATTACAAAGAACATGGCGAACACCAGCCATGCGGGTACACTTTGTTGTACTGCATTTGGGGTGTGTAGTTCAGGTTTATTTTCAGAATAGACGTAATGTTCTGCAATCTTGAGCTGACCGAATTGATCAAGCGTCGATTGTGATACGACAGGTGGTGCGTTGGGATTGCTGTTTAGCATCCAGGCTATTTTCTGGCGCACAAGGATAGCACCCAGTGAGGCGCTGAATATCTGCTGGATATACGGTTTGACACCTGGTGCAAGCTGTAGACTCGCGGCTGGAGGTAGTGTGGAGTGATCGTCCCGAACAGTTTTTATTAGTCGCTTACGAAAGTCAGCGGGGATCACTACAGCCAGTTGAAAATCGCCTCGTACAATACCCGACTTCACATCACTAAGCTGGCTGTTGGTCGGTAGATCTACCATGTGGAATCCTGGGATGCTCTTTAGTTTGTCAAGTAACCTGGGCGGTAAATCTTCACCGCTTTGATTTAGTACTGTATACGAAATGGATACACTATTATGGTCACTAAAGGCATTTTCCATTGCCATGGACATGATCAGGATAAATGCGGCAGGCATGAGGAACAGTACCATTAATCCATGCCAGTCCCTTGTGAGAACGAGAACTTCCTTTTTTACCAGGGCTGTAAATCTACCCGACATCGCTATCTCTTCTGGTTAGGGATAAGAAAAGCCCCTCCAGGTTCTGGTGGCCATACGAGATACGTTCAATGGTGGCCGCTGGATACGGGAATTGCCTCGAGATGGTCTGTAATACTGTCATTGGATCGCTAGTTCTGATGAACAGGTTTTGGGCATCTTCCATACGAGTTGGGTAGCTTGCGGAGAAAAAGCTGTGCAGTTGTGCTGTATCTGCCTGGCGAAAGACCAGGTGTAACTCACTTTCTCCCTGGTCGTGTAGTAGATGGTCGATTTCATCCTGTATCAAGATGCTTCCTTTATCAATAATGGCAACTCGATCGCATATTTTCTGAACTTCATCCATATAGTGAGACGTGTAGATAATCGTCACGCCCTGTCGGTTTAGAGCCTTGATGCTTTGCAAAATGAAACTGCGTGTTTGAGGGTCAATTCCCACTGTAGGTTCGTCCAGAAAAAGCACGCTGGGTTGATTTAGCAGCCCTATGGCCAGGTTCAGGCGTCGCTTTAAGCCACCAGAGAAGTTTTGTGCTTTTTTATCCAGATGCTCATTTAGCATAGTGGTGTTAATCGCAAATTCCAGGTTTTTTTTTCGCTGGCTTCCCTGTAGTCCCAGCGCGTTAGCGAAAAAGCTTAGATTATCTTCTGCTGATAACATGGGATAAAACGCTAAATCCTGAGGAACGACCCCAGTGTTGCTACGAACCTCTTTCAGGCAATTCTCAAGCTTCTCACCGTCTACCAGCACTTGACCGCTGGTTTTGGTTACTAGACCGAGCAGGATGGAGAGTAGTGTCGTTTTTCCTGCACCATTTGAGCCCAGAAGTCCAAACAGGCTGCCTTTGGGTATTTTAATATTGACCTGGTTCAGTACGGACTGCCGAGGGTTACCGTATTCTTTACACAAATTGATTGTTTGATACAAATCTAAAGCTCCGCTAGGTTTATCTGGCAACCTGTCTGGCTAGCTACGTTGTAAGTATATTCCATTCACTGTGTATAATGTCACTGTTGTTGGCATATAATTCAAGGATTGATGACTGCAGTATTGACTCAGCATTGAGCCAGGCAGTCATAATACGAGTCTGTTTTTTTATTTAAGAATAATGAAGCTATTTTCCGGGAAACTCCAGTGACCACTTCCATATGAATGTAACGACAACTATCAATGTTCCCGCAGACAGCTCATTTTTTGAGGGGCACTTCCCGGGGCGCCCAATACTACCTGGTGTCGCGGAGATCGTTCTGGCTCTTGAAGTATTAGCGAGTGAAACTAGCAGGGATCTATCATTGCGGAGGATCTGTTACACGAGATTGCGTCAAATAGTACTGCCTGGTGAGCATCTTGATCTTACTGCGAAATCACTTGAGGGTGGGAGTGTACGCATCGAATTGAAGCGAGACGGTGCAATGGTTGCCAACGGGGAATGGGAGTTTGGTGTGCCTGATTCAGTGGATGAAGTCGTTTCACTTCCTGCATCACCAGGGCCCCTGGCTGATATTCCGCCGCTGGATACGCTTTTACCACACCGACCACCGATGCGTTTTCTGCAGTCTATTCTATCAGAAAAGGAAGGTTGTCTAACCTGTGTTGCATTGATCCCCTCAGCTTGTGCGCTGGTGAACAGGGGCGGCGTTCCTGCAGTGGTGGGGTTGGAGGTTGCTGCGCAAGCTGCCGCTGCATGGGAGGCGTTGCAGCGTTCGCGTGTTGAGGGGGCTGCTGAGCCTCGCATCGGTTATCTGGTCGCGTTGCGAGAAGTGGACTTTTTTGCTGCGCACATCCCTGGTGATCAGGAGTTGCTTGTCATTATAAAATTAGAAGTCTCGATGCCTCCGCTTAGTCATTATCAGGTAGAAGTTTATCTGGAAGGAGAGCTCTTGCTACGAGGTGTGATTGCCACTTTTCTTAAGGAAGGAAGTGACTGATGATCAAATTGACCTGTACTTCCTCTTATAAATAAAATTATGAATTTTAGAGCCTTGCTCTCATGGGGCAGCATTCTGCTGATATTGCTGTTTTCAGTGATGAGCTTTTTTCACTTGATTACACATGAAACACTCGGTCTTCTTGAGGCGGTATTGTTGTGTTGCGTCTGGCTGGGTGCTAATACAGGGGGGTATTCCAGGTCGTCGGTATTTAAACAGGCAATCCCTGTTGCAGTAATCGCTGTGATTGTGGTTGTATGGCTGGTCAATCCATTGTTGTTTGTGTATGTGCCAGCTATCGGTATTAATCTGTTGCTCGCAGTATTCTTCTTTAGCACTTTACGCCCAGGGAGTGTGCCTGCAATCACACGTATCGCGCGTGTGGAGAGAGATGATTTTAGTGAGGAGCTTTATGTTTATACTCGCAAATTGACCTGGGCCTGGGCGTTGTTCTTTTCCTGTTTGATTATAGAGGCGATCGGTCTCATCGCTTTTGCTTCCACTGATGTTACTTTACTCTTTCTTAATATAGTCAACTATATCCTTATTGCCGTATTCTTTCTCGCGGAGAATATTTTTCGGCGCATCTATCTGAGTGAATACACGCATATGCCGCTGAAGACGTTAGTGGCTCGCTTGTCTCGAAGGGGGATTATGAGCCTGATCCGCTATCAGGAGAGTGATTAATAGAGATGGCAGGAGGCGTCAGACCGCTGTGAGTTAGCGTGAGTTTGATTGCCACCATTGGCGCGAAATCTTTTTGCTAGTGTGCCCAGGGATATGTGCGTGACTACTTTTTTTCGACAGAGAGCCTTTCTACTAGCGAAATTAGTTCGCCAATCGTTTTTATATTGATGATCTCTTTGTCTGGCGCATTAATCCCAAGTTTTGATTCAAATTCAAACACCAGCCCGAGAAACGAGAGTGAGTCTATGTTGATCTCGTCCAGAACGGTATCTGGTGTAATGGTTTCAGGAGGGATTGAGTGGTGTTCATTCAGATATTGTTGAACGATATGGAGTGAGTCCATTGTTGTTGTGCCCTGGTTTGGATAAATAATTCGATGACGTCGCCTATTCTAGCGCTATTCATTAGGTAATCCGAGAATTTAATGAGGATAGCTGTGGGGTATTAGCATTATAATATTCTACGGGGGGAATCTTAGTTTGATTGCGTGTTGCTATCCATGATTATTTGAATCTGCCTTTAATGCTTAGTATGAAAACTTCAGCTGGCCTGATCAGTGTTGTATGTATTACACTATCGGTTCGAATTGTTTTGATCTATCAGTAGCGGGCGTATACATTCACAATGTGCCGTAAAATTGCCTGAATAGATTGGCTTATAATATTGATTTTTTTCGGAATTGTACATATCTGTGAACCCGCTCCTGCTGTCTCATTTTACCGTAACAAGTTCTATCGGATGTGGCCTGGAAGAAACACTGAACGCGTTGCGAAAGCGTACAACTGGCCTGCTTCAGTGTGATTTCGATACAGTTGATTTTGACACCTATACTGGCGCTGTTTCAGGGGTGGAAGATGAGAAAATTCCCCTTGAACTGCACGATTTTGAATGTCGTAACAATAAACTTGCACAGCTAGGTTTGCGCCAGGATGGTTTTTCCTCTGCTGTGGAAGCTGCGATCGCGCGATTGGGGAGAGACCGCATCGGTGTCTTTCTTGGTACCAGTACTTCGGGAATATTCCAGGCTGAGCTGGCATACAGGCGGCGCGATCCGGTTACTGGTCTGCTGCCGCCCGACTTTATATATGGAACGACTCAGAATAGCTTTTCAGTCTCCGATTATGTGCGCCACTATTTTTCACTTACTGGTCCGGCAATGGTTGTTTCGACCGCATGCTCTTCCAGTGCCAAGGTGTTTGGTTCTGCATACAGGATGATCAAAGGCGGTTTAATCGATGCTGCTATCGTTGGCGGAGTTGACTCATTGTGTTTAACAACACTCTACGGGTTTAATTCTCTGGGGCTTGTTTCAACACACCCCTGTCGGCCCTTCGATGTAGATCGTAACGGTATCTCCATTGGTGAAGCCGCTGCATTTATTTTGCTTGAGCGTGCGTCCAGTGAATCTAATCCTGACGATATTCTGCTTCTCGGTTTTGGTGAATCGAGCGATGCTTATCACATGTCATCCCCTCACCCTGAAGGGCTTGGTGCTTCGTTGGCGATGAAGAAGGCGCTCTCCTCGGCAGAATTAGCGCCTGACGAGATTGATTACATTAACCTGCATGGCACAGCTACACCTAGTAATGATGCGGCAGAAGGCATTGCTACCGCCAGGCTCTTTGACGCGACAGTGCCATGTAGTTCTACAAAGGGAGCCACCGGGCATACACTTGGCGCAGCTGGTGGGCTTGAGGCGGTGATTAGTGCCCTTGCTGTCAGAGAAAACTTTATGCCTGGCGGGGTACCGGGTACCCGGCTAGATCCATCGATAGGTATCGATTACCTTACTGAGAATCGCGAACATGTGGTCTCCAGGGTGTTGAGTAACTCCTTTGGTTTTGGAGGGACTAATTGTAGTCTGATTCTTGGGCAGTTAGCTTAGGTATTATATGCGTAGTTTATCGGCTTATGTTGAAGGGGTTGGAATCCTCGGCCCCGGGATTAATAACTGGGATGAAGGTAGCGCCATTCTGTGCGGTGACGTTGCCTACCATCCACAAAAGACGATTTATCCTCCTGTGGATTCCTTGCCGCGAACCGAGCGGCGGCGAACGGGGCAGGTAGTTAAGCTTGCGCTTTCCATCGGGCTTGAAGCAACCAGGCATGCTGACCTTAAACCGGAGATGTTGCCTGCGGTCTTTGCTTCATCGGGTGGTGATAATTTCAACTGCCATGCTATCTGTGAAACCCTGGCGTCGGATGATAGAAGAATTTCCCCTACCCGCTTTCATAATTCCGTTACCAATGCGCCGGCGGGTTACTGGAGTATTTCCACTGGTTCGATGGAGCCTTCAACAGTCGTCTGTGCATTTGATGCCAGTTTTGGTGCTGGTCTTCTAGAGTCTCTTGCTCAGGTTGTCACGGAGGAGAGGCGCTGCATCTTGATTGCTTACGATATTGACTATCCAGAGCCTTTACACACTGCCCGTCCTATTTCTGATGGTTTTGGCCTTGCTTTGGTGCTGGCACCGTGTCGTACAGAGCATAGCTTATATACTATGCGTATGGCGCTGACACAGGATAAGGCAGACAGCTGTACTGATAATCTGCTGGAGGAGCTGCGGCTGTCAATCCCCGCCGCTCGAGCGTTACCTATGTTGCAATCGCTGGCGCTAGGTGAAGCTGGTCGGGTGGTGTTAGATTATCTGAATACTGCGCGAGTAGCATTAGAGTTAGATCCGTGTCCCTGATCTAAAATTTGTTCATGAATACGTCGGCCCTCCACAGCGCTGTTCACAATCTTGAAGAGCTGCTGTTTTTTACGTTACTACAACTCGTTATCATTATTGCCGTTGCTCGAGTGGCAGGTAATTTTGCGAGAAAGATTGGGCAACCTCGTGCAGTGGGAGAGATCATTGCAGGCCTGGTTCTAGGTCCATCACTATTGGGATCGCTTGCTCCTGAAACCTTTCAGTTTGTTTTTCATTCAATGGACACGACGCCGCTTACCGTGATGAGTCAGGTCGGTCTTATTTTATTGATGTTCCAGGTCGGTATGGATTTCGATTTTTCTCACCTAACGGAGCAGCGTAACCGCGTGGCAGTAGTGGCGGTGTCAGCTGCCGGGGTCATTGTTCCATTTGCCCTCGGTTTACTCTTTGCCATGCTGACTGCTCAGGTGCTGGCACCGGAAGTCAACCCCCTAATATATTCGCTGTTTGTCGCAACCGCTTTTTCCATTACGGCGGTACCTATTTTAGGGCGGATCATGAATGAATTCGGATTGAATCGTACACAACTGGGGGCGATCACTATTTCGTCAGCAGCAATTAATGACGTAGTGGGGTGGACGCTGCTTGCCGCTATTTCGGCTGCTGTGGCAGCTAACTTTTCTCTGCTTGGTGTTGTCTGGCAGGTTGGTGAGCTCGGTTTGTATCTGTTAGTTTGCTGGCTGGTTGTTAGACTGATAAAGCGACACATCATAAGTCGTTATGATTTAGGTAAAGGGTTGCCGCGCGATTTGATGGCGATTTTGCTCGTCATGATATTTGTTTCGGCGATGGTTACTGGGCAGATCGGTGTATTTGCCATATTTGGTGGTTTTGTAATGGGGGTGCTATTTCATACTGATCACGCGCTTGTGACCGCCTGGAAGGATAAAGTCGCTGACCTGGTCACGGTATTTTTCCTGCCTATATTTTTCACCTATTCAGGACTGCGTACCGATATTACAGGGCTCGATAGTTGGGAACTCTGGATGTGGTGTTGTTTTGCCATCTTCCTTGCGACAGTTGGGAAATTTGGTGGATGTTATCTTGGTGCGCGTTTTGCTGGATTGGGAGTGTACGAGTCACGCAGCATCGCGATAATGATGAACACTCGGGCCTTGATGGGGTTGATTGTGCTTAATGTTGGGCGAGATCTCGAAGTGATTTCCCCGGATGTCTTCACAATGATGGTGCTCATGGCCATCTTTACTACTGTTGTCACTGCGCCATGCCTGCGATTATGGCTTCCACGTACAGGGCATAGAATCCCTGTTGGTCGTGATGCATAGTTTGAGACTTGTGGTTGGTGCGGTCCTCTTTTAAGCTGAGAATTTTCGGTTATAGTACTGTGTACGAATCCGTATTGCAGGTCGTTTAAGAAGGCTAAAACAGCGAGATTTACGACGTTTAGATAGTCTCAGGTACGTCCAAAGAGTGGTGTCGGTATAATAAAGAAAGAATATTGGTGGGATGGTGTGTTGAATGGTTTTCTTTCTAGTCAGAGCGATTATTGCCATGTATACTCCGCCTGTCTTTTATTTAGTTCGGTATGAGCAGTCCTTTGTATTAGAAGCAACGCCCGGATGGTGAAATTGGTAGACACAAGGGACTTAAAATCCCTCGGCTTCACGGCCGTGCCGGTTCGATTCCGGCTCCGGGCACCATCTCCTCCCCAGCTAACTTCCCTTTCATTTAAAACGATCAACAACGTCTGTTATTACGACATGACAACTTATGGTGTTGTGAGATAATCATCCGGCAGGTTAGATCGTCTATATAACGATGGGCCCATTAATGAATGATATGAAAGTGCTAAAGGTGATGCTGGCGTCCGCTTTGTGGATATTTACAGGAGTGGCGTATGCTGCTGAGGTGAATTATTTCTTCTGTAAAAAGGGGCTAAAGAGTGCCTCGGAAGAGGCATACGTGGTCGACTATGAAAACAAATTTATCTACCAGGTGGAGTACCGTCCGTCGTTAGATGCGGTAAAAGTCACTCGCTTCCGATTGCTGGAAATCCTTGAGCATAATATTCGTGGTGTGCTTCATGAGGAGTATAGTGGCGACTATTTAGTGGGAGGTGGAGATTATGAGCCCATTCCCGGGAATCGCATTCGCAAGATGGTTTCGTTAGATAGAAACAAGGGTGTTTTGATGAAGCTCTATACAGGGGCAGGTGACAAGTTCGGCTCCTGTAAGGCCGCGGTGGTTGATGTATCGGATCTCGAGTCTCTCATAAAAGAGAATGGAGTGTTGATCAAGGATAACGTTTTAAAATAGGGTAAAGCCCGTCCTATCGTCTTGACTTACTATCAGCGGTGCGTGCCTTGCCTGCTTGCCGTTTGTTTAGGGGCTTCTTTTTTGGCCTGGTTTTTTTGGCAGCAGTCTTAGCTTTGCGATAAATTACGATAACGGCGCCGATCTCCTGGATCAGATGTCCGCCGCTCTCCGTACAAATCTGCTTTCGTACGTTGATTCTGGCTGCTTTGTCACCACAGCTGAGTTTGATCTTGAGTAGTTCGTGATGTTCAAGGGAGAGTTCGATCTCATTTAGCACGGCCGCCGTGAGTCCCGCGCCACCGACAGTCACAACCGGTTTTAATGCGTGCGCAAGCGAGCGGAGTTTGCGTTTCTGCTGCTGGTGGAGAATCTCTTCATTGGCCATATCTGTTTTTCCTGGAGGCAATCGGCGAAAAATAGCGGCATAGTATACTGTTATACTAGGTTGGGCGACCAGTTTATCGTTCAGTTTATCCTCGGTGTTACGAAAATAATCGGTGTTACGAAAATAATTAAATCGAAATGGCTTCGGTTGGGCAGTGGCAGAATGAAAAAACATCAAAGTAAACAGCAGTGGCTCGATGAGCATGTCAATGACGAATATGTTAAACGGGCTCAAAAAGATGGTTTCCGCTCAAGAGCGGCCTATAAATTGCTAGAGTTAAATGAGCGTGACCAAATTTTGGCGCCCGGCATGAAGGTGGTTGATCTCGGTGCTGCTCCGGGTGGCTGGTCGCAAGTAGCCGCAAAGATAGTGGGTGATAAGGGGCGGGTGGTTGGACTTGACCTGCTCCCGATTGATCCCCTGAATAATGTGGAGTTTTTACAGGGTGATTTCAGGGAAGAGGAGATATACGAGGCACTTATGGCGTTGATGAACGGGGAAAAGGTGGATGTTGTAATTTCCGATATGGCCCCCAATATAAGTGGTCTGGGTACGATTGATCAGCCTCGAGCCATATATCTTGCTGAACTGGTTCAGGACTTTGCACAGAAGATGCTGAAAAAAGGTGGATGTATGTTGGTGAAACTATTTCAGGGGGGCGGATTTGATGAATATGTTAACGGATTACGGCACGGTTTCGAAAAGGTCTATATTAGGAAACCGAAGGCATCCCGCGCGCGCTCTCGAGAAGTCTATGTTTTGGCGAAGGGATATTTAAACTAATTGCGCGAATTGTATTGTTAAAATGGAGTCATACCTATTATATTAGGTGTCACTAAATGGAAAGCCTTTTCTGTGAATTGAGGATATTATTTTGAACGACATGGCTAAGAATATCGTTTTGTGGGTGGTTATCGCGGTAGTGTTGATATCCGTGTTCAATAACTTTGGGCCGCCACAGGCGCCAGCCCGGACGCTCTCATACTCTGACTTTATTGAAGAGGTGAGGAGTGGTGCCGTCCGCGAAGTTGAAATTCGAGGGCGGAATATCCGCGTCACTTCACAAAGCGGTGAGAAATTCATGACCTACAGCCCGGGTGATCCGGATCTTGTTAATGACCTGCTTGAAAATCGTGTTTCGATTCAGGCGCGACCGCAGGAAGAGCAAGGGGTTTTCATGCAGATCTTTATCTCATGGTTCCCAATGTTACTGTTGATTGGTGTATGGATTTTCTTCATGCGTCAGATGCAGGGCGGTGGCGGCGGTGGGCGTGGAGCGATGTCATTTGGTCGCAGTAAGGCTCGCATGCTGGGTGAAGATCAGGTTAAGACTACTTTTGCTGACGTTGCGGGTGTCGAAGAGGCCAAAGAGGAAGTGGGCGAACTGGTCGATTTTCTACGAGATCCAAGCAAATTCCAAAAACTTGGCGGCAAGATTCCTCGCGGTGTTTTGATGTGTGGTTCCCCCGGTACGGGTAAGACCCTGTTAGCGAGAGCGATTGCTGGCGAAGCTAAGGTTCCGTTCTTTACAATTTCAGGTTCTGACTTTGTTGAGATGTTTGTCGGTGTGGGTGCATCACGTGTCCGTGACATGTTTGAGCAAGGGAAGAAACACGCTCCATGCATTATTTTTATCGATGAAATCGATGCGGTAGGTCGTCATCGTGGTGCCGGATTAGGCGGTGGCCATGACGAACGTGAGCAGACCCTTAACCAGTTGCTGGTAGAGATGGACGGTTTTGAGGGCAGTGAGGGGGTCATTGTGATTGCGGCGACTAACCGCCCTGATGTGCTTGATCCTGCGTTGCTGCGTCCTGGCCGTTTTGACCGTCAGGTGGTTGTGCCGCTTCCTGATGTTCGCGGTCGCGCACAGATCCTGCGCGTTCACATGCGCAAAGTGCCTGCCAGTGATAACGTTGAGCCAAACATTATTGCGCGTGGTACACCAGGGTTTTCTGGTGCTGATCTGGCGAATCTAGTGAATGAGGCGTCACTATTTGCAGCTCGTGCCAATAAGCGTGTGGTCGATATGATCGATTTCGAAAAAGCGAAAGACAAGATTATGATGGGTGCTGAGCGTCGTTCGATGGTGATGAACGAGGATGAAAAGAAACTGACCGCATATCACGAAGCTGGTCATGCGATCGTTGGTCGTATTGTCCCTTCTCATGACCCGGTGCATAAGGTGAGTATCATTCCACGTGGTCGCGCGCTGGGTGTGACAATGTTTCTGCCAGAAGAGGATCGACTTAGTTACAGCAAGGAAAGGCTTGAGAGTAATATTTCCAGCATGTTTGGTGGTCGTATCGCAGAAGAGCTGATCTTTGGTAAAGAGGCTGTCACAACAGGCGCCTCAAACGATATTCAGCGCGCTACCGAAATCGCTCGTAACATGGTGACCAAGTGGGGATTTTCAGAAATTCTTGGACCGCTGATGTATAGCGAAGAAGAGGGAGGAGAGGTGTTCCTGGGGCATTCGATGGCGCAGAATAAGAGTGGGATATCCGATGAGACAACACTGATCATCGATAAAGAGATCAGGGCATTTGCTGATCGTAACTATGACCGTGCGACAAAAATACTAAAGAAGCATGAGAAAGAACTTCATATGATGGCGGACGCACTGCTCAAATATGAGACCATCGATAGCAGTCAAATTGATGAGATCATGGAAGGGCGTGAGCCTGGACCACCAAAAGGGTGGGGCGACTCCGATTCAAATGTTGACTCAGGTAGCGGCCCAGACGTAGAGGCATCCAGCGACAGTGAAGATGCAAAAGAGAAAAAAGATGATGCTAGCAGTAAGCTGGGTGGTGCCGCTGAGCAACATTGAGTGCCCAGTTTTCAGATGTAGCTATTGAGTAATCTATCACCCCCGCTGACCTGAATGTCAGTGGGGGTGTTGTTATTTAGGCGCTTTACTTTATGTCCATGCTTTCAGGCCTTACTTATCCGGCTGTGATGGGTATCCTCAATGTTACCCCCGATTCATTTTCTGATGGGGGTGATTTTTTTTCGCGTGAAAAGGCGTTGCGACAAGCGCGGCAGATGGTGCAAGAGGGGGCTGCTATCATCGATGTTGGTGGTGAGTCGACCCGTCCTGGCGCTGCTATTGTCTCTGTTGATGAGGAACTTTCACGCGTAATACCTGTGATTGAGGCAATCCGAGCGGAATATGACACACCGATCTCGATAGATACCAGTAAGCCGGCTGTCATGCGCGCTGCTGTCGAGGCTGGCGCTACGATGATCAATGATGTCAGGGCGCTGCAGGGAGAGGGGGCGCTTGAAACGGCGGTTGAGTTACAGGTGCCGGTCTGTCTGATGCATATGCAGAGTGAGCCACAAACCATGCAGTTGGCGCCACAGTATGATGACGTTGTGGCAGATGTTAAGGCTTTTTTTGGGCGGCGAGTTGAGTGTTGTGTTACCGCTGGCCTGTCGCGTGAGATGATCGTGCTCGATCCCGGGTTTGGTTTTGGTAAGAGGTTGTCGCATAACCAGGCGCTACTTCGTGGTCTGGATGCTTTTCTTGAGTTTGAATTACCGCTCCTGGTCGGTGTTTCTCGTAAATCAATGATTGCGCATATGCTGGATCTGCCTGTCGATGAGCGGCTATATGGTAGTATATCCTTAGCTTCTATAGCAGTTTGGCAGGGGGCATCAATCATCAGGGCGCATGATGTTGCTGCAACATTGCAGGCGATACGCGTGAGTGATATGTGTAGAAGAACAGAAACAACAGGGAAATAATGCATGACTGAGCAGAGGAAAAAACGCTACTTTGGCACCGATGGTATTCGTGGCAAGGTTGGCGAAGCCCCCATTACACCTGAGTTTATCCTGAAACTGGGGTGGGCCATTGGACGTGTCATGAGCGCTGAGGGGAAGGGTAATATCCTGATCGGTAAAGATACCCGCATCTCTGGTTATATGTTTGAGTCCGCTTTGCAGGCAGGGCTTTCAGCGGCGGGTGTGAATATTAGTCTATTGGGCCCGATGCCGACGCCAGGTATCGCCTATCTAACCCGCACCTTACATGCACAGGCAGGTATCGTCATCAGTGCCTCGCACAATCCTTATTATGATAACGGTATCAAGTTCTTTTCATCGGAAGGAATCAAACTCCCTGATGAGCTTGAGTTCGCGATCGAGGATGAGCTGGATAAGCCGATGGTTACCGTCGATTCCAGGTATCTTGGAAAGGCCCGACGAGTGGTAGATGCGGCGGGGCGTTATATTGAATTCTGCAAGAGTACGATTCCAGCCAAAATTAATCTTAGTGGAATGAAGATCGTAGTTGACTGCGCACACGGTGCAACCTATCACATTGCTCCAAATGTTTTCAATGAGTTAGGTGCAAATGTTATCGCGATTGGTAATGAGCCAAATGGGCTCAATATCAATCTGGACTGCGGCTCAACCAGGCCTGAAGCGTTGCAGGCTGCAGTGTTAGAGCACCAGGCAGATCTCGGAGTTGCCCTTGATGGTGATGGTGATCGCCTGATTATGGTTGACCATAAGGGTGAGGAGGTCGATGGTGATGAAGTACTATTTATTATTGCTGAATCTCGGCGCAAAACCGGCTCACTGACAGGGTCTGTGGTGGGGACGGTAATGAGCAACCTGGGATTAGAGCATGCATTGAGTGAGCGAGGTGTCGGCTTTGAGCGCGCCCTGGTGGGTGATCGTTATGTGATGGAGATTCTGAAGCGGGAGGGATGGATGATTGGGGGGGAGTCCTCTGGTCATATCCTCTGTCTGGATCGAACCTCAACGGGGGATGGCATCGTCTCTGCATTGCAGGTGATTGCGGCGATGTTTGAGAGTGGTGAGACGCTGTACGAGCTGAAATCCGGAATGAAGAAGTACCCACAACATCTGATAAATGTACCTGCGGACAAATCATTTGATCTTTCTGGGAATGATGTGGTGAACCAGGCGATTCGTGATGTGGAATCCGAACTCAATGGTCGTGGTCGTGTGTTGCTGCGTCCATCTGGAACCGAACCGGTCGTCAGGGTGATGGTTGAAGGCATCGAGCATATGCAGGTGACAGGCCTTGCGACTCAGTTGGCAGGTGTGATAATCGAAGCGCAAAAAAATCAATAAATACAATTTAATGCGGCTATCTTCGAAGGTTGTTTATTGAAAGTAAAAGCGGTGCGTTTTGCACCCGCATGATCGCTGACATCAATCTTTATTTAGTGATTTCTCCAAAGTTTACGTTGATTTATCTGGCGTCTACCGGTACTCTTTTGCGCTTCGTTTTGACGTGACAGATTTATGAAAGGGAACAATAATATGCGTCGACCACTCGTCGCCGGAAACTGGAAAATGAATGGTACCCGACAGGGTGTTGTTGAGCTGATTGATGGAATAAAAAATGGGCTCGACGATGATATAGGGACTGATGTTCTGGTCTGTCCGCCAGCACTCTTTATCGAGTCTGTAAGTGCTCGTATTGAAGGGAGTGAGCTCAGGCTGGGGGCACAAAATGTATGTCAGGCTCCTGTATCAGGCGCCTATACCGGGGAGCTTTCTGCAGCAATGTTGCTGGAGTTTGGTTGTAATTATGCGATTATTGCCCATTCGGAGCGACGTCATATCTATGGTGAGAGTGATGAACTGGCCGCTGAAAGGCTCTCTGCTGCGGTCGCCGGCGGTGTGATACCTATATTATGTATTGGTGAGCTGCTGGAAGAGCGCGACAACGGCACGACTGAGCAGGTGATTGCGCAGCAGCTGGATGCAGTGTTGAATCTGGATAATGGCGTCGAACTCCTGAAGAAGGCGGTGCTTGCATATGAGCCTGTATGGGCGATCGGTACCGGCAAGACCGCAACACCGGAGCAGGCGCAGGAGGTTCATGCCTTCATACGTGCGCATCTGGCAAAACACGATGCGTCTCTTGCCGAGGGGATTCAAATTCTCTACGGTGGAAGTGTTAATGCTGCGAATGCAGCAGACCTGTTTGGTATGCCCGACATCGATGGTGGACTGATTGGTGGAGCTTCACTTAAGGCCGATGATTTTTTGGCCATCTGTAAGGCCGCTGGGTAGTAATTTTATTTTTGAGTGAACTCGGCGAGATCGAGTCTATTTTTTGTCAGGGCAGAAGCAATGCAAACAGCGTTATTAGCAGCACATGTCATCATCACCATCGCGCTGATCGGGTTGATCCTGATCCAGCGAGGAAAAGGGGCGGATGTGGGCGCCGCTTTTGGTAGCGGGGCATCTCAAACCGTATTTGGCAGTCAGGGTTCGGCGTCATTTTTGACCAGAACAACGGCCGTTCTAGCGACGCTCTTTTTTGTCACCAGTCTGACGCTGGCGTACTTTTCAACTCAGGACTCTGAGCAGACAAGTGTTATTGATCTGGTAGCGCCATCGGCCTCTGATGATGAAGGCACTATGCCTGATACTAGCTTCCCTGAGGTTGATCTGCCGACAGATGTTCCTGTTATGCCGTCGCATGAACCTGCGGTAGAGATGAACGATCTGCCGGTGATTGATGGTGAGCCTCAGGCAGAACAATAACAGTTACACTACCTGTTGATCGTTTTACGGGAGAGGAAAAAACAAGCCGATGTGGTGGAATTGGTAGACACGCCGTCTTGAGGGGGCGGTGGCGCAAGCTGTGCCGGTTCGACTCCGGCCATCGGCACCATCTTATGATTAGTTAGGAAGTAACAACAAATTCCTTATAAAAATCATGATTATAAAACCTGATGACATCGTGAGCAGGTTGCTGGATGATGGCTTGACACAACATTATTCACTGGCCTAGACTCGAACATCTGGCATTGCGTTGGGGACGCAGGGCGATACAGCCCAGCCGGGTAATAAGCATAAGAACTATAAACATAAAAATAACTACTAATTGAACTTCGAGAGAGTGCCCAGTTTGTTAAATGGCACGGGTGACCACTGCACATGTTAGAAAATTACCTACCTATACTGGTATTCCTTGTCATGGGAGTTCTGTTTGGCGTGATGCCGATGATGGCGGGCTTTATGTTGGGGCCTCATCGCCCTGACAGCGAAAAGCTCTCTCCCTATGAATGTGGTTTCGAGGCGTTCGAAGATTCGCGCATGAAATTTGATGTGCGCTATTACCTGGTAGCTATCCTGTTCATTATCTTCGATCTGGAGATCGCATTTCTTTTTCCGTGGGCGATTGTCCTGGATGAAGTTGGAATGTACGGTTTCCTGGCGATGGTTATCTTTCTGGCGGTGCTGGTCGTTGGTTTCATCTTTGAGTGGAAAAAAGGGGCGTTGGAGTGGGAATAGAAGGCATCCTGGAAGAGGGGGTTGTTACCACCTCTGCTGATAAGCTGATCAACTGGGCGCGTACTGGTGCACTGTGGCCAATGACGTTTGGACTCGCCTGTTGCGCGGTAGAGATGATGCACGCCGGTGCTGCGCGTTATGATCTTGATCGTTTTGGTGTTGTCTTTCGTCCAAGTCCCCGTCAGTCAGATGTGATGGTGGTCGCGGGTACACTGGTAAACAAGATGGCGCCGGCACTACGTAAGGTCTATGATCAGATGGCGGAACCACGTTGGGTGATCTCAATGGGTTCATGTGCTAATGGCGGTGGCTACTACCATTATTCCTATTCTGTTGTTCGCGGCTGTGATCGAATTGTACCTGTTGATATCTACGTGCCAGGCTGCCCGCCAACGGCAGAGGCGCTACTTTATGGCGTGATCCAGCTACAGAACAAGATCAAACGCACTAATACAATCGCACGTTAAGAGTATAGATTTATGCCTGATAAGATTCAGACATTAGCTACGCACGCCCAGACAAGATTCGAAGGAATCCTGACCAGTTGTGTTGTGAGCCTCAACGAACTGACTATCGAAGTGCCGAATGACAATCTTCATGATGTCTGCCTCGCACTTCGAGACGAGAGCGAATTCGCTTTTGATATGCTGATCGATATCTGCGGTGTTGACTATCTCGAATATGGGGATGGCAATAACACAGGCAAACGTTTTGCCGTGGTTTATCACCTGCTATCAGTTAAAAACAACCAGCGCATCCGTGTGCGTGCCTTTCTGGATGATGATGCACCACGTACTTGCTCTGTAAGGGATGTCTGGATCGTTGCTGACTGGTTTGAGCGCGAGGCGTTTGATCTGTTCGGTATCCTGTTTGATGGACATCCCGATCTACGTCGTATTCTGACAGATTATGGTTTTGTCGGTCATCCATTCAGAAAAGATTTCCCGTTAAGTGGTAACGTTGAAATGCGTTACGATCCTGAAAAGCAGCGCGTTATTTACGAGCCGGTCGAGATCGAAGAGCGTATTCTGGTGCCACGTATTATCCGTGATGACCACCGTTATATCGTAGAGCAGGGTGGTAAGGATTAATCATGGCTGAAATACGTAATTACACACTGAACTTTGGTCCACAGCATCCGTCGGCGCATGGTGTATTGCGCCTGGTACTCGAAATGGATGGGGAGGTGATCGATCGCGGTGATCCCCATATCGGCCTGTTGCATCGTGGTACCGAAAAGCTGATGGAGACCAAGCCCTATATCCAGAGTCTCGGTTATATGGATCGCCTCGATTACGTTTCGATTCTCTGTAACGAGCACGCCTATGTGCTGACCATTGAAAAGATGCTCGGCCTCGAAGTGCCACTTCGCGCACAGTATATCCGTGTGATGTTCGCAGAGATGACTCGTGTTCTGAATCACCTGTTATGGGTCGGCGCGCATGCGCTTGATATCGGTGCGATGACAATCTTCCTCTACGCCTTCCGCGAGCGTGAAGATCTGCTCGACTGCTACGAAGCGGTTGCCGGAGCGCGGATGCATGCGGCCTATTTCAGACCGGGGGGTGTCTATCGTGACCTGCCGGAGGTGATGCCAAAATATGAAGCATCAAAATGGCACAATGAAAGCGAAGTGGCGAAGATGAATGAAAACCGTCAGGGTTCACTGCTCGATTTCATCGAAGACTTTTCCAGCCGTTTCCCTGTCCATCTCGATGAATACGAAACTCTGCTGACCGATAACCGTATCTGGAAACAGCGTACCGTGGGAATCGGTGTGGTGGATCCAGATCGTGCGAAAGAACTCGGTTTTACCGGCGCCATGCTGCGCGGGTCAGGGGTTGAGTGGGATCTGCGAAAGAAACAGCCTTATGATGTCTATGACCGCCTCGATTTTGATATCCCGGTCGGTGTGACCGGCGACAGTTATGATCGTTACCTGGTGCGGATGGAAGAGATGCGCCAGTCGAACCGCATTATCAAGCAGTGCATCGAGTGGTTGCGTAACAACCCAGGTCCTGTGATGGTCGATAACCAGAAGGTCAGCCCACCGAAGCGTACTGAGATGAAGGGTGATATGGAGTCGCTCATCCACCACTTCAAACTCTTTACCGAAGGTTTCTGTGTGCCTGAGGGTGAGGCCTATGCGGCGGTAGAGCATCCAAAAGGCGAACTGGGTGTCTATATGGTTTCCGATGGTGCCAATAAACCCTATCGTGTGAAGATTCGTGCGCCGGGTTTTGCTCATATGGCAGGTCTTGATGAGATGATACGCGGTCATATGCTGGCGGATGTCGTGACGATCCTGGGTACACTGGATATTGTGTTTGGAGAGGTTGACCGCTAATGGCTCAGGTTGATAATAAGAGTTCACTCATTTCGTCTGAAGCGTATGAGAAGATTGATAGCTGGATCGCTAAATATCCGGCAGACAAACGCCAGTCAGCGTTGATACCGTCACTGAGTATCGTGCAGGAAGAATGTGGTGATGGCAGCCTGACCACCGAGCTGATGGATGCCGTTGCTGCCTATATCGAGATTCCTGAGATCGCTGTTTATGAGGTAGCCAGTTTCTATAGCATGTATGAGCTGGCGCCTGTGGGCCGCAACATGATCGCTGTCTGTACCAATATCTCCTGCATGCTGTGCGGCGGTGAAGAGATTGTGCGCCATGTTGAAGATAAATATGGCGTCAAGATTGGTGAGACAACTGCTGACGGTAAGTTCACACTGAAGCAGGAAGAAGAGTGTCTAGCCGCCTGTGCAGGTGCGCCGATGATGACAGTGAATGGCCATTATCATGAAAAGCTGACACCTGAAAAGGTGGACAGTATTATTGAAGGTCTGGAGTGAGCTGATGAGTAAATTGACTGAAACTCAGGTCTGTTTTGATACGCTCCAGTTTGATGAGCCGTGGACACTGGAGAGCTATCTCAAGGTAGGCGGTTATCAGGCGTGGAAAAAGATCCTTAAAGAGAAGACTTCGCCTGAAGAGATTATCGATAACCTGAAGAAGTCCGCACTGCGAGGACGTGGTGGCGCTGGTTTTCCCACTGGCCTCAAGTGGAGCTTTATGCCCCGCACTGCACCGGGACAGAAGTACATCGTCTGTAACTCGGACGAGAGTGAGCCGGGTACCTGCAAAGACCGCGATATCCTGCGTTTCAATCCACATGCATTGATCGAAGGGATGGCGATTGCCGGTTATGCGATCGGCGCGACCATAGGTTACAACTACATGCGCGGTGAGTTTCACCACGAGCCATTTGAGCGTTTTGAACATGCACTTGAAGAGGCACGCAAGGCGGGCTTTCTGGGCGAAAACATCCTTAAATCAGGTGTCGATTTCGAGCTTCACGGCCACCTTGGTGCCGGTGCCTATATCTGCGGTGAAGAGACCGCGCTGCTTGAGTCACTAGAAGGAAAAAAAGGGCAACCACGTTTCAAACCGCCGTTCCCCGCCAACTTTGGCCTCTATGGTCGTCCCACGACCATCAATAATACTGAGACGCTCGCCTCTGTGCCCGCCATTATGAGGAATGGTGGCGAGTGGTTCCTTAACCTGGGTAAACCAAATAATGGCGGGGTAAAACTCTTTTCTGTCTCCGGACATGTCAACAACCCAGGTAATTTTGAGATTCCGATGGGCACGCCGTTCAAAGATCTGCTTGAGCTTGCGGGTGGGGTGCGTGATGGCCATCAATTGAAGGCGGTGATCCCCGGTGGCTCATCGATGCCGGTGCTACCTGCCGACGTGATTATGGATTGCACGATGGATTACGATTCACTCTCAAAAGCGGGCAGTGGCTTAGGTTCGGGTGCCGTGATCATCATGGACGAGACCACCTGCATGGTCAATGCGCTGCTGCGAATCTCACGCTTCTATTATGCTGAATCCTGTGGGCAGTGTACCCCGTGTCGTGAAGGGACCGGCTGGCTGTGGCGTATCATTCACCGCATCGAAAACGGTGAAGGGCGTCCCGAGGATCTGGATCGTCTGGTACAGACCGCGAATCGCATTGAAGGTCGTACCATCTGTGCCTTTGGTGATGCCGCCGCATGGCCAGTCACAAGTTTTGTTGAGCGCTACAGAGATGAGTTTGAATATCATATCGAGCATAAGCGCTGTATGGTTGGACCAGGTGCCGGGGCCGCAAGCAAGCCGGAGGTGGCTGCATGAGCGCTGCGACAGAGACATTAGAAGATATCATGGTCAATATCGAGATCAATGGCGAGGCCGTTAAGGCGCGCCGTGGTGATATGTTGATTGAAGCCGCAGATAGCGCGGGCGTTTCGATTCCTCGATTCTGTTATCACAAAAAACTTTCGATCGCGGCAAGCTGTCGAATGTGTCTGGTTGAAGTCGACAAGGTACCCAAACCGTTGCCGGCCTGTGCAACACCTGTTACCGAAGGGATGAAGGTATTTACCAGCTCCCCCAAGGCGATCGAGGCCCAGCAGGGGGTGATGGAATTTTTACTGGTCAATCACCCGCTCGACTGTCCGATCTGCGATCAGGGTGGTGAATGCGAGCTTCAGGAATACTCGGTTGGATACGGCAGCGCCCATTCGGCCTTTGGTGAAGAGAAGCGTGTGGTCGGCGATAAGAATATCGGGCCGTTGATCTCAACCGAGATGACACGTTGCATTCACTGTACCCGTTGTGTCCGTTTTGGCGATGAGATTGCAGGGGTGCGTGAACTCGGTGCGACAGGTCGTGGTGAAAACCTCTCGATCGGTACCTACATTGAGAAGTCGCTGCGGTCTGAGATGTCAGGCAACGTGATCGATCTCTGTCCAGTCGGTGCGCTGACCTCCAAACCGTTCCGTTATACTGCGCGTGCGTGGGAGATGAATGAGCAGCCGTCCATTGCGCCGCACGACTGTGCCGGTTCTGCGATCAATGTAAAAATTCGTCGTGACCAGGTGATGCGTGTTGATCCGCGTGAAAACGAGCGCATTAATGAAGTGTGGCTGTCGGATCGTGATCGTTTCAGCTATGAAGGGCTGAACAGCGAAGATCGACTGACTGTGCCGATGGTGAAACAGGATGGATACTGGCAGGAGACTGACTGGTCGAGCGCACTGGAGGCCGCAGTCAACGGGATTCAAAGCGCATCGGCTAACAAGCTTGGCTCACTGGTCTCACCCAGCGCCACCGTTGAAGAGATGTATCTACTGCAGAAGCTGCTGCGTGGACTGGGTAGCTCAAACATTGACCACCGCCTACGTCAGATCGATTTCAGTGGCCAGGATGGTGATCCGCCAATGCCGTGGCTGGGTGAAGCGATTGAGTCGCTCGATAACACCAGTGCAGCGTTGTTGATCGGTTCTTACCTTAGAAAGGAGCAGCCGATCATCAATCATCGTCTGCGCACGGCGGCACGTAACGGTGCTAGTGTGATGGTGGTTAATTCTGTCGATTATGAATTCAACTATCCACTGAAAGCGCGCCTGATTGAATCTCCTGCCGGAATGGAACATGCGCTGGCGGCAATCGCCAGGGCTGCCATCAAGCAGTCTGGCAAAGAGTCACCAAAAGAGCTAGCTTCGTTACTGCACAAGGTCAAGGTTGAAGATCAACATAAAGCCATTGCTGAAACTTTGAGTTCTGGGAAGCAGAGTACGGTGTTGCTGGGTACGCTCGCGACACTGCACCCTGCCTATGCAACCCTGCGTTCCCTTGCTTCAGTGATTGCGGAGCATACCGGCGCATCGCTGGGCTATCTGACCGCCGGGGCAAATAGTGCCGGCGCTGTGATCGCGGGTGCGCAGCCTCATCGCACCACTGGTGGTAAGGCGGATGCAAACGCGGGGATCAATGCTGCCGAGATGATGAAGCAGCCGTTGGGTGGTTACATTCTACATGGTGTGGAGCCAGAACTGGATTGTGCAGATGGCGCAAGTGCTGTAGCAGCGCTGAATGACAGCTTTGTGGTTTCACTGACCCCTTATGTTACTGAGACGATGAAGCAATATGCGGATGTACTGTTGCCGGTAAGCGCGTTTACTGAGACTTCTGGAACATTCATCAACGTTGAAGGTGTGTGGCAGAGTTTTAACGGTTCCGTTGCGCCGAAAGGTGAAGCGCGCCCTGCGTGGAAAGTACTGCGAGTACTGGGTAATCTCTTCAAGCAGGATGGTTTTGACTACATCTCATCTGAAGAGGTGCGTGATGAAGTAGCGGCGACCGCGGCGTCACTCAAACCATCTAATGAGATGGCGTGGCAATGTCCCGTCGGACTTTCTGAGCCTGAGAGTGGGGTGACACGCATCGCCGATGTTCCGCTCTATAACATCGATAGCATCGTGCGTCGCGCCACATCACTGCAAAATGCAGATCAGAGTTCAGTGGCCACGGCCTCAATCTCTGCTGAAACAGCGGCAGAACAAGGCCTGGAAGGGGCGACTGCTGTGAGTGTGACTCAGGGCAATCAACAGGTCACTATACCGTTGGTAATCGATGCGCGTGTGGCAAAAGGGTGTCTACTGCTGGCGACAGGCTTGAGCGAAACTGCTGGCATAGATCTGAGCAATATAACAATCGATTTGGCACAAGCCGAACTAGACAAGGTAGGGAGCTGAGTAGAGCCATATGATTGAGCTACTACTATCATTCTGGGATATGGTGCCGGCAGGGTTACAGACGCTGTTGGTTATCATTTTGAAGATCGTGGTGATTGCAGTACCGATCATGCTTTCGGTTGCCTATATTACCCTTGCGGAACGAAAAGTTATCGGTTATATCCAGGTACGTATCGGTCCCAACCGAGTCGGCCCACGTGGTCTGCTACAGCCAATAGCCGATGGCCTGAAGCTGGTCCTGAAAGAGGTCATCATCCCGACCAATGCCAATCGCTTTCTGTTTGTTATTGCACCGCTACTGGCACTGGCACCAGCACTCGCCTGCTGGGCAGTGATCCCGTTTAATGACGGCTGGGTGCTGGCAGATATCGATGCCGGCCTGCTTTATGTACTTGCACTCAGTTCGATGGGCGTTTATGGCCTGATCATCGCAGGGTGGGCATCGAATTCGAAATACGCCTTTCTCGGCTCTATCCGCTCGGCGGCGCAGATGGTCTCGTATGAGATTGCGATGGGCTTTGCGCTGGTGGGCGTGTTGATGGCGGCGGGTAGCATGAACCTGAGTGCGATCGTTGAGTCTCAGTCGGGTAGTTTTGTGCACTGGTTCTGGTTGCCACTGTTCCCGCTGTTTCTGGTCTACTTTATTGCTGGACTGGCTGAGACCAACCGTGCGCCGTTCGACGTGGCAGAGGGTGAGTCTGAGATCGTGGCCGGTTTCCACGTAGAGTATTCAGGCATGGCGTTTGCGCTGTTCTTCCTCGCCGAATACGCCAACATGATTCTGATATCGATTCTGACAGCGCTGATGTTCCTCGGTGGCTGGTTATCACCATTTCAGGGTATTCCGGGTCTGGAAGGGCTCTTCTCATTTGTACCGGGGATCGTCTGGCTACTGGCGAAGACTTCGTTGCTGCTGTTTCTGTTTCTATGGTTTCGCGCGACGTTCCCACGTTACCGTTATGACCAGGTGATGCGGCTGGGCTGGAAGGTGTTTATCCCGATCACTATCGCCTGGCTGCTGGTGATTGGTGTGGGCGTGATGGCCGAACTCGGCCCGTGGTTCGACTAGAGTGTGATTAAGGATAGTGATGCGATGAGTAAGGTCCAACATTATTTAAAGAGTTTTCTGCTGTGGGAGCTGCTCCTGGGGCTTAAACTGACGGGACGTTATTTCTTCAAAAAGAAGATTACCGTTCAGTACCCGGAAGAGAAGACGCCGCAGTCGAATCGTTTCCGTGGTCTGCACGCGCTGCGCCGTTATCCAAACGGTGAAGAGCGCTGTATTGCCTGTAAGTTATGTGAAGCGGTCTGTCCGGCACTGGCGATCACCATCGAGGCTGAACCTCGTGATGATGGATCAAGACGTACCACGCTATACGATATCGATCTTTTTAAGTGTATCTACTGCGGCTTCTGTGAAGAGGCGTGCCCGGTAGATGCGATTGTCGAGACCCGTGTTTTTGAGTATACCTTTGAGACGCGTGCTGAAAGTGTCATGACAAAAGAGAAACTACTGGCGCATGGCGACCTGCATGAAAAGCAGATCGCCGCTGACCGTGCACAAGATGCTAAATTCCGTTAACAGAATGGCAGAATGATGAGTATAGAGCCGATACTATTTTACGTTTTTTCGACGATCCTGGTACTAGCATCAGCGGCCGTCGTTACCGTTCGCAATCCAGTTTATGCCGCGCTGTGTCTGGTGCTGGCATTTTTCACCTGTGCTGCGGTGTGGTTACTGCTTGAGGCCGAATTCCTTGCGCTGGTACTGATCCTTGTCTATGTTGGTGCGGTGATGGTGCTGTTCCTGTTTGTCATCATGATGCTGGATATTAATCTGACACCATCGAAAGAGGGCTTTATCAAATATCTCCCTGCAGGCGGCTTTGTTGCGTTGCTGGTACTGATCGAGATGTCCGTGGTACTCGGCCCGGAAAATTTCGGAATCGAAGTGACCGGCGAACCACTCAAGCATGGTGCTGATTACAGCAACACCAAAGAGCTGGGTGCTACGCTCTACACCGAATATGCCTACCCATTTGAGATTGCTGGTGCGCTGCTGTTGCTTGCGATTGTGGCGGCAATTGCACTGACCATGAGGCGTCGCCCGGATTCTAAATATCAGGATCCTGCAGAGCAGGTGGCGGTGCGTCGCAACGACCGTGTGCGCATGGTGAAGATGACTGCGGAGAAGAAACAATGATTGAACTCTCTGATTTTCTGATTCTGGGCGCGATCCTGTTCTGCATTAGTCTGGCAGGGATCTTTCTGAATCGTAAGAATGTGATCATTCTGCTGATGGCGATTGAGTTGATGCTGCTCGCAGTCAATATGAATTTTGTCGCCTTCTCGCACTATCTGGGGAATGTGGATGGGCAGATCTTTGTCTTCTTTATTCTGACTGTAGCGGCGGCAGAGGCGGCGATTGGCCTGGCGATACTGATACTGCTATTCCGTAACAAGCGGACGATTAATGTTGATCGTCTTGATTCGTTGAAGCACTAAATTTATTTGGAATAGGGACTGAACGAATGAAAGCCGTTTACCTGATAATTGCACTGGCACCACTGATCGGTGCGATCATTGCCGGATTCTTTGGCAGCCGTATCGGACGCACCGCCACGCATCTGGCCACGACCATCAGTGTCGCTGTGTCGTTTGCCCTGTCGTTACTGGTGTTCAAACATATCGTCCTTGATGGCAACCCGGTGTTTAACGGTTCAGTCTATAGCTGGCTGGTCAGTGATGGTATTCAGTTTGAGATCGGTTTCCTGATCGATGAGCTGACCACGATGATGTTGATGGTCGTTACCTTCGTTTCACTGATGGTGCATATCTACACCATCGGCTACATGAAGGATGATCCGGGTTATCAGCGCTTCTTCTGCTATATCTCACTCTTTACCTTTTCAATGCTGATGCTGGTAATGTCTAACAACTTCCTGCAGCTCTTCTTCGGCTGGGAGGCGGTAGGCCTGGTCTCTTATCTGCTGATCGGTTTCTGGCACAAGCGTGAAAGCGCAATTTACGCAAACCTTAAGGCGTTCCTGGTTAACCGTGTGGGTGACTTTGGCTTCCTGCTCGGCATCGCCGCAGTGGTGATGTATTTCAACAGCCTCGACTACGCCGATGTCTTTGCCGCCGCACCGCACATGCAGAATGTGATGATCTCAATCATTCCAGGTTACGACTGGTCGCTGCTGACCGTGATCTGTATTCTGCTGTTCATCGGTGCGATGGGTAAGTCGGCGCAGGTACCACTGCATGTGTGGCTGCCTGATTCGATGGAAGGCCCGACCCCGATTTCTGCACTGATCCACGCCGCGACCATGGTGACCGCCGGTATATTTATGGTGGCAAGAATGTCACCGCTGTATGAACTCTCTGAAGTGGCGTTGAGCTTTGTGCTGATCATCGGAGCGATCACCGCGCTCTTCATGGGGCTGCTGGGCTTGATCCAGAACGACATCAAACGTGTGGTCGCCTACTCAACCCTGTCACAGCTCGGCTACATGACGGTTGCGCTGGGCGCCTCTGCCTATGCGGCAGGCGTCTTCCACCTGATGACCCACGCATTCTTTAAGGCACTGCTATTCCTGGCGGCAGGCTCGGTGATCATTGCGATGCACCATGAGCAGGATATCCGTAAGATGGGTGGGTTAAAGAAATATATGCCGATCACTTACTGGACCGCGTTGATCGGATCGCTTGCGTTAATCGGTTTTCCCGGGACCTCGGGTTTCTTTTCAAAAGATGTGATCATTGAAGCAGTACACGCCTCAACGCTCCCAGGTTCCAGTTTTGCCTATGCGGCGGTACTGATAGGTGTCTTTATTACCGCACTCTATAGTTTCCGGATGTTTTTCCTTGTCTTCCACGGTAAAGAACGCATGGATGATCACACCCGCGGACATCTGCACGAGTCACCGTGGGTGGTAACGGTGCCATTGGTGCTGCTGGCAATCCCGAGTCTCTTTATCGGCTACGTCACGATTGGTGACATGGTGTTTGGTGACTACTTCGGTGACTCGATCGTCGTCCACGAAAATCACGATGTACTGGCTCAGGTTGGCGCAGGGTTTACCAGTGCGGCAGGGTTTATGGCGCACGGCCTGCTGACCCCCGCATTCTGGTTTGCGATGGCGGGGCTTGGAACCGCATGGTTCATCTACATGCGTCGTCCTGAGCTGGCCGACTTTTTCAAGCAGGAGTGTCTGCCACTGTTCAAACTGCTTGATCGCAACTACGGTTGTGATGAGTTCAATGACAAAGTTTTTGCAGCTGGTAGTCGCAAGATAGGTGGCGTGCTCTCCAGGACCGGCGATGCCAGGTTGATTGATGGTTATATTGTGAATGGCAGCGCCAACGCAGTCGGCTGGCTGGCCAGTGTCTCACGCTTTACACAAACCGGTTATCTCTACCACTACGCCTTCGCGATGATCCTGGGGCTGGTGGTACTGCTAACGCTGTTTGTAATGGTTTGATAATAAATAATAATGGAAATATCGGAGGATATTCGGTTTGCCACTGCTTAGTCTTGTAATCTGGTTGCCCATTCTGGGTGGACTGGCGGTGCTAGCCGCAAGTCGACACACGACCGATGCCAACGTGCGTTGGATGGCATTGGCGGTTTCGGCTGTCACATTCCTGGTATCACTACCGCTCTTCTTCGGCTTTGATCGCACCACCCATGAGATGCAATTTGTCGAGATGGCGGCGTGGATTCCGACCTTAAATATTAATTATCACCTCGGTGTCGATGGCATTTCGATGCCGCTGATCCTGCTGACTGCATTTTCAACCATCCTGGTGGTGGCAGCCGGCTGGGAAGTGATCAAGGATCGTGTCGCGCAGTACATGGCGGCTTTCCTGATTATGGAAGGGATGATGATCGGTGTTTTTGCCGCACTCGACTCAGTCCTCTTCTATGTTTTCTGGGAAGCGATGTTGATCCCGATGTTTATCGTCATCGGTGTCTGGGGTGGCCCGCGTCGTGTCTACGCCACCATCAAATTCTTTCTGTACACCTTTTTTGGTTCGGTCTTCCTGCTGGTTGCACTTATCTACCTCTATTTTCAGGCAGATAAGAGTTTTGCGATCCTCGATTTTCATGCGCTCAAGATCGGACTGGATGCACAGATCCTGATCTTCCTCGCTTTCCTGATCGCCTTTGCGGTCAAGGTACCGATGTGGCCGGTTCATACCTGGTTACCGGATGCCCACGTTGAGGCGCCGACCGGTGGCTCGGTGATCCTGGCGGCGATCATGCTGAAGCTTGGCGCCTACGGTTTTGTCCGTTTCATCATGCCGATCGTGCCGGACGCTAGTTTCGAACTCGACTGGTTGATCATCCTGATGTCACTGGTTGCGATCGTCTACATCGCGTTTGTGGCGCTGGTGCAGGAAGATATGAAGAAACTGATTGCTTACTCATCGATTGCTCATATGGGCTTTGTCACGCTCGGCTTCTTCACGGTGTTTACCATCTTCGAGAAGAGCGGCTCTATTCAGGGCGCGGCAATGGGTGTCGAAGGGGCGCTGATTCAGATGGTCTCACATGGTTTCATTTCGGGCGCGATGTTCCTCTGTGTCGGTGTGATGTATGACCGGATGCACAGCCGCAATATCAGTGACTACGGCGGTGTCACCAACACCATGCCAGTCTTTGCTTCACTGATGGTTTTCTTTGCCATGGCCAATGCTGGCCTGCCGGGTACCTCGGGTTTTGTTGGTGAGTTCATGGTGATCCTGAGCGCATTCCAGGCCAACTTCTGGTACGCATTCCTCGCAGCTTTGACGCTGATCTTCGGTGCCGCGTACACCCTGTGGATGGTGAAGCGAGTGCTGTTTGGCGAGATCAAAAACGACAAGGTAAGAGAGCTTACCGACCTGAATACGCGTGAGACGGTTATCCTTGGGACATTGGCGGCAGCGGTTCTGATACTTGGTCTGTGGCCGGCGCCACTGATTGATGTGATGCATGCAACGGTTAACAACCTGCTTGAGCATGTTGTTGTATCCAAACTTTAATGTATTGCGAATTTATTGCGATCTGATAACGAACATTAGACGATAGAAAATAATGGCTTTCGAAATACCAAATTTTTCACCGGCGCTGCCAGAGATCTTTGTGCTTACCATGGCATGTATTGTTCTGGTGGTGGATCTATACCTGACAGATAAAAATCGTGCGATCACCTATCTGCTATCACAGGCGACACTACTGGGTGCGGCGGTTCTCTCTGTTATCGTTCAGAGTCCAGTTCCTGAATACACCTTTAGCGGTACTTTCGTTAATGATGGTATGGCGGCGATACTAAAGCTCTTTATCTATCTCAGTACTGCGGTGGTCTTTATCTACTCACGTGAATACCTGATCAAGCGCGACCTGTTCAAAGGTGAGTTCTTTGTCCTGGCGCTGTTTGCGGTGCTGGGTATGATGGTGATGGTATCGGCCAACAATCTACTGACGATCTACCTAGGTCTTGAGCTGCTATCGTTGGCGATGTACGCCATGGTTGCTCTCCAGCGCGACTCTGAAATGGCGGCAGAGGCGGCGATGAAATATTTCGTTCTCGGCTCGATCGCCTCCGGGATGTTGCTCTACGGTATGTCGATGCTCTATGGTGCGACCGGTTCGCTCGATCATGGCGAGATTGCATCATTCATTCAGCAGGGATCGACTGATGACATCGTGCTTAAATTTGCACTGGTCTTTATCGTTATCGGTATCGCCTTTAAACTGGGTGCCGTCCCATTTCATATGTGGGTACCCGATGTTTATCACGGTGCACCGACGGCGATTACGCTCTTTATCGGTACCGCACCCAAGATTGCAGCCTTTGCAATGTTGATGCGCCTGCTGGTAGAAGGGCTGGGTGGTCTGCTTGAGCACTGGCAGGATATGCTGATCATCATCGCGGTACTCTCGATCCTTGCCGGTAACGTGATTGCGATTGCGCAGGACAACATCAAGCGTATGCTCGCCTATTCAACGATTTCACATGTCGGCTTTCTGCTACTTGGTATCATCGCGGCCAACAGCAGTGGCTACTCGGCCTCGATGTTCTATGTCATCGTCTATGCCCTGATGGGGCTGGGCGGCTTCGGCATGATTATCCTGTTAAGCCGTGCCGGTTTTGAGGCAGACAGGCTGGAAGACTTTAAGGGGCTCAATCAACGTAACCCATGGTACGCCTTCGTCATGTTAATCCTGATGTTCTCGATGGCAGGTGTGCCACCCACCGTTGGTTTCTACGCCAAGCTGGCGGTACTGAGTGCGGTAGTCGATGCAGGCATGGTCTGGCTGGCGGTCTTTGCGGTTGTGCTGTCGGTGGTCGGCGCGTTCTACTATCTGCGCGTGATCAAATATATGTACTTCGACAGTCCAACGGACCAGACACCACTCACGTGCGCCTTTGATATGCGCATGGTAATGAGCGCCAACGGACTGCTGATCCTGGCCCTTGGGATCTATCCAGGTGCATTGATCGCGCTGTGCAGCTCGGTGATGGCGTAACAGACTGAAGATCCTGGTTTTCTGGCTATCTGCCCCACTCGCTGAATCGGACGGCAGAATGAGGTTATTGAGCAAAAACCACAAGCGGGTTAAGCTTTCCTGATAGTGTTCACATTGTGGTTCCGCTTGAGTGACTTTAATAGATGCGTATTTTAATCAGTAATGATGATGGCTATCGGGCACCCGGTATTAATCATCTCAATCGTGCCCTCTCCGAGATGGCAGAGACCACTGTCGTTGCCCCGGATCGAGACCGTAGCGGCGCCAGTAACTCCCTGACCCTCGACCAGCCACTGCGCGTCACACGTGCCGAGAACGGCTTCTATTCGATCAATGGCACACCGACAGACTGTGTCCATCTTGCGATTACCGGTCTGGTGAAAGAGGAGCCCGATATGGTGGTCTCCGGTATCAATAACGGCGCCAATCTTGGTGACGATGTGCTCTATTCCGGCACCGTGGCCGCAGCGATGGAGGGGCGTTTTCTCGGCCTGCCATCGATTGCAATCTCACTCACCAGCCACCAGGCGGTCCATTTTGAAACTGCCGCACGTGTGGCGAAAATACTGGTGAGCCAGCTGCGCGACCAGCCACTCGATGCCGACACGATCCTCAATGTGAATGTCCCCGACCTCCCATGGGAGGCGCTGGCGGGCTTTAAGGTCACACGGCTGGGCCACCGACATAAGGCGGAAGCGGTGATCCGTACACAGGATCCACGTGGGCATGACATCTACTGGATTGGCCCCGCTGGTGGCGAGCAAGATGCCGGGCCTGGGACTGATTTTCATGCGATCAACGAACGCTTTGTCTCGATCACCCCACTACAGGTTGACCTTACTAACCACAGTCGGCTCGACGCCGTGAGTGACTGGGCAACGCAAATGACAGAGAGCAGCTGAGCAATGTCACGTCATCAGGGGATCGGCATGACATCCCAGCGCACCCGTGATCGTCTGATCACGCGGCTCGCAGACGAGGGTATCAAGAGTCAGGCGGTGCTGGAGGCGATGCGCGCGATACCGCGCCACATCTTTGTCGATGAAGCGCTCGCCAGCCGCGCCTATGAAGACACCGCTCTGCCGATCGGCTATAACCAGACCATCTCGCAACCCTACATTGTTGCACGCATGACAGAGATGCTGTTGCAGGGTGGGCCGCTCAACAAAGTACTGGAGATCGGTACCGGCTCCGGTTATCAGGCGGCGATCCTGTCGCTGCTGGCGAAAGAGGTCTATAGCATCGAACGCATCGAAGCGTTATTGAAACAGGCGCGCGCACGCTTTCAGGAACTCAAGCTGCGCAACATCCGTCTTAAATTTGATGACGGCTCACTTGGCTGGCCCGAGTATGGTCCCTATGACGGCATTGTTGCCACAGCCGCCCCGGTTGAAGTACCGATGCCATTACTGGAGCAGTTAACGCTCGGCGGGCGCCTTGTCATTCCTATCGGCACCCAGGGGGTGCAGAAGCTGATGTTGTATACACGTACACACGAAGGGGTAGAAGAAGCGTTTATCGAGCAGGTAAGTTTTGTGCCGATGTTAAGCGGAAATAAAAAGTAGTCATCACATCATGAAAATGTTCAGCTATCTGTATGACAAGGTGATGGCCTGGGCAGCGCACCCTAAATCACCTTATTACCTCACGGCGCTCAGTTTTGCCGAGTCATCTTTTTTCCCAGTCCCCCCGGACACGATGCTGGCGCCTATGGTGCTCGCCAAACGCCAACGAGCATGGTTTTATGCAACGATCACCACCGCCGCTTCGGCACTGGGCGGTGTGTTTGGTTACCTCATCGGTTACTTCGCCTTTGATGCGATTGCACCATTGATTCAGGATACCCACTACTGGGCGCATTACGAAACAGCGATCGAGTGGTTTGCCAAACATGGCGTCTGGGTGATCTTCATCGCAGGTTTCTCTCCGATTCCGTACAAGATCTTCACCCTCACCGCAGGGGCGGTATCGATGGCCTTTTTGCCTTTCCTGCTCTTTTCTATCGTTGGACGAGGGCTGCGCTTTTTTATGGTGGCCGGTTTGATCTACTGGGGAGGGGAGAGGATGGAGCAGGCACTGCGTAGTTATGTCGATCGCATCGGCTGGGCCGTCATCGTTATCGCCGTGGTGGCGTATGTTGTTATTCAGTTTGTATGAGTATAAAACTGTCTGTATTTTCTACCCCCTCACCCCAACCCTTTTCCTCGGGGAGAGGGAGTCACAACTAGTTGTTCATTTATATAAAATTTTATGAACTCCTTTAAACGCTCAATAATATTAATCATGATGCTACCGCTGCTGTTCACCGGCTGCGGCTCCCTCATGCACCACGAAGTACAGAAGGGCGAGACCCTCTACTCTATCAGCTGGCGCTACGGCCAGGATGTCAATCAGATCGCCGCGTGGAATGACCTTAATGCCCCCTATGTCATCCATCAAGGGCAACAGTTGCGGATTGCCCCACCGCTTAATAAGACGAATCCGGCGCTATTGAAACCAATACGGCGTGATCAAACGACTTCCCCCAATGTAACCACGGCCCCAATAACGCAAGCGCAGGTTCGCACAGCCCCATCCAAAGCAAAAGCAGAGCCACTGACCTGGCGCTGGCCTGCCGAAGGAAAATTATTACGTACCTTCTCGGCAAAAAAAATGGACCGCAAAGGGATCGATATCAGCGGCACTGCTGGCACCGCAGTACGTGCCGCCGCCAGTGGTCGAGTGGTCTATAGTGGAAATGGTTTAACCCACTATGGCAATCTACTCATCATCAAACATAACGAAAGTTACCTGAGTGCCTATGCCCATAATGAAAAGCTACTGGTTAAGGAGGGGATGGTGGTCAAAAAAGGACAGAAGATCGCCGCAATGGGGGCGACAGGCAGCGACAGGGTGATGCTGCATTTTGAGATTCGACGTAATGGAAAGCCGGTAGATCCGCAGCGGTATTTGCCTAAGCGGTAGTCGCGGGGCTACTGCGAAGGTTCACAACGAAGCAGTTGGATATTTTGGACTCAAGATTTTTGTTCATGACTTAATCAGAAGTTCCTTAAATATAAGAGGCGCCCAGTTCCGGCAAGAGTGGAAGGCGTCAACTGTGCGTTTGGTGTTCAGGCAACACTTTAAAATTTTTTTAAAAAGACAATGAAAGCTGAAGCCGCTACGGATAGGGGCAAGGCTAAGCGATACAGGTTACGATGAGACAGTTGCAGGTTTCTCTTTCCCGATCCTTAGCTAACCGATGGGTAGGAACATATCAGGCACACCATAGGACTCACCCTTCTGCATATATATCATTGGCATTTTTGGGGTGAAAATCAAGCGGGTTTTTCGAGCCGGGGCGCTGATTCCGCGGTTTATGAGGGTAGCGTAGGCTGACTCTGCCCCAGTTCGATAACCGTTCGGGTTTTGGCACCACGAACAGAGCGTGATGGTGACCATTGGGAATACCTTTAGGTGTTGGAAAACCGAATCCCTTTAGGGGCGGCGATCTCGCTGATAGGGATGCTCACAGAGCGCTTATCTTTTCCAGCACCGCCAGTGCATGGCCGTCGGCCTTTACCCCATATTCGGCGTCGATCACGTTGCCCTGGCGGTCGATGATGAAGGTGGAGCGGACGATCCCCATTTTCCTGGTGCCGTTTTTCTCTTTCTCCTGCCACACGCCATAGGCTTCGCAGAGTTCGCCGTTGGTGTCTGAGATCAGTTCAACCTTGAGTCCGTATTTGTTGATGAAGGCCTGATGGCTTTCGCAGCTGTCTTTACTCACGCCGATCACGACGGTGTTGGCGGCGGTGAACTGGTCGATCAGCGCGGTGAACTGGTTCGCCTCCAGGGTGCAGCCGGAGGTGTCATCCTTTGGGTAGAAGTAGAGCACCACGTTTTTTTCGCCATTGAAGTCTGCAAGTGAGAGGGTCTGTTGTGCCTGGTTAGGCAGGCTGAACTGAGGGGCGGGGTTACCGGGCTGTATCATATACTTGAGTCCATTGGTCGGGAATAGTTGGGTATGATGGCGGATAGTGAGGGGTTTGGCAAGGTGTTTGAGTGGTGGTGTTATATGCCGTTAAGTCGCCATTTGTTATGTAACCATGGGTTGGTTAAGCATAATAGCAGTACCTTGGACTGGAGCCAGGGCTCACTAAATCTAGTGCCATGCCGTACAGAAGATTATAGGTCTTTGAGTCATCGCAAGTGTTCTTCATTGTTATCCCTAATACTAGTGTTATTTTTCCTGCATTTGTGGCATTTTCTGGATATGCATATATCGAGAATAAATAATGAAATCACCCATTGAGCGTTTGGAAGAACTTACAAGTAAGAAAATATCGTCTAAAGACATCCAAACTTATTGGATGCCGATTTTCGAGCGGTTAGAGCAATTAGACAATGATCAAAAAATCAATATTGATAAAATCTATATGCTCTTTTCTGTAAGTGAGAGCACAGTCCGTAATAAATTAAAAAAATATTTAGATTGTTACCGTCAACACATATCAAGAGTTCTGGGGTTTTATCCAGAAGTAAATACAATTATTGATATGGCTATTGAGAAGCATGGTCGGATGTCAAAAACAAATCTCTTTGAGATAAATATGGCGTGTAAAGAGATTGTTGATTCTATAACCAGGCCTAAGCATGAAGAGTATATTCGTCAATCAATGGATGAACGTGGCGCACTGAATGATAGCTACGTAAATATCAGTTTAGGTGAATTAACAGAGTATTTATATGACGATTATACAGATTTTGTAACGGGCGTAGATAATGGACGTGTATCAATAGCTGGTCGAATGAATGAAGAAATCTTATTAAGAGCGCTTGAATTAGGTGGTTTGAACCGTGATGAGGAATTTTCTCGTACAGGTACCAATTCTGCCGGTGACATTCAAATAAGACATGCTGGTAAGAAACACAACACCTTGTACTGTGAGGTTAAAAGCTATAAAGCAAGAGAGCGATTTTTAAGGGGACTAAGGGATATTCCATACGAGGAAAAGATCGGAATAGGGTTTTTCCTGGATTCTAGGGAGTTCAACCCTAAGCGTACGAAAACGTTATTGGCTGCCCAGCCAAAAGCAATTTATTTACCAAATGAAACATACGCGGGTCTTCACTCTGATAGTAAGGATTCAAAAACGATTGAACAGAATAAACTTTATCGAAGATTCGATATGTTTGTAGATGATATGACTCATTACGTAAAAAACGGATGTTTACCTGTTTTTAAATAAAGCTTGCATGGGGGAAAAAAAGGGGAAATAATTACCTTAAATACTCCCTATTTAACCCCAGGAAGGCAAGTGTAATGGATGATACTGTTACTGCACGAGAATTACTTACTCAGTCGTTAGAGCGTTATTCTCAGGCAGATATAGCAAGAAAACTAAAAGTGACACCGAGATGTGTCAGGGAATGGATGGTCAAGGAAGACGGTCCACCTGATTATCGTGTCCCACAGCTTCAAATGCTTTTGTTCGGCAATGAAGTTCAAATGCCCCAAGGCTCAGATTTTACCTTCATAGACCTATTTGCTGGAATTGGGGGTATTCGAATGGGTTTTGAGAAAAGTGATGGGCACTGTGTATTCACTAGCGAATGGGACAGGTACGCAGTTAAAACCTACTGTGAGAATTTCAGTACAGACCATCCTGTAGTTGGCGATATTACCAACGTAGCAGTAGATGACATCCCTGACCATGATGTCCTTCTAGCGGGTTTTCCCTGTCAGCCATTTTCAATTGCTGGTGTCTCCAAGAAAAACTCACTAGGAAGAGTTCATGGTTTTGAGTGTAAAACACAGGGTACTTTGTTTTTTGATGTCGCTCGTATAATCAAGGAGAAGCAGCCGAAGGCCTTCCTTCTTGAAAATGTCAAAAACCTGATGAGCCATGATAAGGGAAGAACATTCCAGGTCATTAAAGAGACGCTCCAGGACGAATTAGGCTATAAAATTTCCCCAAAAGTTATTGATGCTAAAGGTTTCGTACCTCAGCATCGAGAGCGTATCTACATCGTTGGTTTCCGCGAAGATACAGACTTTTCATGGGATGCATTTGGTTATAAAAAACAGGACGCCAGGTCTATAGGAGATATTCTTCATCCACAGAATGGTAGTGAGGACTCTGAAGCGGAAACGTTAAAAAATTATATTGTTGGGAAAAAAGGAAGGGTCAATGAAAAGTATATTCTCAGTGATAAGTTGTGGAAGTACTTGTATGACTATGCGGCAAAACATAAGGCTAGAGGTAATGGTTTTGGTTATGGCATGGTGACGAAATCAAGCGTTGCACGTACTCTGTCTGCCCGCTATTACAAGGATGGTTCGGAAATTCTTGTTTCAAGAGGTAGGGGGAATCCACGAAGGCTGACACCTCGTGAGTGTGCTCGCTTGATGGGCTTTGATAAGCCGGGCGAGTCAAGATTCAAGATTCCTGTTTCAGACACACAGGCTTACAAACAGTTTGGTAACTCTGTTGCAATGCCTGTAGTTGAAGAAATCGCTCGTATTATGAAACCGCACATTATGACTCTAATCGAAGAGGAAGAACATCAGACCCATCAGTATGCGCTACTTGGGTAGTGGTAGATGTCGTAGATAAGAAGACGCGAAGCAGGATGATGTCCGGCATTCGCAGCCAGAATACAAAGCCTGAAGTACTCACCCGCCAGGCGCTCCACAGATTAGGGTATCGATATCGGCTTGGCAGCAAGATAGGGAAAATCAAGCCAGATGTCGTCCTGCGTAGCCACAAGGTGGCTATTTTTATTCATGGCTGTTACTGGCATCAGCATAAAAACTGCAAGTTGGCTTATTCGGATAGAAACTATTCTGACAAATGGCTAAAGAAGTTTGATGATAATCACATGCGTGACCAGAGAGTTACCAGGCAGCTGCTGGATAGTGGCTGGCGTGTTGCGATTATCTGGGAGTGCGCGACTCGAAAAGAGAATGTTTTTTACGATGTTATAGATGACCTTGCCGAATGGATACAGTCGGATTCTCTTTTTTACGAATCAGATTATAGTGAAAAATAAGGATGATCTTTTTCTATAACCTTTCCATTGTATGCAATGCGTGCAATAAGGTTGTTCTCATCGTTAAAGATTTCCCCGCCAGACCAGTTGCCGCTTCCAAGGTTATTTCTCTTAATAAAAGCCAGGCACTCTGTTGTGGCTTCTGAGAATGAAGAAACAGTGGCTGTAAAGTTATCTTCGCAGCCAAATACTGGTAAGAATGGATTCTGTCCGTGATCAGGGTTACCTGTGCTTGAAAGAATTAGCTTCATAGTAGACCTCCTGTCCGTATTAGCCAGGCGTGGTTAATGTCGAATATTATACCGTATTTCGCTGGGATTAGAGCAAGGATTCTATGCTATGACTCTGGTTCTGCGTAAACTTCCACCCATCCATCCGCTGCTTCTTTTTCTCCGCTAACGGCGTATGAATCCTCACCTCGTAGATATAACCTGCACCAAAGCGCAGATCGTACTGCTCATTCTCGAAATCCCAGATGGTATGCAAAACAGGTAAATTAAACACCATACTGCTGAGCTGCTGGCTCGGCTCGCCGAGCGACTCAGCCAGTGTTTCAACTTTTTCCTTATAAAACGCCTGCGCGTTTTTCTGGTTCAGGTGAATCACCAGTGTCTTGTAAAGCTTGCCATCGTAAAAATAGAACTCCCTTTTCTGCCCCGGGGTAGCGCGATCTATATAGACCACGGGATCAACCTCCATAAACTCGGTGAAGTGTTGCCCCTGCGGGTTTTTGGGGTCAATCTTCAACACGTTGTATCTGGCCATCAACGCCGCTTCGGAGATGCCCCACTCAAGCGCATCTTGCCCTAAAGGGCTGGTTGAAAAAGCGGTTGTGACAAGTAATAAAATAGCAGCTAACATGGTTTCGTATTGCGGTTGGAGTAGAATGCTCGGATGATACCTGTTTACAGCAGGGCTGACCATCGAGAAAAATCTTCAATAAATGGTGGCAAAATCATGGTGTCGGGTCACCTAATTTGATGATGCTAGTAACGGCGAGATTGCCGCGCTTCGCTCACAATGACATACTTCTAGTTTAATCAGCAGTTCCCTAATTTAACAACATGACCACTAACACCAAATCCATGATCCCCTGTTACGTCAGCGGCAAAGGCATGCACGCCACCGATGCCACGTGGGCCTTTAAGATCGCAGTAATGGCGGTATTGCAATCGAGTGGGCTGGGTTTCGACACCCGCGCAAACTACTATCGAAAACAGTTCCCCGAGATGGCGGACAGTGAATTCTCGCGCATGGTGTGTGACCCTGTTGAGTGCTACGACAAAGAGTGGCCAGCCTGGCAGCAGGAAAACAGCCACCGGTTTGATAATAAAGATGAGTTAGTCACGGCCTTTTTTCTTGAGCGAGATCTTGGTTTTCAGGCAGAAGCAAAAGTTGCCATCTTCGGTTTTGACGAAGCAGGCTTTGGTTCTGGTGTGAATGTGATGCGCTTTATCAATGCCGGCAAACCGGTGCTCGGTTTTTATAACCCCGAACATCGCCACGCAGGGCATAACATTCATAATGTAATGCAGCTGGCAATGAACTACCCCGAACTGGTGACGCTACACCGCTACCAGAATGTTGATGAGATCACCGCACAGGTGGTGGCGTGGCTTGGTAATATCAACAGCGGTAATTAACGGCTGGCAGCTAGCTGTTGATTAACCCACTGCTGCAGCTGCGTCTCATTCATCGCGCCGGAGATCCTTGCCTGCTCCCTGCCGCCTTTAAACAACACCAGCGTAGGGATGGAGCGTATGCCATATTGTGCTGCTGCGGCCTGATTGGCCTCGGTGTCGATCTTAAGCAGCCGCAGGTTGGGCTCTGCGTTTCGCGCAAACTGGCTGTAGATCGGCGCGAATGATTTGCACGGCCCGCACCAGGGCGCCCAGAAGTCGACCAGCACAGGAACCCCGCTCTGTTGTATGTGGCGGTTCAGTGATTCGCTGTCGACTACCACCGGTTCGCCCTGCATCAGCGCGTTTTTGCACTGCGCACATTTTGGATGGTCGCCGAGACGAGCGCTTGCGAACTGATTGATGGTGTTGCAGCGGGGGCAGACAAGTCTGGTTTTATCACTCATGGGTTTGCCTTCTGGTTAGCAGATGTCAGTGATATGTGGGCGATGTTGATCATCTACAAGGGAAAATATCGGGATCGCGAAATAGGAGGGCTGAGTGCCGGCGAAACAGGGCCCTGTCAATAACCAAACGACTTCAGTACCGCTCTCTGCCTCTATTATCGGGTAGCTGCCACCAACTGCTGCCGCAATCCCTCAAGTGTTAACTCCTGCAATAACTCCCGCGCCGAAATCGGACAATCCTGATCAATCAGCCCCGCTGAATGGGCAAGAAGCCCAATCACGGCCTCTGCGCGTTTTCCCTGCTGTCGCCATAACTCAAGCGAATCCGAGCCATCCCGTTTCGAGAGCCGCGCTCCCTGTTCATCGACCATCAGCGGCACATGCCAGTAATTCGGAATTGAATAACCGAGCGCCTCGAACAGTTCGATCTGCCGCGCGGTGGAGTCGAGCAGGTCGGCGCCGCGAACGACATCGGTGATCCCCATCATGCCGTCATCGACGACCACGGCGAGCTGGTAGGCGAAGAGGCCGTCGGCACGTTTGATGACGAAGTCGCCGACATCAATTTCGAGCGTCTGGCTCACGGGGCCGACGACACGATCTTCAAAATCAATGGTGCGTGCAGGTACTTGGTAGCGCCATGCGGCCGCCTTATTCGGATGACGTCGTTGCATCTCGGTGCGCCTGTCGGGATCACGGCAGGTGCCTGGGTAGATCGGCCCATGTTCATGGGCATGCGGTGCGCTCGCTGCCTGCTGGATATCCTTGCGTGAGCAGTAGCAGGGGTAGATCGACTCCCCCTCGAGCAGTCGCTCGAACGCCTGTTGATAAAACCGGTTGCGTGCAGATTGCTTGTAGGGGGCGGCTGGGCCGCCGATATCGGGCCCGGCATCCCAGTCGAGTCCGAGCCAGCGCAGGTCATCGAGGATCTGTTCGCTGCTGCCCGCTTTGACCCGCGGCAGGTCGAGGTCTTCCATGCGCAGGATGAGCGGCTGAGATGCGAGTCGCGCCTGTAGCCACGCGATCAGTGCGGTACGTAGATTGCCGAGATGAAGCGGTCCGCTCGGGCTGGGGGCGTAGCGACCGCTCATGTTATCTCTTCTCTATTTGGCATTGTAGTCTGGTAACCGGGTTTGCGATGGGTACAGGTGACTATCGGATATTGCCATGAAAACCACCTGCACTGTATGAATTCACAGTTTTTTCATGGTATCTGTTAGCGGAAACCGCTATACTTTTGTTCGATATAAAAAAAATAATAACGATTATATATTGTTGCGCGATTTGGGAGGAGCGGTTCCTGCTGGGTAAAAGAAGGCAGGGCCGAAGGTTGAAGGACAGCACAGAGATCTAACGCCTTTCTCGAGGCGCCTTTTCTTAATATCGCATTTAATGTATTGTTTTTCGGCACGCTGGTGCGTGCTGCGCTGTAGTGTAATCGAACGCAGAAGATAATGAATAAACAAAATAGTTATACAAAAGAAGAGCTTTTGGACTGTGCAAACGGCGAGCTGTTTGGCCCCGGCAACGCACAGTTACCCGCCCCACCGATGTTGATGCTTGACCGCATCGCCTCTATCTCTGAAGAGGGAGGGGCGTATGGTAAGGGTCAGATTATTGCAGAGCTCGATATCAACCCAGAGCTGTGGTTTTTTGATTGTCACTTCAAGGGTGACCCGGTGATGCCGGGCTGCCTTGGGCTCGATGCGATGTGGCAACTGGTGGGTTTTTATCTCGGCTGGATGGGTGGCCCGGGTCGTGGCCGAGCACTCGGTTCTGGCGAGGTTAAATTTTACGGGCAGGTGACGCCGGATAAAAAACTGGTGACCTACCGAATCGACTTGAAACGTGTCATCATGCGTAAACTGGTGATGGGAATAGCTGACGCCGTGATGGAAGTTGATGGCAAAGAGATTTATTCCACAAAGGATTTGCGTGTTGGACTATTTACCTCAACAGAGGATTTCTGAGGTACAGCGTCTAGTGTGGGGGATGGTTAAGTGAGACGAGTCGTAATTACCGGTATCGGTATCATTTCCAGTATTGGTAACAACCGTAACGAGGTGCTGGAATCGTTACGCAACGGTAGTTCGGGTATCGAATTTAGTCAGGAGTATGCTGACCTTGGTTTTCGTTCTCATGTACATGGCCCCATTCGATTAGACCTGGCGGAGCGTATCGAACGCAAAAGACTGCGTTTCATGGGTGAGGCAGCCGCCTACAACTACCTGGCGATGCAGCAGGCGATTGAAGATTCAGGCCTCTCTGAAGATCAGGTTTCTAATCCTCGTACCGGCCTGATTGTTGGCTCCGGTGGCGCATCCAATAAAAACATTGTGCTGGCTGTTGATACGCTGCGTAATCGTGGTGCGAAACGTGTCGGCCCATATATGGTGCCGCGCACCATGGGTAGTACAACCTCGGCAAACCTTGCCACTGCTTTCAGGATTAAAGGGATCAACTATTCGATCAGTTCCGCCTGTTCCACCAGTGCTCACTGTATCGGCAATGCGATGGAGCAGATTCAGATGGGCAAACAGGATGTGATGTTTGCCGGAGGTGGTGAAGAGGTTGAGTGGAGTATGACCGTGCTGTTCGACGGTATGGGTGCGCTGTCATCGAAATATAATGATGCACCGCAGACCGCATCCCGCACCTATGATCTCAACCGAGATGGCTTCGTAATCTCTGGTGGTGGTGGTGTGGTGGTGCTTGAGGAGCTTGAGTCTGCCCGCGCGCGTGGCGCGAAAATTTATGGTGAGGTGGTTGGCTACGCTGCAACCTCAGACGGTTACGATATGGTTGCGCCATCGGGTGAGGGGGCGGAGCGCTGTATGAAGCTGGCGCTTGAGACAGTCGATGTGCCGGTTGACTACATCAATACCCATGGCACCAGTACGCCGGTGGGTGATATTAAAGAGCTGGAGGCGATACGCAATGTCTTTGGTGATGTAGTGCCCGCATTCTCTGCGACCAAGTCTTTGACTGGTCACGCGCTGGGTGCGGCAGGGGTGAATGAAACGATCTATTCACTGCTGATGATGGAAAACGATTTCATTTCGGCATCAGCCAATATAAATGAGCTTGATCCGGCTGCCGAGGGGATGCCGGTGGTGCGTGAGACGCAATTTGATACAAAACTCAATTGCGTGATGTCGAATAGCTTTGGTTTCGGTGGCACCAACGCAACGTTGGTGGTAAAGCGGTTCGAATAACTAATCCACTGAAGTGACCAATTAGAAAAGCCTGTTGTCGTTAGATAACAGGCTTTTTTCTTTTTTGTATGTTGTTTTATGAGAATACTAGTTGGTCGGATTAGCTAGTAGCCTGGATGAAACGTAGTGGAATCCGGGAGAACTTTCAGTCACAACAGTCCTGGATTACGTATTCACTTCATCCAGGTTACCTTGATTTTGCCACGTCGCTGAAATAAAAAACCCTGCTCATGTTGCAGGGTTTTTTTGATCGTAGTGCCGCGGGTTATTAACCCTTAGCCGAACGCGAGGCACGTTTACGATCGGTTTCTTTGAGCATCTTTTTACGCACGCGGGTGAAGTTAGGGGTTACTTCAACCAGCTCATCGTCATCGATGAATTCAAGTGCCTGTTCCAGAGTCATTCTGATCGGTGGTGTAAGCACCAGGTTTTCGTCGGTACCGGCAGCACGGACGTTAGTGAGCTGTTTCGCCTTCAGCGGATTAACCACCAGGTCGTTATCACGTGAGTGAATCCCGATTACCATCCCTTCGTAGACCTCTTCGGCGTGACCGATGAAGAGACGACCGCGCTCCTGTAGATTGAACAGCGCATAGGCGAGTGCCTTACCCGGGCCATTGGCGATCAGTACGCCATTGACGCGTTGGCCGAAGTCGTTCTCTTTGTAAGGACCGTAGTGATCAAAGACGTTGTAGATGAGCCCGCTACCCTGTGTGGCGGTGAGGAACTCGGTGCGGAAGCCGATCAGGCCGCGTGATGGGATAATATAATCGAGACGTACACGTCCTTTGCCGTCCGGCATCATATTTTTCAGATCACCACCTCGGGTGCCCAGTTTTTCCATCACAGCACCCTGATGGGTCTCTTCGACATCGACCGTCAGCTGCTCGTACGGCTCCTGTTGCTTACCATCGACTTCGCGAATGATCACCTCTGGGCGAGAGATGCCGAGCTCAAATCCTTCGCGACGCATGTTCTCAATCAGGATCGAAAGATGCAGTTCACCGCGGCCGGAGACGCGAAAGCGGTCCGGGTCTTCGGTATCTTCAACACGCAGTGCAACGTTATGTACCAGCTCTTTATGCAGCCGTTCGCGAATCTGGCGTGAGGTGACGAACTTGCCATCTTTACCGGCAAAGGGTGAGTTGTTCACCTGAAAGGTCATGCTGATGGTCGGCTCATCGACCGACAGCGGAGGCAGCGCTTCAACGTGGTCAGGGTTGCACAGGGTATCTGAAATGTTGAGCGTATCGATCCCGGTAAAACAGATGATGTCGCCTGCTTCTGCTTCGGGTACTTCGATACGCTCTAGCCCCATATAGCCTGAGACCTGTAAAACACGGCCGTTACGGGTCTTGCCTTCAATATCGATGATGGTGACCTGCGTGTTGGTTTTGAGCTTGCCGCGAGTGATGCGGCCAATACCGATGACACCAACATAGTTGTTGTGATCGAGCGAGCTGACCTGCATCTGGAAGGGGCCATCGGCATCAACATCGGGTGGTGATACCTTCTCAACGATGGTCTCGAAGATCGGTGTCATGTCTCCATCACGCGCGTCGACATCGAAGCTGGCATAGCCGTTGAGGCCTGAACAGTAGACCACTGGAAAATCGAGCTGCTCATCAGTGGCACCGAGGCGGTCGAAGAGATCAAAGGTTTGATCGAGTACCCAGTCGGGGCGCGCACCGGGGCGGTCGATCTTGTTGATCACCACGATCGGTTTGAGTCCGAGGTCGAACGCCTTCTGTGTTACAAAGCGGGTCTGCGGCATTGGTCCCTCAACGGCATCGACCAGCAGCAGTACGCAGTCGACCATCGACAAAACACGTTCCACTTCACCACCGAAATCGGCATGGCCCGGGGTATCGACGATATTGATGCGGTAGTCGTTCCACTTGATGGCGGTGTTTTTCGCCAGAATGGTGATGCCGCGCTCTTTCTCCAGCGTGTTGGAATCCATCACACGTTCAGTCGGTGCGTTGCGGCTATCCAGGGTGCCGGACTGCTGTAACAGCTGGTCAACGAGCGTGGTCTTACCATGATCAACGTGGGCGATGATGGCGATGTTGCGAAGATTCTCAATCACGGATGTAGGCTTCCAATGTGCAAAAGGCGCATATTATACCTGATGACACGTTGTGGAGCACTCAGATAATGCAATGAAAAGTGGAGAGTTTTTGTGGTTGATCGACGTTACCTGTTGCGATGGTTCGAGTTGTGGGTCATTCAACTGTTTGAAATAATTAATAAATACCAACGTCCAGGTAGTTCCCGGCTATTTTTTCAATAGCGATGACAAAAGCGGCGGTCCGCAGGTCATCAATTTTTTCGTTTGAATGGAGGGTCTTGTGCATCGCCTGATAGGCATTCCGCATGGTGTCATCAAGGCCTGAGCGCACCAGGTCAAGCTCACTCGCGCCTCGTACCATCATCGAACGGGTTGATTCGGAGAGCTTTGAGCCAGTCGCTTCCTCAAGCAGGTTGGCGTATTCATTGCCGCGCAGCTCATCATAGCGTCGTTCCATACGGCCAAAACGGATATGTGACAGATTGCGGATCCATTCGAAATAGGAGACCGTCACACCGCCTGCATTGACGTAAATATCGGGCATAATGACGACGCCTCGCTTTTTAAGGATTTCATCAGCATCAAAAGTGACTGGGCCGTTGGCGGCTTCGACAATCATCTTTGCCTGGATGCGCTCGGCGTTGTCTTTGGTAATCTGTCTTTCGAGTGCTGCTGGAATCAGGAGGTCACACGCCATCTCCAGTGCGCCGTTGTTGTCGCTGGAAAATTTTCCGCCTGGGAAATCCTTGAATGAACCATGTTCGATCTTGTGGCGGTAGACATCTTCTATCACCAGCCCATTTTCGTTGCTGATGACGCCATCGTATTCGATGATGGCAATTATTTTAGCGCCATCCTCTTCCTGCAGGAATTTTGCGGCGTGGTAACCGACATTGCCAAGTCCCTGCACGACGATGCGTTTGCCCGCAAGCCCGGCCGAGAGATTAGCAGAGGCGACATCTTTGGGATGGCGGAAAAACTCACGAATGGCGTACTGCACACCGCGTCCAGTGGCCTCGACACGTCCGCGTATCCCTCCCTGTTGCACCGGTTTACCGGTCACGCATGCCTGGTAATTGATATCTTCTGGGTTGAGGTGTTTATAGGTGTCGGCGATCCATGCCATCTCACGCTGCCCAGTGCCTACATCGGGTGCGGGAACATTGGTGGCCGGATTGAGGAACCCTTTACGCACCAGCTCCAATGTGTAGCGTCGGGTGATCATCTGCATCTCATCGCGTGAATAATTATTGGGGTCGATATGCAGCGCACCCTTGGAGCCACCAAACGGGACATCGACCAGCGCGCATTTATAGGTCATCAATGCGGCGAGTGCTTCCACTTCATCCTGATCTGAGTATGGGGCGAACCGAATGCCACCCTTGGCAGGCAGGCGATGGGTGCTGTGCACTGCTCGCCAGCCGGTGAAGGTTTCTATCTGCCCCCGAATCTTGACTGGAAACTTGACCTGCAGGACTGAATTACAAGCCTTGATCGCCCGGGCAGTACCTTCGTCAAGCTCCAGGATTGAAAAGGCATGATCGACCATGCGATCGACATTGCTACTGAAGGAGGGGGCTGAGGATTTCTTTTGGTTGGTCATTTTATGTCCCTTTTTATTCCGTCGATCTTCCTGAAATATTTGACAACAGTAGCATAAAACCATGCTGATAAAATTGTTACCGGCCCTGTGCGTCAGGCGTAAGGCAGTTTTTTATGTGTATATAAAAACTACCGATACGTATATGGTTGCGGCCAATTCAATTTTTTCATTAGTGCATTAATAACCCGCTATTGTGAATGTTGAGATAGATAAAATTCTCCGCAAACCTCGCCTCTAAACAGAGGAGGGCGAAGGGATCGCTTCGCGCAGTGGTGATGGTGTTGCGCTGCTGGATGAGTATCCCGATCCCTTATGGTATGTTCAGGGTGCTACCAACGATGTCGGGTCTGACAGGAGTCGCCTGCACATAGTAGGAAAAAGGCTGTTTTCCCGGGCGTTTCCAGGAGGTGGGGTAACCTCATTTTTCGCAGTTGTGAACGCCGAATGAGTCGGTATCGAGAGGCGTTACTATGAGCAACATAAATTGAAACAGGAGTGACGGGTGAAACGAATCTACACTGCGGCTAACCTGCAGGAGGCCTACCTGGTCGCGGGACTTTTGCAACAGTCCGCGATCGAGGTGACGGTTGAAAATGAAAACCTGCAGGGGGCTGTGGGCGAGATCCCCTTTACCCACGCCTATCCTGAGTTGCATCTGACGGATGAACGCGATGAAGCGCGAGCGCTCGCGATCATCTCCGAATATGAGACCTCCCAGAAGCACCAGAAGACAGTCAGGTGCCACACCTGTGGCGAAGAGAATCCTGCTAACTTTTCCTGCTGCTGGTCATGTGAAGCGGTACTGGAAGAGAGCGGTTAAGTCAGTTATACAGGAGGCTCTTTGCTGGTGTAGAATACGCTGCTCTCATCTGTATGGCCTCAAATATGAATGCTGCAATCTCAATTCGTAATGTAAAAAAATCCTATGGTTCGCTTGAGGCCCTGAAAGGGGTCGATCTGACAATCAATCGCGGAGAGTTTTTTGGCCTGTTGGGGCCAAATGGCGCAGGGAAATCGACCCTGATTAATATCATGGCCGGCCTTGCACGTGCCGATTCCGGAGAGGTGGCGGTACTTGGCCATGATGTGGTGGCCGACTATCGTGATGCTCGACGTGCACTCGGCGTGGTACCTCAGGAACTGGTGTTTGACGCCTTTTTTTCTGTGCGTGAGGTGTTACAGATGCAGTCAGGCTATTTTGGCCTCGGCAGGGAGAATGATCCGTGGATCGATGAGTTACTGGAAGCGCTGGCGCTCAGCGACAAGGCCAATAACAACATGCGTTCACTCTCCGGCGGGATGAAAAGACGTGTGTTGATTGCGCAGGCACTGGTACACAAACCTGAGGTGGTGATTCTGGATGAACCTACCGCCGGTGTAGATGTTGAGCTGCGGAAGTTATTGTGGGGTTTCGTTGAGCAACTCAATAAAAAAGGGCACACCATTGTACTGACGACTCACTACCTTGAAGAGGCAGAAAACCTGTGTGATCGCATCGCAATTTTGAATCACGGTGAAGTGATCGCACTCGATACCAAGAGTGCTCTGCTAGAGAGCGAGATCTGTAACAAACAGCTTCTCATGATCAGGACGGCAGAGGATGCCGAGGTCGAGCTTCAGCAGCTGGCCCCTGCGATTAGAGATAAAGTGAAGCAGGTCGAAGGGAGTATGATTCGCTTTGAGTTGCAGAGAGGGCGTGACTCGATCGTCGAGATACTGGCAGCGCTCACGGAAGCCGACATTAACATTATAGACCTTGAGACGGAGAGTGCCGATCTTGAAGATCTTTTTGTTGAGTTGACACGTAGAGGGGCCTCTTCATGAATCGCGGCTTCTATACACTGTTTTACAAAGAGACACTGCGTTTTTACAAGGTGGCCTTACAGACGATTATTGCGCCGATTGTGACCACATTGCTCTATCTGCTGGTTTTTTCATATGTGCTGGAAGAGCGTGTCATGGTCTTTGATGGAATTAGTTATACCTCATTTCTGGTGCCTGGACTGGTGATGATGACGATCATTCAGAACGCCTTTGCAAATAGCTCATCAAGCCTGATCCAGTCAAAAGTGACCGGTAATATAGTCTTTGTCCTGTTAACGCCTCTCTCTTATGTAGAGTTCTTTCTGGCATTTGTAATGGCAGCGGTGGTACGTGGTTTGGCAGTAGGGATGGGGGTCTTCATCGTGGCGATCTTTTTTGTGCCGGTATCTGTACACAGTTTTGTTTTTCTATTGTTTTTTGCGCTGCTTGGCAGCGCGGTGCTTGGAACATTGGGCATCATTGCCGGTATCTGGGCAGAAAAGTTCGACCAGCTGGCAGGATTTCAGAACTTCGTAATTATGCCGTTGTCATTTTTGAGCGGTGTGTTTTACTCAATCCATTCGCTACCACCGTTCTGGCAGACGGTTTCTCACCTGAATCCGTTCTTTTACATGATCGATGGCTTTAGATACGGTTTTTTTGGGGCGTCAGATGTGTCGCCCTGGATTAGCCTGGCTATCGTATTTGTGGCATTTATGGGATTAGCCTTTTTTGCAATCAGGTTGCTCAGGAACGGTTACAAGTTGCGCCACTAAAAGATAGTGGATATTAACGAGGGTTGTTTATCACCTTGTCAACGGCAGCCGACACTGATTTTTCAACGTCGAGGTCGATCTGAGCGCGTTCTTCATCGGGGATGTAAAAAATTGTATCGATACTGTGGCGCACATAGCGAGGGGGCAGCTGGTTGAGTGCAATGCAGGCGATATCCTGGATAGACTCGTTGGCTAGCGTGATCTGCCTGTTACTGGTGATCTCCTGGATTTTTTCAAAGACCAGGTTTTCATAGAAATTTGAGATGGTGTCCATATTCTCCTGCCTCGTAAAATAGCCTTTATTTTGATTCATCATACGATTGAAAACTTGTAAGGTCAGCAGCTAACGCTCTTTGGCTCTATTGTGTGTTGCTCACTTATTAATGCTTATACGTTTTGTGTTTTGCGCTTGATCTCCGATGCCGTCATGTCCCAGAATTTTTCAGGGTAGTCGTTCACTGGAAGGTTGAGTCGGTTCGCTGCAAGAACTGCCAGGAAATAGGGCTCTTTACACGAGGAGATATCGGCAAGTTCAACAGCTTTCGAGGTGATATCGTGCAGTGTGGTCTGGTCGTGATTTTCGTCACTCTTTTCAGCCAGGCTGATCAGATTCTTGATTCGATTGGCGGCATCTTCGAACCAGAACGGCTTATGCAGATAGTCACCTCTTTCCATAATAAAATTAACATTACCTGGGTCACTTAGCCCGCTGACAAATAGAAAACGTATTTTTGTATTGAGCTCATGCATTTTTTTGGCCAGCTCGATACCGTCAAGGTCTGGCATAAAGACATCAAGGACAGCGGCATTGAACTGCGTGGGTTCTTCACGAAAACGTTCTAGTGCCAGTGTTGGGTCCAGAAAGGCCTCATACTGAATCCCGAAGCGCTTTGAGATACCCTCCAGATAGATGAGAATATCCTTGTCATCATCAACAATCATTAGCTTCATTTAGACTCTCCTTGTCTTTGTTAACTGCACACTCAAACCTTTTCGTTCGCGTTATATATCGACAAATGAGGGTTAAATCTTAGCTGCCATCAAGTTGTGTCTATCTCTGCATATGGTTGTTTTTTTTTTGGATTTAAGTCGATTACGAGGTGATTTATAGGTGAAGGCTGTAAAACATCAGCTTTTTGTAATGTTTTGACCTGATTTGGTGTAATCGTGTTTCATTCGATAAGTCATAGTGATAGCTTAATAGCCATATAAATAATAATGGAAATTAAAAGCTGAATGGGCCGTTCAGGTTTACCGCTGGAACGGTAATGGTCTATTATCTACCGTCAATAGATTGAGTATTGATATATCTCCGTAGAAATCGGGTAACCGTTACGCTTTCGTTGTGCTGGCAACAGCAATAAATTATTGAGGAGAAGATGATGCAAATATTGGCTAAATCATCATTCAGGATAGCCCCTGTTCTGTTGTGTAGCGCTATCACGCTTGCCCTCTCTCTTGCAGCGGTAGAGGCGAGTGCGGAGGACGCTGCCCCAGCTAAGTCAGCAACTGAATTCACAATGGAAGGGCATAATTTTGTTTTGGCGGCTCGTTACGGGCATGAAGGCGTGGTTAGAAACAAACTTAATGCCGGGGCTGACATCGAACTTATTGACGAACTTGGCAATACTGCTCTGATAGCAGCCGCAGCAGAGAATCAGCTTTCGATACTTAAACTTCTGCTGGAAAATGGTGCTAATGTTGATGCTCAGAGTAGCGATGGTACGAATGCACTGATGAATGCAGCTGTACATGGCAACATAGATGTGGCCAGGGCGTTAACTAAAGCTGGAGCCAGTATCGATCTGAAAAATAGTAATGGTGAAACTGCACTGGTGGGCGCGGTCCAATATGGCCATTTGCCAATGGTTGAGTTGCTGCTGTCTAAGGGAGCGGATGCCAATGTGGCGCGGCGCGGTACCTTTAAAAACGGGGCCGGGATTACGCCCCTGATGTATGCTGCGCAGCACGGGCTGAAAGGAGCAACGGGTGACTGGCGCGCGATCACATCAGCCCTTCTCAAGCATGGTGCTAAAACAAATCTGGCCAGAGCCAATGGTGATACAGCACTAACGATTGCGCAATGGCACGGCAACAACGGTATTGTCGAACAGCTAAATAGTGCCGGCGCTCGTGATGAAACTCATTACGCGGTGCTCAGCAATGAGGAGGCGCTGGTCAAGGCGGCCAAGATTGGTGATCTTGCCAAGACAAAGTCACTGTTGGGGCAGTCGGTAAATGTCAATTACCGTGATAAAAATTCAGGAATTACAGCGCTAATCACTGCCGTATATTATGGCAATCTGGATGTTGCGCAAACGCTCGTAGAAAATGGTGCTGACGTCAATCACGTGCCGTGGGGATTGAAAGAGCAGCGTATCGCCAGTTCCAGTGTTTCTTTTAAAGAACGCGAACTGCTGCGTACCATTTCTCGTGGTGAAACGGCATTGATTGTGGCGGCAAAGCACAATTATTCGGACATAGCTGCCTTTTTGATTGAAAGCGGGGCGAAAATCGCTGTTGCCAATCGTAAACAAGAGACGCCTTCGTTGATCGCGGTAAGAAATGGGAATACCGATCTTATCGCACTGCTGCTTGAAAATGGTGCCGATCCAGATCGTGCCGAGTTTGATGAGAAGGTTGATCCCTTTATTACCAGAATCCATAAAAAAGAGCGTCGTCCAGCGCTGTTGATTGAGGCTGCGGCCGGCGGGCATGCTGCAGTCATTGATGTTTTGCTAAAAGCTGGCGCCCAGGCTGATATTAAGGACGATACAGGGCGGACTGCGCTGTTTAAGGCGTCAGAGCAGGGCTATGCAAAAGTTGTTGAGTTGCTGCTGTCACACCAGGCCGACCCCAATCTGCATGACAATATTGGACGTACCCCATTGATGGTGGCTTCAAGAAACGGTTATAAAAACATTGTTGAGGCGTTGATTGAACATGATGCCGATGTTAATGCGATTGAGCAGCTGGATCCAAACTCTCATCGAGATATCCCGGTGGGGGGTATGACAGCACTTATTTATTCCTCAAGAGGTGGTCATGCTGATATCGCCGAAGTTTTATTGAAAAATGGTGCGAACCGACGGCTTTCGTCAAATACTGGAGAGACCGCGTTGGGAGCGGCTAAACAGCACGGTTTTACAGAAATAGAACAGATGCTGGCTGGCGGCCCCATCGACGATTGAGAATACAATAATAATAACTTAATAAACCGCTAACCCTTTCCCTTCGGGAAAGGGTTTTTTTATGCCCGCCCAACGAGTAATGAGTTTATGCAATCGAAATACATTGCGTTATTATCTCTACATGAACTACGAAAGACGACGAGTTAGCATTTTTTCAGTTTTTTCACTTCTTCTCCTGTGCACTTTGTTGTTTCTGGGAGGGTGTGAACGCCAGGAGAAATTTGTTGCCAAGAAAGAGGTTCTGACTGAACTGGATGTCTGGGTGCATACGGAGAGTAAAGAGGCGCTGGCACAGATTCAGGATCAGGTCGACCGCTTCAATGGTGCGCATAACCGGATCCATGTTACGCTGATTTCTGTGCCCAGGGGGGCATATCAGGCGCAGATTAATGCAGCGATTATAACGGGTACGCTACCGGATATTATCGAGCTAGATGGCCCTTACCTTCCTCATTTAGTTGAACGCAATGTTCTGCTCAAGCTGGATAAAATCCTGACAGAGACCACACGCGAAGATATGCTACCGGCCGTTTTTCAACAGGGGATGTATGACAGGCGAGTCTATTCACTGGCATCAACCACCAATAGTCATGTGATGTATGCCAGGAAATCTGCGATCCAGGCGGCAGGCTACCGGGTGCCGGATGCGAAGGAAGGCTGGAGTGTCGAGGAGTTTGAAAAGGTACTCAGCCTGTTGATGGCGAATAGTGACCGCACCGCAATCCTGGATCTTGGTCTGAACGACCAGAATGAGCGGTTGACCCGCACCTTATACCCCATATTATTGTCTGTTGGTGGTGGGTTTTTTGACGAACAGGCGCCATATGTAAGTGATGGTGTGCTAAACAGTGTCAAAAACAAGGCTGTACTAACACGTATTCAGCACTGGATTAAACAAGGATTCATCGATGAAAATCGCGATGATGAGGCCTTTATTCGTGGGCGAGCGCTATTTTCGTGGGCTGGGCTTGAAAAATACAACGCCTATAGGAGGCAGTTTGGTGATGACCTTGTCGTGATCCCGCTGCCAGACTTCGGTCATGGGAGTAAGAGGGTACAGCGTGCCTGGGGCTGGGGGCTTACCACCAGTTGTGAAGATAGACAGTCAGCGATGCGTTTTCTGGAGTTCCTGTTTCAGCCGGACGAGGTGCTGTTAAGCGCGAAGGCGAATGCTACGCTGCCAGCAACTTACAGTGCACTAGCAAGATTCGAAGCATTTAATGATACCCCATCACTTATGCCTCTGGTGGAAGATCAACAGGCAGGTGAGGTGGTCTCACAGTTGAAATCACCATTATATCCTGTGGTAAGTAACGCATTTCAGAAGGCGTTTGTCCGTATTCGGAATGGTGCCTCAGTTGAGGATTCTCTCGATACGGCAGTCAAAATGGTTGATGAAGGGCGGCGGAAATTTGAATCAGAGCTTGAAAAACTCAGGGAAGGGGACAAAGTGGGTGAATGATGTATTTTAGGAGACATTTAACTTTACCCAATATGCTGCTATGTTACAGATGTATCTAGGGTTTCTTCTTAAAGAATGTCTGTTTCATGGCGATAAGCTATAGGCATCACCATGTGAAAATATAATGATCAGCATGGTATAACTATTAAGACTACTGCTAGGGAGTGATTCTAATGGAACCGGTCGATCTGATTAAAGGCTCAGTAAAGCTTGCGACACTGCCTGAAGTTTTTATTAAAGTTAATGAGATGGTGGATGATCCATCTTCATCAGCATCGGATATCGGCAAGTTTATCAGTTATGACCCTGCGCTCACCGCAAGACTATTGAAGATTGCAAACAGTCCGCTTTATGGTTTTCCTTCCCGCATCGATACAGTTTCACGAGCCATTACCATCATCGGGACGCGTGGTCTCCGAGACCTGATCCTCGCCACCTCGGTAATCAGTAATTTTACCCGTTTGCCGAGTGAGCATATTGAGATAAATGCCTTTTGGCGTCATAGCCTCTATTGCGGTGTGCTGGCGCGCTTGATAGCGGTGAAATGCAACGCACTGCATACCGAGCCATTTTTCGTTTCAGGACTGCTGCATGATATTGGACAGTTAATCATTCTGAATAAATTGCCCGAGATGTCACGCGAAACACAGATGCGAGCCAATGATGGCATAATGCCGCTGCACCAGGTTGAGCAGGAGGTGATAGGGTTTGACCATGCGAAAGTAGGATGCGAATTACTCCGCAGCTGGGGGCTGCCGGAAACGATCATCGATGCGACTGAATTTCACCATGAGCCAAACAGGGCTCAGCTGTCACCGCTTGGTGCCAGTATTGTTCACATCGCTGATGTGATAGCAGAGAACAACGAGGTGAGCCCAGATAATGACGAAGAAATCAGTTCAACCGCTAATGTAGACCCTGTCGCAATGGCGATCACAAGACTGGAAGAGTCGGCCATCGAACAGATCAAGGAAGAGGCCTCACTTCAGTACAATGCGGCTGTGGAACTATTCTTGCCGCAAGCTGTTTGAGCTTCCAGCTCCACCGTATGGTTGCCTGCTCTACCTGCTCTGATAGTGTATGTCGGAGCAGGCAGGGTCAGAGAGCCCCGTTAGATAAGCCTTGCCTGCGTCAACTTAAGCCAGTCGATCTGTCGCGACATGGTAGTGTGGGTCCTCACTTACGTTAACCTCGGCAAGATCCTCAGCCTTCACCAGCAGTGAGATACATTCTGGGCTCAGGTGCGTCAGGTGAAGTTTTTTGCCCTGTTTTGAATAACGTTCAGCGACGGAATCGATCGCCTCAATCCCCGAATGATCCGAGACCCTGGTGTGGCGAAAGTCGATCTCGATTTCGTCGGGGTCGTTGTTTGGGTCGAAGATTTCGTTGAAGCTGGTGACCGAGCTGAAAAATAGGGGGCCATGCAGCTCGTAGACAAGCGTACCATTCTCTTTTGTATAGGTCTTGGCGCTCATGTGTTTGGCGCTCTCCCAGGCAAAGACCAGCGCCGAGACGATGACGCCAACAATCACTGCAATGGCGAGGTCGGTGGCGACCGTTACGCCTGAGACCAGCACCAGTACAAAGGCGTCAGCACGTGGAATCTTGCCCATGATGCGGAAACTTGACCACTCAAAGGTGCCAAGGACTACGATAAACATCACGCCAACCAGTGCAGCAACCGGGATCATTTCGATTAGTGGAGAGGCAAACAGGATGTAACAGAGCAGGGCGATTGCCGCGGAGATACCGGAGAGACGTCCGAGTCCACCTGAGTTGATATTGATCATGCTCTGGCCGATCATCGCGCAGCCACCCATGCCGCCAAAAAAACCGGTGACGACATTGGCAGTGCCCTGTCCGATGCACTCTTTGTTGCCACGTCCACGGGTCTGTGTCACTTCATCAATCAGACGCATCGTCAGCAGTGATTCGATCAGGCCAATTGCGGCGAGAATGAAAGAGTAAGGGAGAATGATCATCAATGTTTCCCACGTGAATGGGACATCTGGGATATGAAAATCTGGAAGGCCGCCGCCAATCGACGCGACATCGCCAACGGTACGAACGTCCAGATTGAGCAGTGTCACGATCAGCGTGATGACAATAATTGCTGCCAGTGATGAAGGGATTGCGCGAGTGAAGCGGGGCAGAAAGTGGATGATCGCCATCGTGATAGCGACCAGCCCTATTAGCAGGGTCATATCTGGCATCGCCAGCCAGTCCTCGATTCCGTTTACCTTCTCTTCTTTAAATTGCTGTAACTGAGCAAGGAAGATGACGATCGCAAGACCATTAACAAAGCCGAGCATCACCGGGTAGGGGACCATGCGGATAAACTTACCGATACGAAAAACCCCGGCGCTGACCTGGATAACGCCCATCAGGACTACCGCAGCAAATAGATATTCAACACCGTGGTCGGCTACAAGTGCCACCATCACCACTGCGAGTGCGCCAGTCGCCCCCGAGATCATCCCCGGTCGTCCGCCGATGGCAGCAGCAATAAGCCCAACAAAAAAGGCGGCGTACAGGCCGACCAGTGGATTGACGCCGGCGACAAAGGCAAACGCGATCGCCTCGGGCACCATCGCTAGCGAAACCGTCAATCCAGAGAGGAGATCGTCTTTGAGGTTTTTGTGGGTTGAGCGGAGATCGAACATGGGCTGTATACTCTAGGGTGAGGGCGAAATTCAAGGGGCATAATTATACAGAAATTGCGCCTTTCTATCAAGTATATGGTTTTTAAGGTTTTTTCGCTATTGATGGGTGGCGGATGCCACCAAATGGGATGTGATCCATGTTATTTCTGCACTGCCGGGCAGTAACGACTTAAAAGATCAAAACGCCCTTGCCTTCAATGACACAAGGGCGGAAGTATATCCAGTGAGGACTGGCTCAGCTTTCGACAGAGACTTGCGTTGCCTGCAGACCCTTTGGGCCGTCTTCTACATTGAAGTTTACCGCCTGTCCTTCAGCAAGTGATTTGAAACCATCTCCTACGATTGCCGAGAAGTGGACAAAAACATCAGCGCTGCCATCAGCGGGGGTGATAAAACCGAAACCCTTGGAGTCGTTAAACCACTTAACGGTGCCTGTAGCCATATCAATACCTCTAGTTCATAAAGTTGTTCGAATCCGATCGCAGTCCCTGAACGTTCGCAAGTGGATCACGCCTGACCCTTTGCACAATTCCCTGAATAATACTGCGACTAATTCAAGTGTACCTATTTCCTTATAAAATGTGAACTTCTAATCCATCCTGCATAAATTTTGAATAGAGCGGTGCTCCAGGCGCAGGAAACCCGTTCGATGAGACGCTATATTCGTGTTTAGTTTTGGGGAGGTCAAAAATTATCAAAAGAGAGTTTCAACTGGATAAACCATAGCGGCACTAACTTAGGCTCCACCTTGGGAACATAGCTTGCGTTGATTGCAACTCTATCGGTACCTAAAGTAAAAGCAGGTAGCGCCCCGAGAAAAGGTTTTCGATCGTTATAATCTTTTCTAACCATCACAAATCCGACCAGGCCGGCGCCAGCATAAACACCTTTTTGCAGGGCATCGAGCGAAAAACGTCTCAAAATGCCACCGCCTGCGTAGTATGAGTTGCGCTTCAAAGAGTCCTTGAAACCAGAGGCGGTCAGGTAGGGGATCCAGTGTTTGTTATATAGCTTGTAGTCATACTGAAGCCCAAGTCCCCAGTTCTCTTCATTGAAGGCTCCTTTTTTCGGCTGCTCCTTGTGGAAGGACTTGCCGTTTATGATCAGGCTCAACCCTTCTGCTTTAGCAGAATTGCCTGTGAAGGCGAGCAGGAGTAACAAGCCAGGTAAAGCAGCTGAACCCAAAGCTTGCCGTGAAAGGGGCCGGCGCTCTCCTGCCGGCTGGCTCTTGCTACCATATTTCCTGGTCACGACAATCCCTAACCCTCTATGATGCACCTACTGTGCTGATTATTTGACATCTTTCTGGGATAGAGCAAATAGCAGGCCACATCTACCCTGACGAGTTCAAAGATGGATTAATCTACAGATGCACGGTGGCGAATGTCTTGCGCTCCTTGTCGGGATAGTGAGGTGTTGCCGGCACGGGGTTCCAGATGTACCTCGGCTACCATTTCCTGTAGAATCCCGCCATTGTCAGGATTGCACTGCAGAGTAGGAAGTAACATGTTGGAACTGAATCTGATTTTTGGTCGTATCAAAGATATGCAGGGGCGCGTGGAAGCCCTTAGGGGGTATCTTTGACGTCGAAAATCGACGTGAGGCGCTGACTGAAGTTACACGGGAACTTGAAGACCCCGAGGTATGGAACAATCCAGCGCGCGCGCAGACGCTTGGGCGTGAGCGGGCGCAGCTTGAAGAGCTGGTTAACACATTCGACGAACTACTCGACGGCCTGAACGAAGGGCAGGAGCTGTTGCAACTTGCCGAAGACGAAGATGACGAAGAGGCCGCTGACGCTGTCATCACAGATCTTGATCTCCTTGAGACTAAACTATCCGCAATGGAGTTCCGCCGCATGTTCTCTGGCGAGATGGATCCCAACAACGCCTTTGTCGATATCCAGGCCGGTTCCGGTGGTACCGAGGCGCAGGACTGGGCCGAGATGCTGTTGCGCATGTACCTGCGCTGGGGCGAGCGCCGCGGTTTTAAGACCGAACTGATCGAGTGCTCGCCGGGCGATGTCGCCGGGATCAAGAGTGCGACGATCAAATATGAAGGCGAGTACGCCTACGGCTGGTTGCGTACGGAGTCCGGGGTGCACCGCCTGGTGCGTAAATCGCCGTTTGATTCCGGCAACCGCCGCCACACCTCATTCGCCGCGGTGTTTGTCTCACCCGAGGTCGATGACGATTTTGATATCGATATCAATCCGGCCGACCTGCGCATCGATACCTATCGCGCCAGTGGTGCTGGTGGGCAGCATGTTAACCGTACCGACTCTGCGATCCGTATCACCCATGAGCCGACCGGCGTGGTAGTGCAGTGCCAGAATGATCGATCACAACATAAAAATCGTGCCACGGCGATGAAACAGTTGAAATCCCGTCTGTATGAACTAGAGTTGCAGAAACGCAGCGAAGACCAGCAGGCGCTGGAAGATAGCAAGTCCGACATTGGATGGGGCAGTCAGATCCGTTCCTATGTGCTCGACCAGTCGCGTATCAAGGATCTGCGCACCGCAGTTGAGACCGGCAACACCCAGGCGGTGCTCGATGGTGATCTTGATCAGTTTATCGAGGCCAGCCTGAAGAGTGGTCTGTAACGAACAACCAAAATTAAATAGTGAACAGTTATGAGTGAACAACCACAGCAGGATCAGCAACAGACGCCGGACATCGAGCAGGAACAGGAGCAGATCGTTCAGCGGCGTGAAAAGCTGAAGGTGTTGCGAGAACTGGGTAACCCTTTTCCGTGTGACTTCCGCCGTAATGTGGTGGCCGGTGAGCTGCACGCCGAGTATGGGGCGCAGGATAACGAGACACTGGAGCCGGCTGAGATCAGCGTCAGCATCGCCGGGCGCATCATGACAAGACGCATCATGGGCAAGGCGAGCTTTGTCCATCTCCAGGATATGTCGGGCAAGATGCAGATCTATGTGCAGCGCGATGTGGTTGGCACCGATGAGTATCAGGGGTTCAAGAAGTGGGATATCGGCGACATTATCGGTGTCGAAGGTAAGCTCTTTAAAACCAGGAAGGGTGAACTGTCGGTACGTGCCGACTCTATTCGCCTGTTGACCAAGGCGCTACGCCCGCTACCTGAGAAGTACCACGGCGTGACCGATCAGGAGATCCGCTATCGTCAGCGTTATCTTGACCTGATCATGAATGAACCGACCCGTGACACCTTTCGCACGCGTACTAAAATAGTTAGCTACATCCGAAACTTTCTGGTCGAACGTGATTTCCTTGAGGTTGAGACGCCGATGATGCAGGCGGTACCGGGTGGGGCCACGGCGCGTCCGTTCGAGACCTTTCACAACGCGCTCGATATCGATCTCTATCTGCGTATCGCACCGGAGCTCTATTTGAAGCGGCTGGTTGTCGGTGGTTTCGAACGTGTCTTTGAGATCAACCGTAACTTCCGTAACGAAGGGCTTTCAACACGCCACAACCCTGAGTTCACGATGCTGGAGTTCTATCAGGCCTACGCCGACTATCATGAGCTGATGGATCTGAGTGAAGCGCTGTTTCGTGGTCTCGCCGAGAATGTCATCGGTCGTACCAGGATTCACTACCAGGGTGATGAGTATGATTTCGGTAAACCGTTTACACGGATGACGGTGAAGGAGTCGATCCTCCACTACAATGACGACATCAGCGCTGACGATCTTGAGTCGATCGAGCGTTTGAAGGCGATCTGTGAGAAATATCTTATTCCGGTTAAAGAGAGTTACGGTGCCGGTAAGCTGCAGATCGAGATCTTTGAGAAGACGGTTGAGTCGCGCCTGATGAACCCCACCTTTATCACTGCTTATCCAACCGAGGTCTCGCCACTGGCACGGCGTAACGACGATGATCCATCAATCACCGATCGCTTTGAACTCTTTATCGGAGGGCGCGAGATCGCGAATGGTTTTACCGAGTTGAACGATGCCGAAGATCAGGCAGAGCGCTTTCGTCAGCAGCTGGTTGAGAAAGAGGCGGGCGATGATGAGGCGATGCACTTTGATGAAGATTACATCTGTGCACTGGAGCACGGCATGCCGCCCACGGCAGGTGAGGGGATCGGCATCGATCGGCTGGTGATGCTCTTTACCGATTCGCCGTCGATTCGTGATGTACTGCTCTTTCCTCATATGCGGCCGCAGAAGTAGTCAGCTATATTTGTAGCTGAAGGTTGCTTCAGACCTTCAGCATGTTTATCACTTCCTGTACCTCCGCGCGGCCCTCTTCGAGCGCGGCCATGCTCTCTTCGGCGGTCAGCCCCAGTGCCTTGAAGGCGGGGATTTCGGTCCAGTCTACCTCGCCGGAAGGGTGTTGCTGAGTGATATAAGCGTGCAGGTTTGCCACCATCACGATATCGACATAGTCGGGCGAAGGATCTGAGATACGATCGTACCTTTCATGCTCAGACGCGACGGCAATCAGCTCAGGGGGGAAGTTCCACCCCTCAAGTACCAGCTTGCCTATTTGAGTATGTAGCCTGTAAGTAACCGATGTGAGCATTTCGCCATCTTCGGCCAGTTCTGGGTAGTTTCTTGAATAGGTGAGAACAGGCAGTGCACCGATATCGTGAATCAACCCGGCAAGCATTGCAATGTCGGGTTTGAGCTTTGTAAATCGCTTCGCCAGCACGTAGCTGATCGCAGCGACCAGCATTGAATGAAGCCACTGTTTTTTTAATATGGCACTGGTCGTCGCTGATCCTTTGGGCTGAAAAACCTGCTCCACTACGATACTGTTGATCAGAGTCCTGACCTGTGTTGCGCCAAGCCGAGTAATGGCGGCCTTGATGTTGTCTATCTGGTTGCGCCCACGGAAGAGCGGACTATTCGCCGCCTGTAGTAGACGGGCCGACAGTGCGGTATCGATACTGATAGCCTTTGCCAGCTGGGCCGCGGTGGAGCCGGGGTCATCGACGATTTCTCCGACCCTGATGGCCACATCCGGCAGGGTCGGCAGGTCGAGGCGTTTGTTTTTAATCTCACCCAGAAGCCCTGCGATAAAGGTGTCGATGAACTGCTCTTCCATGGCTGTTTATCTGGACCCGCTAGCGAGTGAAGAGTTGTTGAATCTGATTAATTTCATCGTGTGCGTTCTTGATGGCCTCGATGCAGTTTTCAGGGGAGATGGCGATTCGGCTAAAGGCCGGGATCGTATTCCAGTCCAGTTTGGTCGACGGATGGTTCGTGCCGACGTGACCCAGCAGGCTTGCGATGATAACGATATCTGTATAGTCCACTTCGAGGCCTGGATCACGAAAAATATCTTCGTGCTCGGCTGCAACGGTGACCAGTGCATCCGGGAAGCGCCATTTCTTCAGTATCAGTTTTCCGATTTTGGTATGCAGTTTACTGAGCAGCATATCAAGTGCCTTCTCGTTCGATGAAAGCTCGGGGATTGAATCGGCATATTCGATGATAGGCAGGGTACCGATATCGTGAATCAGTCCTGCCATCATCGCCTCATCGACATTGAGTGAAGTGTAGTTTTTGGCAATGAAATAACTGATCGCGGCGATTCGCAAATTATATTTCCATTGTGTCATTAAAATCTTTTGAACCGGCTTTGATGTTCCCCCTCCCTGGTATACCTGCTCCAGCACAATATTCGTTACCAGGTTTCTGACATTGCTACTGCCCAGCCTGGTTACAGCAGTATTGAGATCTTCGATGGGGTTGCTGGTACGGAACAGCGGGCTGTTGGCAAGCTTTAGCAGGCGCGCAGAGAGTGCAGCATCAAGTTTTAATGTTGCCGTTATCTTGCTGGTAGTGGTGTTGGGCTGGTCGATGATGTCACGTATCTTGTATGCGACCTCAGGCAGTGTTGGCAGCATGATGCGGTTATGTTTTATATCATCAACCATTTCATGAATGAATCTATCTATTAGTTCGATGGACATCGGCTTAGCACTCAATCAATTGTGGTGTTAATGGTAAACATAAGGGGCGTATTCATTATCATTGAGAGAAGATGTTCTGGATCTCAACAATCTCGTCATGTGCATCTTTGATCGCAGCAATACTCTGTTCAGGGCTCATCGCCAGGCGGCTGAATGCTGAGATCTCGTTCCAGTCAAGCTTGGTGTGTGGGTGATTAGTGCCAATGTGGCTTAACAGGTTTGCGACCAGCACCACATCGGTGTAATCGGGATCGATGCCGGGATCACGGCCAAGGTTTTCATGCTCGCTTGCCACCTTGACGAGTTCATCGGGAAATTTCCATTTTTTCAGAATCAGGTGACCAACCTTGGTGTGCAGAAGGTATACCAGTCGATCAAGCGCGGCATCGTTGGAGATAATATCCGTCAGCAGCTCAGCGTATTCGAGAATTGGCAACACACCGATGTCGTGAATCAGGCCGCTGAGCATCGCCTCATCGGGGCTCAGCTCGGTGTAATCACGTGCGATGATGAAACTGAGCGCGGCCACATGCAGGCTGTGTTTCCAGTTCGCCTTGAGTCTTTTTTTTATCGGTTCCGAAAGGCCCGCCTGGTAGAGCTGCTCCATCGCGAGGCTGGTAACAAGGCTGCGGACATTGGCATTTCCCAGGCGCGTGATCGCCATTTTGACATCTTCGACCTGATTGCGGGTGCGATAGAGCGGACTATTGACGACTCGAAGCAGGCGAGTGGTGATCACTGCATCGGAGCTAATGACCTTTGTGAGCTGGCCGGAGTTGGTATTCTGGTCATCGAGTAACTTGCGTGCCTTGAGTGCCACTTCTGGCAGCGCAGGCAGCGTTATCCTGTTGGCCTTGATATCGGCAACAAGATCCCGCCAGAATTTCTCGATAAGTGGGTTAGCCATAGTCGCCTTGTTTTATCAGCGGGTGGTTACTGTTTGTTAGTTATCTCTCTGATTCTCCTAACGTATCGCCCATTTTTTGATTAACTTTATCAATTAAACATGTGCCCATTCATGTACTAATCATTCCGTTTCTGACGGAAACGGACAGGGTAAATCATGTAATTTTAATGTTGCTTTTGCATCTCCTTGTAAACAGGCACCATTATCGACCGAAAATTCGTTTGCGATGACACATAATGCGAGGCATTGATTGTCTGGCAAAGAGGATGCTTGCACGATATTGCCGATCGACTGTCCGTCGGCGCCCTCATTCGCCGCATAGAGCGGGGTGCCGGGCGCTGGGCAGTGGTCAGCACTGAACTGTGCGATATGCATGTGACGTTTCAGCTTGCCGCGATAGTGGAGGCGAGCGACCACCTCCTGGCCCGGATAGCACCCTTTTTTGAAGCTAACGCCGTCGATAACGTGGAGATTGAGCATCTGTGGGATGAACATCTCCACCGTCTCAGTGACCACGCAGGGTAACCCCGCTTCGATATCGAGCCGTTGCCACACCTCACTGCCAACCGGTGTAAGATCGCCCGAAAGGTGCTGCCACACTGCCTGCATCGCTTCAATATCACCGATAATCTCAAAGCGGGCAGCGGCACCGGGCAGGCGAATGATGGTCGCATCATTGACCGTCGCGACACCGTTCTCTTTGTCCGGGATGGTGTCGAACAGCGCGCCCAGCGACGACGCGGCGCTGTCACCCGCAACCCCAATCCGCACCACTTCGGCAGGGGTTGCCTCAAGTGTCACCTTCGCCATCAACACAAACATCCTGAGGCGAGCGAGTGTCTTCTCAGTCAGCTCGGCAGGCAGGTGCAGCGAGTAGCCCTGATCATCTTGCGTAATACGAAACAGCGCCAGCAGTCGTCCCTTGGGGTTGCAATAGCCACTCAGTTGACTTGTCTGCCGATCGATGAGTCCGATGTCATTGGTGAGCTGCCCCTGAAGAAACGTCTTTGCATCTTCGCCAACAGCGCGAATCGTTGCCGTGCCTGTGATCGGGGTGATGATGTTGCCAGTCGCTATGGCAACCTGCTCGACATCCAGGTGACCAAAGTGATCGACGCGATCTTTATCGGCACCGAAACATGCCCCCTGATGCTGTAGGTATTGTCGCCACTGTTCATTCATATCGAATCTGTCTCGCTGTTTCTGGTGATACATCTGATCGTAAATGGCGGCCATGATATCTGAAATAATCGGTTGTGATAATATCTGGACGAATCATTTCATTACGTTACACTATGGTGAATTATCGATTATTCAAAATGAGCGTTCATGGAAAAGAATAAACGGCCCGTCTTTCTGGATTTAACCCGCATCGATATGCCGGTGATGGCGGCCCTCTCCATCGCACACCGCATCACAGGCGTGCTGATGATTTTATCGATCCCGTTGGTGATCTATCTGCTGGATCTATCCCTGGCCAGTCCCCAGGGATATGAGACGGTCATCTCGCTATTCGATAGCGGCCTGTTTCGTCTCATTGTCTTACTAATACTATGGTGTTTCGCGCACCATTTTTTCGCCGGTATCCGTTATTTCATGCTTGATCTTGATATCGGTGTCAATGTTGAGGCGGGCCGCAAGAGCGCATGGTATGTCCTTGGCGCAGGGCTGGTGATGGTGTTTGCCGGCATGGGGTTAATGCTGTGAGTCGTAAGTCGACAGGGCTACGCACCTGGTTGATCCAGCGCCTGAGTGCCGTTTACATGATGTTATTTGTGTTCTGCTTTGCCGTCTACTTTGCCGCGAACACCCCAGCCTCCTACCCTGAATGGCGTGCCATGATGGCGAATTCGTTTATTGCGATCACCACCACGCTCTTTTTCCTGTCGCTGTTGACTCACGCGTGGGTCGGGATGCGCGATGTGATCATGGATTACCTGCATGTCGATAGCATTCGCCTCGCGTTTCTGACCGTCGTTGGTTTTGCGCTGCTGGGCGCCGCCATCTGGGTGATGAAGATTTTACTGACGGTGAGTATATGAGTCATATCAGACAGAATATTGAACGACGACGTTTTGATACGCTGGTGATCGGTGCCGGCGGCGGTGGGCTGCGCGCCGCAGTGCAGATGTCGCAGGCCGACGCCTCGGTGGCGGTGGTCTCCAAGGTCTTTCCCACGCGCTCGCACACGGTCGCGGCACAGGGTGGCATCAACGCCGCACTTGCCAATGTGCTGCCCGACAACTGGCACTGGCATATGTACGATACGGTCAAGGGCAGCGACTATCTGGGTGATCAGGATGCGATCGAATATATGTGTCGCACTGCGTCACGCCTGGTGGTTGAACTGGAACATTTCGGGGTACCGTTTTCACGCCTCGATAACGGCAAGATCTATCAGCGCCCGTTTGGAGGACAGAGTCAGAACTTTGGTGGTGACCAGGCGGCGCGCACCTGTGCCGCGGCCGATCGAACCGGGCATGCGATTCTCCATTCGTTGTTTCAGCAGAACATCAAAGCCAAGACCCACTTCTTCGATGAGTACTTTGCGATTGACCTGCTGAAAGACAAAGAGGGGTATGTTTTAGGTGCGCTGGTGATGTGCATCGAAACCGGTGAGCCTTTGATCATCGAGGCGAAAACCACACTACTGGCGACGGGTGGTGCCGGGCAGATGTACCGCACCAATACCAATGCCCACATCAATACCGGTGATGGCATGGGGATGGCACTGCGCGCCGGTATCCCACTGCAGGATATGGAGTTCATCCAGTTCCATCCGACCGGTGTTGCGGGCAAGGGGATGTTAATCACAGAGGGCGCGCGCGGTGAGGGCGGTTACCTGCTCAATGGTGATGGTGAACGTTTTATGGAACGTTATGCACCGCATGCCAAAGACCTTGCCAGCCGCGATGTCGTCAGCCGTTCGATCTATACCGAGATCAAAGAGGGGCGCGGTTGCGGCCCCAATAAAGATCACGTCATGCTCAAACTCGATCACCTCGGTGAAGCGGTATTGCGCAAGCGACTGCCCGGCATCTACGACATGGTGAAGACCTTTATGCATATTGATGCCGCCAAAGAGCCGGTGCCGATCTACCCCACTGCGCACTACACCATGGGTGGCATCCCGACCAATCGCCACGGTCAGGTGGTGGTGCCGGAGCGTCAGGGGGAGGAAGCGGTGCCTGGGCTCTATGCCGCAGGTGAGTGTGCCTGCGTCTCGGTGCATGGCGCCAACCGGCTCGGGGGTAACTCGCTGCTCGACATCATTGTCTTTGGTCGCGCTGCCGGTAACCACATCATCGACTATCTTTCGGAGAACCGCTTTCACCGTCCGATTGATGAAGAGAGTATCACCGCGGCAATGGATCACATGGAACGCTGGGATCGCAAGGGCGATGGTGAGAGTGTTGATGAACTGCGTGCCGACCTGCAGAAGACGATGGAAGATTACAACGGCGTATTCCGCAGTGAAGAGTTGATGGCGGAAGGGGTCGAGAAGCTGCTGGCGATTCAGGAGCGGATGCAACATGTCACCCTCAAAGATCATAGCATGGTATTTAACACCGCACGCATCGAGGCGTTTGAACTCGAGAACCTGGTCGATATTGCGCTCGCTGCCGCGACCTCGGCACTGGCGCGTAAAGAGAGCCGCGGTGCCCATTCACGTATCGACTATCCGGAACGTGACGATGAGCACTGGATGAAGCATACCCTCTATTTCAAAGAGGGGCGCAAGCTGGAATACAAACCGGTGCGAATGAAACCGAAAAGCGTTGAGGCGTTCCCGCCCAAGCCACGTGTATATTAATAGCGTTTATTGACGAGGGCCTGATATGGAATCCGTACGTTTATCAGTTTATCGATACAATCCTGAAAAAGACCAGAAGCCCTATATGCAGGAGTTCGAGCTTGCACTCGACTCGGATAAGATGGTGCTCGATGCGCTGAAAATGGTGAAGGCGAAGGACGAGAGCCTCAGCTTTCGCCACTCCTGTGGTGAAGGGGTGTGTGGCTCGGATGGCCTCAATATCAACGGCACCAATCGCCTCTCCTGTATCACCGCGATTGCCGATCTGGATCAACCAATCGAGATTCGCCCACTGCCGGGACTGCCGGTGATCCGCGACCTGGTGGTCGATATGAAGCAGTTCTATAAACAGTATCGTGCCGCCAGGCCGTACCTGATTGTTAAAGACCCGGAGCCGGAGGTGGAGTTCAAACAGACCCCCGCTGAGCGCGATGAACTTGATGGACTCTATGAATGTGTATTGTGTGCCTGCTGTTCCACTTCGTGTCCATCGTTCTGGTGGAACCCGGATAAGTTCATGGGCCCAGCGGCACTGTTGCAGTCATACCGTTTTCTTGCCGACAGCCGCGATCAGGCGACCGACGAACGGCTCGATGATATGGAAGATGCCTATAAGCTCTATCGCTGCCACACCGTCATGAACTGTGTACAGGTCTGCCCCAAGGGACTGAATCCTACGAAGGCGATTGGCAAGATCAAACATATGATGCTCAAGCAGCTCACCTGATGGTTGGCGTAACGGTGACGGAAAATAATCGCGAGGCACGTCTCCAGTGGCAGTGTCGCCGCGGCATGCTGGAACTGGATCTGTTTCTACGCGGCTTTTTGGCAGAGGGATACGCCAAACTCACGGATGCAGAAAAAGAGACCTTTGACCGGCTGCTCAAAACTCCCGATCAACAGCTGCTGGAATATCTGATGGGGCGCGAACAGCCAGAAGAGAGGGATATCGCCGATGTCGTCAACAAGGTACGAGCACTCTTTACGGATTGAGCCGCAACGCTCACGCATTCTCGAATGGTTTTTGATGATCAACTTTAGCGGTACTGTGCTAATCCTGTTTATCGTTTTTCCATTACTACTGGCGCTGCTTCTCACTGCTTTTCTTTGCGGTTATTTATACCGACTTTATAACCATCATGTCTTAAGAGACACGCCGAGTTCTGTCCGGCTGCTAGTGCGTGAGACCACTGGTGAGTGGATATTGCATACGCTAGATGGCGCTGAAAGGGTAGTGACGCTCTCACCCTCCAGCTATATCCACCCGCAGCTGATCATTCTAATATTACAGGCAGAGGAGGAAACATTTACGTTACCGCTTCTGCGCGACGCTATTCCCGCAGACGGTTTCAGGGCGCTCTGCGTTCGATTGAAGGTGGCGCAGGGAGAGGAAAAAACTGCTTGAGCAGACTGGATGGAGTGAGGCTACGATGCACGGTTTGTGGTCAATGTATCCAACGGACTCAACACCGAGCCCCCCCGGTTTCAGTACATGGGTATAGATCATCGTCGTCGAAACATCCGCATGGCCCAGTAGCTCCTGAACCGTTCTTATGTCGTAACCGGATTCGAGCAGGTGGGTGGCAAATGAATGGCGCAAGCAATGACAATTTACCGTTGGTATGCTTTTGTGTTTCCTGATGCGGGTGGGTCTTCATTGACGATGGTATTCAGCAGTTTGGCACGAAAGACACTGGCGAGTGCTTTGTGGTTAAACAGGTAGTGGACCTTGTTTTTAGGTTTGGTTCGCCACAAACGCTGCTTTGCATCAATCGCCGCCGCCGGCATCACCAGGTGTATGTGAGGATGAAAATCCAGGCGGCGGAAATGGGTATGCAAGACCGCAATCGCTCCGGCACTGCCCTGAAGTTGCTTGTCGTTTTGCGTAAACGTTAGCACCGTCTGCCACACCGCCTGAATCATCATCGAATAAAGCAGACGTTGATGGTGGTGCGGAGTCTCAGAAGAAATAGACACATTATGCTGATGTGTTCGTGCAAGACCTGACCCTGTAGCCCCACCCTAAATCAGTGATTTCTGGTGGGCAGATGTGCCCACCATGTAATTAACCAAACTTCTTATAAGTAATCCGTTTGGGTTGTGAGACAGCCTCATCCCCAAGCCGTCGTTTTTTGTCTTCTTCGTAATCGGCAAAGTTACCCTCGAACCATTCCACGTGGCTGTCACCTTCAAACGCGAGCATGTGTGTGGCGATGCGGTCGAGGAACCAGCGGTCATGGGAGATGACGACGGCGCAGCCTGCGAATTCAAGCAGGGCGCTTTCCAGTGCGCGCAGCGTTTCGATGTCGAGGTCGTTGGTCGGCTCATCAAGCAGTAAAACATTGCCGCCGCTTTGCAGTAGTTTGGCCTGATGCAGGCGGTTACGTTCACCGCCGGAGAGGTCGCCGACGCGCTTCTGCTGGTCTGATCCCTTGAAGTTGAAGCGGCCGAGATAGGCACGTGAGTTGATCTCGACATTGTTGACGGTGATGATGTCCTGTCCACCCGATATCTCTTCCCACACCGTTTTGCTATCATCCAGTGCGTCACGGCTCTGATCAACGTATGCCAGTTGCACGGTTTCGCCGATGCGCAGTTCACCGCTATCCGGTTTTTCAATCCCCATGATCATTTTGAACAGGGTCGACTTGCCGGCACCATTGGGGCCGATAATGCCGACAATGCCACCCGGCGGCAGGTTGAAGTTGAGGTCTTCAATCAGCAGGCGTTCACCGAAACCTTTGTTCACTCCGTTGGCTTCAATGACGTTATCCCCAAGGCGCGGGCCGGGTGGAATAAAGAGTTCGTTTGTTTCGTTGCGTTTTTCGAAGTTCTGGTTGGCCAGTTCTTCAAAGCGCGCCACACGCGCCTTGCTCTTGGCCTGGCGGCCTTTGGGATTGCTGCGTACCCATTCCAGTTCAGCCTTCATCGCCTTCATGCGGGCATTTTCGCCTTTCTCTTCCTGTTCCAGGCGGGCCTCTTTCTGTTCCAGCCACGAGGAGTAGTTGCCTTCCCACGGGATGCCGTGGCCACGATCCAGCTCCAGAATCCAGCCGGCGACGTTGTCGAGGAAATATCGGTCATGGGTGACGGCGACCACGGTCCCTTCGAATTCGCGCAGGAACTGCTCCAGCCACGCGACAGATTCGGCATCCAGATGGTTGGTCGGTTCGTCGAGCAGCAGCATATCGGGGGCCGACAGGATCAGGCGACACAGCGCCACCCGGCGGCGCTCACCGCCAGACAGTTTGGTAACATCGGCATCCCACGGTGGCAGGCGCAGTGCATCGGCGGCGATCTCCAGTCTGCGCTCCAGGTTGTGCGCATCCGCGGCCTGGATGATGTTCTCCAGCTTCGCCTGCTCTTTGGCCAGTGCATCAAAATCGGCATCGGGTTCGGCGTAGGCGGCGTAGACTTCATCGAGCCGCGTCATCGCCTCTTTTACCTCGCCCAGTGCCTCTTCAACATTGCCACGCACATCCTTGGCCGGATCAAGTTGCGGCTCCTGTGGCAGGTAACCCACACGAATCCCGGCCTGTGGTCGCGCCTCACCATGGTGTTCGGTATCGATTCCGGCCATAATGCGCAGCAGCGTCGATTTACCCGAGCCGTTGAGGCCGAGCACACCGATTTTTGCACCCGGAAAAAATGAGAGAGAAATGTCCTTGAGGATCTCGCGTTTGGGCGGTACCACCTTGCCAACGCCATTCATTGTGTAGATATATTGAGCCATTTTTATTCCAGTAAATTATATATTTGGATGTTATGTGTCGTGCGCTGCTGGCCGATAATTAGTATGAATATACTACAAAAATATCGATTTCTGCACGATTTGTCTTGAAAGTAGAGGGTATGTTTTTTTTATTAAGGCACAGCTTTTATTGCCTTGCGGGGCTGCTTTTTTTTGCATCGGTTGTTGCCGCTCAGCCAGGGGTGATTGACGAAATACGTTTTGTCGGTAATGAAAAGACCAGGGCTGGCATCCTGTTGCAGGAGATGCGCATCAAACAGGGTGATCCAGTTGATCTGCTACAGATTGAAGAGGATCGTCAGGCGATAATGGATCTCGGCCTGTTCAAACTGGTCTATGCCGATGTGATCGAGGTCGATGATAGGCAGGTGCTGGAGATTACCGTCAGCGAAAAATATTATGTTTTTCCCCTGCCGAAGCTTAACCGTTCCGCCGATGGTGATGTCAGTTACGGCGTGCGTCTCCAGATGGACAATCTTTCTGGGCGCAATCAAAGCCTTCGCCTGACCTACAGAAAAGTAGATGGCTGTTGCGATGAGCTTGCCAGGTCCAGTGAATTTGATCTCGATTTCAGCTATCCACGTATTGCAGGGAGTCCTTTTGGGCTGCAACTGAGCCTGCTCTATAACGATACCCCTGTTGAGGACAGACAGAATGGGGGCGTCACCTCGATCTATGAGCGTGATTACAGGGCATTTAGTTTTGGTGTCAATCGCTGGTTGCGTCAGGATGGCCCCAGTGTTGGCTGGTCGGCCCATATTGGTCCTTTCTGGCGGGCGGCTAAATTTAACTATGTGAGTGGTGAACCGAGCCTTTACAGTGAAGGGAGTGCCACTGGTATCAATCTTGGTGTTGCCTATGGTCGAGTCCATGACTATCTATACAGCCGGGAAGGGACGGAGTATGGCTACTCGATCCAGATCGGTAGCGAGGCACTGGGGTCTGATGACTCTTTTACGCAGAGTAATGTCTATTATCGTCGATATTATTACCTGAATGGTGAGCGACACCATAATCTTAATGCACAGTTCTTGATGGGGTTCTCTGGTGGTCAGCTGCCGTTAGGCGGGACATTTTTTGCCGTGGGTGGAAGCAGCAGTATTCGTGGATATGAAAAGGGCAGCCTCGCAGGGGAGTCTTTTTTTACGCTGAATGTTGAGTACCTTTCGCCTATCCGTGGCAAAAACGAGATGCGTGGCGTACTCTTCACAGATATTGGCAACGCCTACAGCGACAACCGAACAGTAGACCTGAGCGATTTCGAGGCGAGCAGCGGGTTTGGATTGCGTTATAAGGTGAAGTCATTTGTGAAAGTCGACCTGCGTTTTGATACGGCCTATGCCTTTGGGGTTGAAGACACGGCGGTCTATTTCAGTACCAGGGGTACTTTTTAGGGTAGATAGCATTAACGCTCTATCGTTAAAAATGTTTTTCCAGTGGTATCTGGAGGAAATCTCGCAGCTGAGTGCGTCCCGGCTTGCTCATCGCGGTGGGTGTTAATAAAATTTTCTCCCGGCTAAATAGTTGTTATAATTCTTCCAATTTATTGATCAATCTCGGAATTTTATAGATGAAGGTCTTCAGTTTTGGGGCGATGCTGTTTGCTCTCTGGGCGCTGCTGTCCGGGCAGTTTTCACTCTTGTTGTTGAGTCTGGGGGGGGGATCCGTCGCGTTGACGCTCTATTTTGCAAACCGTATGCGTGTGATTGACCACGAAAGTTACCCGGTGCATCTCTATTCCAGGTTGCCTGGTTATTTCAGCTATATTTTCCGTGAAATAATCAAGGCAAATATTGAGGTGATAAAACGAATCTTGAAAGTGGGTGGGAAAGATATTAGCCCGCAACTTGTTACGATACCCGTGCCGCAGAAAACAGACCTCGGGCGCGTTATCTATGCCAATTCCATCACGCTGACTCCGGGGACCGTGAGTATTGAACTCGATAAAGATTTTGTGACAGTACATGCCCTCACTAAAGAGGGGGCGGAAGAGCTGTTAAGCGGAGAGATGGCGATGAAAATTCCTGATCAGCTGGAAAAAAGATGATCTACCTTGCTGTCACTATCGCAATTCTGATTACCATGGGACTGGCGCTGGCGCGCGCCCTGCTGGGGCCGACGGTCTATGATCGAATCGCAGCGGTGAATATGTTTGGCACCAAGACAGTACTGCTGATCGCGGTGTTTGCCTTTTTTTCTGGTCGGACAGATTTATTAGATATCGCACTGGTGTATGCGCTGATTAACTTTATTGGTGTGGTGGCTGTATTGAGGCTTGTTGAATGCGGTGACTTTCATTCAAGCGCGGGAAACAGAGCTAAACCAGATAAGATGAAACCTGAATGATGATCGATATTCTGAGCTGGTTGCTACTGACCTGTGGTGGGCTGCTGGGCATTGTTGGCGGTGTCGGCATCCACCGATTCCCGGACTTCTATAGTCGACTGCATGCTGCTGGCACAACCGATACCTTATGTGCAGTGTTGATTATTTTAGGACTGATACTACAGGCGGGCCTGTCGCTGGATCTGTTTAAGCTGTTATTGATATTTTTCTTTCTCTTTTTTACCAGCCCCACCGCGTCGCATGTATTAGCGAATGCTGCAATGCACGGTGGCCTTAAGCCCAGACTCTCCAATACGGACGCTGAGGTGAAAGAGTGATTGACATCCTGATCAATGTCACCTTGCTGGCGTTTCTGGCGATCACCGCAATTGCGATTCTTCGCATGACCAGTCTTTTTGCGATTATTATGCTGTTTGGTATCTTTAGTCTGCTGTCGGCGGGGCTGTTTGTGGTGATGGACGCGGCGGATGTGGCGTTTACTGAAGCCGCTGTGGGGGCCGGAATCTCTACTGTTTTAATGCTAACCACACTTGCGCTCACTAAAGATCATGAAGAAAAGAGACCACTGGGACATCGCCCATGGCTACCGCTATGCGTAGTGGTGGTGACGGGTGCCGCGCTGGTTTATGGCACGATAGATATTCCAGGATTTGGTAATCCGGCAGCACCTGCCCATACGCATGTGGCCCCTTATTACATCGAACAGTCGATGCCCGACACGGGGGTGCCGAATATGGTGACGGCGGTGCTGGCGAGTTACCGCGGGTTTGACACACTAGGTGAAACGGCAGTTGTCTTTACCGCGGGCATTGCTGTGTTGCTGTTGATTGGCGGACGGCGTTCGAAACAGACAAAAAAGGCGCCGGCAGAAAGGGGTAATGATGAAACATAATCTTATCCTGAGGGTCATCGCAAAATCACTGATTCCACTTATCATCCTTTTTGCCCTCTATGTGCAGTTCCATGGCGACTTCGGGCCGGGTGGTGGTTTTCAGGCCGGGGTAATTTTCAGTGCGGCGATAATACTCTATGCGCTTGTGTTTGGCCTTGAGGTGGCTGAAAAGGTGATTCCTCCCTATGTGTTGCGAGTGATTGCGGCATCTGGTGTTGTGCTTTATGCCGGGGTAGGGGTCGTTACCCAGATCATGGGTGGTAACTACCTTGAGTACAGCGTGCTGGGCAGTACGCAGGTGGCCGGCCAGCACCTTGGTATTCTGCTGGTCGAACTGGGCGTGGGTCTTACGGTGGCATCGGTGATGTTAATTATTTTTTTTGCATTTGCAGGCAGAGGCAGGCCTTGATGGATTTTATTCTCGGTCATTATAACTACTGGGTGGTTATTATATTGATGATGGTCGGTTTTTATACCGTGATTAGTCGTGGCAATCTGGTGAAGAAAATTGTTGGATTAAACATCTTTCAGGTTTCAGTATTTATTCTCTATATCAGCCTGAGTACCGTCGAAAATGGCACAACACCTATCCTCAAGGACGGCTTTGAGATCTACTCCAATCCGTTACCTCACGTGCTGATTCTGACTGCAATTGTGGTCGGTGTGGCAACCACCGCGCTGGGACTGGCGCTTGTGGTGCGCATCAAAGAGGCCTATGGCACGATTGAGGAAGATGAAATTCATGAGCAGGATCACTCACTGTGAGTGCGATGCAGGGCCATCTGAGTCTGTTGCTCGTTGTTATTCCACTGATAGTCGCGCCTCTTGTCGCCATTCTGCCACGCGCTCGTATCGCCTGGGCGGCAACGTTGCTGGTCTCCGTTAGCTGCGCACTGCTGGCGGGTGTTCAATTATGGAATGTCCTAAATGAAGGGGTGATCAGTTACGAACTAGGTGGTTGGGCGCCGCCGTGGGGCATTGAATATCGCATTGATGCAGTTAACGCTTTTGTGGCGTTGATAGTGGCTGGCATTGCCGCCATTACCCTGCCTTATGCACTTCTCAGTGTAGAAAAAGAGATCCCAGAAGACAAGATATCGCTCTTTTACGCTTCGTTTCTGCTCTGCCTGAGTGGCCTGTTAGGGATAACGCAGACAGGTGATATTTTTAATGTGTTTGTATTTTTAGAGATCTCCTCCCTCTCTTCTTATGCCCTGATTAGCCTGGGGCGAGATCGTCAGGCATTAACCTCTGCCTATCAATACCTGATCATGGGGACGATCGGCGCGACCTTTTTTCTAATCGGTGTCGGTCTTATCTATTCTCAAACTGGGACGTTGAACATGGCGGATCTGGCCGAACGCTTACCTGCTGTCTTTGAGTATCGAACTGTCCACACCGGCTTTGCATTTATCGTGATTGGCGTGGCGCTAAAACTGGCGCTTTTTCCGTTGCATCTGTGGCTGCCAAATGCCTACACCTATGCGCCGACTGTGGTGACCGTCTTCCTTGCGGCGACGGCTACCAAGGTCGCTGTCTATTTAATGCTACGAGTGTTGTTTACGGTGTTCCCCACTAACTTTTCGCCGGGCACCCCTATTTTTGATCTTTTTATTGTTGCAGGAATAGCGGGCATTTTAATCGCTTCGCTCTACGCCATTTATCAAATCGACGTTAAACGTCTGCTGGCCTACTCTAGCGTGGCGCAGATTGGCTATATGGCGTTAGGCATCGGCTTTGCTTCAACGCTGGGGGTGACGGCGTCGTTACTCCATCTGTTTAATCACGCCTTGATGAAAGGAGCGCTGTTCATGGCGGTGGGGGCAATGATCTATCGCATCGGCTCATGTCGAATGGATAACATCAACGGTCTGGGCCGCGTGATGCCATGGACGTTTGGGGCTGTGATTATTGGTGGATTGAGTCTGGTTGGCGTGCCCGGAACCGCTGGTTTTGTCAGTAAATGGTATTTAATACTGGCGGCGCTTGAACAGCAGGCGTGGATCTCAGTTGCGGTGATTCTGGCTGGTTCTCTGCTGGCCGTCGTCTATGTCGGGAAGATTATCGAAGCGCTCTATTTTAAACCTGCGGATGCAGGTAATAAAATGGTTAAAGAGGCACCACTGCTGCTACTGGCGCCAACCTGGACGCTGGCGCTCGCCAACATCTATTTTGGATTGAATACAGAGCTGACGGTTGGGGTGGCGATGAGCGCCGCTGAGGTGTTGGGGGTGGTCGCCCAATGAGTGCTGAAACATTAATGCTTGCCACCATTCTTTTTCCCCTGCTTGGCGCGGTCGGTATTATCGCTGCGCGCCGTCATCCAGATTTACGCGAAGGGGTGACGCTGGTCACCGCGACGATCCTCGCTGTCCTGGTGGTGGTGATCGCCAGCCGCTTTATGGCGGGTGAAGCGTTTTACCTCATGGTTGCGGAACCGCTGCCCGGTGTTGCGATCGCTTTTAAGATTGAAGCACTGGGGATGTTATTTGCACTGGTCGCCGGCTCATTGTGGTTAGTCACTTCAATCTACGCCATCGGTTATATGCGAGGACATAACGAAAAAAACCAGACGCGATTTTTTGCCGCCTTTGCGGTCGCGATCTCCTGCACCATGGCTATCGCGTTTTCATCCAATCTGTTTACGCTGTTTCTGTTTTATGAACTGTTAACGCTTTCAACCTACCCTCTGGTTACCCATGCTGGTACCCCTGCGGCAAAACGAGGCGGGCGAATCTATCTTGGAATTTTGCTGGGGACATCGATCGGTTTCTTTCTGCTGGCTATTTTAGCGACCTGGTTCATGACAGGCAGTGTCGATTTCCAGGAGGGTGGGATATTGGCGGGTAAAATGGATCCTGCCTGGGCGGGACTGCTTTTCGCGTTATTTCTCTTCGGGATTGGCAAGGCGGCCGTGATGCCGTTTCACCGCTGGTTACCCGCGGCGATGGTCGCACCAACCCCGGTTAGTGCCCTGTTGCACGCCGTTGCGGTGGTGAAAGCGGGTGTCTTTACGTTATTAAAAGTGACGATCTATATTTTTGGCAGTGACTTTATATTATCAAACGACGTAACAGGTGGTTTGATCTGGGTAGCCGCGATAACCATTTTGCTGGCCTCTATGATTGCGATGACAAAGGATAATCTCAAAGCACGGCTGGCTTACTCCACGGTGAGTCAATTGAGTTACATCGCACTGGGTGCGATGCTGGCGAGCAAGTCTGCGTTGATCGGCGCCTCGATGCATATCGCGATGCATGCCTTTTCAAAAATCACACTCTTTTTTGCCGCGGGTGCAATCTATGTTGCCGCGCATAAAACCCTGGTGAGTGAGTTAAACGGTTTAGGTAGAGTAATGCCGATCACTTTCGCTGCGTTTCTCATCGGCACCCTCAGTATTATCGGTATCCCGCTGTTTGGTGGTATGTGGAGTAAATGGTACCTCGGTCTGGGTGCAGTAGAGACCGGGCAGCTTTTACTGTTGATGGTGTTGATGGCGAGTTCGCTGCTGAATATTGTTTACCTGCTGCCTATTCCGATACGGGCCTTTTTTAGCAAGCCTGCAGGTGGCGAGCATCACACTGAAATCAAGGAGGCGCCATGGACAATTTTACTGGCGATGGCAATTACATCCGGCGTCTGTGTTGTGCTGTTTTTCTACCCGGATCCCTTTTATCAACTGGCTAGCATGGCCGCCGGAGGATCTTGATAATGTCCGAGCAGGATCATAAAAAACACTTTTTTGATAAACCAGAAAATATACAGCGTGTGCTGAAAGGGTTTTATGCGATCTGCATTATACTGGTGATTGCCGATTTTGCTGTGCATCGCCACATTAGCCTTAGCTGGGAAGAGATACCGGCGTTTTATGCCATTTACGGTTTTGTCGCCTGCGTGGTGCTGGTGGTAATCGCCAAAGAGATGCGCAAGCTCATCATGCGTAAGGAAGATTATTACGATGAGTGAGCTGCCACCGTTCATTATCTTTTTTGCTGCCGTCCTGCTGGTGCTGGTAACTCGGGGAACTGCGCGCAATTTAATTTTACTGGCGACGCCGTTAGTGGGCGGATTGCACCTCTGGTTAAATATGGAAGCGGGTACGCTGGTCAGCCACTCAATTTTAAGTTTCGAACTCACTCTGCTGAGGGTTGATAAACTCAGTCTACTGTTTGCTTATCTCTTCTGCCTGGCAAGTTTAATCGCAACGATCTATGCCTGGCATATAAAAGATACGACGCAACAGATCGCCGGATTAATGTATGCCGGTGCTGCGTTAGGCGCGGTATTTGCGGGCGATCTGATAACGCTGTTTATTTTCTGGGAGCTGCTGGCGCTGAGTTCCGTTTTCCTGATCTGGGCGCGTGGCTCAGAGCGGGCATATAATGCGGGTATGCGGTACCTGGTGTTTCAGGTGCTCTCCGGGGTGTTCCTGCTGGCCGGTGCGCTGATCCATTATCACAACACAGGGTCACTGGCGTTTGATCACATCGGGCTGGATGGGGTCGCGAGCTGGTTAATCTTTATTGCATTCGGGATCAAGTGTGCCTTTCCTTTCCTGCATGGCTGGCTGACTGATGCATATCCCGAGGCGACGGTGACCGGTACGGTGTTCCTCTCTGCATTCACTACCAAAGTGGCGGTATATTCATTAGCCAGAGGTTTTCCAGGCGAAGAGATTCTGGTCTATATCGGTGTGACGATGGCCTGTTTTCCGATCTTTTATGCGGTGATCGAAAATGATCTGCGTAAAGTACTCGCCTATAGTTTGATTAATCAGGTCGGTTTTATGGTGACAGGTGTTGGCATAGGCACTGCGCTGGCGCTCAATGGGGCAGTGGCGCACGCCTTTAGTGATGTGATATTCAAAGGGCTATTGTTTATGAGTATGGGGGCGGTGCTGTACCGTGTGGGCCACATTAACGGCTCAGGCCTCGGTGGCCTGTATAAAACGATGCCGAAGACGACGGTACTGTGCATCGTCGGCGCGCTGTCGATATCGGCCTTTCCTCTGTTTAGTGGTTTCATTAGTAAGTCGATGGTGATGACCGCCATGATTGAGGAGAATTTTGACTATCTCTGGTTGTTGATGCTGTTTGCATCTGCGGGTGTGTTTCATCATGCAGGGATCAAGATTCCGTACTTTGCCTTTTTTGCGCATGATTCAGGTTTGCGCCCTCAGGAGGCGCCCACCAATATGCTAATCGCCATGGCAATTGCGGCACTCCTGTGTATTTTTATCGGAATGCAGCCGCAGTATCTCTATGCGATGTTACCGTGGGAGATCGATTACTGGCCTTACGATGTCACGCATGTGCTTGCCCAGTTGCAGTTACTGTTCTTCTCGGCACTCGCCTTTGTATGGCTCAACCAGCGAGGCATGTACCCCCCCGAGTTGCGTTCGACGAATCTTGATGTGGAGTGGTTCTACCGAAAACTCGTGCCGGGTTTTATTCGTCAGGGGTTGTGTCTAATGGGAGGAGTAAAGGCGTCGGTCACTGCTATGGCGACAGCGCCGGTGCACAGTATTCGTAATACGTTGCTGCAGAGTTCTGTCGCTAAATATCACCTTTCAGAGAGCTGGCCGACCGGTAGTATGGTGTTCTGGATTGCGATCATACTTGCAGTCTATCTGTTAATGGATATATTCGGCTAGTATTTTTCTGGGCGGCCTTGCTAATTGAGAGCACCCCCTGGCACTGGGGTTGTCGTTAACTTAAGTGGGAAAGGGTAACGCAGAGAAGTGACAGGTAAAGCAGTGGAGGCCTGAAGGTATAAAAACTCAGGCCTCCATTATTCTTACTCTTCTTCCAGATAGGTCTGTAGCTCATTAGCAAGTGAGTTACAGGTAGAAACCTGGCTCTCATCAACGCTGGCCAGTCCGCCATGCTTGGTGGAGTATTCGCAGGCGATATCTTCGCCACCACTATCGGCGCTGATCGTCAGGGCATCTTTCTCCTGGGAGTATTCAGCGTTGAGCTGGCCACCAAGGTAGAGGCGGTAGGTGAAAGAGCGACTATGCCACTGGGTGTTGTGATGTTTGCTCAGCTCATTGGCGATATTTGGAATATCAGGTGCGGCAACTTTTTCTTCAGGTTCTGAGGCCGCCGCTGCAGCGGCATCAAGTGGTATCACGACAGCGCCAGAATCGCTTGCTGCCGTGGTCTCGGCAGTGGTGGTATCAAGTGCGTCAGCGAGGCCTGTTTCTGTGGCAGTAACTTCAGCAACGGCTTCAGTTGGCGCTGCCTGTTCGCTGTTTTGAGCAACACCATTCGTGGCACAGCCACCCAGCATCGCGATGGTGAAGAGACAGGCGGTGGCTAGTATAAACTGGTTGTTTGTTATCATGATTAAGTACTCCGCAATGGATCGGTTATGTATGAGTTAAATTAAAATGTTGAAGGTATGTTGTTTAGCATTTTCAGTTCATGGATGATCAGCGCGCAGTAACCTACGAAGAGACAGGGTAAAATGTGATAGGTGCGAACGACCCCTTTGATTAACCAGAAATTTCGATGTGCCAGAATGAAGATGAGACAGCAGGCGGTGATCAAAACCTTGGTAGTGACGAACAGCTGTGTGTCGATCTCCAGCAGGCTGTTCATGATGGGGTTGATCTCCTGCGCACCCTGGTTGAGCAGCATCAGGGTAAAAAAGGCGTCGGTGCAGGAGAGCCCCATGATCGCAATCGTCAGTGCAAACAACACCGGAGCGTGGTGGAAATCCACATAGTGTGAGTTTTCCATGCAGATATCGCGACGAACCTGACGTCGACGGTTTTTGGTAAAACTGTACAAAAATGTACGGAGTCCGTGTGATCTGCGGTCGAACCCGAGTCGCTGACAATCGGTCGTTGCTTCCATCGGTGCATTTACCCCCCTCAGAGTTATGCGACAGAGAGCCAAATTCTAGCAAAAAGCTGTGAGTTAAGCACAATAATGTGCAGTTTAGTCGTCAGAATTGTTGTTAACTTATTGAATAATATAGATTGTCCAGGGGAATAAGCAGGAGGGTATCGGCCTCGTGTATCAATTCTTGAGCCGATATTGGCCAATTTGTTTAACGTGGACGATGGGAGTAGAATCTGCCGCTTTTATTTGTTGAGAAAAAAGAGCGGTTTATGTCCATTTCTTCTGAGGCGTCGAGACGCCGAACCTTTGCCATCATCTCGCATCCGGATGCCGGTAAAACCACGGTGACTGAAAAACTGCTGCTCTTTGGCGGAGCGATCCAGCTGGCAGGCAGTGTCAAGGGGCGCAAGGCCGCGCGCCATGCAACCTCGGACTGGATGAAGATGGAGCAGGAGCGCGGCATTTCGGTCTCCTCGTCGGTGATGCAGTTCCCCTATGGCGATCACATCATCAACCTGCTCGATACCCCCGGCCATGAAGACTTTTCGGAAGACACCTACCGCACGCTGACGGCGGTTGACTCAGCATTGATGGTGATCGATGTCGCCAAGGGGGTTGAGCAGCGTACCGTTAAACTGATGGAGGTGTGTCGTCTGCGTGATACACCGATCCTCACCTTTATTAACAAGATGGACCGTGAAGGTAAAGACCCGATCGACCTGATGGATGAGGTAGAAGAGGTGCTCGATATCCAGTGTGCGCCGATGACCTGGCCGATCGGCATGGGGAAGCGTTTTAAAGGGGTGTTTCACCTCTATAGCGACACGATACATATCTATAGCCCAACACACGGCGGCAAGATCAATGCAGGCGAGGTGATTAAGGGGCTCGATAACCCACGTCTGGACGAGTTGTTTGGCGATCAAATTGATGAATTTCGTGAAGAGATTGAACTGGTGCGAGGCGCAAGCCATGAATTCAACCTTGAACTCTTTTTACAGGGGAAACTGACACCTGTCTATTTTGGTTCGGCGATCAACAACTTTGGTCTCAAGGAGTTGCTCGACGCACTGGCCGAATTTGCGCCCGCACCGCAAACGCGCGAGACCAGGACGCGCACAGTCGATCCGACAGAGGAGAAGTTCTCCGGTTTTGTTTTCAAGATTCAGGCGAACATGGACCCACAACATCGCGATCGGGTTGCATTCCTGCGAGTCTGCTCTGGTTCATACGAGAAGGGCAAGAAGATCAACCATGTGCGCATCGGCAAGCAGGTGCTGATCTCCAATGCGATCACCTTTATGGCACAGGATCGTAGCCACGTTGATGAGGCCTATCCCGGAGACATCATCGGATTACACAATCATGGCACGATCCAGATCGGCGACACCTTCACCATGGGCGAGGCGCTGAAATACACCGGTATTCCGCATTTCGCGCCGGAGCTCTTTCGTCGAGCGCGCCTCAAGGATCCACTCAAAAGCAAGCAGCTGCTCAAGGGGCTGGAGCAGTTGAGTGAAGAGGGAGCGACGCAGCTCTTCAAGCCGTTTGCCAATAACGATCTGATCCTTGGGGCGGTCGGTGTACTGCAGTTTGATGTAGTGGCAGAGCGACTGAAAAACGAATACAAGGTAGACTGCATCTTTGAACCCGTTACGGTGGCTACCGCGCGTTGGGTGATGTGTGATGATGAAAAAATGCTCGAAGAGTTCAGGCGTAAGGCTGAGGCCAATCTTGCGATTGATGGTGGTGGAGACCTCACCTATATTGCTCCGACACGTGTTAATCTCGACCTGACGATTGAGCGCTGGCCTGATATTCAGTTCCTGGCGACGCGAGAACACTAACCAGTTGATGCTTAAGATATTAATGTCTAATCGTTAGATGGTTGAAAGTTAGTGGATCTGTTATGCTTCTGCGATGTGCGTGATCGACATCAAAATAAATAATGAGGTTGGTCGAGAAATGAAGTTGTTAACAAAAGTTACAGCAGTTGTTTTGCCATTGTGTGCTATGTCAGTAGCTAAAGCTGAGATGGTAGCAAATTTAGGTTATGCATTTAGTGGTGGTGAGAACCTGGTAGAAACAACAGGTGAAGACCTTGATGCTGGAGCCGGTGTGTTTGGTGATATAGGTTTCATAAAAAACCATGGAAACAGGGGAATATCATATCAAGGAACCATTGGTTTTAAGATAGATGGAGTTGAATATAATGATGGAGAAGCTGATACCTCTTCGTATCCGCTCCATTTTCTAGCATTTTATAATAAGGGGAATATCAGGATCGGGGGAGGCATAGTTTATGAGCTTTCTCCTGAATATAACGTAAGTATCAATAATGGTGCCACGACTTCAAAGGTTGAGTTTGACAATGCCCTAGGTGCCGTTCTTGAGTTTGACCAGTTTTATAATGACTTTGGGTTTTGGGGTGTTAGGTATTCATTTATTGATTACGACTTAGGTAGCAGCGAGTTGTTGGTTTCTGTGAATAGCGGCGCAACTGCAACCTCTGTTGATGGAGATAATTTGGCGATTTATATTGGATTCGTCTTTTAATCAATTTAAGTTGGAGCTAGTTACTATGAAAAAACTATTAATGGTTTCTGGATTAACGGCCCTTCTTTGTGGCGTGCAGTTCGCTAACGCTGGTATGGTCTTCAATGCCGGGTTTGCCACCCCTGGTGGTCACGATCTGATTGTGGAAACTGACGAAGAGCTCGAAGCGGGTGCCGGTGTCTATGGCAGTTTTGGTTTAGTACACAAACGCACCGATAGTCCCTGGTCGTGCCAGGCGATGCTGGGGATCAAGGTCAATGCAGTGGAATTTACCGGGGGAGAGGCGGATATCCGTGCATTTCCCGTTCACCTTATGGGTTTCTATCAGCACAAAAATTTCCGTTATGGCGCCGGTTTGACCTATGATCTCTCTATTGAGCTTGATATTACGGGCAATAACCCGCGCACGGTAAATTTTAAAAACGCGCCTGGAATTGCACTGGAGATGAATCATCTGTTCCACAAGCGCTGGTTCTGGGGGCTGCGTTACACCGATATGGATTACAAGGAAAAAGGCTCGGGAGAGAAGTTTAATGCCAGTAATCTGGGCGGTCATGTTGGAATGTTTTTCTAGATGTTGATAGCCGGGGTTGATGAGGCGGGCCGCGGCCCGTTAGCCGGGGCGGTGATTGCAGCCGCTGTGATCCTTGACCCGGCATACCCAATAGAGGGCGTGACCGATTCCAAAAAGCTGACTGCTAAGAGACGTGAACGACTTGAAGTCGAAATCCAGCAACAGGCAAAGGCGTGGGCGATCGGTCGTGCCGAGGTCGAAGAGATCGATGAGATCAATATCCTGCAGGCGAGTCTGCTGGCGATGAGTCGTGCGGTTGAGGGGTTATCAATCTCACCGGTGCATGTGCAGGTTGATGGTAACCAGTGTCCAGCTGTCAACTGTTCGGTGGAGGCGATAATTAACGGAGACGCGCTGGTGCCTGCGATTGGCGCCGCCTCGATCCTGGCCAAGGTGGCGCGTGATCGTGAGTTGATGGCGCTTGATGAACAGTATCCCGAATACGGTTTTGCACGCCACAAAGGGTACCCGACCAGAGCGCACTTCGCTGCACTTGAAGAGCATGGCGCATCACCGGTGCATCGCCGCTCATTTGCCCCTGTACGCCGTATCATAAACAGATAAAAAATTGACTCTCGCGAGGGGCTTCGCCCTGCGTTAGAATAGCCGGCTATGACCCCCTCGTTTGTTCACCTGCATCTGCATACTGACTACTCCCTTGTTGATGGCTGCGCCCGCGTCAAGCCGCTGGTAAAGGCCGTGGCCGGGGCTGGTATGCCCGCCGTGGCAGTGACCGACCAGAGTAATCTGTTTGCAATGGTGAAGTTCTACCGCGCAGCAATCGCAGCCGGGGTTAAACCGATTATCGGTGTCGACCTGTGGGTGCAGAACCCCGACAATGTTAACCAGCCTGCGAAGCTGGTGCTGTTGTGCCAGAACCATGAAGGCTATCTGAACCTGACACGGCTGATCTCGCGTAGTTATATCGAAGGACAGCACAACGGTGTACCGATGATCCAGCAGGCGTGGCTCACACAGGGGTGCAGTGATGGTCTGATCGCGCTCTCTGGTGGTCGCAGCGGTGCTGTGGGTGAGGCGTTGCTGGCGGGCAACCAGCAGGCAGCAAGTCAACTATTAACTGAATGGAAAAAGCTCTTTCCCGACCGCTTCTATCTGGAGCTGCAACGCACCGGACGGGAAAATGAAGAGGAGTACCTGCACGCCGCGGTGACACTGGCGGTTGAATGCGAGGTGCCGGTAGTGGCGACTAACGATGTCTGTTTTCTGAAACAGGATGACTTCGAGGCGCATGAGGTGCGGGTCTGTATCCATGACGGGCGCACGCTCGATGACACCCGCCGTCCACGTCACTATAGCGATCAGCAGTACCTGCGCACTCCCGAAGAGATGGGTGAACTCTTTGCCGATATTCCTGAGGCGCTTGAGAACAGTGTCGAGATTGCGCGTCGCTGTAACCTGGAGCTGACGCTGGGAGAGAATGTGCTTCCGGAGTTCCCGGTGCCGGAAGGGATGACGACGGACTCTTTTTTTCGTGCTCAGGCAGAAGAGGGGCTGGAGAAGCGCCTCGATTTTCTGTTCGATACCTCAGTCGAAAATTTTGCCGAGATACGCAAACCCTATGATGAACGCCTCGCCCATGAACTGGATGTGATTATCGAGATGGGATTTCCCGGTTACTTCCTGATCGTCGCCGACTTCATCAAATGGGGTAAGGCGAACGGGGTGCCGGTCGGCCCTGGGCGTGGTTCCGGTGCCGGCTCGCTGGTCGCCTATGTGCTGGAGATTACCGATCTCGATCCGATCCATTATGAGCTGCTGTTTGAGCGTTTTCTCAACCCCGAGCGTGTCTCACTGCCTGACTTTGATGTCGATTTCTGCATGGAGGGGCGTGATCGCGTGATCGAATATGTCGCCCAGCACTACGGGCGTGAACGTGTCTCGCAGATCATCACCTACGGTACGATGGCGGCGAAGGCGGTGGTGCGTGATGTCGGGCGCGTGATGGGCCATCCATACGGCTTTGTCGATCAGATCTCGAAACTGATTCCGTTCGAGATAGGGATGACGCTGGAGAAGGCGCTGGAGCAGGAAGAGCTACTCAATCAACGTTATCAGGATGATGAAGAGGTGCGTGACCTGATCGACATGGCACGCTCGCTCGAAGGGATGTCGCGTAATGCCGGTAAACATGCCGGTGGCGTGGTGATCGCCCCAACAGCGCTAACAGACTTTACCCCGCTCTATTGTGAACAGGGTTCGCACAGCACTGTGACGCAGTTCGATAAGGATGATGTTGAGGCGGTGGGGCTGGTGAAGTTCGACTTTCTCGGGCTGCGCACCCTGACCATCATTGATCATGCACTGAAAACAGTCAACGCGACCCTGCCTGAAAATGAGCCTATCGATATCAATGCGATCCCGATCGATGACAGGGCGAGTTATGAGCTGCTGAAACAGTGTGCCACCACTGCCGTTTTTCAGCTGGAATCACGTGGCATGAAGGAGTTGATCGGTCGCCTGCAACCCGACTGCTTCGATGAGATCATCGCGCTGGTCGCGCTGTTTCGTCCCGGCCCACTCCAGTCCGGCATGGTGGATGACTTCATCGACCGTAAACATGGGCGCGCGCCGGTGATGTACCCTCATCCCGATCTTGAGCCGATCCTGGCGCCGACCTACGGGGTGATTCTCTATCAGGAGCAGGTGATGCAGATTGCGCAGGTGCTGGCGGGTTACTCGCTGGGGCAGGCCGACATGTTGCGCCGTGCGATGGGTAAAAAGAAACCGGAGGAGATGGCGAAACAGCGCGAGATCTTTGTCACCGGTGCATCCGCGCGTGAGATCGATGAAAAGACCTCGGGCGGTATCTTTGACCTGATGGAAAAATTTGCCGGGTACGGTTTTAATAAATCACACTCGGCTGCCTACGCATTGATCGCCTACCAGACGGCGTGGCTCAAGGCGCACTATCCGGCGGCCTTTATGGCGGCGGTGATGTCGGCGGATATGGATAACACCGATAAGGTGGTGATGTTGATCGATGAGTGCCGCACCATGAAACTTGCCGTGCGTCCACCCGATATCAACGGCTGTGACTTTGCCTTTACTGTGCCGGATGATAAAACAATCCTCTATGGGCTGGGAGCGATCAAGGGAGTCGGCGAAGCTGCGCTCGAAGGGATCATCGCGGAACGCAAAGCGCATGGTCACTATCGAGACCTGTTCGACCTGTGTCGCCGGATCGATCTGCGCAAGGCCAACAAGCGCGTGATGGAGGCGTTGATCCGCTCGGGCGCGCTCGATTCGTTTGAAATAAACCGTGCCCGTACCATGGCGCTGTTGCCCAGCGCGCTTCAGCTGGCCGATCAACACGCGCGCGACCAGGCGGCTGGGCAGAACGACCTGTTCGGTTCATCGAGTCCGGCAACACCTGCTGAACCCGATGAGGCGATCACCAGTCTGGTGGTGGCAGAGTGGAGTGAAGAGCAGCGTCTGCTTGGTGAAAAGGAGACGCTTGGGCTCTATCTAACCGGTCATCCGATTGCCCGTTATGAACCGGAGTTGAGGCATTTTATCACCTGCCGAATTGCTGAGCTGTCGGCTGGCAAGAAGGTTTCGGTGGCCGGGCTGGTGACGGCGATCAGTACCCGCAATGACCGCCGCGGCGAAAAGATCGGTTTTGTCACGCTTGATGATCGCACCGGTCGACTTGAGGTCGCTGCCTTCTCCGAGGCCTTCAGCCGTTATCGCGATCTGCTCACCAAGGATCGCCTGCTGGTGGTGACGGGCGAGGTGGGGGAGTCTGATTTCTCGGGCGGCTTTCGTATGAATGCTGAATCATTTTTCGACATCGATCAGGCGCGTGCCCGTTATGCGCGCGGGCTGGAGATCGATGTTTGTGAACAGCGTGCTGGTAACGGTTTTGTCGTTTCACTGAGTGAGGCGCTGCAGCCATTCCGCGAGGGGAAGTGCCCGGTGTGGATCAACTACCGGCGCAAAGATGCGACGGCCCGAATGTCGCTCGGGGCGGAGTGGCAGGTGCGTCCCACCGATGAGCTGCTGCATCGCCTGCGCGAGGTCTCAGATGGGGTGCGGGTGCTTTATAAATAAAACAGGGTGAAGAGAAAGGGATTGTATTATTACCCATGTCCCTTTACCCTTTACCCTTTTACCTATAATTAATTGAAATGAACCTGAATTATCTTGATTTTGAGCAGCCGATCGCCGAGATGGAGGCAAAGATCGATGAGCTGCGCAATGTGGGTAGCGACAACGACATTAACATCACCGAAGAGCTGGCGCGTCTGGAGGAGAAATGCACCTCGATGACGGAGTCGATCTTCTCCAAATTGACGCCGTGGCAGGTGTCACAGCTGGCGCGTCACCCGCTGCGTCCCTATACGCTCGATTATATCGACGCGATGTTTACCGATTTCGAAGAGCTACATGGTGATCGCATGTTTGCCGATGATGCGGCGATCGTCGGCGGTGTGGCGCGACTCGATGGTCGCCCGGTGATGGTGATCGGTCATCAGAAGGGGCGCGACACTAAAGAGAAGGTACGCCGCAACTTCGGCATGCCGCGCCCGGAGGGGTATCGCAAGGCGCAGCGACTGATGGAGATGGCCGAGCGGTTCAAGATGCCGGTACTTACCTTTATCGATACCCCTGGGGCCTACCCCGGTGTCGATGCCGAGGAGCGCGGTCAGAGTGAAGCGATTGCACGCAATCTGCGTGTAATGTCTGAGTTGAAGACGCCGATTATCTGCACGGTGATCGGTGAGGGTGGGTCTGGTGGTGCGCTGGCAGTGGGCGTTGGCGACCATGTCCTGATGCTGCAGTACAGCACCTATTCAGTCATCTCGCCAGAGGGGTGTGCCTCCATTTTATGGAAGAGTGCCGATAAGGCCGAAGATGCCGCTGAAGCGATGGGGATCACCTCTGCTCGTCTCAGGGAGCTGGAGCTGATCGATGAAGTGGTCAATGAACCACTGGGCGCCGCGCACCGAAATATCCAGACGATGGCCTATAGCCTGAAGCTTGCAATCAAAAAGGCGCTGAACGAGTTTGATGGGCTGGAGATGGATCAACTGATTGAGCGCCGTTACCAGCGCCTGATGGGCTACGGTAACTTCAAAAGCGAGTGACCCTATAGGATGACGAGAACGGCCACGACCCAGCTGCCAGGCCAACTGGGCGAGGCGCTGGAAGCGATGCCGGCCGAACGCTACTGGGTCGCCTATAGTGGGGGAGTCGATTCCCATGTGCTGTTACATGCGATGGCGACGCTGCGTCCGCAGCTGAAGGGGAGTCTCCACGCTGTTCATGTCAACCACGGGCTAAATCCTGCCGCCACTGAATGGGCCGCGCACTGTGTTGCGGTATGTGATGCCCTGGATATCCCATGTCACCTGTTTAATGTCGATGGTTCCGCCGAGAAAGGAGAGAGCCCTGAAGCGGCGGCACGCGATGCACGTTATCACGCCTTTTCGCAGCTGATTGAGCACGGTGACTGCCTGCTGACGGCGCACCACCAGGAGGATCAATCGGAGACGCTGCTGCTGCAGTTGCTGCGTGGTGCTGGCCCACATGGACTGGCGGCAATGCCGGCGCAGAGCGCTTTTTTTGTCGGTACACATGGGCGCCCATTGCTGGCGGTGAGTCAGGCGCAGATTGAGGGCTATGCGTTGGATCGATCGCTGCACTGGATTGAAGATCCCAGTAACCGGGACTGCGGTGTCGAGCGTAACTTTCTACGACATGAGATCTTCCCGCTGCTCCGAAGCCACTGGCCGGCGCTCACTAAAACCCTCACCCGTTCTGCCGCGCATTGCGCCGAGGCGGCAGGACTACTCGATGGGCTGGCGCAGGATGACCTGCGTCAGTTCATTGGGGATAGGCGCGAGGGAGAGCCGTTAGTCGCAGCACTGCCGTTGTCTGGGCTGCAGCAACTCCCCCCGCCACGGCGCCGAAATCTATTAAGGTACTGGATTAGGGAGTTAGGACTACCTGTTGTTTCAACAAGTATAATGGAGCAGATCGAATCATCATTGATCACTGCGAGGATCGATGCTCAGCCACTCGTGCGCTGGGCGGGCGGTGAGTTGCGTCGCTATCGAGATAGCCTCTTCGCAATGACACCTCTCGAAGCCTTTGATGCGACGGTCGCGATCCCGTGGCAACCGCAGCGAGGCGAATCTCAACGTCACGCCCTGTTGCTGCCGGGTGGGCTCGGCAGGCTGACGGCACACATTACCGAAGCAGGTGCGGCAGCGCGGCAAACAGCTGGACTGAGTCTGGCGCAGTGCGAACAGCAGTCGATGACGGTCCGTTTTCGCCAGGGTGGGGAGCGATGCCGTCTGCCGGGACGCGCCCATCACCGTGAGCTAAAAGGGATATTACAGGACGCCGGAGTTCCACCGTGGCAGCGAGATCGTATCCCACTGATCTATCTGGGTGAACAGCTTGCCGCTGCTGTGGGCCATTTCTACTGTGCTCCGTTTGTGGCAACCAGCGAGACAGATGTGGTGACCTTTGAGATTCATTGATCCCCTCGGATGAACGACTGCTGTTCGCCATCGCAAAATTTTCTATGTAAAATCGGTATTTTATTGCCACCCCGAACAGAATTTCATTGAGCAATAAGGGCTATTCTTGTAATATGTACCCCCGTCCTGTTTGCTGTATTCAATTACACTTTTCATACGATTTAGGTGTTCATGACCAAGTATATTTTTGTGACTGGCGGTGTGGTTTCCTCTCTTGGGAAAGGCATTGCCTCCGCCTCATTGGGCGCAATTCTCGAAGCCCGGGGGCTGAACGTGACCCTGATCAAGCTTGATCCCTACATAAATGTTGATCCCGGCACGATGAGTCCTTTCCAGCACGGCGAGGTCTATGTCACCGAGGATGGCGCCGAGACTGACCTCGACCTCGGCCACTACGAGCGCTATGTGCGTACCACCATGTTGAAGCACAATAACTTCACCACCGGGCGTATCTACGAGAGTGTGCTCGCCAGGGAGCGCCGCGGCGATTATCTGGGTGCGACGGTTCAGGTGATCCCGCACATCACCGATGAGATCAAAAGCTTTATCAAGGCAGGTGCCGGAGATGCCGAAGTGGCGCTGGTCGAGGTTGGCGGCACCGTCGGTGATATTGAGTCACTACCGTTCCTGGAGGCGATTCGCCAGATGGGGATTGAGGTCGGGCGTGAAAACGCGATCTTCATTCACCTGACACTGGTGCCCTATATCCCGTCGGCGGGTGAGATCAAGACCAAGCCGACTCAGCACTCCGTTAAGGAGCTGCGTTCGATCGGTATCCAGCCCGATATCCTGCTGTGTCGCAGTGATCGCCCACTGCCTGATGACGAACGCCGCAAGATTGCGCTGTTCACCAATGTCGAGTCAGAGGCGGTGATCTCTGCGGTCGATTCAGACAGCATCTACAAGATTCCGCTGCTGCTGCATGAGCAGGGGCTCGATAGTATTGCGACCCGAAAGCTTCATATCGATGCCCCCGCGGCAGACCTCAGTGAGTGGGAAGAGATCAAGCAGCGCCTTGAAACTCCGACGGCCGAGGTGACCGTCGCCATGGTGGGTAAATACATGGATCTGACCGATTCCTATAAGTCTGTCAGCGAGTCACTGATTCATGCCGGGATGAAGTCGCACACCCGCGTCAAGATTGTCTATATCGACGCGGAAGAGATCAGCGATAACGGTACTGGCGCGCTCGATACGGTCGACGCGATCCTGGTGCCGGGTGGTTTTGGTGAGCGCGGCGTGGAAGGGAAGATCGAAACCGTTCGTTACGCCCGCGAAAACAAGGTGCCCTATCTCGGTATCTGCCTCGGCATGCAGGTCGCGGTGACTGAATTCGCGCGCAACGTCGCCGGGATGGTGGGGGCTCACAGTACCGAGTTCGATGCCAGAACACCTTACCCTGTAATTGCGCTGGTGACAGAGTGGACCGCGGCCGATGGCAGTGTTGAGATGCGCGATGAATCATCGGATCTGGGGGGGACGATGCGCCTTGGGGCGCAGCAGTGTCGCCTGGTTGCAGGGACCCGGACCCGTGCGACCTATGGCCGGGAGGTGATCTCGGAACGACATCGCCACCGTTATGAAGTCAACTCCGGTCTGCTGGGTCAGCTGGAGCGGGCGGGGCTGGTGGTCTCGGGTAAGTCGATGGATGGTGAGCTGGTAGAGATGATCGAGCTGGCTGATCACCCGTGGTTTATCGCGTCGCAGTTTCACCCTGAATTCACCTCGAATCCACGCGATGGCCATCCGCTATTTAGTGGTTTTGTCGAGGCGGCGCGGAGTCGAAAAGAGGGTTAGTTAGCGCGGGGAAACGCAGCTGCGTTTGCCCTGTTTTTATTGAGTATTAGAGTTAGAAAGTAATTGTAAGTTATTGGAAGAGAGGAAAAATGTCGAATATTATAGAAGTGCGCGGACGCGAAATTATCGATTCACGAGGCAACCCAACCGTCGAGGCCGATGTGGTGCTGGCCTCCGGTGCAATGGGGCGTGCCGCAGTTCCCTCCGGGGCATCAACCGGTGCACGTGAGGCGGTTGAGCTGCGTGATGAAGATGCCGGCCGTTTCGGTGGCAAGGGTGTATTAAAGGCAGTTGCCAATGTGAACGGAGAACTTGCCAACGCGTTGATCGGACAGGACGGCCTGAACCAGGCGGCGCTTGATCAGCTGATGATCGACCTCGATAGCACACATAATAAGGGGCGCCTCGGCGCCAACGCACTGCTGGCGGTTTCACTCGCTGCGGCACGCGCTGCTGCCGAAGAGAAGGGCGTGTCGCTCTACCAGTCACTGGGTGACGCGGCTAAATTCCGCATGCCGGTGCCGATGATGAACGTGATCAACGGTGGCGCCCATGCCGATAACAGTGTCGACATGCAGGAGTTCATGATCATGCCTGTCGGTGCGAGTAGTTTTTCTCAGGCGCTGCAGATGGGTGCCGAGACCTTTCATGCGCTGAGAAAGGTGCTGGCCGGTAAAGGGTTAAATACTGCCGTGGGTGACGAAGGTGGTTTTGCCCCTGATCTGCCATCCAATGAGTCGGCGATTGAAGTGATTCTCGAAGCGATCTCAAATGCCGGTTACACCGCTGGCAAAGATATCTTCATCGCACTGGATCCAGCGAGCAGCGAATTCTACAAAGAGGGGCTCTACTGTCTGGACTCTGAAGACAAGAAGCTCACCTCAGCGGAATTTGTCGATTACCTGGCCGACTGGGCCGATCGCTTTCCAATCGTCTCGATTGAAGACGGCATGGCAGAAGATGACTGGGACGGCTGGGACCTGCTGACCAGACGTATCGGCGACCGCGTGCAGCTGGTCGGTGATGATCTCTTTGTCACCAACACCGAGATCCTCAAAGAGGGGATCGACAAGCGCATCGCCAACTCAATTCTGATCAAGGTCAATCAGATCGGTACACTGACCGAATCTATTGCGGCGATCAACATGGCCAACGACGCCGGTTACACCGCTGTGGTATCGCACCGCTCTGGTGAGACCGAAGACGCCTTCATCGCAGATCTTGCAGTGGCAACCGGTGCAGGGCAGATCAAGACCGGTTCGATGTCTCGTTCTGACCGTATCGCCAAATACAACCAGCTGCTGCGCATTGAAGAGGCGCTGGGCGACAAGGCGACCTACCCGGGGCGCGACGCGTTCGCGATCTCTATTCCTGCTTAACATGCATCGCTGGCGAGGCTGATCGAGGGTGACAGCTATGGGTTTAACAGCGCAGTCTGATAGACTCATGTCACCTATGAAGATCATCCTCGCCATCCTGGTTGTGCTGCTGGTGCTGCTGCAAATCAAGCTGTGGAGTGGCAATGGCGGAATCGTTGATGTGGTGCAGCTGCAGCGCTCCGTTGATCAGCAACAGCAGGAAAACAAAATGCTCACCGAGCGTAACAACGCACTGGAGGCGGAGGTCGAAGACCTCAAACAGGGCGTCGATGCGATCGAAGAACGTGCCCGCAGTGAACTCGGCCTGATCAAACAGGACGAGACCTTTTTTCAGACCGTCGATGAGTAACGATCAACGTTACTGGGCGGTGATCCCGGCTTCCGGTGTGGGCAGACGTATGGGTGGCGACCTGCCCAAACAGTACCTGACACTACACGGCAAGACACTGCTGCAACTCACGATTGAGCGGATGGCGAACCACCCGCGCATTGCAGGCGTGGTAGTGGCCGTTGCTGAACATGATGATCGCTGGCGCGCGATTGAGAACAACTTCGGTGAGCAGGTGCGGTGGGTGACAGGAGGCGCGGAGCGCCACAACTCGGTATTAAATGCCCTGCGGGTGTTAAGCCAGTCTGCCCCATCGGATGCGTGGGCGCTAGTGCATGATGCGGCACGCCCCTGTCTGCGAAGTGATGACATCGATCTTTTGCTCGATGAGGTTGATCGTGATGAATCTGTTGGTGGGATTCTCGCGCTGCCTGTCAGTGACACCATGAAACGTGCAAATAACGACGGCGGCATTGTTGCAACCGTTAGTCGTGAGGGCTTGTGGCGTGCGTTGACCCCGCAGATGTTTCGCATCGGCCTGCTGATCGAAGCGATCGAACATGCGATGACGCAGCACTTCCCGATCACCGATGAGGCGAGTGCAGTCGAATCACTGGGCCACGCACCAAAAGTGGTTGCAGGCCATCCCGATAATATTAAAATTACGATTCCGCAGGACCTGGCGCTGGCACACCTTTACCTGCAGAAACAGCAAGATGAAATGAGATAACCTGATGAGAATCGGCCACGGTTTTGATGCACACCGTTTTACCTCAAATAAAGATGTTGTCATCATTGGCGGCGTCTCGATCCCCTATGATAAAGGGCTGGAGGCGCACTCCGATGGCGATGTGCTGGTGCATGCATTGTGTGACGCGCTGCTCGGTGCCGCGGCACTGGGGGATATCGGACAGCACTTTCCCGACACCGACCCGGACAATGCCGGGATCGATAGCCGTATTCTGTTGCGCAATGTAGTCAAACTGCTTAGTGAAAAAGGGATGTCTGTGTCGAATGCCGATATCACGATCATCGCGCAGGCGCCGAAGATGGCGAAGTATATTCCAGCGATGCGCACGCTGATTGCGGATGATCTGCAGGTGGGGCTTGATCGCATCAATATCAAGGCAACGACCACTGAAAAGATGGGGTATACAGGTCGAGGTGAGGGGATCTCGACGCATGCTGTTGTGTTGCTTAACGAGTAGCCTTTGCTTTGGTTATAGTAAAACGCCTGATTAAGCGTCATTGCGAGGAGCGGAGCGACGCGGCAATCTCTTAACTTGATGCTGCCTTATCGCGGGAGATTGCTTCGTGCTGCTCGTACCACAGGCACTTCCTTCCGTCGCCTGACATATTCCGAACTTATCAAAGATTCTTTATGACTGACTCCGCATCTAATCAGACCGCCACTAAATGGCCACTCGACTGGCCACGTGCCTATGGTGAGCCGCCACTGCGCGGTGTGATCCGTTCAACGCCTGAAGATTTTCAGGTCGACGAGATTCTCGGCTTTGAACCGGATGGCGAGGGCATCCACGCCTTTCTAAAAATCCGTAAGAAGAACGCCAATACCGAATGGGTCGCCAAACAGCTGGCTCGCTATGCAGGCGTGCGCCAGGTCGATGTCGGTTATGTCGGGCTCAAGGATCGCCGTGCAGTGACCACACAGTGGTTTAGTGTAGACCTCGCAGGACGAGAAGCACCGGACTGGCGCTTGCTGACAGAGGGTGGGATCGAATTTATCGAGATCACTCATCACCGACGCAAGCTGAAACGCGGTGCATTGCAGGGAAACCGTTTTAAGATCGTTGTACGTGAAGTCAGTGGCGATCTTGACCTGTTTGAAGCGCGTCTTTCGCAAGTTGCGAATGGGGGTGTCCCCAACTATTTTGGGGAGCAGCGCTTCGGTTTTTCAAATTTGGAAAAAGCGACAGCAATGTTTTCCGGTCAGCTAAAAAAAGTTCGTCGGCCGGAAAAAAGTATGTATCTTTCCGCAGCCCGTTCGTGGCTGTTTAATAAAATCCTCGCGGCACGTGTTGTGCGGGGTAGCTGGAACCAGCCTATAGCGGGTGATGTGATGATGCTGGATGGCACGCAGAGTATCTTTCCAGTTGAAACTCCTGATGATGAAATCATTCAAAGAGTAAACGATGCCGATATTCACCCCACGGGCGCGATGTGGGGGAGTGGTGAGCTTGCATCGTCAATGGATGCTCGTGTGCTTGAGTTAGCAGCTGTTGAAGATGAGGCGCTCTTTTGCGATGGTCTTGTTCGCGCGGGGATGAAACAGCAACGACGTGCGTTGCGAATGATTCCGGATCAACTTCAGCATAACCTGCTTGATCAACGATCGATTGAGTTGCAGTTTAAACTGCCTGCTGGTTGTTATGCGACAGTGGTTTTGCGAGAGCTATTTCACATTGCCAGTTAGATGCTGATTTACGATAGCTAATATTTCCAGGCTAGCTGTCTTTTCTTTACAGGCCAGACGGCTGAGGTCAAGGTTGATGCCTTTCCCTTTACTAAATATGGCATCATCGATGCGGAGTTACGCACCATCTCAATGGATGTCATTTCTCATGTTTACAATAATTTTGGTGTTACTTGTAGTGAGCCAAAAATGAGAAAGCAGGAATTTTAGTAGCCCGGGTTGAGCATCAAGTGAAACCCCGGCTACATTTATATAAAAGCTAATCTGCTAGACCCAAATGATCTGGTGCAATGCCAGACAATATGCAGTGAGTCGCAAGGAGTATAAAAACCCTTAAAAAAAACAGTATAAAACGCGGCTTACGGTTGTCTGGAGTGGTCTGGAAAATGGTGCCGAGGAGAGGACTTGAAGTTTTCCGTTATCCTGCATGATAATACAAAAATAACAAGTGGTTATGACTTTAATTGATGTTTATTATTGCTCGGTTTTTCGTTCCGGGCGAATAGATATAGTGATAGAGCCACGTATCATATCTATGATTGGCAGCTCGATAGCCTCATCTTTCAGCGTTCAACGTGTGTAGCGATTATTGACTTGCGGTAGCGCAGAACCTTCCACCTAAGGAGTCATGGTTTCTATTTCAGCGAGAAACTGATTTCGGCGAGTGGGCTTGCGAAAACGTTCGAAGCCTTCATTGGCAAGGGTCTTTTGATGTATCCCATTAACTTCTAGCACGTGTGAGAAATCATAATATGAACGAAATGATTAATAAATCAGAAATTCCTTCGAAGCTTATTCACAGTGACGTACTCTTGTTGTTTGTTTCGTAACGACCAATCAACCTGTACGCCGCTTTTTTCAGCGCCCCCCATGTACTGCAAGTCAGTATTGTGTTACAGCCTTTTTGTAAGTAATTTCCCATAAAAAATTAAGGGTTTGCCGTCTAGTTATAGAGTGAATTTATCTGTAGTGTACTTTTTGTAGCACCTTGTAAGCATAGAAAAAGGCTACGAGGTTACGAAAGGACTCCCGAATTTCTACATGAAAAGCGCCCAGATGCCAGGATTTGGTACAAGGGGGCTGTCTAGATATGAGTGCATTAAGATAAATAATAATTTGTTTTTGCTAGTCATATTTTACCGCGATAAAAACCTGGTAGCGGTAGGGGGTATTTTTTTGGGAGGCATTTATGAAGAAGTTATGTCTGTGGGGGTTGATGGCCTGGTTCAGCCTTGTTTCGAGCGTTAATAGCGCTAATGCAGCTCAAGTATCATTAGAAGACTGGATCTTCAATATTGATGGCGCCACGCACGAGGCATTCTTTGGTGACCCATTGCCAACAACTGGTTCATTGGTTGATGGTCTAGGTACGCTCTCTTTGGAGATTACGGGGAGTGGTTCGCATAACATTATCGGTTATTTCGATTATGAAATTTTCGAAACCTCCAATACTTTTTTTAATGAGTCAGGTGCTGTTACTGGTACGCCGGAAACTGGCCAATCCTGGGAAATTGATGAGCCGGGTTTTATATTTGGTGACATCATTGATAACGCTATTACTGGTTCACTTGACAATTCAGTGGCTGTTTCGCCTGGCAATGAAGAAGATGTGGCATTCGCAATAGGCTGGGACTTCTCACTGTTGGCTAATGATACTGCATTTATCGATTTTGTTATTACGGATATGTTGCCATCTGTCGATTTCTTTTTGACTCAAATGGACCCTGATCTTGGTGAGTCTATATATTTTTATAGTACTTTAGATGTACAGGGATCCGGTTTTCTTCCTGGATCAAGCGTTGATGTTCCTGAGCCATCCACATGGTACTTAATGCTTGCAGGATTGTTATGCCTGTTTCTAAGCAGAAACTATAAGATTGATTACGTAAGATTGTTACTTGGGGTGAGAGGAAAATAAACCTATAAGCTGTCATTTATCTGAAACATTTGTTGTCAGGGACAAAAAGGATATGCACCCATGAAAGTATTAAAACACTGGCTGATTACTAGTTTACTAGCCTTAGTGTCATGCATAAGTGTGGTTGCTACAGCTCATGCTGATATTGAGGAAGCGGTCAGTTATCTTACTATGCAGCAAAGCGCTGATGGTAGTTTTGGTACGGGTACAGTTTCTGTCTCACAGGCAACATCAGAAGCCTTGCGCGCATTTTTCGCCGTTGATCAGGGAAATCAATCGGATATTACTGTAGCAAGAACTTTTCTCGATTCAGTTGAACAATCGAATACTGAGCATATTTCTCGCCTGTTGGTGGTAAAAGCTCAAGCTGGTGAAGATGTGCAGACATTAGTAAATACATTGCTGCAACGACAAAACAGTGATGGTGGTTTCGGTAATTTTTCTGGTTATTATAGTGATGTTTTCGATACAGCTATCGTTCTGGAAGCGTTGGTTGACTCTGAACAGGTATTTACAAGTACGACACTATCTAATACCAATGCTGCACTCTCTGCTGTAAGTTTTCTAAGAAGCAAACAAAATATTGATGGTTCCTGGTCATTGAGAACAAATGATGCCAGTGTATTTATGAGTGCAGTAGCAATGCGAGCACTTTGGCTTTTCAAAAGGATACTTCCTGATATTGCTGATGATATAAGGAAAACACAGAGCTATTTGCTCGCACAACGAGATATAAATACTGGTTTATGGCCACAAACGTTTGAATCCGCACTCGCGTTGATTGCCATCATTCCTAATATTAATGAGTTTTCCCAGATCGATTCCATTGTAAGTAATTTAAGAGGTATTCAACAAGCTAATGGTAGTTGGGATAATGATACTTTTACTACGGCACTGGTTATTCGAGCATTAAACAGCCAACCTACCCCTATATTGCCTATTGCCGGAACAGGAACTGTCAGCGGTAAAATTATTAATGCACAAACTAAGCAAGCGATAAAAGCTGTTTCAGTTAGCATAGGTAGTATTTCGCTAAATACTGCATCAAGTGGTACTGGAATTTTCAATCTGATGAATATAAGTCCAGGTCTCGATTACAGCATTGATATATCGCTTGCAGGTTATTCTCCTGTGCGTTTAGATTCTGTGGATGTAGACGCAGATAAAGAAACAAATTTAGGGTTAATTGAGATTTCACCATTGCCAGGTACTGGCGTATTGCAAGGTATTGTGAGTGATGCGAATACCGGTCAGCCTCTTGACGGTGTTTCAGTAACCTTGACGGGTAATTCGGTTGCTTCAACGGATGTGCTTAGTGATGGTAGTTACAGTTTGGCGGGGCTTAATTTAGGGAACACATCTGTCATATTTAGTTTAGACGGTTATCAGGCGCTTGTAGTTAACGCAGACATTATTGACAGTAGAACACTTGTGCTTAGCCCATCTCTCACGCCAATAGGAACACAGTATCAGCCGCTAGCAGGTGCACCAGATAAAGGTTTGTTGCGGGGCCAGGTTACCGATGCTATCACTGGTTTTTCTCTAGCAAGTGCAGAAATTAGAATATCAGGCTCTGGTAACGAACGTTATCAACAAAGTGATGTTGATGGATTATATGAAATTAGTGATCTGCTGCCAGGTGATATACAAATTGTCATCGCTAATGCAGGGTATTCTTCAACGATTATTGATACCACTGTATTTGCAGGTAATGCTATACGGCTAAATCCTCAGCTTGTTCCATCCACAGAAAACTTAGTCGTTGAAAGCCTGATAAGTCTTGAATCATTACTAGGCACACCAGTAACGGGAATGATTCAAGGTCTTGTGAGTGATCTTCAAACGGGTTTACCGTTGTCAGGAGTCGGTATAGTAGTCAGCGGTAGTAGTACAGCATCAGCGATAACAGGAATAGATGGTAGCTTTGCTATTCTGAATTTACTACCTGGTAAGGTATCAATCCGTGCGAGTATCGATAATTACCTCGATGTTGTGGTTACAAACTCAGTCATTGCAGGCAATAAGCTGATTTTCAATCCTCAATTAACACCAGACAACTATGTCAGTTCTCAGCTGGGAAGTGTTGTTGGTCGAGTTGTCAATACGCTTGATAATTTCCCATTGAATCAAGCATTAGTAACGGTAACCAAAATTGGAAGTGCTGAGCAAGCTAGCGTTTCGACGGGCACTGATGGCCGATATCGAATCGATGATTTATCACCAGGTAATTACACAATTTCATTTAGTGCACCTGGTTATTTGAGTCGGGGTATTGATATCGCTGTCATTGGTGGTGGAAAAGTCGACTTGAAGTCAACCGAGTTACAGTTGGCGCTTAATACGGTCACACTATTTGGTCAAATACGTGATGAAATTACTGATGAGCTGCTTGAAAACGTATTTATTAGTGTTGCAAATTCTGCCTTGCAAACACAATCTGATACAGATGGGTTGTACCGAATTCATGATATAGCAATAGGTAACCAAACTTTTTTGATAAATGCTACAGGTTATAAAAAACAAACGATTACCCTGAACTTCATAGAGGGTGGTCAATATGAGCTTAATCGAGAGCTAGTAATTGCTCAAAGTCCAGGTTTGGATATTAATGCTATTCGCACGGATCAAGCGTCATATAAGGCGTATGCACCAATTATCATTGAAGCTGATGTGTTTAATAATTCTACTTTAATTAATGCGGCTGTTAGTTTTTCACTTTACAACGTACAGGAAGAACTTGTGATTGAGACAATGGGTATACAGGCCGAAACGCTAGATACTCAAATAGCATTTCCGGCAGGTCAACTTACAACAGTTTTTGCCGAGATTAATACCACAAATCTCCCACCAGGCGAATACAGGCTTATTGGTCGAGTTATACAGGGTGTTTATTTTCAGGGGCAGGGAAAGTCTTCGATGAACTGGTTACTGTCATCGGGATAGAGTCAACTGCTCGCATTGAAGATTTGACGGTAGAGCTATTGCCGATAACATCTGCTGTTGGTGTAACTGAAACATTAAGTCTGGTGGCAAAAGCATCAAATTTATCTAATGTAGGTACCAACACTAAATTTCAATATGAAATCACTACCCCTTCCGGTGAAGTAATAAAATCTTCGGGCATTAGCCAAGTTACGGTTTTTTTACAGCCTCAAAGCACTGCGGTGCAGAAGCTGCTGGTTTCATTTCCTCACACATTTATGGTCTCTGGCCAGTATACCGTCGATATTTTTCATTGCGGAGGTACAGCGCCTGACTTAATGAACACAATCGGAATGCAGGTTTTTCCCGGCTTGCGTATCGATGCTGAGAAGGAAGCCTCTCCTGATCTAGTACGACCTTCGCCAGACCAACGAATACGAATCAATGTGCGTCTAAATGGCAAGGAGGTTCAGTAATGATTAATCGAGCCTTCGGAAGGTTTCTTGCTGTCTTCTTTTGTATGTTATCTATATCAGTAGCGTATGCTATCGATAATAGAGGCACCGAGTTTATATTCGCGTTTAATAAAAATGTAGCATTTCCATCTGCTCAACAGTCATTGATCATTTCAAGTGATGTTGATACGCAGGGTACGATTGAAATCCCTGGCATAGGATTTACTGAAACCTTTACTGTTCAAGCAAATCAGATTACGACGGTTGTTCCGCCTGCGAGGATTGATGGCTTGCTTGATAATGAACGTGTTTCGCTAGGTGTGCACGTTATTGCAGATAACGAGATTACTCTGTATGGCCTTAATTCAGCAACAGCAACTACAGATGCATTTACGGCCTTGCCAGTTGATGTGTTGGGTAAAGAATATTTCGTGGCGGGTTATGATGGTACGAATTTCACGGGATTTTTCGGTCCTGGTCATTCCCCAGCGCAGGTTGCAATTGTTGCCACTGAAGATAATACATTGGTTGAAGTTGTGCCTCCTACGGGCGCTTCTTCTATAGGTGGTTTAGCTGAAAAACCTTTTACTATCACACTCAATAAATTCGATGTTTATCAATTTGTCTCTAATCGTAATTTTATAGATTTAACGGGGACATATATTAAAGCAAGTTTCCCAGTGGCTGTCATGTCTGGAAATCTCTGCGCCAATATACCGTCGAATGTCAGTTATTGTGATCACATTACAGAGATGCTTCCACCCATTGAAACATGGGGTAACAATTTCGTTATAACTCCTCTGGCGACACGTCTACAAGGATCCCTCTTTAGAGTTCTCGCTTCAGAAGATCAAACCAGCATCAATATTGATGGTGTTGAAGTTGCTATTTTAAACAGCGGTGAGTTTTACGAGACATTGTTGAATACTCTTTCTGAAGTCTCCGCCTCTAAACCGGTTATGGTGACTCAGTATTCATTAGGCTCCACGTTTGATAATACTGTTTCAGACCCTTTCATGATGGTTATTCCACCCATTGATCAATTTCTTGATGCCTACTCGTTTACAACGCCTGAGTCTGGCTTTGTTACCCATTTTGTTAATGTTGTCATTCCCACCTCAGGAATAGATAGCTTACGGTTAAATGATGTAGCTGTAGATTCCGCTCTTTTTTCGACAGTAGGCACTAGTAGTTTAAGTGCAGCACAAATACCGTTAGTAGCGGGTTCTTATACGTTGAATGCAGGTCAGCTATTCGGTATCTATTTGTATGGCTTTGGTAGTGATGATTCCTATGGGTATCCAGGCGGGATGGCATTAAACGAAATAAACCTACGCAGTGATAGCTTTGCTCCAGTCGTTAACCTACAGCATGTTGCAAATACATTTATTGGTACAGTAACGGACAGCGAAGACTTAAACGGTGATATACAGTTAGATGCCGGTGAGGATAGCAACGGAAACGGTGTGTTAGATGCTCGTACTGAAGATATAAATGGTAATAATGTACTTGATGCTGGTGAAGATGTTAATGCCAATAACATTATTGATAGAGACCTTGGGCTGCTCAAGGTGGAACTATTACCTGGGTCAGAAAATATTGAATTCCAAGTAGTTGAATCAAATGCCATTATAGGCAAATCGAGACTAGATATTCGAATTGATTTGATTGATCAGCTATTGCCGGGATCGGGCCGTCTAAAAGTAGAAGACCTGGGAGGCAATGTTATTGAGAAAGATATCTTTATTCCTGTTACACCAGTATTAGCAGATGTTCACTTAGTCAATACGGTGCCCAATGCAGGTATTGTGATCGATCAAGCCAGCTTTTCACATGTACCGTATAAAATAGATGAACAAAATGACAAAACCATCATTGAGTGGCGGTTTGAGACATTCTCTGCCGACCAGATTGAGAATGTAGGATTTGATGTTATTTTGCAGGATCCACAGGCTGGCGAAGAACATCTTATCACCAAAGATATTCAACTGTCTTATGTCAGTGCGCCAGGCGCGGAGAGGACAACGGTCGACCTGGGGCAACAGTCGGTCTTTGTCAGCAATAGTTCCTTTGATTTGACAGCTAGCACAGATCAAAGCAATGTCGAAGCGAATGCTAATATACAGTTACAGGTGCAGGTCAGTAATCAGGGAACGACTGCGAACACGGCTTCTATTGAATTTATTGTTGAAGACCTGAATAGCGTTCCTGTCGTTAGCTTTCCATCCGAACCTATTGCTGCAATAGCACCGGGTGCTTCGTTGAGTATTAACCAAAGCTGGAACACCGGTCTATTCGTCGCAGGCACGTACCAACTGCATGCAATTTTGAGAAGTGACGATGGCCGTATTTTGAATGAATCATTCTCACCCTTTGCTATTGTAGGTTCTACTGTCGGTCTTCCACAGCTTGCTGCCGATGTCGTGATTGGCACTTATATTAGCGATGGGGTGTTTGTTGCTAAGAACACTTACCACACTAGTGATGTGGTTCTAGTGCAGTCTCAGATCAAAAATCTGACTGACAACGCATTCTTTTCAAATAGCGCATTGAGAGTGAGTATCCTGAATCCCTTGGGCCAGCCTTTATTTGTACAGGAAAGTGTTATCAATGCTGAAATTGTACCCGGCGCTATTCAGGAAACTATCAATAACTTTATGCTGAACAATGCTATACCGGGCGCTTACCAAGTTCAGGTGCTACTAAGCGATGTGGAAACATCAGCCATACTCGCCTCAAGTAACAGTAGTTTTACCGTAGCACAAGATATTGCCCTGTCTGTGGAAGGTCTAGTGCAGGCACAGTTAAATGAATTGTTACTAGGAGATACACAGTCCTGTACAGATACCATCAGCAGTCTGGTTGCATCACCCTTAGCTAGCCTTGAAATTCAGACCAGCCTGTTCAATATTACAACGGGTCAGCAGCTTGATGTGAAGAATTCGCTGATCTCGCTGGCAGCAAATGCATCACAAACGACTAACCGTACTATTGATACCACTACTTCTGGTGATTTTGTTTGTATTCTAAGTGTGAATACTGGAACTGAATTACGGGTGATTGGCCTGGATGCATTTAGAATATTCAACCTGATCGCCAACCCTGGTGGCGATATGACTGCATTCGTTGGACAACAAGTTGTGCTTAACGGAGCCGCAAGCCGTGAAGCGAATGGAATACCATTAAATTATCAGTGGCGTTTTGTCAGTAAACCGTTAACGAGCAATGCTGTCTTAGCTAATCCAGACAGTGTGACCCCAGGTTTCCTTATTGATGAGCAAGGGCAATATATCGTTGAACTCATCGTTAATAATGGAAATGAAAACAGCGTGCCTAAATGGCTGGTTATTGATGTGCCAAATAGATTGCCAGTCTCCAAAGCGGGCCCAGATCAGGCTGTATCGGCTGGTGATACTGCATTACTAGAAGGTGCGGGCAGTTTTGATCTGGACGGTGATGAACTGTCGTTTCAATGGCAAATCATCCATAAACCACTTAATAGCCAAAGTCAGCTGTCTGCGGCAGACATTGCCAACCCAACATTACAGATTGATGTATCTGGGGTTTACTTACTTCAGCTGGTTGTTAATGATGGTTTTGGCGATAGCCAGCCAGATACCATTGTATTAAGTGCCGGTAATCTGCCGCCGGTTGCCGATGCTGGTGAAAACATAGCAGCGTTCCTGGGCGATACCATTACTCTGGACGGTTCCTTAAGCACTGATGCCAATGGTGATGACCTTAGCTATGCCTGGTTCTTTGATAGTATGCCTGTGGGCAGTAATACAATATTGACAAATAATGCCACTGTTAAACCAACATTCAGTATCGATAAGGCGGGTACATACACTATACGTTTAACCGTTAACGATGGCTTAAAAGATAGTACGCCCGATACCGTCGATGTCATTATTGGTAACGCAGCACCAGTAGCTGATGCGGGTGAAAATCAATCTGGTTTTGCAGGCGATTTTATTAGCCTGGATGGCAGTGCCAGTCGTGATGCCAATGATGATCCTTTATCCTACCGTTGGAATACACTCGCCAGGCCCGTTAACAGTAATGCTCAGCTGAATAACCCATTCTTACCCAATCCATTGTTGGTGTTGGACGAGCAGGGTGATTACATTGTTCAATTGATCGTTAACGACGGTACAGAAGATAGTCAGCCGGATGTCGTCGTGATCAGTTCAAATAACCTGCCTCCGACCGCTAATGCAGAATTTAATGGTACCGGTGAAATCTTCACAGGCGACGTGATCACCCTGAATGGTACCAATAGCTTTGATCCGGAAGGTAGTTTAATTACCTACCAGTGGTCCTTTGTTGAGAGTCCTACAGGTAGTATCGCGCTGTTTGATGACGCTAATGCTGCTTCTCCAACATTTACCATTGACCGGAGTGGAGATTATGTTGCTCAGCTTATTGTTAACGATGGCCAAATCGATTCGGAGCCTGCCACTGTATTGATTCAAGGCGCGCAAGCTTGTGTTGATGACCTGGCTATTCGACCTAAGTATGACAAAATCCAGCTGACCTGGACTTATAACCCAGATATAGAGATCGTTGAACTTCTACGCAGTACCAACCTTGATGGCCCTTATGAGTTGTTAGCCACCACCGACTCAACCTACGCTACTTACCTGGATGCTGGCTTAGCCTTTGGGCCAAACTACTATTATCAGATAAAGGGTGTATTCCCGGTGGCTGATATACCGCCACCACCTGCTACCACCCTGCCTGTTGGTGAACCGGTTGCATGTAGACCTAATGACAGTAACTCAGGTGGCGGAATCTTAGATGGGATTTTAGATCCTGAATTGAACACGCCATCACGCGATAGTTATTTATGTGGTGATAATAATATTGAGTGTGAATTTGGCGGCTTTAGTGAGCTTGGTATACAGCTAATTTGTGGGGTTGAGCAGCAAGCCTGCGGTTTCATCAGTAATGATCAAGTGATTTGTGAGGCTGCATCTGGGGCAGGTTCAGGTAATAGCTGTCCAGCGGTTGATGGGGATGGTGAATTTAACTTTTGTGAATTTGTCTGTGAGCTCTACGCTGAAGATCCTGAAGGTACTCAACAGGACTTCGAAGAGTTTGCTTTCGATTTCGGCCAGTGTGGATCTCCCGGTTCTGGTTCGGGAACAGACCCAGATCCCGATCCAAATCCTGTCCCAGGAGAAGCGCGTGTCTGTAAAACACAAATTATTGCCAGTACGCCAGTGGGTCGTGTTCGACTGACTATCGTACCGGATGTGAGTGGTATGTCAGTCGCGCAGGCAGAAGCAACACTGCAACTGAATAGATTAACGTTAGGTAACGTCACGTTTGAACGTACCACTGCGGTACCCACCGATCAGGTGATTCGACAAGATGTACCACGTAACAGCATGATGCCAACCGGCACAGCGATCGATCTCATCATGTCTACCCGTGGCGTGACAGGACAATGAAGGTAACCAGCATGCAGACAGGAAACACCGGAAACTACATTCCGCTTCTTGAGTGTCTTCGCAAGACTAAATGGTTTATGCGGGCTACCGCGTTTTCGCAGATTTTCTGTTTCTTATTTGTGTTTTATTCGCCGAGTGCCCAGGCAGCAGCTGAATCCCTTGAACTGCAGAATACACCACAGGTCATCCAGGGTAATACCGACGAGGAAAAACTTGCCAATACCCTGCAAGCCATTAAAGAGGATGTGGGCAAGACGAAAGCCACCATCGAGGCCCGCCTGGCCGCTGAGAGCAGTATTTTCGAGTCCATTCTGGAATTTTTCGGTTTAAGTGAACTTCAAAACGAATCATTAAACAGACTGCTCGACCTCAATACTCAGGTAGAGGCACTTAATCAAAAAGCCCTTGCCAATTTCGCTGCAACCGAAGCTGATCTGAGAGCTAAAGGTTTGCCGGAGACAGTGCTTCAGCGACACTACCAGGTCGTTGAAAAATATAAGTCAGATTTTCAGACACTACAGTACTACATTCAGAAATGCATGCAGGCCGCGTCCCTGCATGAACAGCAGAATGCGATGGATCAGCTGGATGGATTCCTGAAGCAGCATCAGTTTAAGCCAGCGCATCAGCCATTAGATCCCAATAATCTGCCCTGGGGAAATCCAGATGCGGATGATACCCGGAAACCTAAAACAAACTCACAAGACTTAAGTGAGGTGATTCATGGGGAACCCAATCCGGCATTCATGTTGGCAAAGACGGTATTCGATAGCGTTGTTAAACCGGCGCATGCGGATAATGTGCCGGGAGCAGGTGACCTTGCTGAAACGCCTGATGTGAAATTGACCGAAAGCATTAAATTGCTTGCCCAGCAACTTAACAATAACCCAGTCGAAATTTATAACTGGGTGCGTAATAACATCGAATTTATACCAACGTATGGCTCCATACAAGGTGCTAACTACACCTTACAATCATCAAAAGGTAACGCCTTCGATACTGCCAGTCTGTTGATTGCTTTACTACGTGCTGCAGACATCCCGGCGCGGTACGCCTATGGCACTGTCGATATTCCTGCTGATCAGGTTATGAACTGGGTGGGTGGTGTCACGCAGCCTGCTGCGGCACTACAATTGTTAGGTCAGGGTGGCATTCCCAATCAAGGAAAAAAAGAAGGAGGTGTGGTTGCCAGCATAACAATGGAGCATGTCTGGGTAGAAGCCTGGGTAGACTTTGAACCTGGTCGTGGTGTAAATAACATAGACGGTGACAGCTGGGTTCCGCTGGACGCCAGCTTTAAGCAATACAATTACACTGATCCGGCATTAGATATCAGTGGTCTCAGCTACGACGGCCAGGCTTTAATCGATAGCCTGGACAGTGCCGCCTTAGGTGATGCGGCACTGCAATCGCCAGAAATCGATGTTGCATTGGATAATATGCTGACGGCTTTTGATGAGCTGTCGGCTACGCAAACACCCGATGGTGATATTAACGAACAGCTTGGCGACAAAAAACTGATTGTTCAAGAGTTTAAGCAACTCAGTCCAGACCTGCCATACCAGCTAATTGCGCAAACCGATAGCTATAGTGTTATCCCAGAAACATTACGCCATAAGTTTCGCTACCAACTGGGCTCAGAAAATTTTAATAATACTTACATTGCCTATGAAGTAAGCCTGCCCGAAATTGCAGGTAAACAGCTCAGCGTTAACTATCAGCCGGCGACGTTGCAAGATAGAGCCATTCTGGAAAGTTATATACCTGACGATGCTGCCGCAACGATTGATGATCTGCCCTCAAGTTTTCCAGGTTATCTGATTAATCTACGTGGGCAATTCAATATTGATGGTGTGCCTGTTTTAACCAGTGAAGCAGACGTCTTCATGATGGGAGAGCAGGTTCAGCATAGCACCGCCCTCTACTCACCCAGCGGAGGCTGGAATCAAAAGAATGCAAAAGGTACTGTGGGAGAGCATCGGGCAATAGGCCTGGATCTACAAGGTTCTAGCAATGTCGAGGTAGAAGAGCTTAAGTTCGACATGTTATTCACAAACAGTGACTTAAATAATGGGGTAAATGCAAGCGAACTGAATATTACTGAAAAGCTTACTCAGCTGGGGATTCATTACTACTTTTCTTTGAACAATCGTTTTAATCGACAACTCAGTAAACCCGCCAATGTCGTCAATTATCGCCTGCCCAGCTTTGGTTACTTTCATACCGCTTTAACACCCGCTTATACCTTTGGCACTCCAGTCAGCGTCGGCTTTGGCGGCGTGGTGATGGATGTGCCTCTGCTCAGTAAAATGACGGTAGCCAAAGATAATAGCGCAGCTACCAGAATGCAATATATGCGCACCAACGGCCTGATTGCTTCCTATCTGGAAAACTGGGTGCCCGAACAGATGTTTGATACGAACGAAATACGGCCCCAGGGTGTCAGCGCTGCGAAAATCATGGATATCGCGGCTACTGAAGGGCAGCAAATTTTTGTTATTACCCAGGCTAATCAGGCAGACCTGGCAAACGTCAATATCGACTCGGCGACTCGAAAGGATATTCTTGGCGCAATAAATGCTGGCAAAGAGGTTACTGTCCATCAAAACCCCGTTTCTGTTAATGGCTGGAGTGGTAGTGGTTATATTGCGCTGGATCTAAATACGGGGGCGGGTGGTTACATCATTTCTGGCGGTGCGAACGGTGGCTTCCTGAGTGGATTAGGCTCATTGGGTTCTCTTTCATTTCTATTAAGCATGGGACTCGATTTTATTCCGGGGATTGGGCAAATAAAAGCCATTATTGAATTGATAACAGGCTTTGATCTGATTACTGGTGAGCCAATTAGCCGTTGGATAGCAGCAGCAGCGCTTTTGGGTGTCGCAGGTTTAGCGATCGGTATGATACTGAAATTGCTTTCTAAGTTGTTAGTTAAGGTTGCTAAAGAAATTAAAGCGTTTATTAAAACTACAAATAACACAATTGGATTTACAAGCGATGCTGCAAAAGTGGCTTTGTCTAATGTTAGTCGAGTCGATCATGCATCAAGGCACTTGATTGAGGCTGGGTTGATACAAGCAAACCCTGGTTCAAAAGCCGCAAGACAAGCATTCCAAGAAATTGGTCAAAGCATATTAACAAACCCCGCAAAAACTTTTGATCATGTAATGTCCCGTGGTGGTCAAGCTGTTAAAGGATTTTATGGACAAGTAAATGGGATGGGTGTAATAATTTTTGTAGCGAAGGAGGCACGAGGCAAAGTAAAAGCGGGTGATATCGTTACTTCCATTACACCTTCGACAAAACAACTGGATAACTTTATCTTATGAAAACAATAGATAGCTTAGGGATATATTGGACATTCGGTTCGGGTGAAGATAAATACCAAGATGAGGTTGATGGGATTATCTTTTATGGGTACTGGAAAACGCCTTTTCCCAAAGGAATTTTGAATAACTTAGATGCATTTAAACAGATATGGAGAAACTCGGATGTTGAAATAAAGCCGAGAGTTTGGGAAGGAACTGGGAACTGTGATCTTTCAATCGAAATCAGAATAGATAAATGGCCGGAAAGGCTTTGGGCTTCTTGCATTGAAAAGTCATTAAAATGGTTTGTTCAACTAGGAGCAGATGTGGCGTGGTGTGGTGGGGAGTATAGCAGTCCATCACTGGATGTATTTAACTATGAGGAATCATCAGGTGAAATATATGGCGCATATTCTTGTGAAGCAGGATTCTTATGTAAATCGGGATTGTATGAAGAATATAGTGCATTAGGAATGGAAGAACTTACAAAGCTTAAGCGAGCTATTGAATAGCATATTCTCAGATTAATTAAATCTTGGTAAACCACCGCCTTTGGCGGCGATAAAAAACCGGGTCAGGTAGCGTCCCCTTTTTGGTAGTGTTCAGAATTCTGTGTCATTTCTTTAAATCAATGGGGGAGCCTCAAGCTGTGTTCTAGTATGGATGATTTTTCAAAATATGTTGCTTTTAAGTTAGAGGGGACTAGTTCGCTCACTTCATACTTGACTGCAAAGGAAGATGGGTTAGATAGATTTGCATTAATAAGGATGTTAAGGGAAGTTTATGGTCTATCTTTAGATGAGGCTAAAAATGTGAGCTTTAAGGCCGAGACTGGTGAAGAATTAGAAGAGTACCAAGGCAAACATATTGAGGATTTTAAAAAAGTATTGGATGATGAGCTTGGGGTGGATGATCAAGATCATAACAAAAGTTGACTCCTGTCAGTAGCCAGGTGGTATCTGAAGTGTCGTCGCTCTGATCATACTGGGTCATCGTGTCATGCACCTGAATTGCTGGGGAGTGTTGAATGCCAGAAGTCATAAATAAATCGACAGAAATACAATCATTCTTTGATAAGTTAAATGCCAAAGATAAAACTCCAAAAAATGCATATAGAAGAAATGCACCAATATATAGTTTGATATGTTATGTGAATAATATAACCGGTTGCTATTTATCGGATAACCTTGATCCTATTCCTGTTTTTATTGAGAGATCAAGACTTCATATGGATGACATTTATCCGGATGATGAGAGCCAGGAGTATTATCTACTTGTATCTGAGTATTTGGATTTTATAGAGAAATACGTGCTCCATTCATCTACCCTATAGATCGAGTTAATGAGTCATCAAGAGTTAACTATTATTTATGAACTTAGATCTATCAGTGCCAATGAAGTGTGGGCTATTCTAAGTAAAAAATTAGGTGGTTTCTCAGGCCTTATAGAATTCAATGATGAAAAAACAACATTCGAGGAAATATTAACATTAATAAGCTGCTCCAAAGATGATAGGTTTCGTATAAAAACAGATGAATTTAATATTGTCTTAAGTGCGGTAGCAAATTGTGAGCATACATATTTAACTATTGAAACGAGGGGGTTAAAAACCAAAACAGACTGGGATACCTGGATTTCAGATTTTTATAGCTTTAAGCCCTTTGTTCAAGCCTGGGTATCAGATGTAGAGTATGCTTACTGGCAAAATGCTCATGATCCTATCCAGTACAAGGCAAATAACAGAAGTTACGATGGTTTACCAATGAAGTCTAATGGTCTTCCATACCCGCTTGAACAGCAAATTATCGATATATCCAATAACCTTGGCCGCCGAATTTTTAAAACTGGTTTTATTGAAGTTGTCGCGGCCAAAATGTGGTTTGGTGACGCCTTTTGGCAAATAACTGAACGAGATAAGCAGGCAGTCCTGGCTGAATTATCAAGAATACCCGTCGATACTGAAGACCATAACGGGCTGTTATCTATTCAAGCGGGCTTAGAACCATTTACAGATTCAAGCGATCGTGAGATCCAGGATAAACTTAGAGTGGCTGTCTTTGGATGATGTGTTCAAGTAGGGATGGTACCTTAGCCAACTAGTTTCTGTACGTCAGAAAATACAAACCTACCTGGCAATAACTGAACGGGCATACAGTGAATAATGATTGGAAAAATGACTGGCCACTATTTACAAAGCTGATTGCAGAGCGAGTCAATGCTCGTAAAACTGATGCCCAGTTATCGGCTGAGTTTGGAGATACCCCGGTAATATGGGAGGGCATCGTTGGAGATCTGAGTCTTCTTGACGATGATTTGATTCCCGGACTAAGCATGGTAATGCCATCCCTCAACTATAAATTAAAAAATGGAAAGCCGCTTAATACTGATCATTTAGCTCTTGATGTGGATGATAAAACTCGAGAATCATGGCGAGCTTGCCAGACAGGGCAGCGCGTCCGTTTTTCAACAAAGATTATGAAAGGGTTAGGTTCTTCGGGGTCAGTAAGAGTTTCCATGTATGAAGATAGCGCATCGTTAATGGTTCGCATGGGCCTAGCTGAATTAATTAAATAATGGTAAACCACCGCCTTTGGCGGTGTGACTCGAATAGGCTCCGCCGAAACGGCGTGCGTGTATGAAAATGGCCTCCTTTGAACCGGCAAGTTCTAATAGGAGGCCATTATGAGAGACTGGCAAAGCCAAGCTCACGTTAAACATTATTGCAAATATCATGTTGTATTTGTTCCGAAGTACCGTAGGCAGTCGATCTACGGGGTGTTGAGAAAGGATATAGGAGGGATCCTGCGAGAACTGTGTCGCCAACAAGGGGTGGAATGAGTGGAAGGCTATGCGATGAAGGATCATATTCATCTATTGTTGATGATTCCGCCAAAATACAGCGTAGCGAATACAGTAGGTTTTCTTAAGGGTAAATCTGCTATTCGTATTTTCAGGGAGTATCTTCAAGTGAAAAGGAATTTCACGGGGCGTCATTTTTGGGCAAGAGGCTACTGCGTTAGCACTGTTGGATTAGATGAGCAGATGATTCGAGCGTACATAAAGAATCAAGAACGGGAAGAGAAACGCCAAGAGCAAATGAAATTGGCGGGACTTTGACATAGCCCCCTCTGGGGGCTTTCATCATACCACCCGCTCTGCGGGTGGTTGTTGATTGAAATACTATCAAGTTCTGAAGTGACAGATTCTGGCGATTCCCCAATATCCGCCAGCGCTACAACCAACAACCTGCCGCCTGAGGATAGCCAGGCTCTTCCATTGTCGGCCATGGCCGAGTCTAGGCATCATCTAATCGAATTAGAAAAGGGGTTTTCTGAAAAATTTTATATCATCAAAAAACCGAGTGCAGAGGGGCAACGGGTTTATTGCACCACCCTGACCAACTGTTATCCTTCTCACGCTCCACAGATGGGGCAATCGTGGACAACGTCAGACAATATGCTGTAAATCACAGGAAGTGAAAAAACCTTAAAATACAGTATAAAACGTGGTCTACGGTTGTCTGACATGGTCTGAAAATATGGTGCCGAGGAGAGGACTTGAACCTCCACGGGGTTGCCCCCACTAGCACCTGAAGCTAGCGTGTCTACCAATTTCACCACCTCGGCGTGTCGAATTCGCGGTCGCAGAATTCATGGTGTATGAAACTCAGGGGCGCACTCTACCTTTAGAGCGCCCGGTTGTCAATTGGGCTTATGTAAACCGTTGAAATTACTCGGTGGCCGCGGTTGTGCGTTATACTGCGCGCCATGAGTAAAAAATCAACTGAAAAAGAGGTAGGAAAAGACCCGTTTGCCGAGCGCGAGGCGCAGAAGTATACGAACCCGATAACTAGCCGTGAAGGGATTTTGGAGTTGCTGGAGGGGTGTGATCGGCCGCAGAGTCGCAAGGCGATCGGCGAAGCGCTCGGGCTGGAGGGTGAAAATGACATTGAGGCGCTGCGCCGTCGTCTGCGGGCGATGGAGCGCGATGGTCAGCTGGTGCGCAATCGCCGCGATGGTTATGCGCCAACAAGCCGCATGGATCTGATTCGAGGCCGTGTGATCGGTCACCCGGACGGTTTCGGTTTTGTGGTCTCAGACGAAGGCGGTGATGACACCTTCCTCTCCGCGCGTCAGATGCATGCGGTGATGCATGGTGATCGCGTGCTGGTGCGGGTGGTGGGAATGGATCGGCGCGGGCGTCGTGAAGGGGCGTTGGTCGAGGTGCTGGAACGCGCCCATCACGAGGTTGTCGGACGCTTTTTTAAAGAGAGCGGTGTCGGTTTTGTTGAGTCAAGTAATAAACGCATCACGCAGGAGATCATCATCCCTGCAGATAAGGAGGGCGGTGCGCAGGCGGGACAGATTGTTGTTGCCACCATCATCGAGCAGCCGTCACGTCACTCCCAGCCAGTTGGCAAGATTACCGAGGTGATGGGTGATCATATGGCGCCGGGGATGGAGATGGAGATTGCGATGCGCACCCACGAGCTGCCCAACAGCTGGTCGCGCGAGGTAAGCGCGGAGGCGGATGCCTTTGGTAGTGACGTGCCGGAGTCCGCGAAAGCGGGGCGCGAGGATATCCGAGCGTTGCCACTGGTGACGATCGATGGCGATGACTCGCGTGATTTTGACGATGCGGTCTACTGTGAAAAAGTCAGCAACGGCTGGAAGCTGCTGGTCGCGATTGCCGATGTCTCCGCCTATGTGAAATCCGATACGGCGCTCGATCAGGAGGCGTGGCTGCGCGGTAACTCGGTCTACTTTCCTGAAAATGTGATCCCGATGTTGCCGGAGATCCTTTCCAATCATCTCTGCTCACTTAACCCCGAGGTCGATCGTCTCTGCATGGTGTGTGAGATGTCGATAACGCCTGCGGGTAAGCTGCGCAGTTATCGCTTTTTTGAGGGGGTGATGCGCTCCCATGCGCGCCTCACCTATACCAGGGTCGCGGCGATGCTGGTCGATGGTGATGCCGAGCTGTGTCGTGAATACGAGACCCTGCAGCCGCATCTGAATGAGCTCTATGATCTCTACAGGGCGATGCGCAAGGCGCGCAGTAAGCGCGGCGCGATAGAGTTTGACCGCGCCGAGACGCGCATCATCTTTGGCCAAGGGCGTAAGATTGAGCAGATTGTGCCGACGATACGTAACGACGCCCACCGCCTGATCGAAGAGTTTATGATTGCAGCCAATGTGGCGGCGGCGCGCTACTTTGAAGAGAACGATTTTCCGATGGTCTACCGCATTCATCAGGACCCGGCCGAAGAGAAGCTGACCGACCTGAAGAGTTTCCTGGCCGAGATGGGACTGCAGCTTGGTGGGGGTTCCGAGCCGTCGGCAAAAGATTACGCAAAGCTGCTGGATGAGATCCACCTGCGTGATGACCGTCATCTGATCGAGACGGTGTTACTGCGCAGCATGAGTCAGGCGGTCTATAGTCCGGAGAATATCGGTCACTTTGGACTGGCGCTGGAGGCCTATACCCATTTCACATCACCGATTCGGCGTTATCCCGATCTGCTGGTGCATCGCGGTATTCGTCACCTGCTGGATGGGGGGACTACAGAGAACTTTAAGTATGATCACGCCGATATGGCGATGGCGGGTGATCACTGCTCAATGACGGAGCGACGTGCCGACGATGCGACACGCGATGCGATCGACTGGCTCAAGTGCGAGTATATGATGAGCCGTATCGGGCAGGAGTTCTCCGGTATTATCACTTCAGTGACTGGTTTTGGGCTGTTTGTTGAGCTTGATGAGATCTATGTCGAGGGGCTGGTGCATGTCACCTCGCTCGATAACGATTATTACCACTTTGATGCAAAGCGTCATGAGATGAAGGGTGAGCGTAGTGGTAACACCTACCGTCTTGGAGACTGGATCAATGTGCGCGTGGCGCGGGTTGATCTCGATGAGAGCAAGATCGACTTTGCGTTGATGGGGTCATCTGATGACGATGATACCGGGAAAAAGAAGGGGGCCGCCAGGAAGCGGGCTGGTAAAAAAAGAGGTTCAAGTGGCAAAGGGAAGAAGTCCGATGGAAAGGCCGTGAAAAAGTCTGCTGAAAAATCGGCTGCCCCTGTAAAAAAGAGCTCTCGCCGGCGTCGTCGTTGAAGCTCTCTTCTTTGATTTGATCTTGTTCGTGTGATGAATAAAGCTGCAGGTAATGATTATCTATTTGGTATCCACGCGGTCTCCGCGATGCTGGAGAAGGATGCCGCGCGGGTGCGGTTGCTGTGGATTGCTCGCGAGGCGCAGAAAAACCAACGCCTCAAACGGCTACAAAGCCTTGCCGACAGGGCGAGTGTAAAAATACAGGGTGCTACCAATGCAGAGCTCGACGCGATGGTGGGTGGCGCGCGTCATCAGGGGGTGGTAGCGGAGTGCGATGCCGTTGCGTCTGCACAACGAAGTCTCGATCTTCCAGAGTTGCTGGCGAGTCTCGATGAACCGCCGTTTCTATTGATACTCGATGGGGTGCAGGACCCGCACAACCTGGGTGCCTGCCTGCGTACCGCGGATGCCGCCGGTGTCCAGGCGGTGATCGTGCCGAAGGATCGCGCAGTGGGGATCACCCCGGTGGTGAGTAAGGTGGCGTGCGGTGCGGCTGAACATGTGCCGTTAATTCAGGTGACCAATCTTGCTCGTACGCTGCGGCAGTTGAAGGGCGAGGGGGTGTGGCTGCTGGGAGCGGATGAGCGTGGTGAGGTGCCACTGTTCAAGGCCGATCTCAAAGGTGCGCTTGCACTGGTGATGGGAGCGGAGGGGCAGGGGCTTCGGCGTCTGACACGTGAGCAGTGTGACCTGCTGATCTCGGTGCCGATGGCCGGCTCGGTCGCGAGCCTTAATGTCTCGGTCGCGAGCGGTGTCTGTCTGTTTGAAGCGGTGCGTCAGCGAACGCAGTAACGTGTGCTTCTTATGCCGCCCTGGCGTTACGCAGCAGTAACAGCTGGTCGACGCCCTGTTTGAAGGCGTCAAGAATCGCGATACCGATTCCTTCAATCGCGGCACGGGTGTAGTGCTGGTTCTCATCGCTTTTGAGCTGTTCGATATAGCGCATCACCTCGGCATCTGAAAAATCACGATAGATGTAGTGCATCGACATGATGATCTGCTGACGAAGCTCACCTTCAATCAGACGAATGGTGTTGGTAATTGTCTCTTCCATCTGTGCCTTGCTGGCAGTATTTAGTTCACCATTGCGTTCCATCATCAGCTCGCCCATGCCGAGCATCATCATCTCAATAATATAGATTACGGAGTCGGTGCTCATCGAGGCACGGTCGAGTTGCTGGATCATCTTCATGCGCTGGTCGGAAGGGGGTCTGTGGCGCAGCCCGGCAATAAAGGCGGCCATCTCTTTCTGGGATTCAATTGATGACGAGGCGACTTCGGCGGTAACAATCCGCTTCATCAGTGGCTTGTCATGTACTTGCAGAAGGGTGGAGATCTCTCTGCTGTCGAGTGTTCTGCTGAGGTGCTGTTTGAGTGACTGGTAGATGGTGTCGGCGCTGAAGTGGGAAAAGAGCAGGCGGCTCTCTTCTTCAGTGAGGGCCCCATTGGGATTGCCCATCTTCTGCTGGTTGATCTGCGCCTCGATCTCCTGAGGAAAGGTGTCGATCATCTGTTTGAGACCGGTGATCTTCATCAGCTGGTCGACCTCCTGACTAATGTTGGGATCAACCTCACCACGTTTGCTCTCTGCATGCAGCGGTGTGAATGGGATGATAAGTAGCAGGGCGAAAAGGGTCTGTCTGGTGCAGGTCAACATTGTCTACCCCCTCTGAATTCTTCAGTTGCCTGAAATGGTTATCGGCCTGAAGGGGGGGAGACTGAAATGGTCTGCGTTCTGTCTCTGCGTGTTAATTATTGTTTAATCAGTGACTTATCGATTTTCAGGGGCGGCAGGGGTGTCAAGCCTGGTGTGGTGGCTGGGCCAGGAATTGATAAAGCATCAGTTTATCAATTGGTTATAATGGCGCTCCCTAGGGGACTCGAACCCCTGTTCCCGCCGTGAGAGGGCGGTGTCCTAGGCCGCTAGACGAAGGGAGCATTGCGGTAAATGATGATGAAGTCTGTAAAATTAATAAGATACGAGACTGTTTTGCGGTATTATACGCACGATTAACCGATGTACAAGCCGAAATGATGGTCGGCGCTAAATATCAAGATTAGGACGAACAGCTATTAAACCCAGGATTATCCCTCGCCCCGAGCATCACTTATCGCGCTCTGGCATCACGGAAAATGCACTGAAGGTGCTCTATCGTCTCAAGGACGCAGGCTATGAGGCCTACCTTGTTGGCGGTGGGGTACGTGATCTGCTGCTTGGACGTGAGCCAAAAGATTTCGATGTTGCCACCGATGCTCACCCAGAGCAGATCAAGGCAGTGTTTCGAAACTGTCGTCTGATCGGTCGGCGTTTTCGCCTTGCCCATGTTCACTTCGGGCGTGAGATCATTGAGGTCGCCACCTTTCGTGCGCAACATAACGGCGATGAAGAGGGGGGCGTGACCGAAGATGGTGGGCGCATCGTGCGTGACAACGTCTATGGCACGGTCGAGGATGATGCGGTGCGGCGTGACTTCACCGTCAACGCACTCTATTACAATATCAAAGACTTCTCGGTGGTCGATTATGCGGGTGGCATTGATGATCTTGAAGCGGGTATGCTAAAGCTGATTGGCGACCCCGAGGTGCGTTACCGTGAAGACGCGGTGCGGATGCTGCGCGCAGTGCGTTTTGCGGCGAAGCTCGGTTTTCGGATTCATCCCGAGGCCGAGGCGCCGATCTTTGAACTGGGCCACCTGCTGAGCGACATTGCGGCGGCACGCCTCTTTGAAGAGGTACTGAAGCTCTTCCTGGGTGGCAGTGCGGTGCAGACCTATGAACTGCTGGGCCACTATGATCTATTGCAATACCTCTTTCCGCAGACCGCTCATGAGCTGGAAAATGATCAGGGTGGCAGGTTTCATGCGTTAATCCTGCGTGCGATGGAGAATACCGATAGTCGCATCGCCGAGGGCAAGCCGGTGACGCCCGCATTTCTCTATGCAGTCTTTATGTGGCTACCGATGCAGCGACGTGCTAAACAGCTACGCCGTGAAGGGATGACTGAAACCCAGTCGATCTGCGAGGCGGGTGCCGAGGTGCTGGCAGAGCAGAGTCGCTGCGTGGTCTTCCCGCGTCGTTATAGTCTGCAGACACGTGAGATCTGGCAATTACAGCCGCGCCTTAAACGCATCACTGGTAAGGGGACGCTACGCCTGCTGGGGCATCCCCGTTTTCGCGCAGCCTATGATTTTCTGCTACTGCGCGCCGAGTCTGGAGAGCAGTCACTGCAGGAGTTGTGCGAGTGGTGGACCGAATACCAGCTTGCCAACCCCGATGTGGTCAAACAGTCTGCCAGTCGCGCAGCACCCAAAAAACGTGCGCGGCGACGCCCACGAAAAAAACAGGCTGCTGATAACAGGCCCGCTACCGGTTCGGGTGAGCAGGAGTCACACTAGTGGATCAGTGGGGTTGATTTGATGACAACGCAACGAATAGAGGCCTGGATAGGGCTGGGCAGTAATCTCGATAATCCACAGCAGCAACTTGAACTGGCGGTGGAGACGTTACGCCAGCTGGCCCCTGACGACACGCTGCGCTGCTCCTCTTTTTATCTGAGTAAGGCGCTTGTGACTGACAGGGTGAACCCTGAGAGTGGTCAGCAGCCAGACTATGTCAATGCGGTGGTGCGGATGGAGACCTCGCTCACACCACATGCGCTCTTGCTGCAGCTGCAGGCGATTGAAACCCTGCAGGGGCGGGCGCGCGATGAAACGATTGCGCGCTGGTCGCCACGTACGCTTGATCTTGATATCCTGCTCTATGGTGACCAGCAGATCGAGACGCCAGACCTGGTCGTGCCACATCCCGGCATTCGCCTGCGTGAGTTTGTGCTCTATCCAATGTATGAGCTTGATCCGATGCTGGTGATTCCTGGATTGGGTGAGCTGGTACGGCTGGTCAGGCGTTGCCCGATGCGCGGCATGAAGCGGCTGGACGGTGATGCTGGAGGCAGTGATGCTGAGATCGCCTCCTGACTATATTGTTGTTGAAGGACCGATAGGGGTAGGCAAAACCAGTCTGGCAAAAAAGCTTGCATCAACCTTTAACACAGATCTGTTACTCGAAGGGGCGGATCAGAACCCATTTCTTGAGCGCTTCTATCAAAATCCAAAGAGTGCCGCGTTGCAGACCCAGCTCTTTTTTCTCTTTCAGCGGGTGCGCCAGATGGAGGAGTTACGTCAGGGTGATATCTTTCGCTCGGTGAGAGTGGCCGACTTCCTGATTGAAAAAGATCGCCTCTTTGCGCAGATCACACTCGATGACGATGAGCTGCGTCTCTATGATCAGATCTATAGCCAGATGGTGCTTGATGCACCATGTCCTGATTTAGTGATTTATCTGCAGGCGCCGATCGATGTGCTGCTGGAGCGCATCATCAAGCGTGGTATTGCGCAGGAGCGTATGATACAGGCGGAGTATCTCAAAAAAGTAGTGGAGTCCTATGCGCGATTGTTCCACTATTACAGTGCATCGCCACTGCTGATTATCAACGCGGCGGAATTTGATCCGGTGAGTAACGAGAGCGATTATGAATCGCTGCTGGAGCGGATCTGTTCTATTACCAATGGACGACACTATTTTAATCCGTTGCCGTTGAAATTTTAGCGGTCTGCTAATTTACTGATCAAGCGAGGAGCGCCATGACATCAACCATTACGCTTTCTACCCTGCGCAAAATGAAACAGAACGGTGAGAAATTTGCCACCCTCACCGCCTATGACGCGAGCTTCGCGACGATCCTTGAGAGTGCCGGTGTCGAGGCGATTCTGGTGGGGGACTCACTCGGGATGGTGATCCAGGGCAATTCCACCACAGTGCCGGTGACGATCGACGAGACGATCTACCATACTCGCTGTGTGCGCCAGGGGAGTCGCAATACACTGGTGATTGCCGATATGCCCTTTATGTCTGATGCGACCCCAGAGCTAGCGCTGGCCAATGCGGCACGCTTGATGAAAGAGGGGGGTGCGCATGTAGTGAAGCTTGAAGGTGGCGCGGTCATCGTCGATATCGTGCGCCTGCTGAGCGAGCGTGGTATCCCGGTGTGTGGCCATCTTGGGTTGTTGCCGCAGTCGATCAACAAGCTCGGTGGCTATCGAGTGCAGGGTCGCGATGAGACATCGGCCCAGCGTCTGCTGCAAGAGGCTGCCATGCTGGAGGCCGCAGGTGCTGAGTTACTGGTGGTGGAGTGTGTGCCGGCCGCACTGGCTAAACAGCTGAGTGAGCAGCTGACAATCCCGGTGATCGGGATCGGTGCCGGTGCCGACTGCGATAGCCAGGTGCTGGTGCTTTACGATCTGCTCGGTATCACCCCGGGCAGGCCGCCCCGGTTTTCGAAAAATTTTCTTGCTGAGAGGGGATCCGTTGAGGCAGCGGTGGCGGCCTATGTGCGTGAGGTCAAGACGGGTGAGTTTCCGTCTGCGGAACAGATCATTGCATAACTGTTTTTGATGATGCTGAATTTTAGTGAGATTGGGGAGTTACGTCCGCAGCTGCACCGCTGGCGTATTAATGGAGAGCGCATCGCCTTTGTGCCGACGATGGGGAATCTGCATCGCGGCCATCTGCGACTGGTTGAACAGGCCCGCGAGTGCGCTCAGCGTGTGGTCGTCAGTATCTTTGTCAATCCGATGCAGTTTAATGATCAGGAAGATTTTGCCGCCTACCCAGTCACGCTTGAACAGGATTGTGCAAAGCTGGTCGAGGCGGGGGTGGATGCGCTTTTTCTGCCGTCGGTCGAGGTCATCTATCCCGACGGTCACCGGCAGAACACTCAGGTGGTCGTGCCTGAACTCTCGGATATCCTCTGTGGCGCCCACCGCCCCGGCCACTTTGTCGGTGTCAGCACGGTGGTGGCGAAGCTCTTCAATATCGTGGTGCCCGATGTGGCGCTGTTTGGCGAAAAGGATTTTCAGCAATTGATGGTGATCCGTCGAATGGTCGATGAGCTCTGTTTTCCGATTGAGATAGTGGGTGTCGCAACCGAGCGCGAAGCCAACGGGCTGGCGATGAGTTCTCGCAACGGTTATCTCAGCGAGGAAGAGCGCCAACAGGCGGCGCTGTTGTATCGCACGCTGATGTGGGCAGGAGAGCGTCTGCTGGAAAGCAGCGCGGATATTGCGGCGGTTGAGGCGCAGGCGATGCGGCAGCTTCAGGAGGGCGGCTTCAGGCCTGAGTATTTTAGTGTGCGCAATGCCCGCGATCTCTCCGAGGCGGTGGCCGGGGCTCAAGATCTGGTGGTGGTGGCCGCTGCGTGGTTAGGCAGGGCGCGTTTGATTGACAATATTCGCTTGAATTCAGGGTAGTTAGCACCAATTTATATGTTAAAATGCGCCACAGTCCCATTTTTGTGGGGCGTGTTTGAGAATTAAAGATGTTATCTGTTTTAGTGAGGATTGATTAGAACAATGCAGCATACGATGCTCAATGCAAAACTTCATCGCGCCTGTGTTACCCACTCAGAGCTTGAATATGAAGGTTCATGCGCAATTGACAGTAATCTGCTGGATACCGCTGGTATCCGCGAATATGAGCAGATCCAGATCTATAATATCGATAACGGTGAGCGCTTTGTCACCTATGCGATCCGTGCCGAAGCGGGTTCAAAGATCATCTCTGTGAATGGTGCGGCTGCGCATAAGGCCGATCCGGGTCATCGTGTGATCATCTGTTCGTATGTGACGCTTACTCAGCAGGAGCTTGCCAGCTTCAAGCCTACACTGGTCTATTTCGATGGCGAGAACAATGTGACCCATTGTCGCAACAGTATTCCACAACAGGTGGCTTAGTTTAACCTGGCTATTTCATTAGGGCACCATTCTCTTCAGGGCGTTGAACTGTTGGTGTAATCACTCACTGTGGCGCGCACAAAAGCGTTACCCGTTCGAAGCGTTCTGATTCCATGTTTGATGTTCTAATGCAGATGGCAGCGCTGATCGCCTGTGGCGTATTATGGCGTGCTATTCGTCCCGGTGGGATTGATGTTGAGACGTTGCGCCTCTCATTGACAACACTGGTCTACTATCTGTTGCTCCCGGCGCTGGTACTGCTGGTTCTGTGGCAGGCCGAGCTGGGAGTGGCGTCGCTGAAGATATCTGCGGCCGCGGTGGTTGGGGTTTTGATCAGCCTGCTGCTAGCGTGGCTCTGCTATCGCCGTCTTCAGAATCGCGCTTTTATCGGCGCGGCAATCCTCGCGGCGGCCTTCCCAAACGCCACCTATCTCGGTCTACCGGTGCTGGAGGCAACCTTTGGCGCCTGGGCACGCAGCACCGCGATCCAGTTTGATCTGTTTGCCTGCACGCCGTTGCTGCTGACGGTGGGGATTCTGACGGCGCGCCATTATCGAAGTGGTGAAATGGGGGGGGATGAGAACCCTCTGGTCACCCTGCTAAAGGTGCCGCCGATCTGGGCAGCGGTGGCGGCGGTTGTGTTGAATGCCCGGGGGGTCACGCCTGCGCCCGCAGTCACCAGTTTTCTTGATACGCTCGGTAGTGGTGTGGTGCCGCTGATGTTGCTGTCACTCGGTATGAGTCTGCGCTGGGATACGTTGAGACTCAGCCGCGTACCGGCGATGGTGCCGGTGTTGGTGATTCAGCTGCTGGTGATGCCGCTGGTGGTTTGGGGGACGGGGAGTCTGCTAGGTTTCTCTGGTGAGCAGCTGACTGCCCTGGTGCTCGAGGGGGCGATGCCCTGTATGGTGCTGGGGGTGGTGATCTGCGATCGTTACGGCCTGGATACGGCGATGTTCGCTGCTATGGTGACGCTCTCGACGCTGCTTAGTCTGGTAACGCTACCGCTCTGGTTTGCGCTGTTTGGAGGTTGATAAGGTTGTTTGTTAAAAGCTACAGCATTAATTAGTTATGCTGATTATTTAATCTAGATTGTTGGTTATTATATGACAAGAAAAAAGCGCAATAACGACGAAGACCCTTTTCTCGATGAGTTAGCAGGGGAGGGATTCGATGGTGAGAAGGGTGATGGTCATGAGGACGAGAAGAGTCGCTCGCAGCTGAAGCGTGAGATGCAGGCGCGGCGTGATCTTGGCGAGGCATTGGTTGAACTCAGTGCCACACGTCTGGCAAAAATCCCACTTAGCGAGGAGACGCTCGAGGCGGTACAGGATGGGCAGCGTTTTACGCGCCGCGCCCTCAAGCGTCAGCTCACTCGGATTGCGACTTTGATGACCGAGTTTGATGATGAGGCGGCGATTCGGCGTGCGCTGGAGCAGCTCTACCAGCCGCATCGTGACGAGGTGCGGCGACACCACGAGGCGGAACAGTGGCGCGACGATCTGGTCGCAGGTGATGCGGGGGTGATGCAGACGCTGGTTGAGCGCTTTCCAGAGATCGACCGGCAGCATCTACGCCAGCTGGCGCGCAATGCAAAGAAGGAGGGTGAGCAGCAGAGGCCGCCAAAGTCGGCTCGACTCCTGTATCAATATTTGCATTCCATGATTGAAAAATAATAAAAATAAACAGTAAGATAGGGGTTAAACCTACTCTGAGTTGTAATATTTTAAAATTAAGTGGTGTTTGTCATGATTTGTGCCTATTGCCACTTTGCGGTATAAAAGTTGACCATTAAACTGGGTTATACCCAGGCTATATTATTAAAAGTAAGGAAGGATTATGACTGTAAGCTCGTTTCACCCGCCACAACGCACTTTGATGGGCCCAGGCCCTTCGGATGTCAATCCGCGCATTCTTGAGGCGATGTCTCGTCCCACCATCGGCCACCTCGACCCTGTCTTTGTTGGCATGATGGATGAAGTGAAGGGGCTGCTGAAATACGCCTTTCAGACTGAAAATGAGCTGACAATGCCGGTTTCTGCTCCGGGTTCTGCCGGCATGGAGAGCTGCTTTGTCAACCTGGTGGAGCCGGGTGACAAGGTGATCGTCTGCCAGAACGGTGTCTTTGGTGGTCGGATGAAAGAGAACGTCGAGCGCTGTGGCGGCATCCCCGTGATGGTCGAAGACAACTGGGGCGGTGCGGTCGATCCACAGAAACTGGAGGATGCGCTAAGGGCGAATCCAGATGCGAAAGTGGTCGCCTTTGTCCATGCAGAGACCTCAACAGGTGCCCAGTCAGATGCCGGGACGCTGGTCGAAATTGCCCATAAGCACGACTGCCTGACTATTGTCGATGCAGTTACCTCGCTGGGTGGTACCCCCGTGATGGTCGATGAGTGGCAGATCGATGCGATCTACTCCGGTACTCAGAAATGCCTCTCGTGTACGCCGGGGCTGTCGCCCGTCAGTTTTAGTGAGCGCGCGCTGGAGAAGGTTCGCAAGCGTCAAACTAAAGTCCAGAGCTGGTTCCTTGATCTCAACCTGGTGATGGGGTACTGGGGGGGGGAGGGCAAACGCGCCTATCACCATACAGCGCCGATTAATGCGCTCTACGGCTTGCATGAATCGCTGGTGATTCTACAGGAAGAGGGGCTGGAGAACGCCTGGGGGCGTCACCAGAAACACCACCTGGCACTGCGTGCAGGGCTGGAGTCGATGGGGCTCAGTTTTGTGGTCGATGAGGCGCATCGCCTGCCTCAGCTGAATGCCATCTCCATTCCGGAGGGGGTTGATGATGCCGCCGTACGCGGCGCGCTGCTACGTGATTACAGCCTCGAAATCGGCGCAGGCCTTGGCGTCATGGCTGGAAAGGTGTGGCGTATTGGCCTGATGGGGCATGCCTGCAACACCCGAAATGTGCTGCTCTGTCTTGCTGCGCTTGAGGATGTACTGGGGCGCATGGGGGCCAAATACGAGCGTGGTGTCGCCGTGAATGCCGCCGAGCAGGTGCTCGCCGCCGCGTAATTCAAGTATTGGTCTGATATTTGACATGAAGGCCTGCTTTGCAGGCCTTCTTTCATTGGGGCATCAGCTGGAAGCCGGTCGCCTGGGTTTGTCCTGGTGGTGGTAATCCTGCTAGGATACAGGTTCCTCGGTGGGGTCGGGGAGTAGCGGCGCATCCAGTTCGATACGGATTTGATGTGGGCGGTTATCGTTTTCCAGAGAGAAGAATCAAGATGCTTAAAGTGTTTAGAGTAGTCAGTATGGTTGAGGGTATTTCGTTTCTGCTGCTGCTGTTTGCCGCGATGCCAGCAAAATACTACCTGGGTGTGCCTGAGGCCGTATCGGTCATGGGCTGGGCTCACGGCCTGCTTTTTATGCTCTATGTGGGTTGTGCTGTAATCGTAGTGCAGCGTCATAAATTACCGGATAGCACCACTGCGCTGATCATGGTGGCAGGGGTGACCCCTTTTGTCTGTTTCTATCTAGAGAAAAAACTTCGTGACGCATCCATGCAGCTCGCGCCTAACCTGGCCTGACCTGTTGTCTGGTGAGCGCCTGACTCACGTTTATCCACTCTCTATGTCTGTTATTCAGGTGCAGTTTTTTTAATGGGCGCACTGTTATAATCGGCGCTTAATTTCATTGTTATTGAGTGTACCGATATGCTGTTAGTGATCTCTCCTGCCAAGACACTCGACTACGAGACACCACTCCCGACCACTTTGCACACAACTCCAGACTATCTTGATGACGCAGCGATCCTGGTCAAGCGTGCGCGCGGCTATTCAATAGAAGAGATGATGGCGCTGATGGGGGTCAGTGAAAAGATTGCTGCGCTCAATGTTGAACGTTATAAAAAATGGCGTCGACCCTTTACCCCAAAGAACGCGAGGCAAGCCGCGTTGGCCTTTAAAGGGGATGTTTATGTTGGTCTTGATGCGATGAGTCTTAGTAATGACGACTTCGAATTTGCGCAGCAACACCTGCGCATTCTTTCGGGGCTTTATGGGTTGCTACGACCGCTTGATCTGATGCAGCCTTACCGTCTTGAGATGGGTCGTAAGATCGATACGGTGCGCGGAAAGAATCTGTATGAGTTCTGGGGGGATCGTATTACTCAGGGGTTGAATGAGCAGCTGCAGCAGACGGGCTCAAATCAGCTGATCAACCTCGCTTCAAACGAATACTTCAAGGCGGTAAAACCAAAGCTGCTCCAGGGGGAGATCATCACGCCGCACTTTAAAGAGTATAAAAATGGCGAATACAAAGTGTTAGGGGTGTATGCAAAAAAGGCGCGCGGTATGTTGAGCCGCTACATCATCAAAAACCGCCTCACAGATCCACAATCGATTAAGGCATTTGATCTGGACGGCTACTGTTTTATGGCCTCGTTATCGAATGTTAATAACTGGGTTTTCGCACGAAAATAAGATTGCCTGTCGGCACCTGTTTAGCTAGTACATATTGACCTATTTATGTTAAGTTCAAAGGCTGGATTTAACTGTAATTATCGATCGTTTTGATGGGGTAGTTAGCAATAAAGTTTTTACTGCTAGCGCGCCATGGTGGTGGGGCAGGCAGTCGAAGTACAGTGAGTAAAAGCAGGTGTGTGACTTAAGTGGGAAAGAACGTCGATAATAAAGTATCAAGAGATAGTCGTCTGGACAATATTGACCTGATCGAGTCGTTGCAACGACTCAACCAAGCGAGCAACAGTTCATCCAGCATGGAACAGATGCTGGACAACTCACTTAACGAGATACTGGACATCTTTCAATGCGACCGTGCATGGTTGCTGCACCCCTGTGACCCTGAAGCCACGAGCTTCGATATCAAAATAGAGAAGACCCTGTCTGAATGGCCGGGTGCCTGTGCGGCGGGTACCTCTGTTGAAATCACGCCAGCTCATAAGGCGGGTATCGAACAGTTTCTTGCATCTCCGGGCCCTACTATTACTGATGTGCGTGAGGCGACCTTTGCCCAGGAAGCGATGGAAGCGTTTTCAACCAAGGTTCAGCTTTCGGTAGTGATTGAGACCCGCATGGGAAAGCCGTGGCTGTTAGGGTTGCATCACTGTTCGCGTTATCACGATTTTAGTGATGACGAAGTGATGGTCTTTAACGAGCTGGCAAATCGTCTGACTGAAGCACTGAATAGCATGCTTGCATTACAGAATGCCCGTCGTAGTGAAGAACGTTTTCGCACCCTGGTTGAGCATGCGCCTGAGGCTATTCTCGTGCTTGATGTTGAGCGTAACCAGTTTGTTGATGTCAACATGAATGCTGAGGTGCTCTTTGGGCGCTCACGTGACCAGCTGATCGGAAAAAGTTTTTCGGTATTGAATCCCGAGGTGACAGCTGAGGGCAGGCAGATTGAACATTACATCGAAAAAGCGGTGGCTGGTGAGGCTTCGGTGTTTGAGTTTTCATTTAATAATGCTGAGCGAATTAGTTTTGACTGCGAGGTGCGGTTGGTGCGTCTGCCATCAGATGAAGGTGTGTTAGTACGCGGTAGCGTTACTGATATCAGCGAACGAAAGCGAAATGAATCGAGGATGCACAAGCTTTCAACTGCGCTTCAACAGACTGCGGATGCGGTGGTCATCACCGATAGTGAAGGTATTATTGAGTATGCCAATGCGGCTTTTGAGTCGCTTACCGGTTATGGGTATGAAGAGGTGATTGGCCATAAGCCGGATTTTCTTGGCTCCGGATCACACAATAACCATTTCTACAGCGAGCTCTGGTCGACGATCAAGTCCGGTAATGTCTTCAATGACGTATTGATTAACCGCCGTAAAGATGGGGTACTGTTTTACGAAGAGAAGACCATCACACCACTGAAAAATCTACAGGGCGAAATTACCCATTTTATCTCTACCGGGCGTGATATTACTGAACGTATCGAGGCTCAGGAGCGTCTGCGCTACATGGCGCACCATGATGCGCTGACACAGCTACCCAACCGTTCAATGATGATGGATCGCCTGAAGCAGGCGATTGCTCGTGCCAGGCGAGACAATACTCGTGTGGCGATTATGTTTATCGATCTCGATCACTTTAAGATGATTAATGATACGCTGGGGCATGATGTCGGTGATCGTACCATCAAGGAGGTGGCGCGCCTGCTGCTGACCAGTCTGCGTGCATCGGATACAGTGGTGCGTTTCGGCGGGGACGAATTTGTGATCATGCTGGAAGAGATTCATCAGCAGGACGAGGTGGTGCGCCTGGTGCGTAAAGTGCTTGCAGCGTTGAGTGCACCGATCCATATGCAGGGCCAGGAGCTCTTTATGTCGGCGAGTATAGGGGTAACGCTCTGTCCGGATGATGGTGAGGATGTTAACACCCTGCTGAAGCACGCCGATATCGCGATGTACCGAGCCAAAGAGCGCGGTCGCAACTGTTATGAGTTTTACTGTTCTGAGATGGGCGCGCGTGCCTATGAACGCCTCACTTTTGAAACCAGTTTACGCAATGCAGTAAAACATGAGGCGTTCGAGCTCTTTTATCAGCCACAGATCGATATCGAAAATGGCAGATTAATCGGTGTTGAAGCACTGCTTCGCTGGTTTCCAGATTCGATAGCGGAGCAGCATCCCACGCCACTCTCTGTTTCAATGGCTGGCGTGCCACCAGAACAGTTTGTGCCTGTGCTGGAAGAGACCGGCCTGATCATTGAGGTGGGAGAATGGGTGCTGAACAGGACGTGCGATCAACTTAAGCGGTTGCAGGCGATATCCGAGATGCCGTTGCGTATGTCCGTGAACCTGTCGAGTCGTCAATTCAGGGATAGTGCACTTGATCGCAAGATTGAGCAGGTTCTTGGTGACCGTGGGCTTGATCCCGCTTCTGTTGAACTGGAAATCACTGAAACACTGCTGATGGATGAGCACCAGCATATTCATGGAATGCTGAGTCGTATTAATGAGATGGGTGTGCGACTATCACTGGATGATTTTGGTACAGGCTATTCATCGCTGAGCTATCTTAAGCGCTTCCCTATCGATACACTGAAGATCGACCGTTCTTTTGTGCGCGATATTTGTGATGACCCAGATGACAGGGCGATTGTCACTGCGATTATTGCGATGGCCCATAGTCTTAAACTAAATATCATCGCTGAAGGAGTCGAGACGGCGGCACAGCTGGCGTTTTTAAAGGAGCAACGTTGTGGCGCCGCCCAGGGGTTTTATTTTTGTGAAGCGCTGTGTGGTGATGCGCTTGAGGCATTTATTGCTCAAAGGAAAGATTAGCAGGCGTCATTCCTGGCGGATTCTTGTTGATACCACTTAACTCATCGTGCCAAAGCAACAACTTTTCTACCATACCCGAGGGGGCACGCAGTCGTAGAGACCCCGGTATTTTCGATATCCTGATATTATGTGCCAAAAGGAGGAGGTCAAAGGTGTCAACGCTGATTGAGTTTTCTATCGCCCTGTTTCTGGCTGTGTTAGTGGTGTTGATTCATTATGAGACGCTGCGGCATACATCTGCCTCGTTACCTCGACTTAAGTTGCCACCACGGCAGCGGATTCTGGTCGTTATCTGCGCTGCGTTTTTTGCCCACCTGATCGAAATCACACTCTATGCCGTTAGCTATCTGGCATTGGAGCAATTCATTGGTAGCGGTATAGTTGCTGGCCAGCCTGTCGGGAGTTTTTATGATTATTTCTACTACTCTATCACTACCTATACTACCCTGGGCATTGGTGATCTCTACCCGATGGAGGGGTTGCGTCTGCTGAGTGGAATGGAATCACTGGTGGGGTTGATGATGATCACCTGGTCTGCATCGTTTACCTATCTCTGCATGGAGAAATTCTGGAAATTGCATTGATAAGTTAGAGCGTTTGTCCATGATAACGTTTGACTATCCGCAGATGGGTGTTGCATTTAACAGTTAAATAAATATGATTACCTTAAACAGCATTATTTTATGAATTGAGCGACGCAATCGTAGAGTGTAATCGGAAAGGAGAGGGGAAATGGAAGTTGTTAACGATAAGCTTCAGGGCTGTGATTTTCAGCAGTCTCCAAATATATCTGAAGGTACAATAATGACACCGCAGTTAATAGTGGTGCATTTTACCGCGGGTCGCTCAGCAGAATCGTCAATTAGCCACCTATTAAAACCGGGCAGTGGTGCATCGGCGCATCTTGTGATTGGGCTCGATGGCAGTGTCACGCAACTGGCCCGTTTTAATCAGCGTGCGTGGCATGCGGGGCGCAGCAGCTGGCGTGGGCGGCGTGACGTGAACTCTTTCTCGATCGGCATAGAGCTCGATAATCCAGGTCGGCTGGAGCCAGTGGGCGATAAATACAGGGCGTGGTTTGGTACTACTTATAGTGCCGACAAGGTGATTAAGGCCTCCCACAAACACGAACATAAGGTGAGCTGCTGGCATATCTATCCGGAGGCGCAACTTGAGGCCTGCATGAATGTCTGTGAGGCACTGGCAGAACACTATGCGATTGCCGACATCGTGGGGCATGAGGATATCTCACCCGGGCGTAAAACCGATCCAGGCCCCGCCTTTCCGATGGATAATTTCCGCTCACGCCTCTTTGGACGCGATACCGACAGCGAACCGAGTGTGATAGAGGGGCGGGGGAGCGTGAACACCAATCTACTCAATTTTCGTGATGCCCCGGATGGTGTGCTTGATGGCCCACCACTGACTGAAGGGACCCGGGTCGATATCCTTGAGCGCCAGGGTGACTGGTTACGCGTGGATGTGGTGCGGCGCGGCTGGGTCTCGGCAGGCTATATTCGCGAAGATTAACGATCAGAAAGGGATGCGACAGAGGCCGCATCCCTTTCTGATCTTGTAGATGGGTTACCCCTGCGGGCGCCCTTTTTCTCCTTCGGCGCGAATCTTGAAGATCTTCTCAAGGCCTCGGCTGCCAAAGTAGAAGCCGTAGACCATCATCAGGAGCGGCATCAGGGTATCTGACCAGGAGGTAAGCACCTTGATCTGTTCGGCAGTGAGGGTATCGTCGAACGTGGTCATGTAAGCGAGGATCACCATCGCAAGTGTCAGAAAGATCAGCGTCATCGGGCGGATGTTCTTGCTCAGCCACGAGTCGCTGCGCATATCCTCTTTGTGACGGTTGCTCAGTTCGGTCTCGACACGTTCGATATGTTTGAGTTGTTCGCGCTCGAATTCCGTCATGATCCGCTTGATCTCAAGCTTGGTCTTTTCGATCTGACCCTGCGCGGCGAGTCGTTCGTCATCGGATGTGAAGAGCTCATCAAGTGCACCGCCCAGAGAATCGACCACCTTAGCGGTACCAGACGAAAATAGTGTTTTTAACCAGTTCATATGGTTTAGCGCTCCCTATACTAAAAGAAGTATTGCTGATGTTTATAATTTCCATAAATACTATATGAAAATAAAGTACCCCATTCGCAGAGGATTTTCAATTGAGGAGAGCCCGGCGGACGAATAGTTTTCAGTTGTGCGATTGCTGAGCTTATTTGGGGTTTATTCACTGTGGTACTTCAGAGCGGGAGATTCGCTGTACTGAAATAAATAGCAGGTGGGAATAAAAAAGGGTAGTGGCGCCCCTTGAACAGTGGCAAAAAGCACCATACATCGTATAATTCGAAATCAATTAAGTTAACGTCAATTTATGCTTAAAAGCTGGAGTCACTGAATGAAGCGTATTTTTCTGTTCCTGGCAACTAACCTTGCCATCATGATCGTTCTGAGTATCTCGCTTAGCCTGCTCGGGTTTGAAGGGTATATGGATGCTCAGGGAATTAACCTGGACCTACAGTCTCTACTGGTCTTTAGTGCCGTATTTGGTTTTGGTGGGTCGTTTATCTCGCTTGCTATCTCGAAGTGGATGGCAAAGCGCACTACCGGTGCTCAGGTGATCGAGCAGCCGAAGAATGCAACCGAGCAGTGGCTGGTGACGACTGTGCAGCGTCAGGCTGAGCAGGCGGGTATCGGCATGCCGGAAGTGGCGATATTTCCATCACCAGCGCCGAATGCCTTTGCTACCGGCATGAGCCGAAATAAGGCGCTTGTGGCGGTGAGTGCGGGGCTACTCGACAACATGAGTCGAGACGAAGTCGAGGCGGTGCTTGGGCATGAGATTGCCCATGTTGCCAATGGCGACATGATTACGCTGACTTTGATCCAGGGTGTACTGAACACCTTTGTGATGTTCCTGTCGCGCGTGATTGGCCACTTTGTTGATCGAATCATCCTCAAAAACGACCGTGGTCACGGCATCGGTTTTTACGTCACGATGATCATCGCTGAGCTGATCCTCGGTGTGCTGGCGGCGATCATCGTAATGTGGTTCAGCCGTAAGCGCGAGTTCCGAGCCGATGAGGGCGGAGCTAATCTGTCAGATCGTCAAAAGATGATCTCGGCACTTGAAGCGCTTAAACGGGCGAGCGGTGCTGCGGAGCCACTGCCAGATCAACTGGCGGCCTTTGGTATCGCAGGTGGTATCGGAAGCGGGATGAAGAAGCTCTTCATGAGTCACCCGCCACTGGATGATCGCATTGCTGCATTGAAGGCGATGCAGTAATCGCATCTTGTCTGGAAAACTGAGAAAAGGGCGCGGATGGCGCCCTTTTTTTTCGCGCTATGGAAGAAAGCGGTTCACCCTGTTTTCTTTTTCCAGATCAATGCCATTGCACAATCATTAACTCATACAGTCACAACGCCAGCGCTCAGACGATGAACGTTGATTCGAAGATAAACAAACCGGTTCTCAACGAATGCTGAGTTTTCGTGACAGCGTTTCAGCGCGATTGATTTATAATGGTGCCAGCGCAAGTGAATACTGGAACTCCACGATTCTACTGGAGCCATCAGAGGCGATAGTCCCTGCGGTTACGGTACCTTGTATAATGTTCGGCAGGTTAGTGATCTCATCGCCGCTGGTGACTTGCGTATTTTGTATAATCGTTCCAGGCGGGCTTACCCAAACTCGATTTCCTGCAACGTCTGGCGCTGCATCGCCATAGAGTACTGATACTGACGTGACATTGTTCGAAGCGTCGACGTGCATATGGTGTGCAACAAAACGAGGTGCGTTGCCTTCATCGAAGAAATAGCCGACAATAACATTTGCGCGAGTTCCACCGGTGGCATCATACGCGTTTCCACGCCTGGCTTGCTTAGATGTGTCAGGTAACCGCGAGTAACATGTAGCGCCGTTATGGCTCAGGAGTGCGGGCGGGGGAAATCGGGCTTAATTCTCTTCAGTAAAGTCGTAATCCATCGTGCCATCTGGTCGCTGCAGGAAATAGCCCTGAATACAATCCATGTCGCATGACCACAGGGCGCTGAGCGTGTTTGCATCCTGCACAAACTCGGCGATGGTTAGCTGTTTGTTACTATGCGCTATAGTAACAAGCTGTTTTACCATCGCCTTCACTTTGTCCTCTTTGCTGATGCGTTGAATCAGGTTGCGATCTATCTTGATGAAATCGACCGGTAGTCGTTGCATGCGTTCGAGTGATGCCTCGTTATCACCAAAGTGGTCCAGTCCACAGCGACAGCGCAGTATCTTCAGCTGATTAATAAAGTGGGAGACTTCATCTGGGGATCTGATATCAGAACGTTCGCTGATCTCAAACACAAGCGCATCACCAGGCATTTTGTTTGCGCGCAGGCGTTCACTGAGCCAGGTGTGAAAATCGTTGTCACTGAGCGTTGTATGATCCAGTTTGATGAAAAAACTGGTGTCTTTGCCATCGCGCCTGCGTCCGCTCAGTTCATTCAGTGCATTGCGTATTACCCAGCGATCTATGGCGGGCATTAAATCTGCCTGTGCGGCCTGTGGCATGAACTCGCCGGGTAAAATCTCTTCGTGATTTTCATCCAGCATGCGCAACAGGATTTCATAATTTTCTGCGGTATTCGATTTCAGGCTGACAATTGGCTGATAGAGTAGTTTAAATCGATTTTCCTTTAGTGCCTGGCGAATCTTCAGCTCATATTTCTGCGCTTCCTGTAACTCTTTAGCCAGGCCGTACTGCTCATCATTTTGCGGGTCATACAGATGGGGCTGATTGCCACCTGCTGCAATGGCACCTTCACACGCCATCTGTGCCTTTCTGATCAGCAGTTGTACGGTGCAGGTTTTTTCACTGGTGGTGGCAATGCCGACACTGCAGGTAACCGCGGGAATATCAGTGCCAGCGACATCGACTTGATAGTCTGAAACCGTCTGGCAGACGGCACCTGCTACGGTGAGTGACTTATCCAGCGCTGATTTGTGTAGTAGTATCGTAAAACTGCTGTCATCAAAACGAGCGATTGGGTATGTGTTCGGAATGTAGTTTCTGATGCAGTTGGCGATCTCGGCGATGATGAGATCAGCGGCGGCTATTCCAACCTGTCCACGAATTGTATCGATATGGTCTAGCTTGATGGAGAGCATGGCGTGATGGGTATGGCCGTCGGGTGGCGTCTTCTTAAAGATCTGCTGTGAGCCAGAAATAAAGTAACGCTGACTATAAAGCCCGGTTAGAAGATCTTTTTTATTTACTGGGGGGGTGGTGGCCTGTTGTTCCGCATGGCTCTTTTCTGCGCGTAGTCTTCGCAGGTGCCGACGGTCTTCAAGGTCCTCGATTTCACGTTCAATGGTAAGCTGCAGGTGTTCGCTGTGTTGTAGTGAAACAGCGTCTCTTGCCCCATCACGCAGTGCCTGCAGGGCCTCTTCACTGGTAAGTTCATCACTCAGCATCAACAGCGCACTGTCGGTATTCTGATGATTCAATAGTTCAATAATCTGCTGGGTACTAATCTCTTTAAGTGGATGGCACTGTAGCAGCAGATCCCATCGCTGTGTTTCGAGTGATTGCTCAAGTTCATCCTTGTGATGGCTGTTTTCTGAGGCGACTGAGAAGCCACTTGCGGAAATCAACTCCAGACACCGTCTACTTTCAGCTTCTGTGGCTCCTAGCATGAGTAGCGCGAGAGGCCGCGTCTTTATTGCTGTTATCTGGTCGCTGGCGCTCACGTTAGTTCCATTGGGTGGTGTCCATGTTCATTTTTCTAGTTATCTGCTTTCGATAGTATCGGTTTCCTGTGGGGATTTCTTTATATGGATTTGGCCGCTAGCAGGGTTTTTCCGGGCGCGCCGGGCTGCTCCTGCACCAGCCTGGGTACGAGGTAGCCCGGTAGTTGGGCGTGCAGTTCATTGAAAATAGCGATGGCCTGTTCTGCGGGCAGGTCAAAATGGGCGGTTCCCTGCGCCCTGTCCAGAAGGTGAAGATAGTAGGGGTGAACGCCGCAGGCGAAGAGCGCTTCGCTGAGAGCGGCCAGCGTCTCGCTACAGTCGTTAACTCCCTTGAGCAGAACGCTCTGGTTTAATAGCGTAATGCCGCGGATCGTCTGTAGTTTAGCGAGCGCCACACGGACATCCTCGTCAATTTCACTGGGGTGGTTTGTATGGATCACAATGACTGGGGAGAGCCGGGTGTTGCTGAGCCATGTCAGCAGTGAATCGCAGACTCGCTGCGGAATCACAACCGGCAGGCGCGTATGGATACGCAGCCGCCTGAGGTGCGGGATCCGATCCAGTCGGCGAATCAGTGTTGTCAGTCGTTGATCACTGAGTGCGAGCGGGTCACCACCACTGAGGATCACCTCGCTGAGGCTGCTGTCACGCTCGATTTTCGATAATGCGCTGTCCCATTCGTTTGCAGCAGCGTTTTGCTGACCATAGGGGAAGTGGCGTCGAAAGCAGTAACGGCAGTGGATCGCGCAGGCTCCTGTGGTGATGAGCAATGCGCGGCCGCGATATTTATGCAGCAATCCAGGCGTTTCGCTGGCGTTGAGATCACCCACCGGATCGCTGAGGTAGCCAGGGGTGAACTCATTTTCCACGTTCAATGGCAGCACCTGTCGCAGTAGAGGGTCGTTTGGCTCCCCTTTCTTCATTCGGGAGACAAAGCTGTGTGGCACGCGTAGTGGAAAGCGGTCGCTGTCGGCAACAATATCGGAAAGCTGCGCTGGCTTTAATTCGAGGGCCGCCATAAGCGCCTCGGGGGTGCGAATTGCATTGGCCAGTGCCTGCTGCCAGAGTGGGGTGGCTTCGAGGGGTGAGTGCTGGGAAAACCGGGGTATCTGATTCATTTTACCAGTTTAGAGCAGTTGAGTTTTATTGGTAAAGCATTGTTGTATACAATAGCGCGCTTCTGTTTACTTAAGAGACTGGATTGACCATGGCGACATACAATACCAATGAATTCCGTAGCGGCCTGAAGCTGATGATTGATGGTGACCCCTGTTCGATTATTGAGAACCAGTTTGTGAAACCGGGGAAGGGGCAGGCCTTTTGTCGCGTCAAGCTGCGTAACCTGAAGAGTGGTCGTGTCTACGAGCGCACCTACAAATCGGGTGAGACGGTTGAGGCGGCTGACGTGATGGATACTGAGATGCAGTTTCTCTATTCCGATGGTGAGCAGTGGCATTTCATGGAGCCGGAGAGCTACGAGCAGTTTGCGGTGAGTGAGGCGGCGATGGCCGATGCCGCCAAGTGGCTTAAGGGGCAGGAAGAGTGCCTGGTGACGTTGTGGAATGGTGTACCGCTCTCTGTCGCGCCACCCAATTTTGTCGAGCTTGCGGTGACTGAAACCGATCCGGGTGTGCGCGGTGATACCTCTGGTGGGGGTGGCAAGCCCGCCACGCTTGAGACAGGTGCGGTAGTGCGTGTGCCGCTGTTTGTTGATGTCGATGATCTGTTGAAAGTCGATACCCGTACCGGGGAATATGTCTCCCGCGTCAAGAACTGACGTGCGTGATGACTGGCGGCCAACGGCCCCGATCGAAAATCTCCGCCTGCGCGCCGCGCTGCTGGCCAGGTGCCGACAATTTTTTGCGGCGCGCGATGTGCTGGAGGTAGAGACGCCGCTACTCTCTACAGCGACCGTCAGTGACCCACACCTGCAAAGTTTTACTACCCAATACAATGGTCCTGGTCTAGCTGCTGGAACCCCCCTCTATCTTCAAACCTCACCTGAAGCGGCGATGAAAAGGTTGCTGGCAGCCGGCAGCGGTTCGATCTATCAGATCTGCAAGGCCTTTCGTGATGGTGAGAGCGGAGCGCGCCATAATCCTGAATTTACGATGCTGGAGTGGTATCGTGTTGGTTTTGATCATTTTGCACTGATGGATGAAGTGGAGGCGCTGGTGTCGCAGCTACTAGGGCTCGATGAGAGATTTGAGCGGGCGAGTTACGGTGCCATCTTTGAGCACTACCTTGGATTTGATCCGCACCAGGCCTCGCTCGAAGAGTTACGTCAACATGCTGTAAATGCAGAGGTTTCTGCAGGCCTTGTCGCCGAGGGGATGGATCGTGATGGCTGGCTCGAGCTATTGATGAGCCACCTGATCGAGCCGTATCTTGGGCGTGATACACCCCAGTTTATTTATGATTACCCCGCCTCGCAGGCGGCATTGGCGCAGGTAAGAGGAGGGGCGGTGCCACTGGCTGAGCGTTTTGAGCTCTATGTCACAGGAATTGAGTTAGCCAACGGCTACCATGAGCTGAGTGATGGGGATGAACTGCTAAGGCGTTTTGAGCGTGATTGTCATTTACGACAGGTGAGTGGTTTGCGGCGACCTTTGAAAAACTTAAGATTGATGGCGGCGCTTGAAGCTGGATTGCCGCAATCAGCAGGGGTGGCGCTCGGTTTTGATCGGCTAATGATGCTGGCAACCGGGGCGCAATCGATCGATGAGGTGAGCGCTTTTCCGATTGTTAAGGCCTAGAATGGTGGTATTATAAATGCTTGAGTACTAGACTGGAGCGTCTGTTTTTTTTACAGTCGATAGGGTTTGGCGAAACTGGATCTTTATTTCATATGTAAAGCGTAAGAACTAAGCGATTGTTATTTATAGTGCAAGGTAGTATTAGATGGATTTGGCGCATATTTTGCATTAAATTTTTGGAGTGCAGCAGATGGCTTGGCGCACAGAAAAATAAAAGTCTGGAGGAGCAGGATGGAGCATAGATGGAGTCCGCGCACGAGAGCTGACCTGGATGTCGATCTTTCTTTTCGCGGCGAAATTATCTCAAGGTGCAAGGTGAGAGATATCGGCATGGGTGGCCTTTTTGTAGAGGTCGATAGAGAGTTCCCGCGGGATACCGTGGTTGAACTGAAATTCAAGGTTGTGACTGATGATCAGGAAACTAAGCACCGTATTCGGGCGACGGTTGCCAGGTCATGCGAGAGCGGCCTGGGAATGATGTTCTGTGACTTCGATGCAGGTACGTTTCGTTCGCTACAGGAAGTGCTGCACTATGCGCAGGGGGTGAGTTCTCATGTAGCAACAGAAGGGGGGCGTCATCCTCATTAGGGCAGTACTAGTGAGTGTTGGCCAGTAATTGCCCCATCTGGACTGAGCTCTCTGCCGAGAGCCCTTTTTTCCACTGAATTCGTTGTTTAGCATATAATAAAATTACCGTAGAGCCCATGTTGAAGCGCCCCATCTCTTCTCCGTGAGTGAGGCGGATCTCTTTTTCCGTCGCATCATCTCGGTAGTCCCACTTTTTGATCTCCCAGTTGACCTTGTCCGGAATATTGCCGGCCCAGACGGTCTCCATGCCTGCGACATTGAGTGCGCCGACCATGACCATCGCCATCGGACCCGCGTCGGTCTCGAACAGGTTGATCAGGCGCTCGTTGCGAGCAAAGAGTCGTGGCACCTGCTCGCTAGCAAATTTGCTAACGCTGAAGAGTCGTCCCGGCACATAAATCATCTGCTGAAGTGTCCCCTGAAGCGGCATATGGATCCGGTGGTAGTCTCTTGGTGAGAGGTATATGGTGGCAAAAGCGCCGTTTTTGAAAAGTGCCGCCATCTCCTTTGAGCCGCCGAGTAGCTCTTCCAGGGAGTAGTCATGCCCCTTGGCCTGAAAGATGCACCCATCTTCAGTGATGGAGCCTAGCTGGCTGATGGCGCCATCGACCGGACAGGCGATCTCGCCGGGGGCATTGGCGATTGGACGCGCCTCTGGTTTGAGTGGGCGGGTGAAGAAACTATTGAAATCTGGGTAGGCACTGGCATCTGGTTGCTGGGCGATGCTCATGTCGACCTTGAAGGCGCGAATAAAAAGTTTGATCGCGCTATCCTTGAAGGGCGTAAAACGAATTCGCGTGATCCCGCGAACACACCAGGTCAGCAGGTGGTGTGGGAGGATATACTGCAACAGGATGGAGAGGTGGTTTAAATAGCGCAATGTCGTCTCTTCTTTTAGTGGTGGCCGGATCAGTTCTGAAATTTAATCTGGATATAAAACAGCGCGTAGGATACGCGATGCTAAAAGGGGCGAGCAAGCGTTTTACCATTAGGAGTGGAATCTGTTGATTAGAGAGATAGAGCAGCTTGTGGCGCAGGTTGCGGAGCAGTTACTTCGGCGGCAGCTGAAGCTGGTGACGGCCGAATCCTGCACTGGGGGCGGTGTGGCGCAGGTGTTGACCTCATTGGCGGGAAGTTCTGCATGGTTTGAGCGCGGCTTTGTCACTTACAGCAATCTCTCAAAGCAGGAGATGCTGGGGGTTGCCCCGGCGTTGATTGAGACTCATGGTGCCGTTTCGCTGGAGGTGGTTGAGGCGATGGCGCGGGGGGCGCTCACCCACAGCGCGGGGCAGGTCTCGCTGGCGATTAGCGGTATCGCCGGGCCGGCGGGGGGTACAACGCAGAAACCGGTGGGAACGGTCTGTTTTTCATGGGTGCTAAATGAGATTAATATTCAATCAGAACTGATTGTATTTAATGGTAATAGGGCTGGTATTCGTGAGCAGGCGGTTGCCCATGCGCTGCAGGGGTTGCTGGCCGCCCTGACGCAGGCTGGCGTTGCTGAAGAATGAACCGCTCTGTCGCACAGAGGCGTTCGCTTTTTTTCGCGCTCTGGCCCGATACTGGAACGCGGGCACGAATCGGCAGAGAAGCCGGGTCGATCATTGAGGGAAGAGAGGGGCGCAAGGTGCCCCGGGCCAATCTGCATATGACGCTGCTCTATCTTGGTCCAGTCGAGGTGGGGAGGCAGGATGAAATAATCTCGCTTGTGCCCCAGCTTGATCTGCCGGCATTTACACTGCAGATCGATCGGGTAGGCTGTTGGCGCAGATCGGGGGTGATCTGGCTGGCACCATCCTCTTTTTCGGAGGTGCTTTTTTCACTGGTCGCGGCGCTGAAAGAGGTTGGACGCGAGGCGGGGTGCGAATTCGATGAGCGTCCTTTTAAGCCGCATGTCACGCTGATGCGTAAGGCCCGGCGAGGTGTCGCAGTGACATCGATCAAGCCGCTCGAATGGAGGGTTGAGGGGTTTTCACTGATGGTGTCGGAGCCGGCTCCTCACGGGGTGACCTATCGCCAGTTGAAGGTGTGGCCACTGAATAGGGAAGTATAGGGAAATCAATCTTCAACAGTGAGATATTAATTTAGACTGTAAGTGTTATCCGATGCCTCTTTTGGCGGTTGTCTGGTACCGACGGGTATCAGCTAATAGCGCTAAATATAGAGGGCTAGGATGGTGTTGATATCTATGTGATAATTTGCGCCAATGTTTCACTGATGGTCAGTGGCATAACAAATTTGAGCAGATGGTCAGTTTTTTAGTAGGGGGTCTCACAATGGATGCAAACAAGCAAAAGGCACTGAGCGCGGCGTTGAGCCAGATTGAGCGGCAGTTTGGCAAGGGTTCAGTGATGCGCATGGGCGACGAGGGTGTCGCGCGTGGTATCGAGGCGATCTCTACCGGTTCTCTGGGGCTGGATATTGCACTGGGAATAGGAGGGTTACCCAAAGGACGTGTGGTCGAGATCTACGGCCCGGAGTCTTCCGGTAAGACGACACTGGCGCTACAGGTGGTGGCCGAGGCGCAGAAGGCGGGTGGCACGGCGGCGTTTGTCGATGCCGAGCATGCACTCGATCCGATCTACGCCGGCAAGCTCGGTGTCAATGTCGACGATCTGCTGGTGTCGCAGCCCGACACTGGTGAGCAGGCGCTGGAGATCACCGATATGCTGGTTCGTTCGAGCGCGGTCGATGTGGTGGTGGTCGATTCGGTCGCGGCGCTGACGCCAAAGGCGGAGATCGAAGGTGATATGGGCGACTCACACATGGGGCTGCAGGCGCGTCTGATGTCGCAGGCGCTGCGTAAGCTGACCGGGAATATCAAGCGTTCAAACACGCTGGTGATCTTTATCAACCAGATTCGGATGAAGATCGGGGTGATGTTTGGTAACCCTGAAACCACCACTGGTGGTAATGCGCTGAAGTTCTACGCCTCGGTGCGTCTCGATATCCGTCGTACCGGCGCGATCAAGAAGGGTGATGAGGTGGTCGGTAACGAGACCCGCGTCAAGGTGGTCAAAAACAAGGTGGCGCCGCCGTTCAAGCAGGTTGAGTTCGAGATCCTCTATGGCGAAGGGGTCTCTCATGAAGGTGAGATCATTACACTTGGTGTGAAAGAGGGGCTGATCGACAAAGCGGGTGCATGGTACAGCTACAACGGCGACCGCATTGGGCAGGGCAAGGATAATGTACGCAACTATCTGAAAGAGAATCCGGCGATTGCCGAAGAGATCGAAACCGCGGTCAGAGCGAAGCTGCTGCCAGACAGCGATGCGCAGGACGACGAAGGGGTCGACGCGATTGAGGCGAGTGCCTGATTTCGGGTAATTACCACGCGTTGCGAGTAGTGCAGCATCGATAACAGTGTATCAGGCGCGCGTAAACGCGCGATGGATCTGCTGGCGCGGCGTGAACACGCCGTTGCCGAGCTTTCCAGAAAGCTGGTTGAGAAGGGCTTTGATGAGCTGTTTGTCGATGAAGCCCTCGCCGCACTTGTCGATGAAGGACTGCTCAGCGATGCGCGTTATACCGAGAGTTACGTGCGTTCTCGTATGGGCAAGGGCTTTGGTCCGGTGCGTATTCGCGAAGAGCTGCGCCAACGCGGCATCCCTGCCACCCTTGTCTGTGAATACATCGATTTTCAGGATCGATGCTGGATTGAGACGGCCAGGGAGGCGTGGCATAAGCGATTTGGCGGCAAAATCTGCGGGGATATGAAGGCGCGTGCCAGGCAGTTGCAGTTCCTGCAATATCGCGGATTTACCACAGAGCAGACAAAACATATATTTAAAGACTTGGATTAGGTTTATACTCTCGCCGAGAAATGTGCTACAAACCTGTAATACAGCATAAGAATAACGGAATAACAATAAATCAAATTTAGGAATGGAACGGGCCAGGGAATTGAGACGGAGCTCGTGAGCCATATTTTTAATGTGTAAAGAATCCTGATGACTTCAACAGCCGCTTTAAGACAAAAGTTTCTCGACTATTTTGCCCAGCAGGGGCATGAAGTGGTCGCGAGTAGCCCGCTTGTGCCTGGCAACGACCCAACGTTGCTTTTCACCAATGCCGGCATGGTGCAGTTCAAAGAGACCTTTCTGGGGCAGGAGAGGCGTCCTTATGTGCGTGCCACCAGCTCACAGCGTTGTGTACGCGCTGGCGGTAAACATAATGATCTCGAAAATGTGGGTTACACCGCACGCCATCACACCTTCTTCGAGATGCTGGGTAATTTCAGTTTTGGTGACTACTTCAAACGCGAGGCGATTCAGTTTGCGTGGGAGTTTCTGACCCGCGAGCTGGAACTGCCTAAAGAGCGTCTGTGGGTGACGGTCTATGATGAAGACAATGAGGCGGCGGAGATCTGGTTAAACGAGATCGGCATCGCGCCCGCGCGGCTGACTCACATCGGTGACAAGCAGGGCGGCAAGCGCTACGAGAGCGATAACTTCTGGTCGATGGGCGATACCGGTCCATGTGGTCCCTGCACCGAGATCTTTTATGATCACGGTACCGACGTTGCAGGTGGCCCACCGGGTAGTCCAGATGAAGATGGTGACCGCTATATCGAGATCTGGAACCTGGTCTTCATGCAGTACAACCGCAGCGCCGATGGTGCAATGACAAAACTACCAAAACCGTCGGTCGATACCGGCATGGGACTGGAGCGTCTTGCCGCGGTGATGCAGGGGGTGCACAGTAATTACGAGATAGACCTCTTCGCGAATCTGATCAACGCAGCCGCCACCATCACCAGTACAACGGATCTTGACAATAACTCACTGCGGGTTATTGCCGATCACATTCGCTCCTGCTCATTTCTGATTACCGATGGGGTGCTGCCTTCCAATGAGGGGCGCGGTTATGTGTTGCGCCGGGTGATTCGACGTGCCATCCGTCACGGCTACAAACTCGGTGTCAACGAGGTCTTCTATTTTAGACTGGTAGCCCCGCTGGTCAGCGAGATGGGAGAGGCGTACCCTGAGCTTGCGAAGGCGCAGGGGCAGATTGAAAAAGTATTAAAGGTTGAAGAGGAGCGCTTTGCGGAGACGCTTGACCAGGGGATGAAGATCCTTGAGTCTGATATCGCGAACCTCAAGGGCAGAGAGATCCCCGGCGAGACGGTATTTAAACTCTACGACACCTACGGTTTCCCGGCTGATCTTACCGCCGATATCGCACGCGAACGTGGATTGACGATCGATGATACCGGATTCGAACGTGAGATGGCCGCACAGCGTGAGCGTGCCCGTTCGGCGAGCCAGTTTGGGGTCGATTACTCCGGCGCGGTCGAGGTCGACGCGACCTCTGAGTTTACCGGTTATGACCATCTCGACGGGCAGGCGACCGTTGTAGCGCTAATCAGTGGTGAGTCACAGGTCGACAGTCTGGGGGCAGGCCAGGAAGGGATGGTGATTCTTGATAAAACGCCATTTTATGCTGAATCTGGCGGGCAGGCGGGTGATCGTGGGCGCCTGACCTCAAACGGTGTCGAATTTATTGTGACCGATACCCGCAAACAGGGGGCCGTGAACGGCCATATCGGTAAGATGTTGGCGGGTGAGCTCAGGATTGGGATGAGACTCGCGGCCGATGTCGATCAAACGCGTCGGCAGGCGATTGTGCTGAACCACTCGGCTACTCATCTGTTACACGCCGCACTGCGCCAGGTGCTGGGTGAGCATGTGACCCAGAAAGGGTCGCTGGTGGAAGCAGATCGTCTGCGTTTCGACTTCGCCCATTTTGAGCCAGTGACTAAAGCACAGATGCAGCAGATCGAACGCATCGTTAATGAGCAGGTGCGTGCTAATAATGCGGTGCAGACTCGTCTGATGAATTATGACGATGCGGTTGAGGCGGGCGCGATGGCGCTGTTTGGTGAGAAGTACAGCGATGAGGTGCGGGTACTGAGCATCGGCGAGTTCTCGACCGAGCTGTGTGGTGGCACCCATGCCGAACGCGCCGGCGATATCGGATTGTTCAAGATTGTACTCGAGACCGGCACTGCAGCCGGGGTGCGTCGAATAGAGGCGGTGACCGGCGAACATGCCGTGGCGTGGCTGGAGCAGCTTGAATCCAGTTTTGCCTCGATCTCGGAGCTGGTAAAAAGCGGGCGCGAAGATACACTTGATAAGGTTCAGCAGCTGGCGGATAAGAGTCGCAGACTGGAGAAGGAACTGGAGCAGCTCAAGGGTAAGCTGGCCAGCAGTCAGGGGTCGGAACTGGCGGAGCGGGCGGTCGAGATTAATGGCATTCAGGTGCTGGCGGCGAAACTCGAAGGGGCCGATGCCAAGACCCTGCGTGACACAGTTGATCAGCTGAAAAACAAGCTTGGCTCTGCCGTTGTGGTGCTCGGTGCGGTGGTTGGCGAGAAGGTATCACTGACGGCTGGTGTGACATCGGACCTGACTAAGCAGATGAAGGCTGGCGAACTGGTCAACCATGTCGCGCAACAGGTCGGCGGCAAGGGTGGTGGCCGTCCCGACATGGCACAGGCCGGCGGCACGGAGCCAGCAGGCCTGGATGCCGCACTGGCATCAGTAAAGGACTGGGTTGAAGAGCACGGCGCATGATCGCGGTGCGATGGTAACGGAAACAAGATGAGTCTGATTGTACAGAAATATGGAGGTACCTCGGTCGGTAGCGTCGAGCGTATCGAAAACGTTGCGGAGAGAGTAAAGGGCTGGCACGACCAGGGGCACCAGGTGGTCGTGGTGGTGTCGGCGATGAGTGGCGAGACCAATCGCCTGGTTGAACTGGCCAGGGCGATTCAGGCGCAGCCGGTGCCGCGTGAACTCGATGTGTTGCTCTCGACCGGCGAGCAGGTGACGATCGCACTGCTCAGCATGGCGCTGGAAGCGCGCGGCTGTGCAGCCCGCTCATACACTGGCCATCAGGTTCATATCCGGACCGATAGTGTCCACAACAAGGCGCGCATCGTCGATATCGATGACCGACGCATTCGTGAAGATCTGGCGCAGGGGCGCGTGGTCGTCGTGGCCGGCTTTCAGGGGATGGATGAGTCGGGCAATATCACCACGCTGGGGCGCGGTGGTTCAGACACCTCGGCAGTGGCACTGGCAGCGGCGCTGAAGGCCGATGAATGTCAGATCTATACCGATGTCGATGGCGTGTATACGACAGACCCCAGAGTGGTGCCGGAGGCGCGTCGCCTTGACCATATCACCTATGAAGAGATGCTGGAGATGGCGAGTCTCGGGGCGAAAGTGTTACAGATTCGCTCGGTGGAATTTGCCAGTAAATATGGCGTACCATTGCGAGTTCTCTCTTCGTTCGAGGAGACGGTTTCGGGGACATTGATTTCAGCTGAGGATGCGGAGATGGAGCAGGCGTTAATTTCGGGGATCGCGTTCAATCGCGATGAGGCAAAGGTCACGATGCTGGGGGTGCCGGATCAGCCCGGCGTGGCGCACAAGATCCTGGGTCCAGTTGCGGATGCCAATATCGAAGTCGATATGATCATTCAGAATGTTGCTGAGGACTCCACCACCGATTTCACCTTCACCGTTCACCGTAATGATTTTGACACGAGCCTTGAGATCATGAAAGAGACCGCCAGCAAGCTGGGGGCACGTGAAGTGACGGGAGATGCAAAGATTGTTAAAGTATCGATTGTTGGTGTAGGAATGCGCTCACATGCGGGAATTGCGAGCACTATGTTTCAGACGCTGGCGGCGGAGGGTGTCAATATCCGAATGATTTCGACATCAGAGATAAAGATTTCAGTAGTAGTAGACGAAAAGTACCTGGAATTGAGTGTAAGGGCCCTGCATGAGGCCTTTGGGTTGGATCAATCAGCGTAAATTACCTCTTATATAGCGGACCTGGGTGTTTGTAACGTATTGAAAGTCAAACTGATGCGGGTATATAGGAAAAACCCTATAGATAATTATGGGGTGGTCGATAAGAAAATTACAAGAAGTTGATTGTTTTTATAAGAATAATTTAAAAGGTATTTTGGTAAGGAGACAACAATGCTGATTTTGACAAGGCGCGTGGGCGAAACCTTAATGATCGGCGATGAAGTGACGGTGACAGTGTTGGGTGTGCGTGGTAATCAAGTGCGCATCGGCGTGAATGCACCTAAGGATGTAACCGTTCATCGTGAAGAGATCTACGAGCGTATTCAGAAAGAGAAAGGTGGCGAGGGCGCAGCATAGAGTTATTTTATCTATAGCAGTGACACTGTTATCCCCCTCCGCTTCTTGCATTCACTTCAATGTGTATGCTCTCCCTTTAAGAATCGAAATTAAATGAGTCAAATGTGATATTTGGCTCATTTATTTTTGGCATAAACCCAAAAACTTGGTACCCTATGCGCTCCCTGAAAACAGGGTGTATCGGACGTTCAGGTGTTGGTGTATCCCTCCCTGCCTGTCAGAGAAAAGTAAATCAAATGGAGAGATGGCCGAGCGGCTGAAGGCGCTCCCCTGCTAAGGGAGTATGGGGTTTATAGCTCCATCGAGGGTTCGAATCCCTCTCTCTCCGCCATACAAGCACCACTGAAGGGTGGTTTTTTTGTGTCTGTTGATTTAGCAGATGAACGAGAACCCTCGGTTTCAATCAGGCAGGTTCGACGACTGAGCGAAGCGAAGGAGAACAGCGGCGCGGCTAGCCCGCATTTCTCACAGCCCCGACCATAACCTGGTTTTTAATCAAGGAACGGGCCGCGAACCTTATCAGGGTGTTCGGACTGACTGAACTTGAGTGGACGTACGCGTTTTTGTGCTGACAGG